>Ga0164243_10004703_pt1 | contig 21249 bp, 14 predicted proteins | sample OricompcompostOP_FD_108781 | JGI IMG/M metagenome (GOLD analysis project Ga0164243, IMG submission 108781) | Organic Plus compost microbial communities from Emeryville, California, USA - Original compost - Organic plus compost (OP) | ecosystem: Engineered > Solid waste > Mixed feedstock >...
AACGTCATAAACTCACTGTAAAAAAGTAAATTTGATCATGCCTAAAATACTTGTAATTGATGATGACAGGGATATATGCCTGTTGCTGAAACGCTTTTTGAGTAAGCACAACTACGACGTTGCAGAGGTGTATGCGGGTAAGAAAGCGTTGGACATGCTCCATTCGTTCAATCCCGACCTGGTATTGTGCGATTTCAGGCTGGATGATATGGACGGGACCAACCTGCTGATCAAAATAAAAGAACAATTACCCGATGTGCCGGTGATCATTATGACCGGCTATAGCGATATCAAAACGGCTGTAGAAGTGATGAAGCTGGGAGCGTATGACTATATCGGTAAACCGCTGTTTCCCGATGAAATATTGCTTACCATCAAGAAGGCGCTGCAGAATAAAACCACTACCACCACTACACCTGCTACACCCGCAGCGCAGAAAGAGCCAGCTACCGTAAGCGAGCAGGACCCCGAAGAAGAAATGGTGCGCAAACAGCAACAGAACCTGATTGTTTCGGGCGACTACATCTTTGGCGACAGCGAAGCCTTCAGAAAAATACTGAAGCAGATTGACCTGGTGGCGCCTACCAATTACAGTATTATCATTTACGGTGAAAGCGGCAGCGGTAAGGAAGCCATTGCACAGGAAATTCATAAACGCAGCCGCAGAAGGGATAAGCCTTTTATTGCCATTGACTGCGGCGCCATGTCGAAAGAGCTGGCCGGCAGCGAATTGTTTGGTCATGAGAAAGGTTCGTTTACGGGAGCCCTCAATCAGAAGATCGGTAACCTGGAACTGGCCAACGGCGGTACCGTGTTTCTCGATGAAATCGGTAACCTGTCTTACGATATCCAGGTATCATTGCTGCGCGTAGTGCAGGAACGGAAGATGAGAAGAGTGGGTGGCACCAAAGACATTGACCTGGATATACGCATCATCGTGGCCAGCAATGAAAAGTTGTGGGACATTGCACGGAAAGGAAAATTCCGCGAAGACCTGTTCCACCGCTTCAATGAATTCAGTATTGTAGTGCCGCCTTTGCGCGAGCGCAAGGAAGACATTATGGTATTTGCCCGCCACTTCCTCTCCATTACCAACAAGGAACTGGGTAAGAACGTAAAAGGATTCTCCCGCGAAGTGGAAGAAATTTTTAAGAACTATATTTGGTATGGTAACCTGCGCGAACTGAAGAATGTGATCAAGCGGGCTACCCTGTTGGCGGAAGGTCCCTACATTGAGGCACATACGCTGCCGTTTGAAATATCCAATTTCAGCAAGCTGCAGTTTGAAGAGTTGTTTGAATTGCCACCATCGGCTTCCATGGAAAACCGGGCGGTGGATATGGCGCCGTCTGCATCCACGCCTGCCGCCTACAATGAACTGCCCATGACGCGTTCATCATCATCTTCTACCGGCGAACTGTCACTAAAGAACGCCAGCATAGATGCAGAATACGAAACGATTATTGAAGCCCTGAAGAAATCGAACTTTAATAAAAGCAAAGCGGCCAAACTGCTGAATATCGACCGGAAAACATTGTACAATAAGATGAAGCAATACCAGGAGTTCAATAATCACTGATTGAAAGCCGTATGTTTCACAAGTACCTGGGCTAATGGAGTATCACGAAGCATTAAATCCTCTGAAACTATTGGTCGAATCAGGATATAATGGTGAAGAGTTCTCACGCAAAATAGCTGATTGCTTCCCTGCCATTGTGTTCGTATGCGATGCCGGTACCCGCAAGCTGAAATACATCAACCGGAAGGTAACCGATTATCTCGGTTATACTTTAGAAGAAGTAGAAAGCCGGGACAGTGACCTCTTACGCATAGTGCATATGGACGACCGCGAACCGGTACGCCATGAACTTGCCCGCATTTTTTCCCTGCAACATGACTCATATAATTTCAAGGCGCGCCTGATGCACCGCGAAGGCGCGTGGAGAAATTTTCGCGTGCACAGTTCCGTAGTGTACATGGAAGGTGAACCGCCTTCGGTGCTTTTTGTGGCGCAGGACATTACAGAAGAGGTGCAGGCCGGACAGAAATTGCGCCGCATTGAAGAACTGTTCAACGACACACAGGAAGTATTGCGCTTCGGCGTTTGGGAATGGAACGTGCAGGAAAATGTAATGACCTGGAGCAGCGGTCTGTATAAATTGTTTGGTTATGACCCGCTGATTGAAATGGACATGCTGGAAATAAATCCTGCATTTTACCTCTCCCATGTGGTAGAGGAAGACAGGATGAAAGCCGTACAGCATCCCGGCATGGTGCTGGAACAGGATGAATATGACCGTTACTTCCGCATACGCGACCGCTACGGAAGGTATAAGGATGTGCGCGATAAATGCCGCGTAATACGCAACGGTAACAATGAACTGGTGCGCGTAATAGGAAGCACCATGGATGTTACCGAGCAACTCAAATTGTACCGCGACCTTTCGGGGTACAAGAAAATGAAACAGGAACATGAATCTTACCTGGAATACGGCACCTGGGAATATGACGCGGTGAATGACCGTTTCAACTGGTCAGAAGGCATGTACAGGTTGTTTGGCTACGACCCGGAAGTTTACCGGGACAAACTGGTAATCAACGATGCGTTGTACAAAAAGCATATGGACGAAGAGGACTATGAAAACATATACAGCGTGCACAAATCAATGCTGCAAAAGAAGGAAGAGAATTATTCGTGGGAATTCCGCGTGGTAGCGCACGATGGCAAGGTGAAAAAACTGGAAACTTCCGGCCGGCTGGTATACGATGCCGGCGGCACCTGGATAAAAACGATCGGAACAAGCCGTGATATTACGCGGCTGCGCGATTATCAGCAAAGCCTCGAAGAAAAGATCCGCGACCTGAACCGGTCCAACAAAGAGCTGGAACAATTTGCCTATGTGGCTTCGCACGATATGAACGAGCCGCTGCGCAAGATCACCACCTTCATCGAGCGGCTCAACAACAAATACTACAACGAGCTGGGCGAAGAGGGCCAGCTGTACCTGAACCGCATTGTGGCCTCTGCAGAAAACATGCGCCGCCTGATAGATACCCTGCTGGAATTTTCGCGCACCACGCGCCCTACCCAGCCTTTTGAAATGACTGATCTGAATATGGTGCTTGCGCAGGTAGTATCAGACCTGGAACTGCAGATTGAAGATACCGGGGCGGTGATTGATTCCGAGAAACTGCCTGCGATAGAGGCGGTGCCTTCGCAGATGAAACAGATTTTTGATAATCTGCTGAGTAACTCCATCAAGTTCAGAAGACCGGGGGTGAACCCGCATATTTCCATCAAATGCCAGCGCCTGGGCAAGAAGCAAAAGAACGAAGCCAACCTGGACCAGCACAAAACCTTTTACAGGATAGACTTCGTTGACAATGGCATTGGCTTTGAGCCGGAATACCGGGAGCGGATATTCCAGATTTTCCAGCGTTTGCATGGCAAGGCGGAATATCCCGGTTCGGGTATAGGACTGGCCATTGCCAAGAAAATTACCGATCACATGAAGGGCAAAATTTACGCAAGCTCTGAACCGGGTAGTGGTGCCACGTTTACCATTATTCTCCCTGAACGTCAATGAGAGATTCTATCGCAGGAAACAAATAGCCGCTCACCCATTGCCAGCCCGGAAGCGACTGTTTGCCGAAAAGCCGGTAGCGACAGGCTTTTTGCAGTTGGTGATTTATCTTTTGCCATGTATGTTTTGTGTTTTCTTTCGAACACGTTATTCGTAAATTGCTATAAGTAAACCACGTGATGATGCCTGTTTCCAATTTACATGCACGCATATTGATAGTAGACGATGATGAAGATGATTTTCTGCTCACCAGCGAGTTGATCAGGAACATTCCTTCATCCGGCTTTACCATCAACTGGTGCTATTCCTATAAAGAAGCGCTGGAGCTGATGATCGGGAAGCGCTATGACCTGTACCTGATTGATTACCTGCTGGGCGCCAAAACCGGTCTTGATCTGCTGAAGGAAGCCATTGCGGCTGGTGTGGAAGAACCGGTGATCCTGCTCACGGGCAAGGGCAATCAGAAAGTGGATATTGAAGCCATGCGCGTGGGCGCTATGGACTACCTGGTAAAAGGTGAGTTTAACGAAGAAAAACTGGAACGTTCCATTCGCTATGCGCTGGAACGCGCCGCCACGCTGAAAGCTTTGCGTTTGAACGAACGGAAATACCGCAACATGTTCGAGCGGTCGAAGGATATGGTGTTCATAGGCGACCGTTCCGGTTGTTTTAAGGATGTGAACAGCGCTACCTCGGAACTGCTGGGGTATAGTCGCGATGAACTGATGCAACTAAGCATTTATAACCTGTTTGCTCAGAAAAGAGATGTGGAGAAATTCAGGGAATTGTTTACCGTTCACAAACAGGTGAATGACCTGGAGGTGGAAATGAAAACCAGGTTTGGTGAAAACAAGGTGTGCATCATTTCAGCCTCGCTTGAAATGGACAACAACAACCAGGAGTATATGCAGGGTATTGTGCACGACATCACCAACCTGAAAAGAGCCGAAAAGGCAACCTTGCAGGTAGAAAAGCTGGCTGCTGCCGGCCGGCTGGTGAGAACGCTGGCGCATGAAGTGCGCAACCCGCTGAACAATATCAATCTTTCTGTTGAACATTTGCGCGACGAGATTGAAGACCTGGAGAACGGCAAGCTGTACTTAGGCATCATACAGCGCAACAGCAGCCGCATCGGCGCGCTGATTACGGAACTCCTCAATTCTTCGCGGCCCACGGAAATGAAACGGGAACCGCACATTCTGCAAACCATACTGGATGAAAGCATCAGCGAATCCATTGACCGGCTTACATTGCAGGGAATCAATATGCAGATCAAATATCCTGATGTGCCGGTGATTGTTTGTGTGGACAGGGAAAAACTCAAGATCGCTTTTTCAAACATTATTATCAATGCTACTGAAGCGATCAATCATCCGCGCGGAAAGATCTCTATTACTGTTGAAACAAATCATAAATACGCTACGGTGATCATCCGCGATAACGGTTGTGGTATAAGCGAAGAAAATATTTCCCGTTTGTTTGAACCTTATTTTACCTCCAAACGAAACGGTATGGGACTTGGTCTTGCCAGCACGCTCAATATCATTCAGAGTAATAAAGGATACATTGATGTAAAATCTGAACTCAACGTAGGAACGGAATTCATTATCACCTTTGAAAAAATGGAAACACCGGAGAAGAGCGAAGAACTCAGGACAACAAAAGAAGAAGCATAACGCTGAACAGCAGCACTTAACTTACACAGCAAAAAAAGTGGGCTGCCCTGAAAATCAGAGACAGCCCCCGCAATCCTCAAACTCCACATTTTTAGAAACCAAATCCGATATATATCTGGATGGCACTGTTTCGAGAGTCTTTGGTAACGGCGCCGGAAAAGTTGCCGTCATCGCCTATATCCTGGAATCCATAACCATACCGTGCGCCTATGGTAAAGCTTCTTATATCAACTCCTATGCCTGCTGCCAATCCCCAATCGAACCGGTTGAAATCGTCTGCGTCCAGGTCAGCGATTTCTGTAATGGTACCGTCATCTTCCAGGTCTTTGATGTTTACATCAACAAGGTAGGCAACATAAGGACCGGCATGGATGTTAAAATATCTTCCGATGTTAAATACTGCCAGTACCGGTAGTTCAATGTAATGGAGGTTAAAACGGTATTCGCCTTCACCGGCAATGAAGTTATCGTACTTCTCTTTTGCGCCTTTGTTGCTGTACAATAACTCCGGTTGAATTGAAAATCCTGTAAACACCGGCAGTTTTGCAGTGACGCCTGCATGCCAGCCCACTTTCATATTTTCATCGGAGATATCTTCAACAAACATGTTGGTGAGGTTAAGACCTCCTTTTATACCAAACCGGGGAACCAACCGGCCTGAACTTCCCCGCTGCTCCTGCGCCAGCAAACTGGCTGAAAAGAATAGCACTACAGCAGCTGCCAATATTCTTTTTCCCCAAAGCTTTTTCATAAAGTAATGCTTTAAGGGAATGTTATAAATTACTATGCCCGCCCTCCGGCCTTCAACCAGCTTCTCCGTGCCCTTATAGTGACGTGGAAATATGTCCTCATTTGACACTTACCAACTTCCCTTTGTAGTGTTTTGTTCTACGCTTGCTGGTACAGAAATTTTGATGATGATCATACTGCTTTCATCAAAACAGTATAGCATATCCCGTAACATTGGGAAAAAATATAATTATGAAAAAACTGATCATATTCGCCCTTATTGTTGTGGTGGCATTGGTTGCCGTGGCGTGGATGTATTTCAGCTGGCGCTCACATTTCGTAAAAAAGAAATTACCCGAACTGGTTTATCTGAAGTCAGACAGCCTGTATACTATTCAGTACAGTAAAGTTTTTATTGATGAAGTGGCAGGTGAAATAAAGATAAACAACCTGTTATTGCTGCCCGATACTTCGCAAAAAGACCGGCGCGGGAAGCTTCCGAAGTTAATGGTGCAATTGTCTGTACCCGTGCTGCACTTAACCGGCCTGCAATCAGACAGAGCCATGTTAAACGAAGAAGTGATTGCACGAAACCTGAAACTGGAACAACCTGTAGTTACACTCTTTCGCAACACGGGTAGCAACGTGAGTCCTGAAGCCGCTCCTGTTACCACACAGGATTTGTACAAGGTAATTTTACGTAATCTTACTCGCATACAAGTTGACAGCATCACTATCAGCAATGCTTCTTATCATAGGGTCAACTGGTCTTCGCACGACACATTGCTTACAGCAAGCCCGGTAAATGTAACGTTGCGCCATCTGCACCTGAGCGACAGTACCAGCACAGACACATCCCGTGTGCTGTTTTCTGAACAGGTGGTGTTGTCTGCAGATGCATTGCGCATCGGCAACCGGAAGGGAACTTACCGGTACGAATTAAAAAATATCGCGCTTGATTCCAAAGAACGAACGCTTACCGTAAATGATGTTGCTTTTATTCCATTATTGAACGAAGCGGCTTTTGCTCGGGCTTCGCGGTGGCAGACAGACCGGTTTGATGTGGCGTTTCAACAACTGCAGTTCAATAATGTAAGCGTACGTGAAGTGTTGGACGGTAACCTGGTAGCAGAAGAATTGCTTATTGACAAAGGCAGCCTGAAAATTTACCGTGACAAATCCAAACCACTGAAAAAAGAAAGTAAAGTAGGCAACTATCCGCATCAGCAATTGATGAAATTGCCTTTTGACCTGGCATTACAAAAAGTGCGTGTGGGCAACAGCTATGTGGAGTACAAAGAAAAGAATCCGGGTTCTGCAGCAAGCGGCGCCATACGGTTTCATCAGGCATTGCTTACCATGGAACATGTAACCAATCGTCAGGCTGATCTGGACCGGAGTGGGGCAGTGCGCGTTGCCTTTCAGGCAAAATTCCTGGATGCCGTGCCGTTGAAGGTGAAGCTGCTATTGTATCCTGCAGACAAGCAGGGCAGGTTTACAGCAACAGGCACTATGGGTTCGGCCAATGCATCTGTATTCAATCAACTGATACGACCGCTGGCGCTTGCTTCTATTGAATCGGGCACCTTACAGGGATTTGCTTTTAATTTAAGCGGCAACAATTATAAAGCACAGGGAACAGTAAAGATGTTGTACAACGATTTGAAGCTGCACCTGCTGAAGCGCGATTCGGCGGAGCAATACAAGAAAAAGGAACTGGCGAGTTTTCTGGCCAATGTTTCCATCAAAGATCAGAACCCCGGAAAAAACAACGAAGTGCGTGTAGCCAGTGTGGAGTACGACAGGGATATATACCGGTCGTTTTTCAACTTGTTGTGGAAATCGCTTTTTGCAGGTATAAGGCAAACGGTAGGCATTGAGTAAAATGCCCGGGATATTAAAAGGGATAACCAATGGCCAGGTTCCACACCAGGTTTTCGCTGCGCCAGTCTTTGTTGCCGAAATCTATCTCGCGGATCACCCAGCGTTCTTTGTCTGTTAACCAGGGTTTGCGCAACGGGAACGCGAGGTCGAGACGCAAGACGAGAAAATTAAAATCGAAGCGCAAGCCGGCGCCCGCACCTACGGCCAGTTCTTTCAGAAAATCGCTACTGAATTTAGCGCCCGGTTTTCCCGGGCTTTCATTGAACAACCAGATATTGCCGGCATCTACAAACAAGGCGCCGAACAAAAACCCTGCAATCGGGAACCGGAATTCAGTATTAAGTTCCAGCCGTATATCCCCTGACTGATCATAAAAACCTGCTGTGCTGGTATCGCGGAAAGTACCTGGGCCCAGGCTGCGGCTGCGAAAGGCGCGTACGCTGTTGTTGCCGCCGGAAAAAAACTGTTTTACATAAGGCAGTTCCCGCGAGTTACCATGCGGAATACCTACTCCCGCAATGATGCGATTGGCCAGTGTGCTGTTGTTGCCAACCTTGCGGTAATAACGGAAATCAACATCCGTTTTTATGTATTGCGAAAAAGGCGTTCCGAAAAACTTTACCGTATCCCCTTTTTTGATATTGGCGCCGGTGATCAATCCTGCAATATTGCCGGAGAGGTCGAGAATAGTATTCAGAAAAATTCCATTGAGCGGCCTGCTGCCCAATAAATTGTTATAGGTATACGTATAGGCAGAACCAAGTATGAATTGTTTTTCTACGGCACGCAGCAGGCTCACATTGCCCTGCGCACTGTGCAGGTATTCATCTGTTACATTGATCGGGTTCACGTAGGTGATGCTGAAGGGCGTGAGTTCATGTTCCTTGCGGATGCTTTCTTTCCAGTTGTAGGTGAAATTGAAATTGAAAGAATTCATGGAATACAATTTCTGCCGGTTCAGTACTTCATACCCCAGCATGATGCGGGTACGAGGTAAGAACCCGCCCTTGACATTGAAATTATAAAAGGGCACCAGGAAACGCGGGAAGGAGAGATTGGCTTCGGCGCCATAACGTGTGGTGTTGAAGCCGCGCCATACGCCGCTATACTGCACTTCAAAGCCCACAAAAGCATTAATGCTCAGAATTTCGCCGCCGCGAAACGTATTGCGGTTGCGCCAGCCAACAGTAATATTGGAACCGGTAAGGTTGTTGGATTTGGTGTTGCCGCGTATCTCGATGCGCAATGATTTTTTGGGTTGCCGGGTAAGATAATAATACGCATTGAGTAACGCCGAGTCAGCATGCGGCACCACTTCGAAACGGTTTTTCACAAACTTGAAGATGTCAAGATTGATGAGCCGGTTAATGGCTGCATTGTGATCGGTTCTGTTGTACACATCTCCCGGATCAAAAGGCATGGCCTGTTCAAACAACCGCGGCTTATAGAACTTGCGCCGGTCTACCACATAATACCCTTTATAATATTCCGCGTTTTGTTTGCTGGTATCAGCCGCTTCAGTCTGGCGCAGATTGTAAGCCGTGTAAATGAATACATCGTTGATGCGAAACACCTGTTTGGCAGAATCGGGCGTGCCGGGCTTTACAATGAGCTGCAGCAGTACTTTTTTATTGCCAATGGTACTGTCGGCCCGTACCAGTAAGTTGTCGGGACTGAAATAATAAAACCCGTGTTCCTTCAGGTAATCATCAATCCGGATGCGTTCTGTTTTGATCAGGTCCAGGTCAAAGGGATGACCGGCCCGCAACAGGGTGTGGGGGATGGTTTCGCGTATACGCTGCACCAGAATAGAGCTGGTGTCTTCGGGAAAACGCACTTCGGCAATGGTGTACTGGTCGCCGGTGGTGACGGTGTATTGGGCAGAAGCTTTTTTGTTGCGTACCGTAGTGTCGGCCTCCACGCGCGCATGAAAGAAGCCTTTGTTTTCGAGGTAACTTTTTAACACCTCAGCATTGAACGTGAGGTTCACCTGGCTGAGCAATACCGGCGGTTCCCCCACTTTGTTTTTTAACCAGCCGCGGGGAGAATTCTTCTTTTTGGGATTACCGGCCATATTGTAAGCGCTCAGTTTGATGCGCATACCGAGGAACTTCTTATTGGGACGTGGTCTTGCCAGGCCCGTAAGCTGGCTGCGGAGCGCCTTTTTCTTCTTTTTGGAAACTGCATCGTCCTTAATAGTTACTTCGGCGCCGGTATACAAGGCATCGCCTTTGGGCAGATACTTCGTATTGTTGCACGAAGCTGCCGCCAACGCTACTGTTAACAGCAGCAGTAAATAATATGTACGCTTATTATCGTTCACCTTTTCTTCCTGGTATGGGTACTTTTTCTTTTTCAACGGGAGGCGCCACTGCCTGCTCTGTCGCGTTCCGGCGACGCCTTTCTTCCCTGCGTTTTTCACGTTGTTTCTTACTTAGGAAGAGATTCCTGAACCGGTTATAGTCCAGCGTTATGGCAAAGCCAACACCGGTCTCTATCACATATCCGTCCAGCACGCCCTGGTATTCATTTTTGCGGTAAGCGCGCAGCATATAGCGACCATCTTTGCTCAGCATATATTCCACGCTTACATTGCCCAGCAGGTTGGAGGAGTTTTCATTGGCATTGCTGGAACCTTCCAGTTCAAAATTGCTGCCAACCGAAACTTCCAGCCGGTCGTTGAGCAGGCGTTTGGAAACATCCACATTCAGATCGGTTCGCGTACTGGCGCTGCCGGCACTGTAATCATCATAGCTTTCTACGTCAAAATTGATATCAACACCTTCCACCAGGTTGGCGGCCAGGCTGTTCAGCTGCTCTGTGAGTAATTTGCTGGCGCTTTGGCGGGCAACCCTTTCTGCAGTGAGGCCACCGGCGCTGCTTTGAAACGGGTTGTCGCCTACAAAACGGTTGAGCAGCAGCAACGCAAATACCTGTTTGTTCAGTTCATTAGGCTCCTGGCGTAACTGGGTAAGCCGCGTATTCACTACAGAAATAACATCAGTGGACACACGAAAATTCTCATTATCCGGCAACTGAATGTCAAAAGAAACGACGGGCTGCAACAGTTCTCCGGCCATCTTCAGGTGCACCTGGAAGGGCATCCGCTGCAGATAGCTGTTGCGTTCTGCGGTGCTGCCTCCATCGCCTAACTGGTCAGCTACCAGGTCGAGCGGGGCGGTGTTCACTACATAAACCGCAGTTACATTCAAATCGGCTTCGGTGGGTTCGCCGGTCCAGATGATCTTGCTGCCTTCCTGTATTTCAAATTCGCGCTGCAATAAATTAAAGGTGAGCTTGTAGGTTCCTTCCTGTATTTCATAGGAACCTGATAGCGACACATAGCCGCTCGGATCAATGCCGCCTGTGAGCAACCCTTCGCCCCGCATGCGAACGAAGTCGCCGTTGGCCTGGTCAACAATCATGCTGAACACCGCTTCTTTCTTGATCTCTACGTTGGCGGAAATATCCATCCCCTGCAGGTACGACCGGTTCAGTGAATCATAGCGCGCCATGGTATGCAGGAAGAGACTGTCGTTTTCCGGGGCGTCCATGTCCACAAATTGCACGATGCCTTCACGGTCCACTACCCCGGGATTTTGCTGGGGTAAGACTATTGTCAAATCAGTTTCTTCTTCTATGGTAATATTGCCCTCCACTACCGGCAGTTCTGCTGTTCCCTTGATAGCCATATTGCTGCTGAAGACAAGTTTTCCATAGTACAGATCATCCGCCGTAACCGGCTTTTCTTTATTCAGGGCCTGAAAATTCCGGGCGTTAACGGTGAGGTCAAACCGGAGATCAGGGAGATTTTCAGTATATACCATACCGTCAATCACGGCGGCATTGTTCGCTGAGTCCACAATCCTGAACTGGTCGAAGCGGATCCCTTGCCGGTTGAATGCAATGGTTTCGTCCTGGATACGGAAATAATTGCCCAGCATGGTGAGGTTGAAACCCGCCTGTTGCAGCCGCAACTGACCATTAATGATGGGCTTTGCCACCGTGCCGGTAATATCAAATTTGCCGGTCACGTTCCCTGTAGCATTGCTGATGCTTCCGCCGGAAGCGCCTTCAAGGGTGGCCAGGTTCAGCCGTTTAATGTTCATGGCCAGGTCGAAATCATTCCCACCGGTAGTTTTCATAAAATAATCGCCGCTGATAGTAATATCGTTTCCTTTACCGCTCACCTCCACATCGCCATGAATATTTCCGCCCGCAGCATTATCGGCTTTGATGGCCACATTGCCGATGGTATCGTTGCGGAAGCGCAGGTCAGTGATCAGCAGGTCGCCGACAAAACCTGGCCTGTTCATAATATCACTGAACACGATTTCGCCATCCAGGGTCCCGTTCATATCCAGCGAATCGGATAAGGCAAAGCCGGCGAGTGTTGACAAATGAAAACTGGAGAAGTAGGCTTCGAGCGGCGCATTATATTCAGTGCCTCTTGTCTTGAGACTGAACTGCTGGAAATTGCGGTTCAGCATGAAGTTGGTGGCCTGCAACGAATTGGCGCCGATGCGGATTTCATTACCCGGCGCTGTGGCCCACGATTCATAGTTCAGCAACACTTCGGGAGAAAGACTGAGCGTGTATTCACCAAACTTTGGTTGTTTGAGATAACCGGCGAGCCGGTATTTCTCCACACCGCTCACATCGTTGAAACGGGCATGAAATTCCATTTGGTTGTTGGCTGCGCCGGTATGGAGGGCGAATCCATGCAATGCATTGCCACCCACCTGGAGCCGCCCGGCAGTGATATCAGCTCTCAATGAATCATGTCCGGCGCCTGCCTGCACCTGCAGCTTTTCTATGCGCATACCACCGGCAGCTATCAGGGGAGTGGTGATGTTTGCCCGCCAGCTGCTGTCGCTGTTGAAATGGGCATCCAGGTGCAGGTCCTGCAGTTGCTGTACGCCGGGCATCAGGGCAATTACTGCCGGATTGTCTAACAGTAGTGCATATACGCGAAAATTGTACGGCTGTGTTACAGTGTCGGCCTGCACACTATCCATAATAGAAAAATACGGTTGAACGGTGTTCATAAACACGGTGCCCAGTTCGGTGAGCTTGTACCGGCCGGCAATGCCTGCCTGCCCGATATCGCTGGTGAGCGCAATGGAGCTGCTGTCGGTGGTGTGCCGGGCGGTGATGTTTACGGTATCCAGTTGTACCCGGTCGCGGTTGTTGAGCACCAGCAGGCTCTGGAGAATGTTTACTTCTCCCTGCAGACTGTCTGGACTGATATTGGGCAGGTTGGCTACTATTTTCCCCCGGTATATTACAGGTTGCGTGGTAAGATGAAGCGGCGCTGTTTTGATGCTGTCTATCGTAATGGTTGCCTGCAGCGCCGGTAAGGATGTGCTTACATCCGCCTGCACATCGGCCGCCATATGAAGATTGGAATCCACGATCGAGAGGCGGCCATTTGCCTGCTGGTTACTGAGGGCGCCTTCAATGGGAATATTGTGGTACGTGTAGTCGTTGTAGCGTACGGAATGAATGAGCGCTTTTAACGTGGCATTGGCGGCTTCGGGTGTAAAACCTGTGCCTTGTATATGCATGGAAGCGGATACTTCTCCCAATCCCGCTGTGCCGGACAATCTGCCGGCCTGGAGCCGGATAGCTTCTACCTGTGCATCGTAGGCGGCTGTTTGCTGGTTGTTGATATTGCTTACCGCTCCGTTGATGATGACGTCGCCGGAAGTAGTCTGTAGCTTGAGCGCCGCAGCAGACCGCCGCTGGTTACCATCAATGGTGCCGGACAAAACCATTACATCAGGAAGCTGACCAGGTGCAACAGTGCCTTTCGGCAAAAAGCCGGCAATATCTTTTGCTGTAGTGCGGATGAGCCGGATGCGCAGGTTGGCCTCCATGGTTTCCATATCCGGCAGGCCCGCCAGCGTGCCGCGCATATCAACGCGGGTATCGCGACCAGCCTGTAATTGCAGCTCTTCCGCTATAATTCGTTTAAGCGACCCCGATACCTTTGCATTGATCCGGATTACGTTGTTGGGATTGGCCAGTAAGGGTTGATCCCGCAGCATGGGCGCAAACAATAAAACGTCTTTGTTCTGTATCCTCGAATCCGGCAACACCACCTGCATTTTCACCAGCTCTGGTTGTTTTTGCGCCGCTTCCAGTGAGGGGTACGACACTTTGATGGTATGCTGAATACGCGTGCCCGGCGTTTTTATCAGCAGGTTCTCTACCGAAGCACCGGTGGGGGTGTACAGGAAATCGCCCTGCAATTGTTCCAGTAGCAAACCGCTGCGTTCTTTCACACTTGCATTGCGCACGCTGGCGCTGATGGTATCGCCGTTGAAGAATAGGTCAGATAAATGAAGCGAGAGATCACCGGCATCCAGATGCGCATAATCCATTCCATAGCGAAGGCGGGGTTGGTTCTCGTCATCAAACTGTACAAAACTTTTGGTGAGCCGGAAATCGTTTACGGTAATGTTCCAGCTGGCTGTGGCAGCAGCGGTGTCTGGCAGTTTTTTCTGTGGTGGTGTATTGACGGATGCATTTTTACCCATGATGATCCTGGTGTCCAGTCCATCGAGCACTACCTTGTCCAATGCCACACGCATAGCCGCCATATCCATTGCACGCATCCGTGTTTCAAGATTATTGAACCGCACCAGGGCAAACAGCGCGTCCACGTCGTTGCGGTAATCAATCTCGATGTTTTCCAGGTCAAGGTTGCGCAGGAATAGTTGGGGAAGCGTGGTAGCTGCGGTATCCGGTGCGGCTACCGGTTCAATGAGTGGCTTGTTCTGGTATACCCTGGCCGCAATGCCTTTGCCCCGTATCGATTGGATAGCAAACTGCATGGTATTGGGATCGAAGTGGTCAATGCGGGTGTCGAAATGGTCGAGGGTAAGCGCCATGTCGCTGCCGGTGATGGTATCATAAAAAGAAACGCGGATATCGTCGAGCAGGATTCTTTTTACTTCCATTTTCATGGCTGCCGTATCGGTAGTGGCGGTTTGTTCATTTCCGGAAGCAAAGGCATCTATAATAAACTGGAAATTAAAAACCGTATCAGGCAATTTGCGGTTAACATGCGCTGTTATATTTTCCAGGTGCACTTCGTTCACTTTAATTTCATTGCGGATGAGTCTGAACAGGTTGATGCCCGCCTGCAGGCGGCCGCCATAGAGCAGGGTGTCTTTTTGCAGGTCTTCCACATATACCTTTTCTACCAGTACGGTGGCGGGCAGCTGCACCTGGATGCGCCCGATTTCCACGCGTGTTTGCAGCTTTTCGGTGAGGTAGGCCTGTACCTTCTTGCGGGCAAAGTTCTGAACAGGGGCTGTCTGCAGTAATATGATTACCAGCAGCAGGAACAGGAAGATGCCCAGCAAACATTTGAGCAATATTTTTACGGCTTTTCTCACATAAAAGCTTTGAATACCCTGCAATAAAGTGTTAGAACAACAACAGCACAAGCAGTGAATTACAGGCGATCCTTACTTGACCATTACCTGAAAATTGAAATACATATGCCACAACCGGTTGAAAACGCTTTGACAAGTATCCGTAAACGGTCGGGCAGTGTTGTGGAAATTTTTCTACACTTATAAGAGGTCTTCCGGTTCTACTTCTTTTACTTCCTGCTTAACGATCATCACGGCAGTCTTGCGCGGCATGATGCCTCCTCCGTGATAGAGCGCATACACTTTGGTAAATTCTGCACCGAAGTACAAAATGATAGAAGAATAGTATACCCAGGTCAAAAGTAGGATGAGCGAGGCTGCGGCTCCATAGGCCAGACCGATATTGGACCGGCCGAGATAAAACCCGATGAGCACCCTGCCGACCATAAAAAGCAGGGCGGTAAAAATAGATCCAATCATCACGTCTTTCCAGCGGATCTTTGCATCGGGCAGTACTTTGAAGATAATGGCAAAAAGCGTTGATGTAACCAACAGCACCAGCACATAATTCAGTATAAAGAAAACTACCACCGTGGCTTCAGGAAAAAATTCCCGGAGCTTATCACCCAATATTTCCAGCAGGGCTGTGAGGGCCAGCGATACCAGGAGTATAAAACCGCAGCTGATCACCAGTGAAAAGGATATCAGCCGGTTGAGGAGGATTTTCAGCCACCCTTTTTCCGGCTTTGCTTTTACCGACCACATGTAGTTAATGGAACTTTGAATTTCGTTGAAGACGCCTGTTGCGCCCAGCAACAATAAACCGATACCAATGATGGCGCCGGTTACCCCATCGCCATGCTGCTGTGCGTTGGCAATAATACTTTGTACCTGTCGTGCTGCGCCTGATCCTACCAGGTCTTTAATCTGGTTGTAGATCTCGCCTTCCACGGCGTCTTTGCCAAAGAATATGCCGGCAAAAGAGATGATGATCACCAGCATGGGCCCTAATGAAAAAAGGGTATAATAAGATAAGGAAGCACTCAGCTTCATGGCATTGTCGTCTGAAAATTCTTCAAACGCTTTCTTCAATACGCGCCACCATTGCTTCAAGCGAATCATAACTTATCATGCAAAAACGCTGTTCCTTAGGAATGCAATGAATAAATATTGTTTGATCAGTGCTGCGTGAGGAATGCTTTCTACACAACTCCATCTTCGTTGTGTAAACAATGTCCATAAACGCTGGCAGCATATTTTATCCTATACCCGAAATAATTATTTAACCGCTTAAAATGTTGTGACCTATGAGAAGTATATTATACTTAATTGCAGTTATCCTGGTGATCGGGTGGCTGCTTGGCTTCTTCGTGTACAGCGCTTCGGGGCTGATTCACATTCTGATTGTACTGGCTGTGATTGCGCTGCTGCTGGGACTCATCCGCAGAGTATAAGGTTGGTGAGAAAGGGAGTAAGAAACGGAGACCAATAGCCGAACATGCTATTGGCAATGAAGAAATGCTTGTTAGTATGGGCCAGGGTTGCTATGGTTAATGAACTACCGTTTGTCTTCCTGCAGACTCAACATCCAGCAGGAATTTGTACACCAACGGGTCGGCATAGGCGCCATAGGCATCAATCAGCGTACCTTTTACACCGTCGTTGGTTTCAATGATATATAATACTGCATTGTCGTCGGGGTCGGAGAAGCCTTCGAACCGGAAGAAGTTCACTACCCGCACCTGGTCGGGTGTGTACAATTTATCTGTACTAACTGACCGCAGCCCCCCGGAAGTAGCCTTAAAGTCTTCACTGTAACCATCATTCACCACTTTCGAGAGGCATGTTACCATGCTCCTGAGGAAAGGGGTGTTTTCATTCAAGTGTGTTTTCATGGCTTTTTAATGCACAGTTATTAAAATTCGTTGCCATAACTTCCGCCGGACAACCCTGGTTAATAGGGAAAGATTTTCCACACTGGCGGCGGCGGTGATGAATGTTTCACAAAATCACTTCACGCATATCACGGAACTTCTTCACCAGGTCCAGCGAAGCGTTCAGTTCCGACTTTTGCGTTGCGATCATTTTGCGCAGGGAAAGATTGGCGCCTGATTCCAGGGCCGAGCTATAGGCACGTTGGACCGCTTCTTCTGCCGCAACGCATGCATTAAGTAATGCGGTATGATCGGTGCCGGTGAATCCTTCTTTCAAATCGAGCCAGGCGCGATAAATAACGCCGGCAGCGGTACTGCCCACGGCAGGCTTTCCTCCCAGGGCGGTCACTTCAGCGGTGAGTTGTTTGACAAACTGCCGGCTTTCGTCGGCCATCCGTTCAAATATTACCGTGAGGTTGGCGTCGGTCTTTTTTGCAAGGGCGGCTGCCCTGATATATCCGGCTGCGCGATCGTTGTTCACACGAATAAGATCATTCAATACTTGAATGATGATTGCTGCGTCTTCCATAATGCTGGTTTTTGCTGGATACTATTATGAGAATAAAAAAGCATTCCTTCATTCAAAATTGGCAATTGCATCTGCAGCAGGAAGGTATTCAGTGGGCTGGGTGCGGGTCCGGGAATTTTCGACTGGTGACCGTCTGCAAAGCGGAAAGGTATTCAGTGACCTTGGTGCAGGATCAGAATTCCCGGCTGGTGACTGCCTGTACAGCAGAAAGATATTCAGTGAACCCGGTGCATGATCAGGCTTTCCCTACTGGCGACCGCCCCCTAAGCACAAAGTATCAGTATAGTTGTGAAAAGCGAAGGTGCTTATTCCCTGGAAATTGGGTTGTTTACGCAGAAAGAACGGAGAAGAGGCATGAGATTTTTTTGTTCTGGGAAAAACAAGTTATGGCCAGATACTCCAGAAAAGCAGGAAAATCAGTTGAGAGCGCCATGCGCAGGAAAAAGAAAGGAACGCTTCGCAGCGGAGGGAGCGGAAAAAAAGTAACTAACCGAAAGCAGGCCATTGCCATTGGATTATCAGAAGCCCGCCAGAAAGGCGCTAAAGTGCCGCCGGCCCCCGGGAAAAAAGCCGCCACCAAAAAGAAAGCAGCTACTAAAAAAGCTGCGGGAAAAAAGGCTGCGAAAAAGAAATCGGCTTCGAAGTCAGCTTCAAAGAAATCTGCCTCAAAGAAATCCGCGTCGAAGAAAACTGCTAAGAAAGCTGCGGGGAGAAAAGCGGCAGGGAGAAAAGCAACTGGTAAAAAAGCCACTAAAAAGAAAAGTCGCCGGGGATAGTGTTACCGGGAATCCAAGTTACCATTCTCCTTTCACCTATCATCAAAGCCAAACCGATTTAGCGAACTGATCCACAATGTGCGCGCATAAACTATTCATGCACGAATAGCCTGACGTTATTGGCAGTCCCGTACAACATTGATCCCAAAGCACCCGTAAACTTAACTGCACCATAATCACTTCCCATACGGGGAAAAATGTGAGAGTCATTACCTAAACATCAGTTATAAAATTTAGTCGGGACCAAAGCATTTTTACACTTATTCACCCCTATAAAAAAATAAACCCGATGTTGAAACATCGGGAGTCCTTGGTTAAGGCCTGATTTGTAGCGTAAGTTTAAATATGTTGAAACGAATAAATCGTTATAAGTTCACCTTCATACTACTGTCTCATTCGTTAACGATAAGCTATTCACCATATCGTTGTTTGATTATATAAAAGAAAAAAGCGTGCCTCTTTTTGCCTCCTTTAAAAAAAGTGCCAGTGTGGAAAAAATATCACACTTTCGCCGCTGCCAAAACCCTCAATTGTGGAAAAAATGTAGAATACTTATTAAGAGCTGTTCTTCTTCTGTTAATCCTTCCTCCCTGGCCACCTGCTGATCAGCCATAGCCGAAACATGCTGTTCCAGTGCGTTTTGTTCGTATAGTTCAATCAGTTTGGGATGTACGTAGTATTTACGGCAAACAGTACGCGTGTTACCCAGTTTACTGCTCACTTCATCCAGCGCCTGCACGATGTGTTGTTTACATTCGGTGTCGTTGCGGGCGCCACCCAGTGCACACAACGCACGGAGCAGGTTAAGCGTGCCGGCCCAGGTACGGAAGTCGCGGCTGCTGCAATCCATACCGGCAGCCTCCTTAATGTAACGGTTGATCATGCCTGAATCTACCGGCTGACGATTGCCGGCAGCGTCCACATACTGGAACAATTCCTTGCCGGGAATATCGCGACAGTGTTGTACGATGCGTGCGAGCCGTTTATTACGCAGCGTAATGTTATGGTACCTGCCTTTTTTCCCGGGAAAAGAAAATTGCACTTCGTTGTTGTTCACCGATACGTGTTTGTCCTTGAGTGTGGTCAAACCATGTGACCCGTACAATTTTTCATACGAACCATTGCCGATGCGGATACAGGTGGCTTCCATCAACGCAATAACGGTGGCTATTACTTTTCTTTCTGTAAGTTCTTTGCCGGCCAGGTCTGCTTCCAGGGTGCGACGCAATTGCGGTAGCGCTTTGCCGAATTCATAGAGGTGGTGAAATTTTGTTTCGTGTCGCAGCAACGACCATTGCGCATGATACCGGTATTGTTTTCTGCCGCGCTGATCAATGCCTGTTGCCTGTATATGACCGTTGTCCCGCGGACAGATCCATACCTGCGTCCAGGCCGGCGGTATCACCAACTTACGGATGCGGTCCAGCACTTTTTTATCGCGCACCGGTTTATGTAGAAACTGGTATACGAAGCCGCTGCCTTTTTTCATGCGCGTGATGCCGGGTTGCCGGTCCGACACATATACCAGTTCCGCTACCGCAGCCGCCTGCTCGTAATTTTTGTCCAGCTGCAAAAACCTGCGGTGTGAAATGCCTGTGAGTGACAAACCATGTTCATTTTCCAACAAAATCTTCTTTCTCCTCATATGCTTGTGTTCCCCTTTCTGTGTACAGGAGGATAGTATTTGTGTATTAAATTCAGCACCGGTTTGTGTAATCAGCTATCTGCAATTGTGGAGCGAAGGACTGTTTCCGGGTGTTCACTTTATTTTAGTAAGAAAGCCAGAAAAAGTTTCCCTGTATAGAAGCTTTGCCTGGCTTTGGTACTATAAAAGCTGATTATCATTTACAAAAAAAAGTCAGGCTAAGACTAGCCTGACACCAATAGACCTTAAAAACCCCTAAATCTATAACCAGAAGTTTGTGAACTAAGTTGTTAAGCGTGGCGCGGACTCCGTATTGGCCTCCCTGTTAATTCCATTCTCTGCAAGTCCGCTGAGTAATTCGTCCATTTGTTTCTCATCTGCCATATTATGCTTCAAAATCTCTGCCACGTCATCCCGCCCCATCGTGCGGGCCAGGGTTATGAGTGAACCATAGGCGGCAATTTCGTAGTGTTCCATTTTCTGGACGGCGATAATAATGGCCACGTCACGGGTAGCCGAACCTTCACGGATTTCTGCGAGTGTGCGTTCCGTTTCCTGTTCAAGACCTTCCATGGATTCGCTCTTCATATCCGTTACCGCTTCTTCCAGCATATCCATAACAATATACAGCCTGTCTATATGTTGCTCAGTATGAGTAAGATGCTCTTCAATGGCGTTGATCAGTTCCGGAGAGGTGGCCACCGCTTTCCAGGTGTTCAGCATAATGATCATGTGCTGTTCTGCTGCACACAGGTCGCGCAACTGATGCACAAAAAATTCCTCCAGCAGCGATTTTCCCACCTGCACCCTTGCATACGTACGGCCTGTAGTAGTTTCGTTTTGCATGTTCATTCGTTTGAAAAAAATATTTCGTGTAAGTACATTATGCAAAAATCAGCGCAGCTTACGGGCCTTAAAAAGTGGGGAGTGTGGAATTTTTTCCACTACCATGAAACAGGTTGTTGCCATGTGGACGGATGCGGCAGATGGTATTTCTTTTGAGACTTAGTTAAGAAAAACCGCTTATGAAACCTGCATACCCGTTATCATTTCTCCAGGAAAAAATTCAGGAAATCGGCAGCGCGTTGTTTTATAACCTGAGCAATG
>Ga0164243_10004704_pt1 | contig 21239 bp, 21 predicted proteins | sample OricompcompostOP_FD_108781 | JGI IMG/M metagenome (GOLD analysis project Ga0164243, IMG submission 108781) | Organic Plus compost microbial communities from Emeryville, California, USA - Original compost - Organic plus compost (OP) | ecosystem: Engineered > Solid waste > Mixed feedstock >...
GCCTGCGGGTGCAAGGGCAATCCGCTCTTCGACGGCATGGACGCCCGCTACAAGGCGGTCCTGTGGGCAGTCATCGCCGTCAACGGCGCGATGTTCGCGACGGAAATGATCGCCGGGCGCCTCGCCGGTTCTCAGGCACTGCAGGCCGACGCGCTCGATTTTCTCGGCGACACCCTCACTTACGGCATCAGCCTCGCGGTCATCGGCGCGTCCCTGCGCGTGCGCGCCACCGCCGCCCTCGCGAAGGGCGCGAGCCTCAGCCTGATGGGACTGTGGGTGTTCGGCTCGACCGCCTATCAGGTGCTCATTCTCGGCGTGCCGCGCGCCGAGATCATGGGCGTCATCTCCGTGCTCGCTCTCGCCGCCAATCTCGTCAGCGTGCTTCTGCTGATGCGCTACAAGGACGGCGATGCCAATGTCCGTTCGGTCTGGCTGTGTTCGCGTAACGACGCCATCGGCAATGTCATCGTCATGGTCGCAGCCCTCGGCGTCTGGGGCACGTCCTCGGCCTGGCCCGACCTTGCTGTCGCGGCGGTCATGGCCGCCCTTTTCCTCTCCTCCGCCGTTCAGATCCTCAGGCAGGCCTGGACGGAATACCGGGAGGACGCGGCCGAACCGGCCGTTGTGTAAGGATCTCGGCGCGCACCTCATCCTGAGCCACCTCGTCGCAGTCGAACGTATCGAAGGGTGCGCGGCAGCTCCGGCCCCCTCCATGCTTCGACACGAGCCCGACTCGGAGTGCGGTCTTGGACCGGCAAGACGGGCGGCCGTCCGCCCGCCTAGGGCATCCGCGACGGCAATGTGATCACCGGCCCGTCGACGACAAACCGGCCGTAGCCCCGATGATGGATCGTCTTCGGATTCTTTTGCGCCGGGTCGATCCAGGCCCGCACGACTTCGAGCACAAACAGATTGTAGGCGTTGACGAGACGCGTATCCCGAACCCGGCATTCGAGATTGGCGAAACATTCGGCCACGAGCGGCGCGCCGACGGTCCCGGCCGGAAGCGGCGTCAGGCCTAAGGCGGAGAATTTGTCGGTGTCGCGCCCCGTCGCATTGCCGACCTTCACGACCTTCGACGCAAGTTTGCGCGCCGGAATGGCGATGACACATTCGCGCGTCCGCCGCAGCGCCGCATGGCTGAAATCGCCGGTGCTCACCACACAGGCAACGAGCGGCGGCTCGAACTCGACCATCATGTGCCAGGACATCGTCATGACGTTCGGCCGGCCTTTGTCCGAGGTCGTCAGGAGCACGACCGGCCCCGGTTCGAGAAGTTGATAGACCCGCGACAGGGGGAAGGCCCGGAACGGCTTTTTCATCGGCTGGCACCCCTTCATTCCTTTCCGGAGAAACCGCCCCGGACCGGGTGACATCGGCGGGAGTTGCCCCTCCCCGCTTCGCCCATTACATAAGCGCCCGAGCTTCCCATCCCTTTCCACTCTACGGCACACGGAGCGCGCCTGCATGGCCCGTCAGTTCATCTATCACATGAGCGGTCTGTCGAAGACCTATCCGGGCGGCAAGAAGGTGCTCGACAACATCAACCTCTCCTTCTACCCGGATGCCAAGATCGGCGTGCTCGGCATCAACGGCTCGGGCAAATCCACGCTGATGCGCATCATGGCCGGGATCGACAAGGAATTCACCGGCGAGTCCTGGGCAGCCGACGGCGCCAGAGTCGGCTATCTGCCGCAGGAGCCCCAGCTCGATCCGGCGAAGACGGTCCGCCAGAACGTCATGATGGGCGTGGCCGAGAAGCAGGCGATCCTCGACCGCTACAACGAGCTTGCCGTCAACTATTCCGACGAGACGGCCGACGAGATGACGCGCCTGCAGGACGAGATCGAGGCGCAAGGACTGTGGGACCTCGACGCCCGTGTCGATCAGGCCATGGAGGCGCTGCGCTGCCCGCCGGACGATGCCGATCCGAACAACCTCTCGGGCGGCGAGAAGCGCCGCGTCGCGCTGTGCCGCCTGCTGCTCGAACAGCCGGACCTTCTCCTCCTCGACGAGCCGACCAACCATCTTGACGCGGAGACGACGAACTGGCTCGAAAATCACCTCCGTAACTACCCCGGAGCGATTCTGATCGTCACCCACGACCGCTATTTCCTCGACAATGTGACGGGCTGGATTCTGGAACTCGACCGCGGCCGCGGCATTCCCTATGAGGGTAACTACACGTCCTGGCTCGGCCAGAAACAGAAACGCCTCCAGCAGGAAGCCGCCGAGGACAAGGCCCGCCAGCGCGCCATCGCGGCGGAGGCCGAATGGATCTCCGCTTCCCCGAAGGCCCGCCAGGCCAAGAACAAGGCCCGCATCCAGCGCTATGACGAACTCGTCAAGAAGGCGTCCGAGAAGGCGCCGGGCACCGCGCAGATCATCATCCCGGTGGCCGAGCGCCTCGGCAACAATGTCATCGAATTCGAAGGGCTGACGAAGGGGTTCGGCGACCGCCTCCTGATCGACAACCTCACCTTCAAGCTGCCGCCCGGCGGCATTGTGGGTGTGATCGGTCCGAACGGCGCCGGCAAGACCACGCTCTTCCGCATGATTACAGGCCAGGAGAAGCCGGATGCCGGCACGATCACGATCGGCGAGAGCGTACAGCTCGGCTATGTCGATCAGTCGCGCGACGCGCTCGATCCGAACAAGACGGTCTGGGAAGAGATTTCGGGCGGCAACGACGTGATCTATCTCGGCAAAAGGGAAGTGAATTCGCGCGGATATACATCGGCCTTCAACTTCAAGGGCTCGGACCAGCAGAAGAAGGTTGGCCAGCTCTCGGGCGGCGAGCGCAACCGCGTGCACCTCGCCAAGATGCTGAAATCGGGCGCCAATGTATTGCTGCTCGACGAGCCGACCAACGATCTCGACGTCGAGACGCTGCGCGCGCTGGAAGAGGCGCTCGAGGACTTCGCCGGCTGCGCCGTCATCATCTCGCACGACCGCATGTTCCTCGACCGCATCGCGACCCATATGCTCGCCTTCGAGGGCGACAGCCATGTCGAATGGTTCGAGGGCAATTTCCAGGACTATGAGGAAGACAAGAAACGCCGTCTCGGGCCTGATTCGGTGGAGCCGAAGCGGCTCAAATACAAGAAGTTCTCACGTTGATCGTGGCAGATTCGCACGCAAAAGCCGTGCGAATCTGCCAAATCCGCGCGGAAATACGTGGCGTGTCATCGCTCTGTCTTGGAAGTCATGCGTACCCGATGTAGCGTGCGCACGCGGGCGACCGCATTGAAGGCGAGGCAGCAATGGCAAAGACCACCAAATCATTCTGGGATCGTTTCAAGGAATCGATCCTGACGACGGCGGAGGAAGTGCCCGCCGGAACCGCCGAGACGCCGGCCATTACGGCACCCGAGATGCCGAAAGCCGCGAAGGAGCCGGCTCCGAAGAAAACCTCGGCGAAGAAAAAGGCAGCAAAGAAAGCGGCCGAGAAAAAGCCCAAGGCCGCCGCGAAGGCCGCCAAGGCCAAGCCGAAGAGCAAGACGAAGCCCGCTCCTGCGCGCGGCAAGACGCGGACATCCTCCAAGGCGCGCAGCAGCGCGGCGAAATCTCCGGCCCGTGCCGGCGTGAAGACGCCGACGAAGAAGCCGGCGGCCAAGAAGCCCGCCGCCAAAACGGCGAAACCGAAAGCCGTCGCCAAATCCGCCAAGGCGAAGACCGTCAAGCCGGCCAAGGCCAAGACGCCGGTGAAGCCGAAAGCTGCGAAACCGAAGGCCGCGGCGCCGAAGGCCAAGAAGCCCGCCAGGAAATAAGCCCTTCCCTCAAAAGCTCCGGGATCACCTCATCCCGGAGCTTTTGTCTTGCGTGCCGCCCGAAGACCGCATAAAGAATTCTTTATGTCAGGTCGCAGTCAACGCAGCAGTTCCAGTGCTCCCCTTTCGGCGGTTCTCGGCGCATTGCGCGCCGCGGGAGAGCCGACACGGCTGCGTCTCCTCGCCCTCCTCGCCAATGGCGAACTGAACGTCACCGACCTCACCGAAATCCTTGGCCAGTCGCAGCCGCGCATTTCCCGTCACCTCAAGCTGATGGCGAGCGCAGGCCTGATCGAAAGGCACCGCGAAGGTTCCTGGGCGTTTTTCCGTCTCGCACAGGACGGCCATGGTGCGAGCCTCGCCAAAGGCATCATCGAGAAACTCGCACCGAATGAACCGGTCCTGGTCCGCGACCGCGAGCGCCTCGCCGAAGTGCGCGCGGCAAACGCCGAGAAGGCGGCCGGCTATTTCCGGGCCCAGGCCACGAACTGGGCCAAGATCCGCGCGCTCCATGTCGAGGAAGAAGCGGTCGAGACCGCGATCCGCGAACTCGTCGGCGCGCGGCCCGTGCGCGCGCTCCTCGACATCGGCACCGGCACAGGGCGCATCCTCGAACTTCTGGCGCCGCAGGCCGACCGCGCGGTGGGGGTGGACCTGTCGGTCGACATGCTCGCCGTCGCCCGCGCCAATATCGCCCGGCTCGGCCTGACGAATGTACAATTCCGTCAGGGCGACATCTATTCCCTGCCGGTGCAGCAGAACAGTTTCGACCTTGTCGTCATTCATCAGGTTCTGCATTTTCTCGACGAGCCGCAGCGCGCCATCCGCGAGGCCGCGCGCGCGCTCGCGCCCGGCGGACGCCTTCTCATCGTCGATTTCGCTCCGCACGAGCTGGAATTCCTGCGCGAGGCCCATGCCCACCGGCGTCTTGGATTCGCCATCGACACCGTCACCCAATGGATGAAGGAAGCTGGCCTGAGGCCTGAAGTTCATGACGAACTGAAGCCGCCGGGCAATGCGAAGGACAAGCTGACGGTCTCGCTGTGGCTCGCGCGCGATCCGCGTGTCATTACCGATCTTCCCGCAACCGATCCGAACCGGTCCGTCGCATGACTCCCGCTCCGAAAGAACGCCTCAGCCGCAGCGGCGCGGAACACGATATCCGGGTGTCGTTCGAATTCTTCCCGCCGAAATCGGAAGAAGCCGAACAGTCGCTCTGGCAATCGATCGGCCGGCTTTTGCCGCTTGCTCCGAGCTTTGTGTCCGTCACCTACGGGGCCGGCGGCACGACGCGCGAACGCACGCACCAGACCGTTACCCGGCTCGTCCGCGAGACGAAAACGCCTCCCGCCGCGCATCTCACCTGTATCGGCGCGACGCGGGGCGAGATCGGCGAGATCGCCCGCGCCTATTGGGAGGCCGGTGTCCGCCATATCGTTGCGCTCCGAGGCGACCCGCCCTCCGGTGTCGGCACACGCTACGAACCGCATGCGGACGGCTATGCCTATGCCGCCGATCTCGTTACGGGGCTGAAGAAGATCGCGGATTTCGAAATCTCGGTCGCCGCCTATCCCGAGAAGCACCCCGAAAGCCCCAGCATCGAATTCGACATCGACGTGCTGAAAGCCAAGGCCGATGCCGGTGCGGACCGGGCGATCACCCAGTTCTTCTTCGACAACGACATCTACGAAAATTATGTCGAGCGTGTTCGCCGTGCGGGCATCGCGCTTCCCATCGTTCCGGGCATCGTCCCCGTCCATTCCTTCAAGGCGGTGTCGAACTTCGCCGAGAAGGCCGGTGCGAGCGTGCCGTCATGGCTGGCGCAGCGTTTCGAGGGGCTCGACAACGATCCGGCGACCCGCCAACTCGTTGCCGCCGCTGTCGCGGCCGAACAGGTGCTCGATCTCGTCGACCGCGGCGTGACGGATTTTCATTTTTACACGATGAACCGGGCCGATCTCGTCTATGCGATCTGCCACCTTCTCGGCCTGCGGCCGGAAGTGCCGGCCGCGGCCTAGACCCGGCTCCTGGGCGTCAGCCTGTAGAGGATGTGCGGAAGCCCCGCGCGCTCGATCGGACGCACGAAGTCGAATCCGCAGCGCACCATCACCCCTTCCGAACGGGTGTTCTCGGAAAGCACGAAGCCGAGGATTTCGGTGAGGCCGAGATTCTCAAAACCGAGTTGCGTGGCGAGCTTCCCGATCTCGGTGGCCGATCCCCTGCCCCACTGCTCGGGCGTCAGCGAATAGGCAAGCTCGACGACGTCGTCGCCATCAAGCTCGGTGCGGCGGATGCCGCCCCAGCCGGCGAAGGCGCCGGTCTCAAGATCGCGGAAGAACCACATGCCGAAGCTGTGCTCGCGCCAGTGCGCGCGCTCACGGCCGATAAAGGCCCTGGCCGCTTCCGGAGGCCGCACGCCGCCGAGGGTCTTCATCATTTCGGGATCGGCGAACGCCTTCTCGATTCCGGCGAGGTGACCCTCGTGCGGCACATCGCCAAACAGGCCGTTGATCTCGACCATGGTCGGAAACAGGAGACTCAACATGGCTCAGACCTGAGACACGGAGAACATATCCGTCTCGACAATCCCCCGGCCGGCAAGCGCCTCCCTGAGAGCGCAGGACAGAGGCTCGCGGCCGGTGAAGAAGGCGCGGCGCGGCGGCGGAACGGTCCCGGGGAGTGCACCGACAAGGCTTGCCACGCGGCGGGCGATGGCCGGCCCGCTGTCGATCCAGTCCACCGGCCAGGGCGCAAGGCGTTCGAGACGGTCGAGAATCAGGGGATAATGCGTACAGGCCAGAACGACGACATCGGTCCGCGCTCCGTCGTCCTCGACGAAGGCCGGACGGATTTCCTCGCAAAGCGCCTCATCCTCGACCGCACAACCGTTGAGGACGGCCTCGGCAAGACTGGCAAGGCGCGGGCTGCCGACGAGATTGACTCGGCAATCCCGCGCGTGAACGGCGATCAGTTCGTGCGTGTAGTCGCGCGCCACCGTCCCTGGTGTCGCGAGCACGCTGATCCGGCGCGATTTCGACCGGGCCGCGGCGGGCTTGATCGCCGGCACCGTCCCCACGAACGGAATGGCGAATTTCGAACGGAGCACCGGGAGGGCCAGCGTCGAAGCCGTATTGCAGGCGATGACGGCAAGGCCCGGATCGTGCCGCCGGATCGCCTCGCCGATGACGGCGACGACGCGATCGACAAGCTCGGCCTCCGGAAGGCGGCCATAGGGAAAGACCGCCGTATCGCCGAGATAGATCAGTTCGGCCGACGGAAGGAGCTTGCCGATCTGGGCGTGAACGGTCAGGCCGCCGAGACCCGAATCGAACACGAGAATGCGTGAGCGGCGAGCGTCGGAAATGCCTTCGACGGCGCCCGGAATTGCAGTGCCCGCGAGAAGATCGACCTTCACCAGTTTCGTGCCAGCTGCGTTCGTTAGAACATTCCGAATCTATCCAATTCGTCTTGCGCCGGAAACCTTGTCACGGCGTTAACCGTTCTGACCGACGTGACGGGTCCTCGCATTCGGGCCTCATTTGCACTGTTCATTTCGGCAAACGGAGGGAAATCATGGAGGAAAGTTCATGAAAAAGTTTGTTCTTGCCGCCTCTGCGCTGGCTTTGGGCACATCCGCCGCCGCAGCCTCCGAAGAGGATTATCTCACGCGGTTCGAAGGCTCGTTCAGCGGCAAGGGCCAGGTCCGCACCTCGGCCGAGGGCTCCCCTTACAACGTTACCTGCTCGGTTTCCGGCAATGCGACCGCCAACACGCTCAATCTCGACGGCACCTGCCGCGCCATGGCGGTGGTGAGCCGGAAAATCGGCGCCGATCTCAAGGTCTCGCCAGACGGCACCTATTCGGGCACCTATATCGGCTCGAAGATCGGCCCGGCCGCGATCAAGGGCCGCAGAGCCGGCGACAAGGTCATCCTCACCGTCAACTGGCCGAAGCCGGTCAATGGCGACCAGACGGCGACGATGATTATCTCCAATACGGGCAATGGTTTTTCCTTCGCCGTGGAGGACGAGAAGGAGCCCGGAGGCCCGGTCGTCCGCATGACCCAGGTCAGCCTTCAACGCTAACCCCGGGGTAAGTCAGGTACTCTGAATCCACAGAGCGCCACGAACAGCCCCTAATTGCGCCCCATTTCCCGGGTTTCTGGCGTCATCCTAGAAATCTGGAGTTGAGGGATGATGAAACCTGCGCGCTACGCGCTCGCGGCCGCCTGTGCCTTTGCTGCCCTGACCGGGAGTGCCAGCGCCTCCGAGGCCGATTTTCTGAAGCGTTTTCATGGCTCGTTCTCAGGCAACGGCTCGGTGCGGATGGATGCGGGAGCCGAACCGCGCGCCATCACCTGCAAGATTTCCGGCACCGCGACGGCGACCTCGCTCGATATGGGCGGCACCTGCAGCGCCGGCATGGTGAGCAAGAACATCTCGGCCTCGCTCCGCGCCAGCGGCAACGGCACCTATACGGGCACCTATAACGGCGTGAACGGTTCGGCCCCCGTGTCCGGGCGGCGTTCCGGCAACACGCTCGTACTGAATGTCCGCGGCGCGAAACCCGCGACCATGCGGATTTCCAACAGCGGCAGCCGGATCGCCTTTTCGGTCGTGGCCGACAAAATCCAGGTCACGCAGGTCAGCTTCGCCCGCACGGGCGGCACACAGCTCGCCTCAATCTCCGAGTAACAGCGCGCTTCCAAGCCCGCCCGCGGCAGCAATGGCCGCAAGCCCCAGAAAGCCGCCGTCTCCGGCGGCTTTTGCCTGCTGATAGAGTTGTACGCACAGGATCGCGCCGGACGCCCCGATCGGATGTCCACGCCCCAGCGCCCCGCCCCATTTGTTGACGGTGTCCGGATCAAGCCTGATGCCGGACGCGCAGGCCATGGCCTGGACCGCAAAAGCCTCCATGATCTCGACGGAGGCCAAATCCTCCGGTCGCCGGCCGAAACGTTCCAGAAGCTCTTTCATCGCCGCGACAGGCACGGTGGCGGGCTGCGCCGTGTCTCCGCCCCGGCGCGCGCCGCCGATCACCCGCAGCGCAAAAGACGCCCGCCGCGCCACGGCTTCCGAAGCGAGCACGACAATGGCCGCCGCATCCGCCTCGACCGCCACTGTCGCGGCCGTCACGCCATGCGCCGCATCGCCCGCGAGGACCGGCAGGCGCGCGCACAGACGCGGATCGAGCTTGCGCGCAAAGGCGTCGTGGTTCAGCCCCTCGACCTCGACGATCGCGGCGGACGGACCGGCGTCCCGCGCCTTGCGATGGCTCCCGATCGCAAAACGCTCCTGATCTTCGCGCGTGATGCCGAGCCGGCACGCCAGCGAAGCGGCCGATTCGATCAGGTCGGGATCGCGCTCCGCAAAAGGCGAGAACGGCGGCCGCGCATAGGCCCGCGGTTTTTCCTCCGCCTGACGCGGACGGACGAAACGCAGGGGCGCACGGCTGAAGCTTTCGAGACCGCCCGCGAGCACGATTCCGGCCTCGCCCGCTGTGATGCGCGCCGCCGCGAGGAGGATCGCGTCCAGACCCGAACTGCATTGCGTGTCGACGGTCAGCGCGGGAACCCCATCCGGAAGCCCGGCCGCAAGCGCCGCCATGCGCGCCGGATTTCCTCCGCCGTAAAGCGCATTGCCGAGGATGACATCATCCACCTCCGCCGCCGCGACACCCGCGTCGGTGAGCGCGGCACGGATCACCGGAGCCGCCAGATCATAGACCTCGACCGCGCGGAAAGCCCCCTCGCGCGGCGCCACCGCCGTCCGCCGGGCGGCGATGATGTAGGCGGCGCTCACCGCAACGCCTCGCCCTCGTTCCAGGCTGCATCGAGGCGCGCATGGTCGGTCTTGCCGCCGGGCGTGACTGGCCATTGCTTCGCCACCACGAATCGGCTCGGAACCTTGTAGGCCGGAAGGACCTTGCGCAGATGCGCGACAAGATCGGCGGCCGCGGCAGACTTGTCCGCCTTGAACCGGATGAGTGCGACAAGCCGCTGCGAACGCTTCTCGTCCCTGAGGCCGAACACCGCGCAGGCGGCAAGCGCCGGATGCCGCGCGAGAACGGCCTCCACTTCCTCGGGCTGGATGTTGCGGCCCGACGAGATGACGAGCCTGTCGTTACGTCCCGTCAGATACAGGAAACCCGCCCGGTCGAGATAACCGCGATCACCGACCGAGATCGCCTTGCCAACCCGCAGCACGTCCTGCGCACCGTGCGTATAGCCGGAAAAGACGAGCGGGCTTTCCACGAAGACGAGGCCGGACCGTCCGGCAGGCTGTTTCTTGCCCGAGGGCGAACGGATCGAGATCGAAACGCCGGGAAAAGCCCGGCCGACCGAGCCCTTCGGCAGACGCTGGTCGCTCCGCGCCAAGGTGACGAAACTGAGTTCGGAAGCGCCGTAGAATTCGGCGAAGACCGCTCCCGGAAAGACCTTCCGGAAGCGTGCCGACAGGCTCTGCGGCCATTTCGCTCCCGTGGACAGAACGAGCCGTACCGAACGGCAGACCGCCTCTTCCGCCTCCGCCGCCTCGATCAGCATGACGAGCTGAGCCGGTACGGCATAGATGACGGAAACGCGCTGATCGAGGAGTGTGCGCAAGGCCGAACGCGCCTGGAAAGCACGTCCGAACACGAAACGCGCCCCGGCATGCAGGCTGCTCGCGAGCGCATAGAGCGGCAGCGAATGGCTGAGAGGACCGGGCGAAAACACGCAATCGGCCGGTCCGATCCCGAACTCCTGCTGCGCCCCCGCGAAACTCGCGGTCCATGAACGGTGCGTGCGCACGAAGCCTTTCGGCGCACCGGTCGAGCCCGACGTGTAACCGATGTAGAAATCGAGTTCGGCGTCCGGATCGGGAAGGCGCCGCGCCTCTTTCGGCGCGCCGACGGCTCCGGCAAGTTCCGCGACGAGCGTATCGGCGGACAGGCTCAGGGCACCCGGCACGAGATCCGCCCGATCCGTGAAGACAAGAGCCGGCGCCGGATTGACGAGAACCGAACGCGCGGTTTCGGCCGGCCAGCCGCGGTCGAGCACCTGCGCAATCCGGCCCGCTCCCGCCGTGGCGAGAAACAGGACGGCAAGAGCGGGCGAAGTCGGCAGATCAAGCGCCACCGCGCTGTTTCCCGGCGTCCGGGCCGCGATACAGGCGGCAAGACGCGCCACCGCCTGATCGAGCTCGCGACGGGGTGTCGTGTGGCCCTCGAAGATCAGCGCGATTTCGTCCGGCAGGCGCCTGGCGTGCTCGGCGATCGGCCGCACAATGCTCATACGCGCCCGTCGATGGACTTCGGCAGGGACCGGTGAACAGTTTGTGCGACAAGCCCCGCGATGACGGCCTTGATCAGATCCCCGGGAAGAAAGAGCGCACTGCCGAACGCCGCCTGGGCGAGATTCATGTTCGCCTTCCAGGCGAGATAGGGAATGCCCAATGCGTAGTCGACGAAGATGCCCCCGATCACCGACGCGATAAACGCGCCCGCGAACAAAGGAAGATCGCGAAGCTGCGTCATGACAAAACCGACCGTGAACGCCGCCGGAACGAAACCGAGGATGAAGCCACCCCCCGGGCCGAAGAATGGCGCAAGACCGCCCCGCCCGCCCGACAGAAGCGGCATGCCGACCGCCACGCACAGCAGAAACAGCGCGACGGCAAGAGCCCCCTTGCGCGGACCGAGAAACACGCCGGCCAGCATGACTCCCAGGTTCTGCGCCGTGATGGGAACACCCCCGGCAACCGGCAGATCGAATTTCGGCGCAAGGCCGAGCGCAGCGATGATGGCTGCGAACAGGGCAATCCGCACGAGATCGCGCGTCGCCATTCCTTACCTCCGCCCCACGGGCTCAAGACCCGCCATCAGATACACGATGACCGCCGTTGCCAGCGCCTTGACGAGCCCACCCGGCAACAGGCCGGCCGCGACCGCGACAGCCTCACGCACCGTCTTGTCGGTAAGCCAGGCCATGACCGGAATGCCGATCAGGTTGAGGACCACGTAACCGCCGACGAAAGCCGCGAGAAAGGCCGCCAGAAATCCGCCCATACGCCAGGAGAGACTCTGGAATACGACGCCGGTGATGTAGGCCGCCGGAACGAAGCCGAACAGGAAGCCAGCCGTCGGCCCGGTGAAGACGCCGAGGCCGCCGCGCCCGCCCGCGAGAATCGGCATGCCGAACGCCACGGCCACCAGAAAAACAATGGCCGCCAGCGCGCCCTTGCGCGGGCCGATCAGAATACCGGCAAGCGTCACGCCCATGCCCTGCGCCGTGATCGGCACGCCGCCCAGCATCGCGTGCTCGATCTTCGGCACAAGGCCGAGGAGCGCGATGATCGCCGCGAAAAACAGAACGAGCCCGATATCCCTCAGCCCCATGCCTCAGCCTCTGCAGGTGTGACGCGCGAAACCGCGCGCATCGAGCGCCTCGGCGACCTGATCGGCCATGCGGAGCGTCTCGACAAGAAAGGGACCGACAAGCCTCCAGGACGGCCTGCGGCCCGTACGTGCGCGCCAGGCTTCGGCCCGCGCCTGCCAGTTCGCGCCGAGCACCGGAACGAAACGGATGACGAGCGATACGGCAAGGGCGACCTTGTCCGGATGGACGCCCAGAGGGCGCAACAGGCGCAGCAGGGGCATCAGCCCATTCATCATTTGCTGCATGGTGGTCGTCATGCTCACCAAGTCGGCCAGCAGGATCATCATGAGAAGCCGCAGGATCGTGTTCGCACCCGCGATCCAGTCGCCGGTCAGGCCGTGCAATGCGAGGACGATGGCAAGGAGCGGAAGGAAAGCTTTCAGAACCGCGATCCGTCGCAGGGCGGCCGTTCCGGCACTGGCGAAGAGAACGAGCACCGCGAGAAGCCCAAGGACGAGAAGACGCCAATCCTGGACCGGGAAGACGAGCATGGTCGCGCCGGCCAGCGCCAGCAGCTTCGCACCCGCCGGCACGCGGTGGAGCCATGTCTCCTGCGAAAGATAGCCGGAGATCATGCCGTCTGCGCCCTGTCCTGACCCGCGCGGACATGCGCGCGATAGGCTGCGATCACCGAATCCGGCGGTCCGTCGCCGCGGACCCGCCCGCCGTCGAGCCACAACACGCGGTCGAAACCGGCAAGAAGTTCGAGATCGTGGCTCGCCATGAGGACGGTCTGCCCAAGACCATCCAGGCGGCGCGAAAGATCGTAGCGCGTCGGAAGGTCGAGGCTGGAGAAGGGCTCGTCGAGAAGGAGAAGATCCGGACCGGGCGCCAGAACCGCGATGAGGCAGACGAGCTGCTTCTGGCCTTCGGACAATTCGTGGACCGCGCGCTTCTCCCAGCCGGCGCAGCCATGCTCGGCGAGCAACGCCCGCGCCGCCGCATCCGCCTTCCGCGATTGGACGCCGCGCGCGGTGAGGCCGAAGGCGACCTCCTCGCCGACCGTCGGGAAGAGGATCTGATGATCCGGATTCTGGAACAGAAAGCCGGTGTTCGGGCGCTCCCGCCCCACCTCGACACCGCCGACACGGATCGTCCCCGAATCGGCGGGAACGAGCCCGGCGATGAGGCGGAGCAAGGTGCTCTTGCCCGATCCGTTATTGCCGATGAGGCCGATGCGCCGTTCGCGAAGCGTCAGGGAAAGACGGTCGAAGACCGGACGGCCGCCGCGGGCAAGTGAAATATTCTCGAAGATGACCTGCCCGCCCGGCCCGGAGGCGGGGGAATCCACCACGTCCCTCATGGCGGCCTTGATAACCCGCCTGATCCTCCGGCACCAGTTGCCGGAAGCGAAAAGCCTCGCTCACGCGGCCGCCGCGGCATCCGCGAACCAGGTCAGCGATCCGACCGGCTGCAGGCGCGCGGCCGGCAGGTCCTCACCCGCCAGCACCCGTTTCAGCATCGCGTTCTTGCCCGCTCCGCTGACGAGGAAGGCCGCGGCCTGGCAGCTTTCGAGAACCGGCAGAGTGAGGGTGACGCGCGGCACATAAGGCTCCATTCCGGGCGCCGCGGCGACCGCCCAGCGCCCGGTCTCCTCAAGCGCCGGGGAGCCGGGAAAGAGCGAGGCGGTGTGGCCGTCATCGCCCATGCCGTTGAAGACCACATCGAAGAGCGGTTGCTCGGAGGCCAGCTCATCGGCCCCGTAAAAGCGCCTGAGTTCCGCCTCGTAGAGACTTGCCGCCTCCCCGGGAGACGCCGCGCCTGTCGGGACCGGATGAATGTTCTGCGGCGGAACGGGAACATGATCCAGGAGCGCCACGCGCGCCATGCGTGCATTGCTGCGCGGATCGTCCGGCGGCACGAAACGCTCGTCTCCCCAGAAGAAGTGCATACGATCCCAGGGCAGATCGCGCGCGGCCAGAAGCCGGTAAAGACTCTCCGGCGTCGAACCGCCGGCAAGGCAGACGGCCACGCGGCCGTCATTCTGCGCGACGTGCTCCACGAACCAGTCCGCCGCCGCCTGGGCGAGGGCCGCCCTGTCCGGGAAGACGCGCAGATCAGCCATCGAGGTCGGCGATCCGGCGCCAGCGCCGCCCGTCGCGGGCCAGGAGCGTCGCGGCCTCGTAGGGGCCTTCGCTTCCCGCGTCATAGGTCTCGATGCCCTTGGGTCCCGCCTCCGCCCACGCCTGCAGGAACGGCTCGACCGCGCGCCAGCCGGCCTCGACGCCATCGGCGCGCTGGTAGAGGAACGCGTCTCCCGTCATGCAGTCGTAGATCAGCGTCTCGTAGCCGGTCGACGGCGCGGCCTCGAAATAATCCTTGTATTCGAACTTCATGCCGACCGGCGCGATATCGACCTTCGGCCCCGGACGCTTGGCGTTGAAGTGAAGCGTGATGCCCTCCTCCGGCTGGACCGCAATGACGAGAAGATTGTCGGCAAGCTCGCCCATTTTGAGATTGCGGAACATCGAGACCGGCGCCTGCTTGAACTTCACCGCGATCTCGGTGCGGCGTTTGGCGAGCGCCTTGCCGGTGCGCAGATAGAACGGCACGCCCGCCCAGCGCCAGTTGTCGATGTCGAGGCGCAGGGCGACATAGGTCTCGGTGACCGAGCCCGGCGCGACATCGGGCGACTTGCGATAGGCCGTCACCTCGCGGTCGCCGATCCGGCCCGCGCGGTATTGCGCGCGCACCGAATTGCGCAGCGCCTCCTCGGTCGACGGGATGCGGATGGAATCGAGCGCCTCGGCCTTGCCGGAGCGCACGGAATTGGCGTCGAACCGCGCCGGCGGCTCCATGGCGACGAGGGACAGGAGCTGGAACAGATGGTTCGGCACCATATCGCGCAGCGCGCCGGTCGCGTCGTAGAACTTGCCGCGCGTACCGACATCGACCGTCTCCGCCACGGTGATCTGCACATGGTCGATGTGGTTGCGGTTCCAGATCGGCTCGAACAGGCCGTTGGCGAAGCGCAGGACAAGGATGTTCTGCACCGTCTCCTTGCCGAGATAATGGTCGATGCGGAAGATCTGGTCTTCCTCCAGCACGCTGAGAAGCTCGCGGTTGAGCGCCCGCGCGGATTCGAGGCTGGTGCCGAAGGGCTTTTCGATGATGACGCGCCGCCAGGGGCCGCCCTCATGTTCTTTCGAGAGGCCGGCCGCGCCGAGATGAAGCGCGATCGGCGCGAAGGCCTGCGGCGGCGTCGCGCAGTAGAACAGCCGGTTGCCCTGGCTGAGGCCGGAGGCTTCGAGCCGCTCGATCTCCTTTTTCAGCTTCTGATAGGTCTCCGGGTCCTCGATGTCGCCGGCGACATAGCTGACGCAATTGAGCAGCCATTTGGCCGTCACCGGATTGACGGCCTGCGTCGCGAAATCGGAAAGCCCCGTTTCCAGATGCTTCCTGAATTCCTCCTCCGTCATCTCGCCGCGCGCCACGCCGATGATGCGGAAGCCTTCCGACAGCAGGCTCGCCTCGGCGAGATTGTAGAGCGCGGGGATGAGAAGACGGCGCGTCAGATCGCCGGAGGCGCCGAAGATGACGAAGGCGCACGGATCGGCGGGCGGCGGCTGGTTGCGGCTGTCACTTATCGGCATCGGCGGGCGGCGCTTTCGGTTCGAGATGGCCGCCGAAGCCCTTGCGCATGGCGGACAGGACCTTTTCGGCGAAGGTGTGTTCCTGACGCGAACGGAAGCGCGTGTAGAGCGCGGAGGTCAATACTTCAGCGGGAACGGCCTCGGCCACGGCGGCCTGCACCGTCCAGCGGCCCTCGCCGCTGTCGTCCACATAGCCGGAATAGGAGCCGAGATCGCCCTCCTCCACCAGAGCCGCGGCGGTGAGATCCAGAAGCCAGCTCGTGATGACGCTGCCGCGCCGCCACACTTCGGCGACCTCGGTGAGGTTGATGTCGAGCCGCTCCTCCTCCGGGAGCCGGGGCGTATTGGCGTTCCTGAGGATGTCGAAGCCTTCGGCATAGGCCTGCATCAGCCCGTATTCGATGCCGTTGTGGACCATCTTGACGAAATGGCCCGCGCCGTTCGGCCCGGCATGGATGTAGCCCTCCTCCGAGGGCGCGTAGGCGCCCGTGCGGCCCGCCGTGCGCGGAATGTCGCCATGGCCGGGCGCGAGCGTGCGGAAAATGGGTTCGAGATGCGCAAAAATCTCCTTCTCGGCACCGATCATCAGGCAATAGCCACGCTCGAAGCCCCAGATGCCGCCGGACGTGCCGACATCGACATAATGGATGCCCTTTTCCCGGAGCGTCCTCGCGCGGCGGATGTCGTCCTTCCAGAAGGAATTGCCGCCGTCGATGATGATGTCGCCGGGCTCCATCAGGGAGGCCAGCTCGGTGACGACGCCTTCCGTCGCCGCGCCGGCCGGCACCATGACCCAGGCGGCACGCGGCTTTTCCAGTCCGGCGACGAAGGCCCTGAGGTCGCCCGCGCCGGTCGCGCCGGCCTTTTCGAGGCCCGTAATCGCCTCGGCATTGCGGTCGTAGACGACGGCCGTGTGGCCGTTTGCCAGGAGACGGCGGACGATGTTCGCCCCCATCCGTCCGAGGCCGATCATTCCGAGCTGCATGGGAATCCTCCGCGCGGGAGGAGAGTTTAGGGCGGGACGGATGACGGCAACAAGTCTTGCAGGCCGCGCTTCCAGTCATCCTTTGGAGCAGAGCGGAGCCCTGCCGCAGGCCTCCGGGCGGATTCCGGCCATCCGTGTTCCGCTCGCTGCGCTGTTTGCCGGATGCCCGGCACGGGGCCGGGCATGACGGAGGGGGAGGCTGGCCTCGGAGTGCGTGGCCATCCCCCGGGCCAAGCCCGAGGGCAGGTTCGACCCGGTGCGCGATTCCACCACGCGTCCGGCTCAGGACGAGGGTGTGGGCGTGGCCCGCCGCGTGGACGGGCCCGTCCCGGCCTCCAGGTTGCGGCCTCCTTGTTCCGCTCGCTGCGCGGTTTCCGGATGCCCGGCTCAGGGCCGGGCATGACGGAGGGGGGAAGCGGCGGCGGAGGCCGGATCGAAAGGAGTCGCTGGCCCGCCATGACGGCCGCGCGTTAATGTTTGAACAAGCGCGGAACAGAAGCGGCACGAATCACTGATTTTCCGATGTTCGCGTTCCGTCCATACGACATCTTGCAGAACGCATGCGTGCGCACACAAGAGCTGACCACCCAACCCGCGCGAGAAGGTTAACGCGGCGGCCTCTGCATATACCGGTTTGGGACATCCGCGCCGCTCAAGACGGCTCGGCGAGCCGGGCCAGATCCGAGACCCGATCGAACACATAATCCGGCCGTTGCGCGATCAGTATGCCGGGCGCGGCATAGCCCCAGGTGACGGCTGCGAAACGCAGATTCGCCGCCCGCGCGGCCTCGGCATCGCGCGTCTCATCGCCCACATAGACCGCCCCGGACGGCGCAACCCCGGCCGCCGCGACCGTCTTCTTCAGCTTTGCGGCCTTGCCGAACAGGGAGGCGCCGCACTGCATGTGCGCGAACAGCGCCGACAGTTCCGGGCCAAGCGTGCGGCGGACGCTCGCCTCGCTGTCCGAACTCACAATGGCGAGGCGGACGCCGCGCGCCGCCAGCAGCCGCAGCGCCCCGTCCATACCGGCGAACAGGGGAATGCCGGCGGCGAGCTTCATCGCCCGCATGTCCCGCGCGATGGCCGGGACTTTCCAGAGCGGAACGCGCAGCCTCCGCAGGATTTCGCGCGTCGGGAGACGGCGCAGGGCCTCCCTCTCCTCCTCCGTCGCGACCGGCCGGAGGCCGTGACGCGCGGCGACCTCGTTCAGGACCGAACAGAACCACGGAAAGCTGTCGGCCAGCGTGCCATCGACATCGAAGACCGCCAGACGCAGGGACGCGCTCAGGCGCGGCCCCGCACGCTCATCGTCGGAAGGACGAGATTCTCGATGAAATTGCGGATCTCGGTGAGGCGCCGCGCCGGGTCGAGCACATCGGCATCGTAGCCGAGGCGCCAGGCGATGTCCTTGCGCGAAGGGTCGGCATGAAGCGTCTTCAGATCGGCGATATGGGTTTCGAGCCCGTCCATATCGCGGAACGGCCCCTCCTCGACCAGCACCTTGCCGTAACGCCGGAAGACGGCGGCCATGTCGTGCAGCGAGAATTCCGGGTGGTATTGCACACCCCAGAACGTGCCCTTGCCGTGGCGGATCTCGGCGGCCTGGACCTCCGAATGGGCGTTGGCGGCGAGCACCGTCATGCCCGCGGGCCTCTCTCCGACCTCATCCGTATGAACGGCCGGCGCGTCGAAACCGAGCGGCTTGCCGGCGAACATGGGATGATCGCGCCCCGCCTCGGTGAGCACGATCTTGCGGGCAAGCCCGATCTCGCGCCCGTTCTTCGACAGGACGACCGTGCCGCCCGCCGCGACCGCGCCGACCTGAAGCCCCCAGCAGGAGCCGAACATGGGCACGCCCGTCTCGAAGACGGAGCGCACCAGTTCGACCTGCCGCATGCTTTCCGGCTCGGCCTTGTAGAGATTGAGGGAGGAGCCGGTGATGGCGACCCCGTCATAGCCCTCGAGGCCGGAGGAATCCGGAATGTTCGCGCCCTCGTCGGCGGGAAAGCACACATCGATCACCGCATCGGGCGCGAGCGAGCGCAGGACCTCCGAATAGCCTTCGCTATAGGTGTAGCCCATGGACTCGGTCTGCCGCGCGCGCGCTCGGGGCGTATTGCCCTCGACGACGAGGAGACGCGGGGCACGCGTCATGACGCAGCACCTTCGAGATCGCCACGGATGCAGGCGAGGATGAGCTTCTCGAAATCCTTCGCCTTCAGCGGGACCGGATTACCGCCCGTGGACGGATCGCGCTCGGCATGCTCGGCGAGGATCGCAAGCTTGTCCTCCTTGACGCCGAGCTCGGCGAGCGTGTGCGGCACGCCGAGCCGCTTGCGGAAATCGAGCAGCCATTCGAGCACGCCGTCGAAGCCGGGCGTCTTGAGGTCGAGCACGCGGGCGACGAGCGCCATCCTGTCCTCGATGACCGGACGGTTGCGTATCAGAACATAGGGCAGCACCACGCCGTTGGTGAGGCCGTGATGGGTGTCGTAGAAGGCGCCGCAGGGATGCGAGATCGAATGCACCGCGCCGAGGCCCTTCTGGAAGGCCGCCGCGCCCATCGACGCCGCCGCGAGCATGCGCGAACGCGCCTCGATGTCCGCGCCGTTCCTGTAGGCACGGGGCAGATATTCGGCGATGAGGCGGATGCCCTCGACGGCGATGCCGTCCGCCATCGGATGGAAGCCCGGCGCGCACAGCGCCTCGATGCAATGGGCGAGCGCGTCGAAGCCGGTGCCGGAGGTGAGGAAGGGCGGCAGGCCGACCGTCAGCTCCGGGTCCTCGATGACGATTTTCGGCAGAAGGAGCGGATGGAAGATGATCTTCTTCTCGTGCGTCTCCTCGTTTGTCAGCACGGAGGCGCGTCCGACCTCCGAGCCCGTGCCCGCCGTGGTCGGCACCGCGACGATGGGCGCGATGACGGAGGCGTCCACGCGTGTCCACCAGTCGCCCACGTCCTCGAAGTCCCAGACCGGGCGGGTCTGGCCCGGCATCATGGCGACGAGCTTGCCGACATCGAGGCCGGAGCCGCCGCCGAAGGCGACGACGCCGTCATGATTGCCGGCCTTGTAGACAGCGATGCCGGCCTTGAGATTGGATTCGGTCGGATTGCCCTGCACGTCCGAGAACACATCGTCGGTGAGGCCCGCCGCGCGCAGGACCTCCCGCGCCTTCTCCAGGATCGCGCTGCCCGCGAGGCCGCGATCCGTGACGATCAGCGGACGGGCGATGCCGGCCATCCTGCAGGCTTCGGCAAGCTCGGCGATGCGGCCGGGGCCGGACAGGACGCGGGTCGGATAGTTCCAGGCTCCGGTAAGTACAGTGGTCATGTGCTGGTCTCGTTTACATTCAATGCGCAAAGCTTGTGTCGACGGTCACCGAAGTCGCCATCCTCCGGTTTGACCGGAGGACGACGTCCGTTTCCCTCCAGACCGGAGAGGCGAAATCATATTTTCTCCCTGAGATGGAAGCTCTTCGGCCGCGTCAGCATGCCGTAGCCGAGTTCGGAGAGAGAGGCGCCGCGGCCGGTGTCCTTCACGCCCGTCCAGGCGAGCGCGGGATCGAGATAGTCGCAGCGGTTCATGTAGACGGTGCCGGTCTCGACCTGCTGGCCGAGTTCCTCGGCCTTTTCGATGTCCGAGGTCCAGATCGAGGCCGTCAGCCCGTAGGGGCTGTCGTTCATCAGCCTGATGGCCTCCTCGTCGGATTTCACCTTCATGATGCCGACAACCGGGCCGAAGCTCTCCTCGACCATGACCTTCATCGTATGGTCGACATTCGTCAGCACCTGCGGCGCGAGATAGGCGGTGCCTTCCCGGTCGGCGGGGAAGTGCTTCGGATCGAGATGGGCTTTGGCGCCCTTGGCGAGAGCCTCCTTCGTCTGCGAACGGACGAGATCGGCAAAGCGCACATGCGCCATCGGGCCAAGGGTCGTCGCCTCGTCGAGCGGATCGCCGAGAACGTATTTCGAGGTGATCCCGACGAATTTCTCGACGAAATCCTCGTAGAGACTTTCGTGGACATAGATGCGCTCGATGCCGCAGCAGCACTGGCCGGAATTGTAGAAGGCGCCGTCGACGAGGTTCTCGACCGCGTGGTCGAAATGCGCATCGGCGCGCACATAGGCCGGATCCTTGCCGCCGAGTTCGAGGCCGACGCCGGTGAAGGTGCCGGCCGCCGCGCGCTCGATGGCGCGTCCGCCCTCGACCGAGCCCGTGAAGTTCACGTGATCGACCGAGCCGGAGGACAGAATCCGCGTCGTGTCGTCATGGCTCAGCACGAGATTCTGGAACAGGCCCCTCGGCGCGCCGGCCGCATCGAACGCCTTCTGGAACCGCTCGCCGGCGAGGATCGTCTGCGAGGCGTGCTTCAGGAGAACGGCGTTGCCGGCGATGATGGCCGGGATGATCGTATTGACGGCGGTGAGGAACGGGTAGTTCCACGGCGCGATCACGAGAACGACGCCGACCGGA
>Ga0164243_10004705_pt1 | contig 21239 bp, 24 predicted proteins | sample OricompcompostOP_FD_108781 | JGI IMG/M metagenome (GOLD analysis project Ga0164243, IMG submission 108781) | Organic Plus compost microbial communities from Emeryville, California, USA - Original compost - Organic plus compost (OP) | ecosystem: Engineered > Solid waste > Mixed feedstock >...
GATCGGGGGAATCGGGTGGACATGGCGATGGGTAAGCAAGCCTCTAAGGAGGCCCTTCGCAACATAGCCCAGCGGCCGGCTCCGGAAGATGACCCGCAGCTTACGCAGTTGTCAGGATCGCCGGCCGGCGGTGGGTCAGGAATTGCTGAACGGGCAACGAGTTACATCTCGTCGGACGGCAGCGCCCGCCGAAATGTCCCTGACCCGATAAACGTACTGCCGGACGCCTCATCGACAATTGTCCGATAATGGCGCCGTGAACCGTTCAGCTCCTCTGCCCATCGAAGCGGCGTTGCCCGACCTGCGGCGCGCTCTAGGCGATCACCGTAACGTGGTGTTGCAAGCCCCGCCCGGCGCGGGCAAGTCGACGGGCGTGCCGCTGGCGCTGCTGCCCGAGCCCTGGCGCAAAGACTTACGGATCGTGATGATCGAGCCGCGACGGCTGGCAGCGCGTGCCGTCGCCACTCGCATGGCGCAGACGCTGGGCGAACCGGTCGGCCGCACCGTCGGCTTTCGCACCCGGCTCGAAACCAAGGCGAGCAAAGAGACGCGCATCGAAGTCGTCACCGAAGGCATCCTGACCCGCTGGCTGCAACGCGACCCGACGCTGGAGGGCGTGGCGCTGGTGATCTTCGACGAGTTCCACGAGCGCAGCCTGAATGCCGATCTGGGCCTCGCGCTTTGTCTCGATGCTCAGGAAACGATCCGCGAGGATCTGCGCCTTTTGGTGATGTCCGCCACGCTCGACGGCGCCGCAGTCGCGAAGCTGCTCGGCGATGCACCCATCGTTACAGCCGAAGGGCGAGCCTTTCCAGTCACGACGCACTATCGCGAACGGCTCGATGCGCGAAGCGCCCGTCCGCAGTACGAAGACATGGCTCAAATCGTTGCCCGCACCATCCTGCGTGCCATCGACGATGAGCCCGGAGATGTTCTCGCTTTCCTTCCCGGTCAGGGAGAAATCCGGCGCGCACAGCGCTTCCTGGAAGAAACATCGCTGCCGCCGGGCGTCAGGGTGTTGCCGCTGTTCGGCGAGCTGTCTCCGCAAGAGCAGGACGCCGCCATCCAGCCCAGCCGCGGCGGCGAACGCAAGATCGTGCTGGCCACCAATATCGCCGAGACCAGTCTCACGATCGAAGGTGTGCGCATCGTCGTCGACAGCGGTCAGGAGCGCCGCTCGCGGTTCGATCCCGCGACTGGCATGAGTCGACTGGAGCTGGGCAGCATCTCACGCGCTTCTGCGGATCAGCGCCGCGGCCGCGCGGGCCGCATTCAAGCAGGCGTGTGCTTCCGACTGTGGAGCGAAGTCGAACATTCGGCCTTGCCGGCGCAGACCGCGCCAGAGATCGTCGGCGCCGATCTGGCGCCGCTGGCCTTGGAGCTGGCCAATTGGGGCATTGCCGACGCAGCCGCGCTGCGCTGGCTCGATCCGCCGCCCTCGGCCACGTTCGCGCAAGCTCGGGATCTGCTCCGTTCTCTCGATGCCATCAACGCCGAAGGTCGGGTGACCGAACATGGCCGCGCGCTGGCACGGATGGCAACACATCCCCGGCTTGCTCACATGATCGTGCGCGGCGCGGAGCTGGGACTGCAGACCACAGCTTTGCAAATCGCGGCCGTGCTCGGCGAGCGCGACCTGCTGCGCACTCAAGGCCAGAATAGAAACGTCGATCTGCGTTTCCGCGTCGAAGCGTTGCGTGGCGAGCGCAGCCTTCCCAACGGTGTTTCCATCGATCAAGGCGCGAAACAGCGCGCGCTGCGCAGTATCGATTTGCTCGGACGCCAGCTCGATCAATCGCGCAACGAGAGTTCGCAGCTGGGCGACTATGATGTCGGCCGCTTGCTCGCGCTCGCCTACCCTGATCGCATCGCGCAGTCTCGCGGCGCCGGTGGACGATATTTGTTATCAAGCGGTCGCGGCGCACAGTTGCCGCCCGCACAAAGTTTGTCGCAGGCGGAGTTTCTCGTCGTCGCCGATCTCGATGCCGGCGATCGCGAAGCGATGATCCGGCTCACGGCGCCCATCACTCGCGAGCTGCTCGAAGCCGACTTCGCCTCGCATATCGAGCATCGCGAGCGTTTCGAGTGGGATTCGCGCGAGCAGAGCGTTGTCGCACAGGATGAGCGTTGGCTCGGCGCTTTGAAATTATACGAACGTCGAATCGACAAGCCCGATCCCGGGCGCATGCTGGAGGCCATGCTGGCAGGCGTTCGCGAGCTCGGCCTCGCCGCTCTGCCGTGGACGAAGTCAGCTCGCGCGCTGCAAACCCGTCTGATCTTTGCGAAACGCTTCGATGAGCGCGCGCCCGCGCCGTGGCCCGATGTGAGCGATGCGGCATTGATGGAACATCTCGATGAGTGGCTGGCACCGTGGCTCGCGGACATGAGCCGTCGCGACCATCTGGCGCGCCTGGACCTGCACGCCATTCTCATGTCATTGCTGGACTGGAACGCGCAGCAGCGCCTGGAAATGTTCGCTCCCACGCACCTGCCGGTCCCCAGCGGCTCGCGCATTCCGATCGACTACAGCGAAGAGTCACCGACCGTCGCCGTTCGGTTGCAGGAAGTGTTCGGCATGCATGAAACACCGACGGTTGCGGAAGGCCGCGTGCCATTGACGCTCCAGCTGCTGTCGCCGGCGCACCGCCCGGTCCAGGTCACACGCGATCTGGTGAGTTTCTGGGCGCGTGGTTACCTGGATGTGAAGAAAGAGCTGAAAGGCCGCTACCCGAAGCATTATTGGCCCGACGATCCCCTCACCGCCCAGGCCACCGCGCGCGCCAAGCCCCGGCCGCGCTGAGAAGTGCGCGGACGTCGGCGCCTTACCGAAACGCTGCCCCAATCAACGCCACGAACCGATACAACAGCAACTTATCCGCGTGATCCTGCGACGAGCCGGCCTGCTGAATGAACACGACGTTTTCGGCGCGCTGAATTATACGAACGTCGAATCGACAAATCCGATTCCGGGCGCATGCTGGAGGGCACGCCGGCTGGCGTTCGCGAGCTCGGGCTCGTCGCTCTGCCGTGGACGAAACCGACGCGCGCTGCAAACCCGCCCGATATCTGCGAAACGCTGCGATGAGCGTGCGCCGGCGCCGAGGCCTCATGTGAGCGATACGGATTGATGGAACATCTCGATGAGTCGCTGGCATGCAGGAAACACCGACGGTCCCGGAGGCCGCGTGCCCTGCGCTCCAGCTACTTTCGCCGTACCAGGCCGCCGAGGCGCCGCACGCCAGGCCGCAGCCGTGTGTTCGGGCATCCTGCCCAGCACCGGTCCTGCCCATCCATGCGCCCCAGGCATTCGGGCGTCCTGCCCATCGCCGCATGCGGGTAGAATCGGCCCATTCCCCGAGGAGGCGCCCATGCTCGTCCGCACACTCCCGCTGCTGTTCCTGACCCTGACGGCGCACGCCGGCACCCGGCTGGAGACCGTCAGCCGCGACCTGTCGGGTGGCCGGACCACCACGATCAACACCTGGGCGCAGGGCGGCATGATGCGCGTCGAGACCCAGGCCAACGACTCGACGGTGCTGTTCAAGGACGACACCATCTACGCCATCAGCCACAAGGACAAGAGCTACATCGCCATGGATCGCGCCTCGATGAAGCGCATGGCCGAGCAGCTCAACCCGGCGCTGCAAATGCTACAGGAGCGCATGAAAACCATGACGCCCGAGCAGCGCGCGCAGCTGGAGAAGATGCTCGGCACTCGCATTCCGGGCGGCGACCAGGCGCCGCAGGAAATCAAGCGCACCTCCCGCACTGACAAGCTCAACGGCTACAGCTGTACTTATGTCGAAGTGCGCGAAGCCGGCGTGCTCACCGACGAGCTGTGCGTGGTGCCGGCCAGTGCGCTGAAGGGCTCGGCCGAGCTGATGAGCGCGGCCAAGAAGATGTCGTTGCTGCTGAATGACATGATGGCCGGCATGGACGCGCCCTGGCTGAAACAGATGGCGCAGAAACAGCTGCAGAACTTCGAGGCGCTGGGCGGCATTCCGGTCATGAGCCGGCACTTCGTGGACGGCAAGGCGCGCAACGAGACCAGTCTCGGCACCATCAGCTCCGAGAGCCTCGCCGCCTCGCTGTTCGAGATCCCGGCGGGATATACCAAAAAAGACATGATGGCGCCGCGCTAAGCTTCAGACGTGACGCGCCTCAACGGAGAGCTTCAGTGAATCCAGACATCCAACGAGACATTCTTGCCCTGCACGCCAGCCTGCAGCGCCTCGATCGGGAAGCGGTCGACGCCAGCACGCGCGAGTCGCTCATGCTGCTGCTCGGCGACCTGACGCGGCTGCTGGGCGCCGCTTCTCTGGAAAACGAGGACCATCCGCTCACCGAGCGCCTCGAGCAGCTCGCGGTGAGCTTCGAAGCCGAGCATCCGGCCGTCGGCACTGCCGTGCGTCAGCTGATCGATGCGCTGGCGAAAGCCGGTATCTAGGAGGCGCGATGTACGACCAAAACAATGTGTTCGCGAAAATCCTGCGCGGTGAAATTCCCGCGTTCAAGGTCTATGAGGACGCGACGGCACTGTCGTTCATGGATGCGATGCCGCAGTCGGACGGCCACACGCTGGTGATTCCCAAAGTCCAAGCCCGCAACTTCTTCGACATCGAGCCGGCCGCGCTCGCCGACCTGATCAAAGCGACCCAACACGTCGCCAAAGGCGTGCAACAGGCGTTCAAGCCCGATGGCATGCGCATCATCCAGTTCAACGAGCCGGCCGCCGGCCAGACCGTGTTCCACATCCACTTCCATATTCTTCCCTGCTACAACGGCAAGGAGATCCGCGGTCATGGTCGCGACTGGGCCGACAAAGGCGTGCTGGCACAGCATGCCGAAAAAGTTCGCGCCGCACTCGCCAATTTGCCACCACGCCAATAATCGGCGGTTCACATGAGCCAGAAGATATATAAAGTTCCCGAGGACTTCGCCGCGCTCGCGCACCTGCGGCTGGCGGACTATCAGCGCTTGTATCAGGAATCGGTCCGGGATCCGAACGGCTTCTGGTCCCGCATCGGCCGTCGCCTCGACTGGATCCAGCCGTTCGCGAAAGTGAAAGACACCAGCTTCGACGAGCACGATTTCCGCATCCGCTGGTACTACGACGGCAAGCTCAACGTCTCGGCCAACTGTCTCGACCGGCATCTCACCAAGCGCGGCGACAAGACTGCAATCATCTGGGAAGGCGACGATCCCAAGCTGTCCGAGCGCATCACCTACCGTCAGTTGTACGAGCGCGTGTGCCAGTGCGCCAATGCGCTCAAGTCGCTCGGCGTGAAGAAGGGCGATCGCGTCACCATCTATCTGCCGATGATTCCCGAAGCCGCGGTCGCCATGCTCGCATGTACCCGCATCGGCGCGATTCATTCGGTGGTATTCGGCGGCTTCTCGGCAGACTCGCTCGCTGGCCGCATCGCGGACTGCGGTTCAAGCGTCGTGATCACGGCGGACGAAGGTCTTCGTGGCGGCAAGCGCGTGCCGTTGAAGACCAACGTGGATCTCGCCTTGACCATGCCGAATACCGACTGCGTCAAGCACGTGCTGGTCGTCAGGCGCACGGGCATTCGCGTCCCGATGTATGGTGCGCGCGATCAATGGTTCGACGACGTGGTCAATCCGCAGCCGAAGGAATGTGCGCCGGAGGTCATGGACGCGGAAGACCCGCTGTTCATTCTGTACACCTCCGGCTCGACCGGCAAACCCAAAGGCGTCCTGCACACCAGCGGCGGCTATCTGGTTTATGTGTCGATGACGCACGAGCTGGTGTTCGATCTGCGCGAGGACGATATCTTCTGGTGTACCGCCGACGTGGGCTGGGTCACCGGTCACAGCTATGTCGTGTACGGCCCGCTCGCGAACGGCGCGACCACCGTGATGTTCGAAGGCGTGCCGAACTATCCGGACAGCGGCCGCTTCTGGCAGGCCGTCGACAAGCACAAAGTCACCTTGTTCTATACCGCGCCGACCGCGATTCGTGCCTTGATGCGTGAAGGCGAAGAGCCGGTGAAGGAATGGTCGCGCAGCTCGCTGCGCTTGCTCGGCACGGTGGGCGAGCCCATCAATCCAGAGGCGTGGGAGTGGTATCACCGCGTCGTCGGTGACGGCCGTTGCCCCGTCGTGGATACATGGTGGCAAACGGAAACCGGCGGCGTGCTGATTTCACCGCTGCCGGGCGCCATCGATCAGAAGCCCGGCTCGGCGACGCTGCCCTTCTTCGGCGTGAAGCCGGCCATCGTCGACAACGAGGGCAACGTCCTCGAAGGCGCGTGCGAAGGCAACCTCATTCTCACCGACAGCTGGCCCGGCCAGATGCGCACGGTGTTCGGCGATCATCAGCGCTTCATCGAAACGTATTTCAAAACGTTCCCTGGCCGCTACTTCACAGGGGACGGCGCACGGCGTGACGAAGACGGTTATTACTGGATCACAGGCCGCGTCGACGACGTGCTCAACGTGGCCGGTCATCGCCTGGGCACGGCGGAGATCGAGAGCGCGATGGTTGCGCATCCGAGCGTCGCCGAAGCGGCGGCGGTGGGCTATCCGCACGACATCAAGGGCCAGGGCATCTACGTCTATGTGACTTTGGTCGCCGACGCCACACCCAGCGAGGCGCTGCGAACGGAGCTGCGCGATTGGGTGCGCAAGGAGATCAGCCCGATCGCCGCCCCCGACCTGATTCAGTGGGCGCCGAGCCTGCCGAAAACCCGCTCGGGCAAGATCATGCGCCGTATCCTGCGCAAGATCGCGGCGAACGAGCATGATCAGCTCGGGGATATTTCGACGCTGGCCGATCCGAGCGTGGTCGAGAGCCTGGTTCGCGAGCGCATGAATCGCCCGGCCGCGGAGCTCGCCGCTGCTCGGCAAGCTGCACCCGGGCAGGCACCGGCGAAGAAAAAGAGAAAGAAGGCCGAGTCGTCTTGAGCAGGAGCCGCGCCTGAAGTCGGGCGCGGGCTCTCAGAACAACCGCCCCGCGCCGGCCAGGCGCGGGCGGTAGAAATCATCGTCGAGCATGCGCAGCTCGACCGGGCGACCGGTTTGCGGAGCGTGAACGAAACGACCCTCGCCCGTGTAAATCGCCACGTGCGAAATGCGGCCTTTGATCCGGAAGAACAGCAGATCGCCCGGCTCGATCTCGCTCAACGGCACCGGCGTCGCCGCCGAGTACTGCTCCGCCGCGGTCCGCGGCGTGGAGATTCCGAGCTGATCGTGGATGAAGCGCACCAGCCCGCTGCAATCGAAGGTGGTCGGCCCATTGCCGCCCCATTCGTAGGGCGCCCCCAGCAAGGAGATCGCACGAATCGCCAGCTCATTACCCACCGTGGTCGCGGGAGCGACTGGCGGGCGGACCGAGGAGCCGGTCGCTGTCGGCGACACGTAGGGCTGCGGCACGGCGCATCCCTGCAGCGTAAGCAGGCTTGCAGCGGCCACGGCGAGGTAAAGACTAGATGCTAAGCAGCGGTTCATGGTGACACCGTTCCAAGCATGCCGGACTCCGACGCTAAGTGCCAAGCACTGAACCTCGCATGAATTCCCCAGGACGGTGATACTGTTGCGCCTCGTCGCCATCACCACGAGACATCATGCGCGGATCGCCTGCACTCCTGCTGACGTTGATCGTCGCCGGCTCGCTGCCAGCAGCCGAGCGCGGCAGCCCGTGGAACGCGGTGGAGCCTGACGCCATTCGCAGTCACGTGGAATTTCTTGCAGCCGATTTGCTGGAAGGTCGCGCCACCGCTTCGCGCGGCTACGACATCGCCGCCGCGTATGTAGCGTCGCAATTCCGCCAGGCCGGCCTGCAGCCCGCCGGCGAGGACGACAAGAGCTATCTGCAAAAGGTGCCGCTGCTGGAAGCAACGCCTGTGCTGCCCGGCTCCTCGGCCGCGCTGGTGCGTGACGACGATACATATACGTTCGAGTACGGCACCCATTACCTGCCCAATGCCGATTTCATCTCGGCCAGCTCCACCTTGAGCGCCCCGATGATGTTCGCGGGATTCGGCATCGACGCCCCCGAGCTCGCTTACAACGACTTCGAAGGCATCGACGTCAAGGGCCGCATCGCCGTCATCTTCAGTGGCGCGCCCGCCAGGTTCTCCAACGAAAAGCGTGCGTACTACTCGTGGGAGGAGCGCAAGCTGACCACGCTGGTGGAGCGTGGCGCGGTCGGTGTGATCACCATCGATTCCAATGCCGATGCGAAACGCACGCCCTGGGAACGCCGGGTGGCCATGAGCTGGATCCCGCAGATGCGCTGGCTCGACGAAGCCGGCCAGCCGCAAAACGCATTTCCCGCGTTGAAGCTGCGCTTCCGGTTCAACCACGACGCCGCCAGCCAGCTGTTCGAAACGGCGCAAAACAGCTTCGCCGAGGTACTGGCGGCGTCCGAGGAAGGCACCCCGCAAGGCTTCGAGTTGCCCGGCATGATGACCTTGTCGGCAACCACCGGCCTGCGCAAGACCGAGAGCGCAAACGTCCTCGGCGTGCTGCGAGGTTCGGATCCGCAGCTGAAGAACGAGTATGTCGTGATCTCCGCACATCTGGATCATCTCGGTCGTGGCACGGCGGTGAATGGCGACGCGGTCTACAACGGTGCGCACGACAACGCCGTGGGCATCGGCATCATGCTGGAGATCGCGCGTGCTTTGCATGAGTCGAATGCGAAACCGCGCCGTTCGATGATATTCGCGGCCGTGACTGCTGAAGAGAAAGGCCTGCTGGGCTCGGATTTCTTTGCGCGCCAGGCGCAGGTGGACGAAAAGAAAATCGTTGCGAACCTGAACGTGGACATGCCGCTGCCGTTTACGCCGGTGTTCGATTTCGTGGCGCTGGGTGCGGAGCATTCGACGCTCGGAGCGGCAGCGAAGCAGGCGACGGCCGCGCAGGGTTATCGGCTCAGCGCCGACGCCGCGCCGGAGCTGGTCAGATTCATTCGCAGCGATCAGTTTTCATTCATCCGTCGCGGCATTCCGGCGCTGGTGCTGAGCGCGGGCTATCAGCCCAGAAATCCGAGCGTGGATCTGGACGACCTGCGCCGGCAGTACCTCGCCACGCACTATCACCAGCCGAGCGATGATTTGACCCTACCGATCGATTACCCGACCGCAGCCGACCTGGCGCGCGTCGATTTGCGTATCGCGCTCAGCGTCGCCAATGCCACCGCCGCGCCCCGCTGGTCGAATGGTGATTTCTTTGGGGAGAAATTTTCCAGCGCGAAGTAGCCCGGCAACAGTTGCGCCTGTTGGAGCCCCGGCCGCTTTCGACCATGGTGTAAACTCCGCGCCGTGGCCACCTGGCCGCCAATGCCAGCAACTAAGGATGAATGCGCCATGGCAGAGCTGGACGAAGTCAAGGACGTCGATGTGGACGCAGGCGATCTGGGCGAGCTGAAACAAAGCTTCGATGCCTGCGACAGCAACGGCGATGGCTGGATCGTCAACCAGGAATTCAGCGCGCTGCTGCGAACCCTGGATCAGGACCTGTCCGAAGATGAATGCCTGCTCGCGTTCGAGCTCACCGACGCGGACGGCGACGGCTCGATCAGCTTCGAGGAATTCATCGGCTGGTGGACCGACTCGCGCTGATCGGCGCAGTTGCGCAACAAGGCATTTAGTTAAAACACGCGCCAGCCGATTTGTGACTGCGCTCACACGCACTGTCCGCCAGCGACGTGACGTAATGCTCAGTCCCCGCAGAAACCGGGGGCTTGCTGCTTTCCCCTAGTCGAACATCCATATCGATGCCCCTACCCTACTGCACTGCTCGTGCCGATAGCGGTGAGTAAGGAGACATCATGAGCAGCGAAATGAGCGACGCGATGCGCAGCGGCCTGCGTATCGGCGATCCGGTCCGACTCAAAGACAGCGACGTGGATTTGCGTGGCGACGTGTGGCAACTGCGCACCGGTCGCTACGTCGTCGTGCGTTGGCAGGACGAATGTCGCAGCACTCATTCGGAAACAGCCGTCGAATACGACTCCTCGCGCAGCCGCGCCGAGTGGAGCCGCAACATCAGCCACGAAGATCGCGAGGGCTGAACGGAAGACGCGACCTATGGAGTTATCGGGTTCATGGATGAACCCCACCGCCCCTCGGCGGCGGCTCCAGGCAAAAACCACGCTTCACCCTCGAGCGCGACCGTCGTGGCAGGATGCCCGGTCGGTCGCTATGAAATCGGCCGCTACAAAGTCGCTATAAAAAAGAAGGCCGCGCTTCGTAAGAGGCGCGGCCTTTGAAGTGCGCAGCCGTCAGCATGGTGTCCGATGGGTTCTCAGCGGGTGCCCCCATCGTCCTGGGGAGGTCCATGTAACGAGTTGCGCAGGGTTCGATTCAGTTGCGTCAGAACGCACGACCAGACGCGCAGGATCCTGAGTATGTTCCGTGATTCAGCTGCGCTATTCCTTCGGCGATTACGGGGTTGCACGAATCCCTGCAGATGAATTAGGCGGCATCGATCTGCAACAGCACCTCTCTGACCTTGTGAAACTCCGAAGCCTTGTCGAAGAAATGATCGGCGCCGCACTCGCGGCTCGCAATCCGGTAATCATCGGATGGATGATTCGTAACCACGATGACGGCTTCGGGCCGATTGCGGCTCGCACGGAGTTGCTTCAACACCTGAAAGCCACTACCGCCGCGCAGCTGGATGTCCAGAATGAGCACGCGAGGCCGCGACACGCGCATGCCCTCGAGCGCGGCAGCAACCGCATCGGCGCTGCCGACGACTCTGGCGTTGGGAATGTCGCCCACCGCCTCGATCAGCCGCTCCATGACCGCCGGCGAATCCTCGACGATATAAATCGTCAGTTCGGCTCCAGCAGCCATCGGCGCAGCCCCGCTTGCCGGTCCCGACTCACTCCACCAACTGGTTGCGGACGGCGTAAGCCGCGATCTCGGCATTACTGCGCATACCCATCTTCTCGAGGATGCGCGCGCGATACGTGCTGACGGTCTTGACGCTCAGGCCCAGCTCATTGGCCATCACTGCCGGCGAAACGCCACGCGCGATGCGCGTGAACACCTGCAGCTCGCGTTCGGACAGCCGGTTGTGCATCGGGCCTTCTTCATCGGCGGCGCATTCGGAGGCCAGCAACTCGGCCACCAGCGGCGTGATGTAGCGGCGCCCGGTGCCGACCGCACGTACGGCCTTCACCAGCTCCTCGGGCACGATCATCTTCGGCACGTAGCCGTTGGCGCCGGCGCGCATCAAGCGGACCGCGAAGCTGCGTTCCGGATGCATGCTCAGCACCAGGATCGCCAGCTCCGGCTGATCGCGTTTCAATTGTTTGAGCAGATCGATACCGCTCTGCCCGGGCAGGGTGATGTCGAGCACCACGACATCGACCTGCAAGCCATTTCGCAATTGTTGAAGCGCGTCCTCGGCGGACCCGGCTTCAGCGACGACCTGGAGATCCTGCTCTTCCGCCAGCATCTCGCGCACACCGGCGCGGAGGATGGCGTGGTCATCGACGATCAATACGCGAATCGGCGTATGTACGGCCTGATACGCGTCCCTGGCCTCATTCTCCCGAGAGCCTAATTCGGTTGGGTTCAACATCGCTGTGGTACCTCGGTCATTGCTTCACGGAGGTCGCCCCCCTGCAGGGTGGTGATAGCCACGTCCTGAGCGTCATTGAGGCCGGAGTCCATGGCCAGCCCTTGCGCGCGATAAGCGTTGAGGCGGTTGTACAGAGTCTTCAGACTCACCCCGAGCAACGCCGCCGCGCGGGTCTTGTTTCCCCCGCACTTCTGCAGGGTCGCGAAGATCATCCAGCGCTCCACGTCGGCGAGATTGGTGCCGACCGGAATACGCAATGCCACGGGCGCGGGCGCTAGGTTGCGCTCGCTACCCACCACTGATTCCTCGCCCGAATCCTGGTCATCGCCGGAAAAGTTGCCGTGATGATCGTTGTGGGTCGCCCTTTCGACATGATTCTCCATGCGCTCGCTCCTGACGGTCAGCTTTACACTCAATGGCCCGATGGATCACAACGGCCTCAGGGCGAGGAAAAGTTCCCCACAAAGTGAAGTTCGTACCGTCAGACGTTTCCTACGTATTGACCCCGGGCCCAAAATGGCACCGATTTGGGGCAAAACCGGCCGTCCGACGTGCTCCATCCCACTCAGGCACTCATCGCAGTCGCATTGGTCGCTGGAATGAAGGCCTCGACGATGGTGCCGGTGCCTTCATCCGGTTTCCGGATCTGGAATCGACCGCCCATCTGCCGCATTCGTTCGCGCATGCCCACGATGCCGTGCGACTTGGGCTTGCTCAGCGACTCCTCGGCGACGCCGACGCCGTCATCGATGATCCGCAGCCGGATGCCGCCGTCCTCGCGAGCCAGCGTGATGCGCACCTTGGTGGCCTGCGCGTGCTTCGCGATGTTGGTCAAGGACTCCTGCGCGATCCGGTAGAACGCAATCGACCACGCCGGATCGAGATCGTCGAAGTCCTCCTGCACGTCCACTTCGCAGGACAGGCCGGTGCGGCGCGTGAACTCGCGGCAATGCGAGCGCATGGCGAAGGCCAGGCCGAGATTGTCGAGATGACTGGGCCGCAGCCCCTCGATGACCTCGTGCTTGAGCTCGACCGTCTCGCCCAACATCTTCAGTGCCCGCTGCAGCCGTTCCTTCACCTCGCGGGCGCCCTCGGGCAGCCGGCGTTGAATCCAGTTCAAGTCCATGTTGATGGCGGTGAGATTGCTGCCCAGCGTGTCATGCAGCTCGCGCGCGAGCTTGGCCTTCTCCTCTTCGGAGACGCGGATCAGATGTTGCGACAGCTCGGTCAGCTCGGACGTGCGCTGCTCCACCTGCTCGTTCAGCGCCTGATTGGCGGCGAGCATGGCGTTCTCCGCGGTCTCGCGATCGCGGACATACCTGCGCAGCAGCTTGTTCAGGCCAATCAGCACCGCGACGGTGACGATGGTCGTGAGCAAGGCGAGCCCGCCGGCAACGAGCAAGTCGCGCAAGACGTCACGACGCAGCGCTTCGATGCGCGCGTCTTCCTCGGCCATCATGCGATCGACGATGCCCCGCACCTGATCCATGGTGGTGGTCGCAAGCTCGGTGCCCGCAACATCGGCGTTGCCATTCGGGCCCGGCTGGGGACTGCGACTGATCGTCGCCTTCAAGCGACTGATGGCGGCGGCCGTCATGCTCTCCAGCTCGGCAATATCTTTCTGCCGGGCCGGATTCTCGGCGGTGAGCGTGCGCAGCTTGTCGATTTCGCCGCGCCAGCTGCGCATCGCTACGTAGTACGGCTCGAGATATCCCGTCTGCCCGGTCAGCAGATAACCGCGCTGCCCGGACTCCGCCGCGGTGAGCACCGACTGGAACGTGCTGAGCGAGCGCTTGATCTCGTACGAACGCGCGTATTGAGCATGCGAATCCATGGTCGCGCCGACGTTGATGATCAGCAACGTGGCATTGACCATGAGCAGGGCGATCGAGATCACGATCACGATGCGCACGTGCAGCGGCACGCCGCCAGTCGCCGCCGGCGGTGTGCTCAAGGATGCATTCGGTGAATGCACACTGTGAGTAGCTTCGCCCATGGGCTCCCGCATGTTCTACAACAGTGATCAGCAACGACTGTGTGCATTTTTTGGTTCCTTCGTCAGTCGTCGCCGACGGACATTCTCCGATGCCCTTGCACGCATCGCTGGATCGCATGACATGCGCCCGTAGATGGGGTCGCGCTGCGAGGTGTGCAAGTTGTACGAGGAACCTTGCATTCCATCAGCACGTTATCGACGCGAATTCCACGCGCTTCCAGGCGGATGGTCCGCCGATCGGAACGGCGGTTTCGCAGGAGGATGCTGCCGGCGGCACGTGGTTACTTAGTCAACAGACCCAATGGGTCGCAGACGAGGGTACCGAAATGACCAAGGGCAATATCTATTTGATTCTCGCCGCTGCCGGTCTGGCGCTGGCGGGCTGCAACAAGGCCGAGTCGCCAGCGCAGGTCCAGCAGGACGTCGCCAATGCGCAAGCTGAAGCGCAGCGGGATGTGACGGACGCGCAGGCCGATGCTCAGGAGAAGATGGCCGATGCGCAGAAGGACGTGGCGGACGCATACGCTGACAACGACGCGAACGACGCGGCCGATCAGGCTCGCGACGCGAGCGAGACGGCGGCTCAGGGCGACTTCAAAGTCGCGGTAGCCCGCGCCGAGGCGACCCACAAGATCGCGATCGAGAAGTGCGAAGCGCTGCAGGGCAGTGCCCAGGAGGACTGCAAGTCGCGCGCCGATGCGGACCTGGAAAATGCCAAGCGCGCGGCTGAAGCCCGTCGCGATGGCGCGGGTTGATCGGTAGAGTTCATCCATCAAGCTTTGAGGAGCGAGGGAATATGGCACGGCAAAACACGGCGGCATTGTTGTTGGCCGCAATCATGGCCTCGACCGTCGTCGCCTGCTCGTCGACCCCGACGCAGCAATCGACCGGCCAGGCCATCGACGATGGCGTCGTCACGGCCAAGGTGAAGGCCAAGCTGATCGAGGATCCGATGACCAAGGCGCATCAGATCAACGTCGAGACCTTCAAGGGCACGGTGCAGTTGAGCGGCTTCGTCGAGACCGATCAGGCCCGCACCCGGGCGCTGCAGCTGGCCCGCGACACCGACGGCGTCAAGAGCGTCAAGGACGCGATGCAGATCCGCAGTGGCGGCTAGCTTGCGCTGGTCGACATTGCGTCGAGACGAGGGGCGGGTGGCCGATCACCCGCCCCTCGTTTATTGCCGGTTCATGCCACCGGCGGCGTGAATCCGATTCTGTCCCGACTGCGTATACTCCTGCGCTTCGCCTTCGAAGCGCCCATTTTCTAGTGAGGGATGGCATCGATGACCCACGGCAAGAAACTGACTGCTCCTACGCTCGCTCTGGCCACCGCGGCCGCGGTCATGTTCAGCAGCGCGCCGCTGACTGCCGCCAATGCGGCGGATGAAGCCAAGGTGAAATGCGAAGGCGTGAACGCGTGCAAGGGCACCAGCGCCTGCGGCACGGCGGCCAATGCCTGCGCCGGCAAGAATGCCTGCAAAGGCCAGGGCTTCCTGATGCTGAGCAAGGCCGAGTGCGACGCCGCCAAGGCCAAGTTGAAGAAATAAAGCGGCGCAAGACCCGGTCTGATAGGGTCTGGGCGGCGCGGTCTTCGGTCAGCGGCCGCGCCGTTTCCCGATCGCACGAGCATTCAGTGACCCAATCCTCTCTTCATGCTGCACTCGGTTTCGGGCTCGGGGTCCGCCCGACCCATTACGACGCCCTGCTCGGTGAGCGCAAAGGCAGCGTCAGCTGGCTGGAAGCGCTGACCGAAAATTATCTGCTGCCTGGCGGCAAGCCCTTGCACTATCTGGAGCGGCTGCGCGCGGAATATCCCATCGTGCTGCATGGAGTGTCGCTGTCCATCGGCAGCACCGATCCGCTCAATGAAACCTATCTGCGCGAACTGAAGGCGCTCGCCGATCGAGTCGAGCCGGCGTGGATTTCGGACCACCTGTGCTGGACCGGCGTGGATGGCGTGAACCTGCACGACCTGATGCCGCTGCCGTTCACCGAGACGGCGCTGAAGCACGTGGTGTCGCGCATCGGCGCCGTCCAGGAACGGCTCGGCCGTCGACTGGTTCTGGAAAACGTCTCGAGCTATGTGAGCTTCACCGGTTCGGAGATGACCGAATGGGAGTTTCTGCGCGAAGTCGCCGAGCGCGCCGACTGTCACCTGCTGCTCGATGTGAACAACGTGTACGTCAGCAGCGTGAATCATGGTTTCGATCCGCTGACCTATCTGCGCGGCATTCCGGTGGAACGGGTCCAGCAGTTCCATCTCGCCGGTCATCGCAACCTGGGCAATTATCTGATCGACACGCACGATGAGCCGGTCTGCGAAGCGGTCTGGCAGCTGTTGCATGCGGCCGTCGAACGCTTCGGGCCGCTCTCGACCATGATCGAGCGCGACGACAACATTCCCGAGCTGGATGAGCTGCTCGCCGAGCTGGATCGGGCACGCGCCATCACCGCGGCGGCGCAGAGAGCGAAGTCCGCCGCATGAGCGCCCGACCCGACACGCAATCGCTGGCCGATTTGCAGCGGGATTTTCAGCGCCACGTGATGCATGGCCATGAGCGCATCGTGACCGCGGTCGATGGCTCGCCCACTGTGCCTGCGACGCTCCGCCTGGCGATCTATTCCGAAGCGTATCGGCTGCGTTTGACCGAGGCGCTCGCCAGCACGCTGCCCCGTCTGCAACAGCTCATGGGCAAAGAAGCGTTCGCCGCAGTGGCGCGCGAGTACATCGACTCGTACCCGTCGGGTCATGCATCCATCCGCTGGTTCGGCGACCGGATGCCGCAGCTGCTGCGCCACTCTTTTCCACAGCAACCGTGGCTTGCCGAGCTGGCCGCCTGGGAATGGTCGATCGCCGCTGCGTTCGACGGCGCCGATGCGGCACCAGTCGGCATCGAAACGCTGGCTGCGATCGCGCCCGAACGCTGGGCTGCGTTGAGGTTTCGATTTCATCCCACCTTGCAGGTGCTGGCGATGCGCACCAACGCGCCGGTGATATTCAAGGCGCTGTCAGCGGACGACGTGCCGCCCGAGTGCGTCGTGCTGGATGAAGCGCAGCCGTGGCTGATCTGGCGCGAGGGACTCAAAACTCAGTACCGCTCGCTGGCGCCCGATGAGCTCGCGGCACTGGAGCTCATGCGCAACGGCGGCTCCTTCGAGATGCTCTGCGACGCGCTGTGCGCCTGGCACCAGGCCGATGCCGTGCCCGCACAGGCGGCCGGGCTGCTCAAGCGCTGGGTGGTGGAGCAAATGATCGTCGGAGTATCCTAACGGCCCGAAACTCATCGGCCGTCAAGCTATGTCCTTCGTTTTTCCGCCGCCGGCGCCCCCCGCCGTCGCGATCGTCGGGCGCACCGAGCGCTTTCCCGTGCATCGCATTTATTGCGTGGGCCGCAATTACGCCGCGCACGCGCGCGAGATGGGCAAAGATCCGCGGCGCGAGGCACCGTTCTTTTTCACCAAGCCGGCCGATGCGATCGTGGCCAGCGGCACGCAGTTGCCGTTTCCTTCACGCACGTCCGACTTGCATCACGAGATCGAGCTGGTGGTCGCGATCGGCACCGGCGGGGCCAACATCGGCATCTCCCAGGCGCTCTCCCATGTATTCGGCTATGCGGTCGGTCTCGACCTGACGCGTCGGGACCTGCAGGCGGAGGCGAAGGACAAAGGCCGACCCTGGGACACGGCCAAAGCGTTCGACCGCTCGGCACCGATCAGCGCCATCACTCCGGCCGAGCTCGCCCGGCTCGATGACAGCAGGATCTGGCTCAAGGTCAACGGCGCGTTGCGACAGCAAGGCGCGCTCGCCGACATGATCTGGAGCGTGCCGGAGATCATTGCCGAGCTCTCCACGCTGTTCGAGCTGTGCTCCGGCGATCTCATCTATACGGGGACGCCCGCGGGGGTCGCGGCCATCAAGTCGAACGACGTGCTCCAGGGCGGCATCGACGGACTGGAAACGCTCGAGCTGACCTTGAGCTAGCCATGAAGCTGTACGACTACTTCCGCAGCTCGGCGGCGTTCCGCGTGCGCATCGCTCTGCAGCTCAAGGGCCTGCCATACGAGCGCGTCTCCAAGGCGCTGCTCAAACAGGAGCATCGGGCTGCCGACTACCTGGCGCTCAATCCGCAAGGCTTGATTCCGGCGCTCGAAGTCGATGGCACCGTGATCTCGCAATCGCTGGCCATCATCGAATATCTCGACGACCTGCAGCCGCAGCCGCCATTGCTGCCAGCCGATCCGCTGGCGCGGGCGCAGGTACGGTCCATGGCGCTGGCGATTGCATGTGACATTCATCCTTTGAACAATCTGCGCGTGCTCAATCATCTGCGCCAGGATCTCGCACAGAATGACGAGGGCGTGAACAGCTGGTATCGGCATTGGATCAGCGCTGGCTTCCGCGGACTGGAGCTGCAAGCGGCGAAATATTCCAGCGCGCGCCGTCATTGTTTCGGCGACAGCGTGTCGCTGGCCGACATCTGCCTGGTGCCGCAGATGTATAATGCGCGCCGCTTCAACACGGATCTGTCGCCGTTCCCCACGCTGGTCGCGATCAGCACGCATCTGGAAACGATGCCGGCGTTCGACGCGGCCCGGCCGGAAGCTCAACAGGACGCGCGATAGATAACAAACAGGGACACCGCAGTGAGCAAGACAGGCAGTCTGGCATGTGTGGGCATCGGCATGACCCTCGGGTCCCATCTCACACCGCTCGCCCGCGACTTCATCGACAAAGCCGACGTAGTGTTCACCGGGCTGTCCGACGGCATCATCGAGCTGTGGATTGCCGGTATGAACCGCGACGTGCGCAGCCTTCAGTCGTTCTATCGCGAAGGCAAGTCGCGCATGCAGACCTATCGGGAAATGGTCGAGGCCATGCTCACCGAAGTGCGCGCCGGCAAGCGCGTTTGTGCCGCGTTTTATGGGCATCCCGGAGTGTTCGCCTGGCCCTCTCACAAGGCCATCGAAATCGCACGCAGCGAAGGCTATGAAGCGCACATGGAGCCCGGGGTGTCCGCGGCCGACTGCATGTATGCGGATCTGGGCTTCGATCCGGGCAAGTATGGCTGCCAGCACTACGAAGCCAGCCAGTTCATGTTCAACCGCCGGCGCGTGGATACGGCCGCGTATCTGATTCTGTGGCAGGTGGGTCTGTCCGGCGATCAGTCGCTGGCGCGCTTTTCCACCGGCTCGGCCTACCGTCAGGTGCTGGTCGATGTATTGAGCCGCGACTATCCCCTCGATCACGAGGTGATTCTGTATCGGGCGGCAACGCTGCCGACGTTTCAGCCAACCATCACCCGCCTGCCCTTGTCACAATTGCCCACCGCCGCGGCCGACATGCACTTCACCCTGGTGGTGCCACCGGCACAGGCATTGCAGCCGGACCGGGAGATTCGCGATCGACTGTCCGCGCTCGATCGCGAGCTCGGACTCGGGATGTCACCCTAGCCCCGGCGCAGCCTCGTGCGCATATTTCCAGTGGAAACGGACCGGCTGCGAATGCGCCCGTTAGCGCCGCAGGACAGCGCGCTGTACTGCCACCTCTACACCGATGAGGAAACAATGCGCTTCATTGGTGCACCGATGGCGCCGGAGCGCGCCGCGCGCAGCTTCGGCAGCGCTCTGGCGGGCATGAACCGCGACCCCATCGAGCGAATGTTTCTTACGGTCGTCGAAAAGGCTTCGCAGCAGGATGTGGGCATTTGCAGCCTGCAGAACTTCGATGCGGAACGCCGCAGCGTGCAGGCGGGCGTGATGTTCGTTGCCCGCGCGCGTGCCCAAGGTTACTCCAAGGAAGCTTTCATTGGTCTGATCCAGCAGGTGTTCGCGCACTTGCCGGTCGATGAGCTGTGGGTGCAGTTCGCGGCCGACCATATCGTTGTGGAGCGGGCTGTCATTAGCGTAGGCTTCGAGCGCCGGCGCGGGATTGCGCCGGAAAGCGGACCCCGGCGAATCAGCGTCTGGTCCGTTCGTCGTGATTCGTGGTTGCCGAAATTTCCTGCCAGGGACTAAAAGGAGTTGGCGATGTCGAACATCATCGAATTTCTGGAGAAGATTGGCCAGGACTCGCGCTTGCGCAATGCCGCGGGGCTCGAACTGCAAGCAGCGATGTCACAGGCGGGAATCGATCCCGCGGTCCACGCAGCTCTCGCTGGCGCGGACCGGCACAGCCTCGAGGCACACGTGGGAGCTACGACTAACGTGTGTTGCATGGTCCATGCCGCGGAGGACGATAGTGAAGGCGATGCTTCCGTGCCGGCACCATCGGTCCGTGATGCAGCCTGATCGCTGCGCGTAACCTCCCTGCCGTGGCCCGGCGCAACCGCCGGGCCATCTCCAACCGACCTGCCTGAGAAATCTTCTCTAATTTCAGCGCGCCAACAGGCATAATTCTGTCAAATAGCTCAAGGGCGGCCGCGGCCGAACGCTCCCGTAGTCCCGCAGCGCGCCCGATGCAGTCTCCGGCTCCGGATCCTTGTTTCTGTGGAGCATTCGGTGGCGATGGCGCCATGCGTCGTCTTACGTTGCGCGCTGGACGATTTGCCGTCGATCGCAGCTCCGCCGAGCGGGATCCGACCCGTGACAGCAGAGCCGCCAGGTTTCTTGTCGTTGGCAATCTGAGGAGAGTCCATGTCGAATATCGTCGATGCTTTGGAATGCCTCGGTCGGCAGTCTCGGCTGCGCTACGCCCAGGGCGATGCGCTGCTGCAGGCACTGGCGCAAGGCGAGCTGGATGCATCGCTGCAGACAGCGATTTTCAGGCAGGACGCCGCATCCTTGCAGGCGCTGCTCGGCGTCCACGGCCCCAACATCGGGCTGGTCTACGCCCCCGAAGAAGAAGAACAGCCCGAGGAACAGACCCCGCAGCGTCCCGAGCAGGTCTTCGCCAGCTCTCAACATCCGCAGCTCTGATGATCGAGTCATGTGGCCAGCCATCAGGCGCCTGATCGCTGGTGGATGCGCGGCGTTCTGGCTGGTCGTCACGCCCTGCCACGCCGCGCTCGACGCGCAGCAGGCGAAGCGATTGCTGACTCGGGCGGACAGCATCAAAACGTCCGACCCGAAGCAGTTCGCCGAGATCCTCGCGACCTTGGCGGAACACGCCGCGAGCTCCTCCTTGGATACGCCCGAGCTGCAGCACCTGCAGTACCTGCAGGCATGGCGCAATGTTTACAGCGGCGACTACACGGCGTCGGTGCCGCTGCTGGAAACGGTCATCGAGGAAGCGGGCGATCCGGCGTTGCGCTTGCGGGCTCGCGCCACGCTGGTCAACGTGCACGCGCTCGCGACCAACTACGACGGCGCGTTTTCCCATCTGAACAGATTGCTGGATGAGCTGCCCGAGGCGACCGACCCAAGCGCGCGCCAGCTCGGCATGCAGGTCGCCGCCTATCTGTACAACAAGATCGGCGAATACGATTCGGCCCTGAGCTATGCCAAGCGACTGATCGCCGAAAGCGGCACCGGGCGCGGCGCCTGTCTCGGCGCGCAGCTCGAGTTGCAGGCTTTGTATGAAAGCCGACGCGTGCGGGCCGACAGCCCCGAATTGCAGAGAGGCGTCGCGACCTGCGTGAACGAAGGCGAATTGCTGATCGCCAACGCGATTCGCACCTACATCGTCAACCTGCATCTGCAGCAGAAACAGTTCCAGGCAGCGATCGAGCTGCTGCTGGCAC
>Ga0164243_10004706_pt1 | contig 21232 bp, 21 predicted proteins | sample OricompcompostOP_FD_108781 | JGI IMG/M metagenome (GOLD analysis project Ga0164243, IMG submission 108781) | Organic Plus compost microbial communities from Emeryville, California, USA - Original compost - Organic plus compost (OP) | ecosystem: Engineered > Solid waste > Mixed feedstock >...
TCAAGGAGCCGATCCACCGCGCTCAGGCGATAGGCATGGCGCTGTGCGCCGCCTCGGTGGCCCTGGTTGCCGCCGGCTGAGCCGGCCCAGCCTCAGTCCAGGTAGTCGCGCAGCACCTGGGACCGGCTCGGGTGACGCAGCTTCGACATCGTCTTGGACTCGATCTGCCGGATCCGCTCGCGGGTCACGCCGTAGACCTTGCCGATCTCGTCGAGTGTCTTCGGCTGGCCGTCAGTGAGGCCGAAGCGCATGCTGACGACGCCTGCCTCGCGCTCGGAGAGCGTGTCGAGCACGGCGTGGAGCTGCTCTTGCAGGAGCGTGAAGCTCACCGCGTCGGCCGGGACGATCGCCTCGGAGTCCTCGATCAGGTCGCCGAACTCGGAGTCGCCGTCCTCCCCCAACGGGGTGTGCAGCGAGATCGGCTCGCGGCCGTACTTCTGCACCTCGATGACCTTCTCCGGGGTCATGTCGAGTTCCTTGGCCAGCTCTTCCGGCGTGGGCTCGCGACCCAGGTCCTGCAGCATCTGGCGCTGCACCCTGGCGAGCTTGTTGATGACCTCGACCATGTGCACCGGGATGCGGATGGTGCGGGCCTGGTCGGCCATGGCACGGGTGATCGCCTGCCGGATCCACCAGGTGGCGTAGGTGGAGAACTTGTAGCCCTTGGTGTAGTCGAACTTCTCGACTGCCCGGATCAGACCGAGATTGCCCTCCTGGATGAGGTCGAGGAAAAGCATGCCGCGGCCGGTGTAGCGCTTGGCGAGCGAGACCACGAGACGCAGGTTGGCCTCGAGCAGGTGGTTCTTGGCGCGCTTGCCGTCCTCAGCGATCCACTCCAGCTCCTCGAGCACCTTCGGGGTGACCTTGGTGCCCTTGCCGAGCTTCTCCTCCGCGAAGAGACCGGCCTCGATCCGCTTGGCGAGCTCGACCTCCATCTCGGCATTGAGCAGCGGGACCTTGCCGATCTGCTTGAGGTAGTCCTTGACCGGGTCGGCGGTGGCACCCGCGACCATGACCTGCTGCTCGGGCTCGCCGCTGTCATCGGCGTCGGAGACGACGAAGGTCTCCGACTCCTTCTCGTCCTGCTTGATCGTCGGGTCGGAAGCAACGTCCTTCTCGAACTGCTCGTCGGAGATATCGGGCAGGATCTTCTTGCCGTCCGGGCCGACCCGCACCGCTGGCGCCTCGGCGTCGTCGGAGCCTTCCTCGGTCTCCTCGGTGTTCTCTTCGGTGTCGTCGATCTCGACGTCCTCGAGCTCGATCTCGGCGTCCTCATCGAGAACGTCGGCGTCCCCAGCCTTCGTCCCCGAGTCCGCCTGCGTCGCGGCCGTCTTGGCGGGCGCCTTCGTGGCCTCGGCTTTCGCCGTGGTCTTCTTCTTCGTCGAGGTCGACGCAGCTGCGGCCGTCCGCGCAGCGCCGACCGCGCCGAGGTCGACTGAGATGCCCAAGGTGCTCAGGTGGCCGAGAAGGGCCTTGAGGTGACGCGGCTCCACGGCCGCCTCCTCACTGGCTCGGCGGACCTCCTCGGGAGTGACGCTTCCGGTCGGTCTGCCCCGCTCTATCAACGCCGTGACGGCGGGGTGGGCGAGCACCTCAGCAGGAATCTTGCGCGCGTTCGAGGACACGAACACCTCTCCGTCGAACTCTGTGTATTCCGGGTCAAAACGTGTTTCGGGGCGCGGCAGGGCCCGGTTTCGTCAAGAGCCGCGAACTCATTCTGCCACGCGGCTGGTCATCCAACGACCTCGGGGATACATGTCATCCGCGTGTCTTGGCAGCGCCGCTCTCGCGAGTCGCCTTCTGTTCCCTCTTGGCAGCCTTCTTGAAGTCTCGGACCTTCTGCAACGAGGCCGCGTCGACCACATCCGCGACCGACCGGTACCCCTCTTCGGCGTAGGTACCCACCGCCTGCTCCCAGCCTTCTGGACGTACGCCGAGCTGCTTGGCCAGCAGCGCGACGAAGATCTGCGCCTTCTGCTTGCCGAAGCCGGGGAGCGCTTGCACCCGCTTCACCAGCTCGGGCCCCGTGGGCGCCTCGGTCCAGAGCCGGGAGGCGTCGCCGGCGTACTGCTTCGTGACGATGCCGGCGAGCTCCTGGAGGCGCGCGGCCATCGATCCGGGGAACCGGTGGATCGCCGGGGGCGTCGCGCAGAGCGCGGCGAACTCTTCAGGGTTGGCCGCGCTGATGGCGGCCGGATCGAGTGTGCCGAACCGGTCCAGCACCTTCGCCGGCCCACGGAAGGCATGTTCCATCGGGTACTGCTGGTCGAGCATCATGCCGACGAGCAGCGCGAACGGGTTGTCGGCGAGGACCTTGTCGGCGACCTCGTCGCCGGTGATCTGGAGCATGGGCATGGATCAATCCTGCCGTAGGAGGTCAGTCCTTGACCGCCAGCACCGGACAGGGCGCATCCAGCAGGATTCGCTGCGCCTGGGTGCCGAGGATGAGCTTCCCGACCGGCGAGCGGCGACGTACGCCGATCACCACCAGCTCGGCGTCGACCTCCTCGGCGACCGTTACCAGTTCTTCGGCGGCACCATGACCGTCGTCGAGATGGCGTCGGATCTGATAGGGCACGCCGGTCTCGTCCAATCGCTGTGTGGCGGCAGCGAGATCGGCCTCGGTCTTGCGCAGCCAAGCGGCGTCGCTCTCGTCCTCGCGTTGGGAGTTCACGATCACGAGAGCGAGTCGGCGCAGCCGCGCCTCCTCAACCGCCCGCAACAGCGCTGCCTCACCCTCGGGCTTGGGAACGTATCCGACCACGACCGCCACGATCTCGCCTCCTAGATTCCTCCGTTGAACGCTACCGCGCTCCGCGACAGCCGGGGGCCTGTGGACGACCGACGTCGCGGCGGCCGGAGACGGTGCACCCTGGACCCATGCCCGCACCGACACGCACCCATGGAGAGGGACTTCGCGCTCCGCTGCACCGCGATCTCGAGCGGGCACTGCGGCAGGCCGTCTGGGAGCACGCAGACGCTGAACGGCGCCGCCATCACCTCCCGGTGGTCCGCGTCGGCGAACCCGGTGGACGTCAACTCCTCTTCCCCGATCGCGACGACGAGCCGACCGATCATGCGCTGCGGACCGACATCATTGCCGCAATGCGACAACGCAGCGGCCTGGCTCGGCCGCTGGTCTGGCTGACTCGTCCCGGCGATCTGGACCTTCAAGACGTCGACATCCGCTGGCTGGCGGCTGCCCGGCAGGCGTACGCCGAGGCGGAGGCGACCCTCGTCTTCGTGGTCGCCAATCGGCGCGGCTGGCGGGACCCACGCTCCGGCCTCAGCCGGACCTGGCAGCGCCTGCGCCGGCGCGATCAGTGAATCCGTCTGCCGGCGAACGAGCCCACGAGCATTGCGGTCAGTCGATCCCGCCCCAGGTGTGCACTGGCTCGCCGGCGTGCATGTGCTCCCGATAGTCGAGCAGGGTCGCTCGCAGCGCCTCGGCGCGATCCTTCTCCGTGGCACCGCGAGCCCGCCGGGCCATCTTGCGGACGAACCACTCGGCACCGTTGACACCGGTCAGGCAACGCTGCTCGATGATGCCGAGCAGCCGGTCGGCGACGGCATCGTCGACGCCCCAGGCGGCCAGACCGAGGCGCGCCTGTGGCAGCAGCCGGCGCAGCACGATCTCGGTGGCCGGCGCCTGGCCCAGGCCGGGCCAGAAGAGCTGGGCATCGATCCCGAAGCGGGCGGCGGTGTGGAAGTTCTCCTCCGCCGCGGCGAAGGACATCGCGGACCACAGCGGCCGCGGACTGCTGGCAAGCGCGCGCACCAGACCGAAGTAGAAGGCGGCGTTGGCGATCGTGTCGACCACCGTGGGCCCCGCGGCAAGGACCCGATTCTCGACCCGGAGATGCGGAACGTCAGCGCCGCCGGGCTCACGCACGACGTCGTAGACGGGGCGGTTCCAGCGGTAGACGGTGCCGTTGTGAAGGCGGAGCTCGGGCAGCGCCGGAACGCCGCCCTGATCGAGGATGGCGAGCGGATCCTCCTCCTCGATGACCGGCAGCAGCGGCGGGAAGTATCGGACGTTCTCCTCGAAGAGGTCGAAGACCGAGGTGATCCAACGCTCGCCGAACCAGACCCGCGGCCGGACTCCTTGCACCTTGAGTTCGTCACTACGAGTGTCAGTCGCCTGCTCGAACAGCGGGATCCTGGTCTCCCGCCACAGCTCCTTGCCGAGTAGGTAGGGCGCGTTCGCACCCACCGCGACCTGCACGGCGGCGATCGCCTGAGAGGCATTCCAGTACGCCGCGAACTCGGCCGGCCGGACCTGCACATGGAACTGCGTGCTGGTGCAGGCCGCCTCGGGCATGATCGTCTCCGAGGTGCACTCGAGTCGCTCGCGGCCACCGATCGAGATCGCGATGTGCTCACCTCGGGCGCCCAGGACCTGGTCGTTGAGCAGTTGGTAGCGGGGGTTGGCGCTGATCGTCTGCGGTCCGAGATGACCGGCCTGCAAGGTCGGCAGGATGCCGATCATCACGAGATGGGCGCCGACCTTCGCCGAGCGCTCCTCGGCGTGGTTGAGGCTGCCTCGCAGGCGCTCCTCGAAGGCGTCCAGACCGCTCTCGCGCAGCCTGGCCGGCGGCACGTTGATCTCGATGTTGAACTGGCCGAGCTCGGTCTGGAAGTCGGGGTCCGCGATCGCCTCGAGGGCCTCGGCGTTCTTCAGCGCCGGGTCTCCGAGCTCGTCGACGAGGTTGAGCTCCACCTCCAGGCCGGTCATCGGGTCGTCGGCGCGAAGCCGCCCTTCGCGAAGCATGCGCGCGAAGACATCGAGGTTGCGCCGCACCTTCTCCCGATAGCGGGTGCGGTCCTCCCTCGTAAACTCCTGCTGCTCGACCTCGTCTCCCATGGGCCCAACCTAGGGAAGTTCACCAAGACAGGGAACGGATCTCGACCTCATTCGAGACTCGTCTCCCACGCCGAAGGCGGGATCGCCTCGGTGAGGATCTCGGCAACCATCCCGCCGAGCTGGTTGTCGGGGTCGGCTGAGAGGCAACGATCCACGGCGCACCAGGCCAGGGCGCCGTCACCGCGGAGCCAGGCGACGAACGCCAGAATCGAGGCCGGGTGGGCGACCAACTGCTCCGGTGAGCGGCGAACGATGTCGGCCCACAGCGGCACCTGCTGCTCGGCATGGTGCCGGCGCAGGTCGGACCATGCTCGGCCACGTCGCTCGGGCTCACACAGCGCGAGCAGCAGCGAGGCGAGATCCTCGGCATCGCCGACCCGCCCGCGCGGGAGACTTCGGGCGATGAGCCCCACGACGCCCGAGAGGCTGAGCGGCATGGCCTGGGCAAGGGCCGTCTCCGTCTCCGCGATCAATTCCAGGTCGGGCGCGACCTGCGCCGCCACCTCGGCACGGGAGGCAAGGGTGACCCGACCGTCGTAGACCGCGGCGGCCCGGAACTCGTGTCCCGAGATGTCGTAGGGGACGCCCTCGTCTGGAACGCCGGCACGACCGGCCGGCGCGAACCACCGGCCAGCGTGGGCGCGCAGACAGTCGAAGACCTCGATCTCACACCTCTCGAAACCCGCGATCAGCGCCTCGGCGAACTGCCGAGCAAGCCGATCCTCGGCGGTGTAGAGCACGAAGACGACGGCCTCGACACCGTAGGTCGTCGCCGGCCGCAGCAGCGTATCGACGCATTCGGGAATCGCCTCGTCGGTCAGAGGCAGGTCGAGCCGGGCATGGAACTGTTCGTAGCCACCGAAGGTGAGCATGACGAGGGAGTCCTCGGGCGCGAAGCCGAGGACAACAGGAACGGCCGCGAGGAGGTCCTCGGGGCTCTTGGCGTTGAGCGTTGTGGTCATGGCGTCACGCTCCCTACGGCCACCGACGCTCCCGATCTTGTTACCGGCGGGTTGGGGAGCAGCAGGCGCGAACGTCGCCTGTGGAAGGAATGTGGCCCGTTCTGGTCGGGCAGGCTGTCATCGCCGTCGCCGGCCACCGCTAGGTTGCCGCCATGAGGAGCCAGGCCTCGGTGATGCATCTCGACCTCGACGCGTTCTTCGCCTCCGTCGAGCAACGCGACAAGCCGTCGCTTCGCGGGAAGCCGGTGGTGGTGGGAGGGCTCGGCGGTCGAGGTGTGGTCTCGACGGCGTCGTACGAGGCGCGCCGTTACGGCGTGCGCTCCGCGATGTCGACCCGGGAGGCGCGCGCCCGCTGCCCTCATGCCGCCTTCCTCTATCCCCGCTTCTGCGCCTACCGCGCGGTCAGCGACATCGTGATGGGGATCCTGCGCGAGGCCTCGCCGCTGGTCGAGCCGCTGTCCCTCGATGAGGCGTTCGTCGATCTCACCGCTGCCGGCCTGAGCGACCTCGAGGTCCCAACCGTGACGGCGCTGGCGACACAGATCCGCGCTCGGGTGACGGAAGCCACCGGCGGACTGACCGCCAGCGTCGGGCTGGGCACCTCGAAGTTCATCGCGAAGATCGCCAGCGACCTCGACAAGCCCGACGGGCTGGTCGTGGTCGCCCCCGGCACCGAGCTCGACCTGCTCCGCCCGATGAGCGTCACGGTGATCCCCGGCGTCGGCCCGGCCACGGCCGAGCGATTGCGCCGGGCCGGAATCCACACCGTCGAGGAGCTCGAGCGGGTCAGCCTCGACGAGCTCGTCCGGCTCGTCGGCAAGGCTCACGGCGCCGGCCTCTACGCCCTCGCCCGAGCAGAGGACGACCGCAGCATCGAGCCGGAGCGCGAAACGAAGTCGGTGAGTGTCGAGGGCACCTATGCCACCGATCTGACCGACCGCACCGTCATGGAGCAGTTGCTCACCCGGCAGGCTGGCGAGGTGGCGGCGCGCCTGAAGAAGAGCGGTCTGTCCGGCCGGACCGTGACGATCAAGGTCCGCCTCTACGACTTCACGACGCTGAACCGGTCGGCGACCCTGCCCGCGCCCACCGACCGGGCCGCGACGATCGCCCGGCTGGCCCGCACGCTGCTCGCCGACCTGGACACCTCCGCCGGCGTCCGGCTGCTCGGCGTCGGCGTCTCCGGGCTGGCCGACTGGATCCAGGAGGATCTCTTCGGGGAGACCGGCGAGGAGACCCCCGATCCGCTCGACGTCGCGGAGTCACCTGCGGCGACGCCCGCACCCGAGCTGGCCGGTCGGCCGGCCTGGGCGCCAGGGATGGATGTCGTCCATGCCGAGCTCGGACGCGGCTGGGTGTGGGGATCGGGCCGGGGCGTGGTGACCGTGCGGTTCGAGACAGCGGAAAGCCCGGCCGGTCCGGTGCGGTCCTATGCCGCGGACGACCCGGCGCTCTCGGCCTGGACCGGGCTCAACGAGGCCGACGGAAGCTGACCTTCTCCCCCGGCCTGAGCTGGGCGCACTGCCACAGGTCCGCCGGATCGACCACGCCGACGACCGGATAGCCGCCGGTCGTCGGATGGTCGTTGAGGAAGACCACCGGCCGGCCATCGGGGGGCACCTGGATGGCGCCGAGGACCATCCCTTCGCTGGCCAGTTCACCCTCCAGCCGTGGCAGCGGGTCGCCGGTCAGGCGCAGGCCCACCCGGTTGGACGCGGGCAGCACCGTCCAGGTCCGCGAGCACAGCCGGGCCAGGGTGTCCGGCGAGAACCACTCCGGCCGCGGGCCGGCGTGCACGCCAAGGCCATCGAGAACGCGGCGCGGCGGCGTGTCCAGGGGTACAGGCGCGCCCAGCTCAGGCAGTAGCGGCAGCGTGTCTCCGGCCCGCAACGGCGGCGGACCGAGACCTGCCAGCACGTCGGCCGAGCGCGACCCGAGGACCGGCTCGACCCCGATCCCGCCGGCCACCGCGACGTAGGACCGGACGCCGCTGGTCGGCGTCCCGAGGGTCATCGTGACGCCGGCGCGGAGCCACTCCGCACGTTCGATCGCACCGCTCCGGCCACCGATCCCGAGCGGACCGGGCGCGCCGGTGACCGCGATCCAGCGCGACGAGGTGAGTCGCAGCCGCAGCCCGCCGAGGGTGACCTCGAGAACCGCCGCGTCGGCCGGGTTGCCGACCAGGCGGTTGGCGAGTGCGGCCGCCGGCGCGTCCATCGCTCCTGCGCGCGGCACGCCCAGGTGGGCGTATCCGAGCCGTCCGCGGTCCTGGACGGTGGTCAGCCCGCCGACGTCGATCACCTCCAGGGTCATCGGCCCACCTCCACGAACCGCACCCGTGTGCCCGGCGCCAGCAGCGCAGGTTCCTCGCGGGCGAGGTCCCACAGCGTCGCCTGGGTATGACCGAGGAGTCGCCAGCCTCCCGGCGAGGCGGACGGGTACACACCACAGTAGTGATCCGCGAGCGCGACCGCGCCCACCGGCACCGACGGCCGCGGCGCCGCCATCCGCGGGACCGCCCACTCCGGGGGCAGCCCGGTGAGATAGGCGAACCCCGGGGCGAAGCCACAGAAGGCGGCGGTGAACTCGACCGAGGTGTGCCTGGCGACCACCTCGGCCACGGTCACGCCCCATGTGTCGGCGACGAAACCGAGGTCCGGCCCGTCGTACGTCGTCGCCAACTCCACGAGCGGTCCGTCCGGCACCTCGACCGAAGCCGACCAGTTCGCCAGTTCGCCTCGCAGAGCCTCGGGCGCGACGACATCGTCGAAGAGCACCGTGGTGGCGGCTGGGACGATCTCACCGGCCGCTTCGCTCAGCGTGGCGTCCGAGCGCGCCCAGGTCGCGAGCGCTCCCGCCTCGTCAGCGGAGCCCACGTCGACGAGCAACGCCTTGGGACCGTAGTCACGCACCTGCACGAGGACAGTGTGGCCGAGGAGGGGCCGACATCGCCGGATCGATGGCCAAACCAGAGCCCGCCGGCTCTCGACGGGCGTGTCGATTTGGCACAGCGGGCTCGGGCTTGCACGATGGTGCTTGGAAAAGGTGAGGGCCTCGTTGGTGGTATGAGCATCAACGAGGCCCTCGATTCGTCGAGGGCTCATCACGACCGGCTTGCACCAGTCGGACACGTCTTCCGGCTTGCGCCTTCAGAACCGCCCCTCGGCGAGTCGATCTGCTTCCCAGCCTTGCGGCCGTTCCGCTGATCGATGGGATATTCCTACGCCCGCGCAAGTCGACACGCAAGAGCTAATCGGAAGAATTTTTCGAGGCCGCCGAAACCCACAGTTTCCTCCACAGAAACGCGGCCGTCGTACACAGTTCCAGCGAGTTCTCCACAGCGTCAGCCCGTCGCTTGTGGAGATCCGACCGGGCTGAGCAGCCAGCCCTCGGCCTCGAGCGCGCGACGTACCGCGGCCGCATGAGCCACCGCCCCCGGCGAGTCGCCGTGGAGGCAGAGCGAGGCGACCCGCGGGGCGAGCTCGAGCGCGTTCGCGACGATCTCGTCTTCGGCCTCCACCAGCGCGCCGGGCTGGTCGCGCGGTCGCAGTCCAACTCCGTCGTAGGCCCGGTCAGGGAAGCCCTCGAACCAGACATCCCGCCCCGCGGAGCGGGCCAGGGAGATCAGCGCGCCCGGCATCCCGAGCACGGGCAACGACCCCGAGCCGTCCAGCACCGCCCGTGCCTGGGCGGCGTCGGCACGGGTGCGGTGGTAGAGCGCACCATGGGGTTTCACGTAGCCGACCGCGGTCCCCTCGGCGACAGCGATCTCGGTCAGCGTGCCCACCTGGTCGGCGACCTGCTCGCGCAACGTCTCCGGGACCACGTCAAGTTCGACGCGTCCGAAGTTGGCACGATCGTCGTAGGAGACCTGCGCCCCGACCGCGACCCCACGCCGCGCCGCTTCCGCGCACACCGCCCGCATGATCGCCCGGGAGCCGGCGTGGTACCCGCAGGCCACGTTCGCCGAGGTGACGATCGCCAGCAGTCCGGCGTCGTCGGTGACCTCCTCACCGAGATCCGCATTGAGGTCCACCACGCGCGTCATGAAGCCGAGGATAGGGTCAGCCGCATGTCCGAGCAGCCCGGCCCCGCCGTACCTCCCGTCGCCGCCAAGGTGCCCACCAGCAAGACCTTCCACGGCAAGGTCCGCACCGACGACTACGAATGGCTACGTCGTAAGGATGACCCGGAAGTCCTCGGCTACCTGGAGGCGGAGAACACCTACACCCAGGCGCGCACGGCCCATCTCGCCGACCTGCGCCAGGCGATCTTCGAGGAGATCAGGGCCCGCACCCTCGAGACCGACCTCTCCGTCCCCACCCGGAGCCGCGGCTACTGGTACTACGGCCGCTCCTTCGCGGGCAGGGAGTACGGCGCGAGCTGCCGGGTGCGGGCCGCCGATGAGACCGACTGGACCCCGCCCGTGCCCGCCGACGTCTCCCCCGACCAGCCGGCGCTGCCCGGGGAGGAGATCCTGCTCGACCTCGATGCCCTCGCCGAGGGACACGAGTTCTTCAGCCTGGGTGGCTCGGCGGTGAGCCCGAGCACGACCCTGCTCGCCTACTCCACCGACGTCGTCGGGGACGAGCGCTACACCGTCCGGGTCAAGGACCTCGCCACCGGTGACCTCCTCCCGGACGTCATCGAGAACGTCCATGGCGGCGCCACCTGGGACCGCGCCTCGGAGTGGCTCTACTACACCACCGCCGACGAGGCCTGGCGCGCCGACAAGATCTGGCGTCACCGGCTGGGTACGCCCCAGGAGCAGGACGAGCTGGTCTTCCACGAGACCGACGAGCGGTTCTGGGTCGGCGTGGGCCGAACCCGCAGCGACCGGTTCATGATCATCGCCAGCGGCGCCAAGATCACCTCGGAGTACCGCTTCCTCGACCTCGACGCACCTCAGGAGTCCCAGGACTGGCAGGTCTTCACGCCCCGTGAGGAGGGCATCGAATACTCCCTCGAGCACGCCGTCATCGCCGGCGAGGACCTCTTTCTGGTCTCTCACAACGCCGGGGCTCCCGACTTCGAGCTCGCCCGCGCCCCGATCGCACCGACGCCGCGAGAGCAGTGGACGCCGCTGATCCCGCACACCCCCGGCGTACGCCTGGAGGACGTGGACGCCTTCGCCGGGCATCTGGTCGTCCACCAGCGCAGCGAGGGGCTCACCCAGCTCCGGATCCTCGAGCTCGACGACGACGGCGTCGGTGACGACTATCTGGTGGAGTTCGCCGACGAGCTCTACACCATCGGCTCCGGCGGGAACCCCTCCTTCGACACCCCGGTGGTCCGGCTCGGCTACACCACCATGCGGACTCCGAGCTCGATCTACGACTACGACGTCCGCACCCGGCAGCTCAGCCTCCGCAAGCAGGCGCCGGTCCTCGGCGGCTATCAGCCCGACGACTACGAGGAGCACCGGCTGTGGGCCAAGGCCGACGACGGTGTGGAGGTGCCGATCTCGATCGTCGTCCGCAAGGACGTTCGCCAAGGGCTCGACGGCCGGATCGCACAGGTCCCGGTCCTGCTCTACGGCTACGGCTCCTACGAGGCGTCGATCGACCCCTACTTCTCGGTCGCCCGGCTCTCCCTGCTCGAGCGCGGCGCCGCGTTCGCGATCGCCCACGTTCGCGGCGGTGGGGAGATGGGCCGGCAGTGGTACGAGGACGGCAAGCTGCTCCACAAACAAAACACCTTCAGCGACTTCGCCGCCTGTGCCCGCCACCTCGTCGCGACCGGCTGGACGACGCCCCGGCTGATCGTCGCCGAGGGGGCCAGCGCCGGCGGCCTGCTGATGGGCGCCGTGGCCAACCAGGCACCGGATGCGTTCGGCGGCGTCGTCGCCGGCGTCCCGTTCGTGGACGCGCTGACGACAATGCTCGACGCGTCGCTGCCGCTCACGGTCACCGAGTACGACGAGTGGGGCAACCCGGAGGCTGATCCGGAGGTGTACGACTACATGGCGGCGTACGCGCCCTACGACAACGTCAGCGCCCAGACCTACCCGCCGATCCTGGCCGAGACCTCCCTCAACGACACCCGGGTCCTCTACGTCGAGCCGGCCAAGTGGGTGGCCAAGCTCCGCGCCACTGCGGCGAACCCGGAAGACGTCCTGCTCCGGATCGAGATGTCGGCAGGACACGGCGGCGTCTCCGGTCGCTACAAGTCCTGGCACGACCGGGCCTTCACACTGGCTTGGATCCTCGACCGCGTCGACCTCGCCACGGTCGCGCCGCGCAGCTGATCCGCCGCTTACCTGTCAGGAGACTGTGGTCTCCGGGGGATCCATGAGAAGTCCCTGAGATTCGGCTCGTTCGGCAACTCCAGAGCAACGTCGAACGTCGTTCGGGACAAGAGATCGTTGGAAGGCAACCGGATGCATGCCGAGGGAACACCTCGGTCACCTGAAGCGTTGACACCCCCGTGAGGCCGCTGTGCCCCACTGTAAGGAGGATCCCATGGCGACACGCACCGCTCCCGCTCCGAAGGGCCGTGAGATCGAGGGCCGCGACAGCGTCGGGTTGTACCTCGACGAGATCGCGCGCAACGAGCTGTTGGACGCCGCCCAGGAGGTCGAGCTGTCCAAGGCCATCGAGGCGGGGCTGATGGCTAAGCACCTGCTCGCTGAAGGCCGCCACGGCCGCAAGGCACCCGGGGGTGCCACCCGCGACGAGCTCGAATACCTCGCCGAGGAGGGCCGCAAGGCCGTCGACACGTTCATCACCGCCAACCTGCGCCTGGTCGTCTCGATCGCGCGCAAGTACGGCCGCGCCCAGATGCCGATGTTGGACCTCATCCAGGAGGGCAACACCGGTCTGATCCGCGCGGTCGAGAAGTTCGACTACACCAAGGGCTACAAGTTCTCGACCTACGCCACCTGGTGGGTGCGGCAGGCCATCACCCGCGGCATCGCCCAGCAGGCCCGGGTGGTCCGACTCCCCGTCCACGTGGTCGAGGAGCTCAACCAGGTCGGCGGTGCCCGCCGCACGCTGGAGCGGCAGCTCGGTCGTGATCCCGAACCCGAGGAGATCGCCGCCGAGCTCGGTATGGAGCTCGACCGGGTGCTGGATCTGCTGGCCTGGGGCCGTGAGCACGTCAGCCTGGACTCGCCCGTCGACGAGGACGGCGACACCTCACTCGGTGACCTGATGGCACAGGAGACGGCCCCAGGGCCGGACCTGAACTTCATCGACGTCGAGTCGCGCGAGCGGCTCAACGCGCTGGTCGGGCGGCTCGACGACCGCGCCGCCGACATCATCCGGTCGCGCTACGGACTCGTGGACGGCCGCCAGCACAAGTTGGCCGACATCGGCGTAAAGCACGGCATCTCCGCCGAGCGGGTCCGTCAGCTCGAGCGGGAGGCGCTGCAGAAGCTCCGCCGCTTCGCTGACCCTGACCTCGCCGCCTGACGGCGCGTTCGCTGCGTCCCACCGCCCGACGGCCCGGTCCGCTTGAAGGCCGCCTTCGCGGCGGCTCCTTGCGAGCGCGCGTCAGCCGCCAGATCGCCCGGTGAGCGCCTCGAAGACCTCCGTCACCCGGTGACGGAGGTCTTTGAACGTTCCGACGTTCTCGATGAGATAACCGCCCGGCCGATCGGCCGCGGCGCGGCGGGCCCGGCCGGTGGCTTGGGCCGCGATCCGGGCGCGGGCATCCTCCTCCGTCCAGCCGCGGTCGCGGACCATCCGCTCGATCTGCACCTGGACCGGCACGTCGACGACGAGGACGGCGTCGAACCGACCCTCCTGACCGGTCTCGACGAGCAGAGGAATGTCGTGGACGACCACGGCGTCGGGCCCGGCCCGCGCTTCCAGCTCGGCGCCGCGGGCCCGTACCAGCGGGTGGATGATCGCCTCCAGCGCCTTACGCTTCTCCTCGTCGGCGAAGACGAGCGCCCCGACCCTCGCTCGGTCCATCTCCCCCGCTGCCGTGAGCACCTCCGGTCCGAAGGCCTCGACGACCTGCGCCAGCCCCGGAGCACCCTTCGCGACCACCTCCCGGGCAAGCTGGTCGGCGTCGATCACGACCGCGCCCAGCTCACGCAGCATCGCCGAGACGGTGCTCTTGCCCGACGCGATGCCCCCGGTCAGTCCGACGCGCATCACCGCTCCCCGACGACGAAGCGGGCGTCGACGTACGCCGAGATCTCGATGTCCTCGGGCACGAGCGCCAGGTCGGCGTCGCCACCGCCGCCCGGCCCTCCCTTGCGGGCATAGGCCGCGGTGGCGCTGCTCTCCGGGCTCACTCGGCCGGAGAGCATCCCGGCATCGGCGATCTCGGTGGGCGTCACCGCGCCGAGGTCGAGCGCGTCGGCGTACTCCTGCGCGCGGCTGCGGGCGTCCTCGACCGCGCGTGCGCGCACCTCCCGGGTGAGCCCCTGCTTCCGGAGCTCGGTCAGCGCCCACTCGATCCGCTCGACATGGAACCCGCTCGTCTGCCCGACATGACCGCGCAGCCAGTCGGCCAGCGCCTCGAAGTCGCTGAACTTGACCTTCACGCCGACCGAGGCGTGGTGCACGAGCGGAAGCTGCTTGCCGTCCTTGTTCCACGGCCGCCGCGACCAGGTCGCGATCCTGGTGGTCGACCACCAGGTGATCGGACCGGCCTCGGGGCGATGGAGCTCGGCCACCGAGTCCGAGACCGCGGCCAGCGCACGGACCACGCCGTCGTAGACCGGCGCCAGCGTGGGGCCCTCGAGCCCGACGGTGGCGTGGACGGTCGCGCGCTCGGGCGGCAGGAAGGCGGAGTAGGAACCACGCACGGTGACCTGGGTCGGCATGCAGTCAACCTACTGGTCGACCTTGACGTAGTCGCACGCCGCGCGAATACTTCACCCTATGGCGAAGTATTCGTTGGATGCTGCTGCCCGCGCCGTCGCAGCGCCGACGCGCCGGACGATGGTCGACCGGCTCGCCGTCGGACCAGCCAGCATGACGGAGCTTGCTGCCTTGACCCACCTCTCTCTGCCGGCCGTCGACAAGCATCTGCGACTGCTCACCGCGGCCGCACTCGTCGAGAAGTCGAAGACCGGGCGAACCACCGAACTGCGGCTGCAGCCGGCGGCGCTCCGCCCGCTCACCGACTGGGCGACCCGCACCACCTTGATGTGGGACGCCGCGCTGACCCGGCTAGACGCCGTTCTCGCCCTCGAAGCCGAGCACACCCTCCGGAGGACCCTATGAGCAGTGTCACGATCGTCCGCGAGGTGCGCGGCAGTGCCGAGGCCGCCTATCGCGCCTTCACCGATGTCGCCGTCCTGCGACGGTGGTGGTGGCCGCAGCTCCCCGACACGACGTACCTCGTCGATCCTGTCGTCGGCGGTGAGCTGCGGGTGACCTCGGCGACCGCCGGGATCGGGTTCCGGGGCACGTTCTCCCTCCTGGACCCGCCGAAACGGCTGGCGTTCAGCTTCATCTGGATGACAGACGGCGCCGACGCGCTCGTCGACGGCGAGTTGATCGTCGACGAGGTCGAGGTCACCTTCGAGCCACTGCCCAACGGCACCACTCGGGTGAATGTGGTCCACACCTCGGTCGAGGAGATCAACGACTCCGAGGGCGTCGGTCTGGGCTGGAACGACGTGATGGATCGGCTCGCCACCCTGGATCTCTAGGAGCCGGCGCCAAGGAGCGCCCCGACGACGGCGACCGCGCTGGCGGCGCCGGTGCCGTGGGTGTGGATCGTGCGGAGTCCGGGATCCTGGTCGCGCCGCAGGCCCCCGTAGACGATCACCGCCGCGGGCGCCACGGTCAGCACTGCCTGCACAAGATCGTGCCGGACGGCGGTGCCCTCCACCACGACGACGACCTCACCGCCGTCGGCGGCGGCTCGGGCCGCCGCCTCGGCGGCTACGTCGGGCTGGACAACCGGCTGGATCGCCCACCGGGGACGTCGGCGGCGGAGCTCGGCCAGGAGTGCCGAAGGCCGCTCGCCGGCCGCCATGCCGAGCTCGGCCGGTAGGGTGAGGACCACCGGGTCGGCCCGCAGCCGGACATCCCCACGGATCGCGAGGGCACGGCGCGCGACGTCGACACCGACCTCGATACCAGCAGCAAGATCGGTCGGCGCGCCCGGGCCGGACTCGCCGCCGGAGAAGCCAGCGGCGAGGACCGCGACCCGTCCGCTCGCCTCGACAAGCCGCTCGCGTGCCAGGGTGCCGTCGCGGACCGCCGCCACGAGCGCGTCGACGACCTCCTCGAGCGCGGCCCGGTCGTCGTACGACGCGGGGAAAGCGGGATTGCCAAGGCACACCAAGTCGACACCGGCAGCCACCGCGGCGACGGCCGCCGGACCGCGGCCGATCCGATGGGAGATCGCCTTCATGTCGAGTGCGTCGGAGGCGATGACCCCAGTGAAGTCGAGCTCCTCACGTAGCAGCCGCAGCACCCGCGGGCTCAGCGTGGCGGGGACCGGGTCCAGCCAGGACAGCACCAGATGCGCGGTCATCACGCACGGCATCCCGGCCTCGATCGCGCCGGCGAACGGCGGCAGGTCGCGACCGCGCCAGGTCGCTTCGGCGGCGCCGACCACCGGCAGGCCGAGATGAGAGTCGGTACGGGTGTCACCATGCCCTGGGAAGTGCTTCCCGCAGGCAGCGACACCGGCCTCTGCCAGGCCCCGCACGAAGGCGGCACCGTGTCGCGAGACGAGTCCGGGCCCGGCACCGAAGGAGCGCACGCCGATCACCGGGTTGTCGGGCTCGGAGCCAACGTCGAGCACCGGGGCGAGCACCAGGTCGACTCCGGCGGCACGCGCTTGCGCGCCGATGCCGCGGGCCACCTCCATCGTGGTCGACGGATCGTCGAGCGCACCGAGTGCGGCAGCGCCCGGCCAACGCGACCCGTCGTGGACCTCCAGTCGGCTCACCGAGCCGCCCTCCTCGTCGGAGGCGACCAGCACTGCTCCGAGCGCATGGAGCCCGTCAGTGAGCTCACGCACCTGCACGGCGGTCTCCACGTTGTGGCCGAACAGGCAGACGCCACCCAGACCCTCGGCCACCGCGGCCCGGAGCCAGGTCGGCGAGGTGGTGCCGACGAATCCGGGCATCACCACCGATAGCGCCAGCCGCCGTAGCTCGGTCATCTCTCCTACCCGTCCGCTAGTCGTCCGCGACCAGCTTCTCGAGGATCCGCCGCAGCTCGGCCCGGTCCGAGGCCGGCAGGACGGCGAGGTAGTCGCGCGCTTGCTCCGCGCGGGCATCCTCGATGATCGTCGCGAGCCGCTCCCCCTCAGCGGTCGCGACGACGCAGGTGGCGCGCCGGTCGGCCGGGTCAGGGCGACGTACGACGAGGCCGCGCTGCTCCAACGCGTCGACGACCTCGGTCGCGGACCGCGGCACGATCCGCAGCCGGTCGGCGATCTCCGAAAGTCGCGGCGCTTCGCCCGGCCCGGTAACGATCCGTAGCGCACGGGCCTGGCCGGGCGTGATCTCCCATCGCGCCAACGCCGCGCCGTAGCGCCGCCGCAACGCGCGCGCTGCCGCCATGAGGAGATCTCCAGTGGTGTCCACGGGAACAATCCTACCGGTTCGCCGGTTAACCTCATTGTGAGATAACCTCAGTATATTCACTTACCAGGGAAGGAGTGGTTCCATGAGTAGCCCTTACCCCTCCACGCCTCTCGGGTCCGGTAGCGCCGGGAACGGACGCCGGGCCACGATCGAGGCCACCGGCGGCCGGGACGGCCGCGACCCGAAGAACAACAAGGCCGACCGGCAACAGCTCGCAGACGCTCCCGTCTCGCTGCGCCGGATCGCCCGCCTCTTCACTCCCTACCGCGGCCGACTGCTCATCGTCGTCGGCCTGATCGTGGCGAGCTCGGTGGTCGGGCTCGCCCAGCCGTTCCTGGTCCGGCACGTGATCGACCAGGCCCTCCCTCAGCGCGACACCCGTCTACTCCTGGTCAGCGTCGCCGGCATGGTGCTCGTGGCCGTCGCGAGCGCCGCGATCGGCGTCGTCCAGACCCTACTCTCCACCCAGATCGGGCAGCGCGTCATGCATCGGCTGCGGAGCGACCTCTTCAGCCACCTGCAACGCCAATCAGTCGACTTCTTCACCCGCACCCGCGGCGGCGAGGTGCAGTCCCGGATGGTCAACGACATCGGCAGCATGCAGTCGGTGGTCACGAGCACCGCCACCAGCATCGCCGCCAACGTCACCGTCGTGGCCGGCACCGTCGTCGCGATGGTCGCCCTCAACTGGCGACTCGCGCTCATCTCGCTGCTGGTGCTGCCGCCTGCGGTCTGGACGACCCGCAAGGTAGCCCGGATGCGGTACGCCGTCACCACCGCTCGCCAGGCCAAGCTCGCCGACCTGCATGTACAGGTCGAAGAGGGCCTCTCGGTGAGCGGCATCCTGCTCACCAAGACCCTGGGCGCGGCGCCCGCACTCGCACGCCGGTTCGAGCAGACCAGCAACGACCTGGTCGGCCTCGAGGTCAAGAGCCAGCTTGCGGGACGGTGGCGCATGGCCACCATGCAGATCGTCTTCGCGGCCGTGCCCGCCGCGCTCTACCTGGCCGCCGGCTTCCCGATGACCAGCGGCGGCCTGACCATAGGAACGCTGGTCGCCTTCGTCTCCTTGCAAGGGTCACTCTTCCGGCCGCTGATGGGACTCCTCAACGTCGGCGTCGATGTCACCTCGAGCCTGGCCCTCTTCAGCCGGATCTTCGAGTACCTCGATCTTCCGGTGGAGATCGATGACCCCGCCGAGCCGCAGCGGCTCGCCGGCGTACGCGGCCAGGTCGACATCGACGATGTCACCTTCGGCTACGCCGGGGGCGCGCCGGTCCTGGAGGACATCGCACTCCATGTGCCGGCCGGGAGCAGCCTGGCGCTGGTGGGCGCAACCGGCTCGGGGAAGTCGACCCTCGCCGGCCTCGTCGCCCGGCTCCACGACCCGGACTCGGGTCGAGTCCTCCTCGACGGCATCGACCTGCGCGACCTCACCCTGGCCGACCTCGCCGACGCCGTCGGCGTGGTGACCCAGGAGACCTACCTGCTGCACGCCTCGGTCCGCGACAACCTGCGGCACGCCAAGCCGGAGGCAACCGACGCCGAGATGGAGGACGCCGCGCGGGCCGCCCGGATCCACGACCTGATCGAGAGCCTGCCCGACGGATACGACACGATGGTCGGCTCCCGCGGACACCGCTTCTCCGGCGGCGAGAAGCAGCGACTCGCGATCGCCCGCACACTGCTGCGCGACCCGAAGGTGCTGATCCTCGACGAGGCGACCAGCGCCCTTGACAACACCACCGAGCGCGAGGTGCAGCGGGCGCTCGACGAGCTCGCCGAGGGGCGTACGACGATCACCATCGCCCACCGGCTCTCGACGGTCCGCAACGCCGACCAGATCGCCGTCCTCGACCACGGCCGGATCGTCGAGCTCGGCACCCACGAGGAACTCCTCCTGCGTGGCGGCGCATACGCCGACCTGGTCCGCGGCGGGCTGCAGCAGGCGGCCTGAGCCACCGCGGCGGCCGCTAGCCGACCAGGCCGTCCCGGCAGGTGAAGCTGCGCCGATAGGCCTGCGGGCTGAGTCCGCGGATCCGGGTGAAGTGGTGACGCAAGGCGGCCGCGTTGCCGAAGCCCACCTCACCCGCGATCCACTCCACCGGCCGGTCCGTCTGCTCGAGCAACTCCTCGGCACGACGGACCCGCTGGCCGGTGATCCAGGAGTACGGCGTGGTCCCCGTCTCGGCGCGGAACCGGCGCGCGAACGTACGCGGCGACATCAGCGCCTTGCGTGCCAGCCGATCCACATCGAGCTCCTCGTGGAGATTCTCCTGGATCCAGTCCAGCAGCGGACCCAGCGTCTCGGCGTCGACCTCCGGCACCGGCCGGGCGATGAACTGCGCCTGTCCGCCATCACGCTGCGGCGGGACCACCATCCGCCGTGCCACGGCGCTGGCCACGGCCGCGCCGTACTCCTGGCGCCAGATGTGCAGGCACGCGTCGAGCGCTGCCGCGGTGCCGGCGCTGGTCACCACCTGACCCGAGTCGACATACAGCACCTCGGGAATCACGGTGGAGGCCGGATAGCGCTCTTGCAGTTCGTCGGTGTACTTCCAGTGCGTCGTGCACTCACGCCCATCCAGCAGACCCGCCTCGCCCAGGGCGAAGGCGCCCGAGCAGGCGGTCAGCAGCCGCGCTCCTCGGTCGTACGCCGCCCACAGTGCCTCCGCGACATGGCTGGGCAGGGGGTCGCCTCGGCGCATTGCCGGGATCGCAATCAGGTCGGCCTCAGCAAGTCGGTCCAGCCCGTGGGGCGCCTCCACGGTGAACCCGAGGCTCGTTCGCACCGGACCCGCAGCCGGGCCGCACACCGCGAAGTCGAGCAGCGGTACGCCGTCCTCGCGACGGTCGATTCCGAACCCTTCGCAGATCGCCCCGAACTCGAAGGGCGCCACACCGTCGTAGATCAAGGTGGCAACGTTCGTCAGCACCGCCCCAGCCTCACACGTGGCAGAAAATCGCGCAACTATGGCATCACTGCCACTCGTGGCAGTGACTCGGCGATCCAAGAATTATTGCCATGCAGTTGTTCATCCTGGTCCTCGCCATCACCGTCACGACCGGTCTGTGCTGGATCGGCCTCGACCTGGTCGAGCGCGCCACCAACCGGAAGGGACGATCATGAGCGTCCTCGGAGTTCTCGTTCTCGTCGTCGTCGGAGCCCTGCTCCGCCGCTGGGCCCGCCGCGACGTCTTCACCGCACGGCGGGTACCGCCGTGGTTCGACTAAGAAATGCCACAGGCCCGGCCACCCCGAAGGGTGATCGGGCCCGTGTCACTCGGCGGTCAGGCTGGAGCGCTGTCCGGCGCGCCGCAGGACGGCGCTCTTAGTTGCCGCCGGTGAGCTTCTCGCGAAGAGCCTGCAGCGCCTCGTCCGAAGCGAGGGAGCCGCTGGCGTCCTCGTCCTCGACCGGCGTGCTGGAGTACGACGTGGCCTCGCCGGCCTCGGCAGCAGCCTGCTTGGCCTCCTGCTGCTGCTTGACGTGCGCCTCCCAGCGAGCATGCGCCTTGGCGTACTGCTCCTCCCACGCCGCACGCTGGTCGTCGAAGCCCTCGAGCCACTCGCCGGTCTCGGCGTCGAAGCCCTCCGGGTAGAGGTAGTTGCCCTGGTCGTCGTAGCTGGCGGGCATGCCGTAGAGGGTCGGGTCGAACTCCTCCACGTCGGTGGCCGCGGCGGTCTCGTTGGCCTGCTTGAGCGAGAGCGAGATCCGTCGACGCTCGAGGTCGATGTCGATGATCTTGACCATGACGTCGTCGTTGACCTGGACGACCTGCTCGGGGATCTCGACGTGACGCTCGGCCAGCTCGGAAATGTGCACCAGGCCCTCGATGCCCTCCTCGACGCGCACGAACGCACCGAACGGAACCAGCTTGGTGACCTTGCCCGGGACGA
>Ga0164243_10004707_pt1 | contig 21232 bp, 19 predicted proteins | sample OricompcompostOP_FD_108781 | JGI IMG/M metagenome (GOLD analysis project Ga0164243, IMG submission 108781) | Organic Plus compost microbial communities from Emeryville, California, USA - Original compost - Organic plus compost (OP) | ecosystem: Engineered > Solid waste > Mixed feedstock >...
CTCGCGCGCAACCAGGTCGTCGATGTGGGCCTCGATCCAGTCGAGGAAGGCCATGTCGGCGATCGGGCCGTACTTGATCACCTCGGCCAGGCCGGCAGCGATCTCGCGCTGCGGCAGGGTCCGCAGCGTGTCCAGGTCGCACACCACCTGCAGCGGCTGGTAGAAGGCGCCAATCATGTTCTTGCCCAGCGGGTGGTTGATCGCCGTCTTGCCGCCCACCGACGAATCCACCTGCGCCAGCAGCGTGGTCGGCACCTGCACGAAGGGCACGCCTCGCATGTAGCTGGCCGCGGCGAAGCCCGTCATGTCGCCCACCACGCCGCCCCCCAGCGCGAACAGCACCGTCTTGCGGTCGCAGCCGTGCCCCAGCAACGCGTCGAAGATGGTGTTGAGCGTGGCCCAGTCCTTGTGCGCCTCGCCGTCCGGCAGCTCGACCACATGCACCTGGCCGAAGCGCGGCGCCAGCGCCGAGCGCAGGGCCTGCGCGTACAGCGGCGCGACGGTGGCGTTGGTGACGATCAGGGCCGACGCGGAGGGCGGCAGGCCGGCATAGGTGTCGGCACGCGCCAGCAGGCCGGCACCGATGTCGATGCCATAGCTGCGCTCGCCCAGCGCGATGCGCACGCACTGGGCCTCGGAAGGGACGTGGGAGGGCATCCGGGAAGTGTAGTGGGCCGCCGGAAACGGCGCGCCGCCAACCGGTGCCTCGGCAGGCTCAGCGCCCCGTTCGCGCGGCCAGCGGCTGCGGGGCGGTATCGCCGCCCGCCGGAACCGCCTGCCCCGCCGCCTCCAGCCGCGCCAGCACGGCCTGCACGACGGCGCCGAGCGACGGCCGCCCGGTGTCGACCGCGTCGTGGGCCGTCTCGCGGTACAGCGGATCGCGCGCGGCGTGCAGTTCGCGCAGACGGCCCAGCGGATCCGCCACCTGCAGCAGCGGGCGCTTGACGTCGTGGCGCAGGCGCCGGTAGAGGTCTTCCGGCGTCGAGCGCAGGTAGATCACGTGGAAATGCTCGTGCAACTGCCGCCGGTTGGCCGGGCGCAGCACCGCGCCGCCCCCGGTGGCCACCACCGCGCCGCCGGCCTGCGCCAGCTCGGCGATCACTTCCTCCTCGATGTCGCGGAAGCGGGTTTCGCCCTCGCGCTCGAAGAATTCGCGGATCGAGCAGCCGATGCGCTGCTCGATGACGGTGTCGCTGTCGAGGAAGGGCAGGTCCAGCCGGCCTGCCACGCGCCGGCCGATCGCCGACTTGCCCGAACCCGGAAGGCCGACGAGGGCGAGCGCCGTCACGGGCAGGGCGGCACGCAGCGCGCTCAGCGCGCCGCGTTGCGGTCTGTGATCATCTTCGGGGTGATGAAGACAAGCATTTCGGTCTTGTTGGCAACGCGCTCGCGATTGCGGAACAGTGCGCCGAGCACGGGCACTTCACCCAGCACCGGAATACGCGATTCGTCGTTGGTTTCGGTGAGTTCGAAGATACCACCGATCACCACCGTGCCGCCGTTCTCCACCAGCACCTCGGTCTGCACGTGCTTGGTGTTGATCGCCGGGCCGGCCGTCGTGTTCACGCCGCGCGCATCCTTGCTCACGTCCAGCGTCAGGATGATGTTGCCTTCGGGCGTGATCTGCGGCGTGACTTCCAGCTTGAGCACCGCCTTGCGGAAAGAGATCGAGGTGGCGCCGCTGGAGGTGGCCTGCTGATAGGGGATTTCCTCGCCCTGCTCGATCAGCGCCTTGGTCTGGTCGGCGGTGATCACGCGCGGGCTGGAGATCAGGCGTCCCTTGCCGTCGGCTTCCAGCGCGGAGATCTCCAGGTTGAGCATGCGCGAGAAGCTGGAATTGAACAGCGACAGGGCGAAGGTGCCCGCCGCGTTGCCGGTGCCGCCGGCGTCACCGGCCGGCAGGTTGATGAAGTTCGAGTTGGTCCACGTGGTGGTGGCGTTGCCCGTCCCGTAGCCGATGCCGCCGGTGGAACCGCTGCCGGACGACGAGGTCACCGGCATGGCACCGAAGGTGGCGTGGCGGTTGGCGAAGCCGCCGCCCAGCTTGACGCCCAGCGACTTGCCGAAGGTGTCGGCGGCCTCGACGATGCGCGCCTCGATCATGACCTGGCGCACCGGGACGTCCAGCTTCTGGATCAGCTCGGCCACCTGGGCCAGCTTGGAAGGCACGTCGGACACGAACAACTGGTTGGTGCGCGCTTCGGCGATCACGCTGCCGCGCGGGCTCAGGATGCGGGTGGTGCTACCGCCGCCCCCGCCGCCACCGGCGTTGGCACCCGTGCCGGTCAGGCCCTGCGCGATCACCAGCGCCTTGGTGTAGTTGAGCTGGAAGGACTGGGTGCGCAGCGGCTCCAGGTTCTCGATGGCGGCACGCGCCTCGAACTCGGCCTTCTCCTTGGCGTTGATCTCGTCCTTGGGCGCGATCCACAGCACGGTGCCGTTCTTGCGCATGCCCAGGTTCTTGGCCTGCATGATGATGTCCAGGGCCTGGTCCCAGGGCACGTCCTTCAGGCGCAGCGTGAGCGAGCCGGACACCGAGTCCGAGGTCACGATGTTGAAGTTCGTGAAGTCCGCAATCACCTGCAGCAGCGAGCGCACGTCGATGTTCTGGAAGTTCAGCGACAGCTTCTCGCCGTTGTAGCCCACGCCCTGCGTCAGCTTGGTCGGGTCGATCTTGCGCGGCCGCACCTCGACCACGAACTGGTTGTCGCTCTGGTAGGCGCTGTGCTCCCACTCGCCGCGCGGCTCGATGGTCATGCGCACGCGGTCGCCCACCTGCTGGGCGTTGACGAACTGCACGGGCGTGTTGAAGTCCGCCACGTCCAGGCGCCGGCGCAGGCCCTCGGACAGGCTCGACTTGGTGAACTCGACGACCAGGTTGCGGCCCTGCTGGCGCACGTCGACACCCACCTGGTTGTTCGGCAGGTCGACGATCACGCGGCCGGTGTGGTCCGGGCCGAGGCGGAAGTCGATGTCGCGCAGCGGCAGCGTGTCGCGGTTGCGGTTCTCGGCGAAGGTGGTCTGCGCGGATGCCGCCAGCGCCGGGCCCGGTACCGGGTCGAGCACGACCAGCAGCGACTTGCCCTGCAGTTCGGTGCGGTAGGCGGTGGCCTGCTTGAGGTTGAGCACCAGCCGGGTACGCTCGCCGGCCTGCACCACGTTCACCGAGCGCAGATTGCCCTGGTTGATCTCGACGGCGGAGCGACCGATGCCGTTGGTCACGCCCGGGAAGTCCAGCGCGATGCGCGCCGGGCTCTGCACGGCGAAGCCGGTCGGCGCGGCAGCCAGCGGCTGGGCGAGGTCGATGCGCACCACTTCGGCGCCGGACTGGAGCGAGCCGGTGACGGCCTCGATCGCGTTCTGGGCCTGTGCCGCGAGGGCGGCGCCGGCCATCAGCAGGCCCGTGCCGGTGACGCGCAGCCACGCCACCATGCGTCTTGTTGTTGTCTGGGGGTTCATTTCGACCTCTCTTGCAGCTGCAGTGTTGCCGGGCGCTCGATCCATTCACCGGCCGCGTCCTGAACGATCTCCCTGAGCGCCAGCTCCGTCTCGTCGATGCGCGTGACCCGGCCGTAGTTCAGGCCCAGGTGATTGCCCACGCGCACCTGGTAGAGCAGCTTGTCGACCGTGACCAGCGCCACGCGCTGCCCGTTGCGGTTCAAGCTGCCCACCATGGCCATGGTGTCCAGCGGATAGGCCTCCAGGGCCTCCTTGCGGCGGTTGAGTTCCGGCGCGATCAGGTCCGAGCCGCCGGCCTGGCTGGAATCGCGCCGCAGCGCCTGCGTCAGCCGCACGTTGTTGAAGGGCTCCAGGGCCGCGCCCTCGGTGTAGGCCTGGGGCGTGAACTTCTTGGGCTCGGAGATGGGCGTGATGCGCGGCTTGACCTGTGCGCGCTGGTCGCGCATCCAGGCCCGCAGGTCTTCCTGCTGGGAGCCGAAGCAGCCCGCCAGCAGCGGGATCAGGGCGACGGCCCCGAGGACGCGGAGCGCTTTCATTTCTTCTTCGCCTTCGCCTTGGCGGCCGCGGCCTTCTGCGCCGCCTGTTCCTCTTCGTCCAGGTAGCGGTAGGTGCGCGCGGTCGTGTTCATGGTGAGGCTGCCGTCCTTCTGCGGCGCGATCGACACGTTGTTCAGCGTGACGATCCGCGACAGGTTGGCGACGTCGGCGACGAAGGCGCCCATGTCGTGGTAGCGGCCGGTGACGCGCACCGCGATCGGCAACTCGGCGTAGTAGTCGCGCACCACCACTTGGCCGGGGCGGAACAGCTCAAACTGCAGGCTGCGGCCGAGGCCGGCCTGGTTGATGTCGGACAGCAGGGCGTCCATTTCCGCCTTGCTGGGGAGCTGCTTCTCCAGCAGGGTGACATATTGCTGCACCTGCTCACGCTGCTTCTTCAGCAGTTCCAGGTTGACCGCCTGGGCCACCTTCTTCTGGTAGTCGGCCCGCAGCGCGACCTCCTTGGAGCGTTCGGCCTCCAGCTCGTCGTTGACGCCGCTGAGCCACACGAACCACAGCGCGACCACCACCACGGCCGCGACCAGGATGCACAGCACGTAGCGCGGCCCCGACGGCCAGCCGGCCGGATCGTTGGTGTTGAGGCCTCGGAACTGGTTGCCGAAGCCGCGCAGACTGGCAGCCAGGTCGAACTTGGAATTCAGACGTCGAGTCGCCATGGTCGTCAGCCCTTCGCGGCGGCCGGCGCCGTGGCATTGGCGGGCGCGTCCTTTTTCTGGTCGTCGGTCGGCCGCTTGATGCCCACGCGCAGCTTGAAGTTGGCCACGCGCCGCTGGTCGCGGGCACTCAGCGCCACCGTGGAGGCCGTGATCTCGATCAGTTCGGGCTTGAGCAGCCAGGGGCTGTTGTTGCCCAGGTTGCGCAGCAGTTCGGATACGCGCTCGTTGGACTGGGCCATGCCCTGCACCGTGACCATGCGGTTGTCCTGCGTCATGCTGGTCAGGTAGATGCCGTCGGGCATCTGGCGCACCAGTTCATTGAGCAGGTGCACCGGCATGTTGCGGTCGCCCTGGAGGTCTTCCACCGCCTGCTGGCGAGCGCGCAGCGCGGCGATCTCGGCCTGCAGGGTGGAGATTTCCTTGATCTCGACGTCCAGCTTCTTGATCTCGGCTTGCAGCAGGCTGTTCTTGCCCTGCTGGTCGGTGATCTGCGTCTGCAGCCACGCGAAGGCGGCGCCCGCGATGAGCCCGCCGGCCAGCGCCGCGGCGCCCAGCGAGGCATAGAAGTTCTCGCGGCGGCGCTTGCGCGCTGCCTCGCGGTGCGGCAGGAGGTTGATCAGGATCACTGCATGAACCTCCGCATCGCCAAGCCGCACGAGGTCAGGTACGAAGGCGCCTCGCGGCGCACCTTCTTCTCGCGCACGCCCGCGCCGAACTCCATGCCCTCGAAGGGATTGACCAGCGAGCAGGCGAAGGAGGTCTGGCGCGTCACGGCGCTGGTCAGCCCGGGCAGGGAGGCCGAGCCGCCGGCCAGCAGCACGTAGTCGACACGGTTGTGCGGCGTGCTGGTGAAGAAGAACTGCAGCGCGCGCGCGATTTCCTGGGCGATGCTGGCCACGAAGGGCTTGAGCACCCCGGCGCTGTAGTCCGCCGGCAGATCGCCGCTGCGCTTCTTGGATTCGGCCTCCTCGGGCGAGAAGCCGTATTGCCGGGCGATCAGTTGCGTCAATTGCGCGCCGCCGAAGGCCTGATCGCGGTCGTAGAGCACCTCGTCGTTGCGCAGCACCTGCATGCTGGTGGTGAACGCACCCACCTCGAACAGCGCCACCACGGCGTCCTGGCCCTGGCCGGGAAGCTGCTCGATCAGGCGGGAGGTCGCCAGCCGCGAGGCGAAGGACTCGACGTCGAGGATGGAGGCCTTCAGGCCCGCCGCCTCGGCCAGGCCCTGGCGGTCCTGCACCTTTTCCTTGCGGGAGGCAGCGATCAGCACCTCCACGTCGTCGGCCGAGCCCGCGCTGGGCCCGACAACGCAGAAGTCCAGGCTCACTTCGTCGAGCGAGAAAGGGATGTACTGGTTGGCCTCGGATTCGACCTGGAGCTCCAGTTCCTGTTCGCTCAGGCCGCCGGGCAGGATGATCTTCTTGGTGATCACGGCCGAGGGCGGCAGCGCCAGGGCGGCGTTCTTGGTGCGCGTGCCGCTCTTGCGCACCACGCGCCGGACGGCCTCGGCGACCTCGTCGAACTTCTCGACGTTGCCGTCCGTGATCCAGCCACGCTCCAGCGGTTCGATGGCACAGCGCTCGAGCACCAGCTTGCCGCCGGCGTCCCGCGCCAATTCCACCAGCTTCACGCTGGACGAACTGACGTCGAGGCCGAGCAGAGGTGCCGGCTGGCGTCGAAACAACGATCCCAAGGCAACCAAGTGCTGCTCCGCCTGTGTTTGTAACCAATCGCAAGATTTGCGTGTGGTTGCATGCTATCAGCAGGCGGCGCACGAATCAAAGCCTCACAGGGCACGGATTGCCTACCACGTTGTCAAAACCTGACGGGTTTCCGCTACAAATACCACTTTGGTCACAAATTGATGCGAACGGATTAATCCGTCGGCGGCCGCCCAGGCACGAGGGGGCGGCTTTTTATAATCAGCGGTCTTCCCGCCTTCGCGCCCGTTCATGCCCGACCACCGCCGCGCCTCCGGGCCTGACTCCCCAGACCGCCCCCCCTCCGCCCGCAAGACCGCGCCGCCGAAGCAGCCCCGCTGGCTGCGGTGGCTGCTCAAGGGCCTGGCCTGGCTGTTCGGCCTGGTGGCCGCCGGGGCGCTGTCGGTCCTCTTCATCGCCGCCGTGGCGCTGGCGGTGGCCTACCCCAACCTGCCCGACGTCTCGGACCTGGCGGACTACCGGCCCAAGCTGCCGCTGCGGGTGTTCTCGTCCGACGGCGTGCTGATCGGCGAGTTCGGCGAGGAGCGGCGCAACCTCACGCCGATCTCGACCGTGCCCAAGGTCATGAAGGACGCGATCCTGGCCGCGGAGGACGCGCGCTTCTATTCGCATGGCGGCGTGGACTACAAGGGCATGATGCGCGCCGCCCTGGCCAACCTGAACCGCATCAAGAGCCAGGGCGCCTCCACCATCTCGATGCAGGTGGCGCGCAACGTCTACCTGAGCTCCGAGAAAACGCTCACGCGCAAGATCTACGAGATCCTGCTGACCTTCAAGCTGGAGCACCAGCTCAGCAAGGACCAGATCCTGGAGATCTACGTCAACCAGATCTACCTGGGCAACCGGGCCTACGGCTTCGCCGCCGCCGCCGAGGCCTACTTCGGCAAGCCGCTGCAGGAGCTGAGCATCGCCCAGGCCGCGATGCTGGCCGGCCTGCCCAAGGCGCCCGGCGCCAACAACCCGGTGAACAACCCGGCCCGCGCCCGCGGGCGCCAGCTCTACGTCATCGACCGCATGGTGGAAGCCGGCTTCATCACCGAGCAGCAGGCCGAGGTGGCGCGCAAGGAGCAACTGCACCTGCGCGACGGCCAGGCGCCCGACCGCCTGCACGCCGAGTACGTGGCCGAGACGGTGCGCCAACTGATGTACGCCCAGTACGGCGACAGCACCTACACGCGCGGCCTGAAGGTCTACACCTCCATCGTGGCGGCCGACCAGCAGGCCGCCTACACCGCGCTGCGCAAGGGCATCATGGACTACGAGCGCCGCCAGTACTACCGCGGCCCCGAGAAGTTCATCGACCTGCCGGCCGATCCGAAGGACCTGGACGAGGCGGTGGACGACGTGCTGGCCGAGCACCCGGACAACGGCGACGTGATGTCGGCCGTCGTGCTCTCGGCCAACCCGAAGGAGATCACCGCAGTGCGCGCCAGCGGCGAGAACGTGCACATCACCGGCGAGGGGCTGAAGCCGGCGCAGTCCGGCCTGTCGCCCAAGGCGCCGCCGAACATCCGCATCCGCCCCGGCGCGGTGATCCGGGTGGCCAGGACGCCCAAGAACACCTGGGAGATCACCCAGTTGCCCGAGGTCGAGGGCGCCTTCGTCGCGATGGACCCGCGCGACGGCGCGATCAAGGCACTGGTGGGCGGTTTCGACTTCGGCAAGAACAAGTTCAACCACGTCACGCAGGCCTGGCGCCAGCCGGGCTCCAGCTTCAAGCCCTTCATCTACTCGGCCGCGCTGGAAAAGGGCTTCATGCCCAGCACGGTGATCAACGACGGCCCGCTGTTCTTCGACGCCGGCACCACCGGCGGCCAGCCCTGGGAGCCGAAGAACTACGACGGCAACTTCGAGGGCCCGATGTCGATGCGCCGGGCGCTGATGCGGTCGAAGAACATGGTGTCGATCCGCATCCTGCAGTCGGTCGGCACGCGCTATGCGCAGGACTGGATCGGCAACTTCGGCTTCGAGCGCGAGAAGCACCCGGCCTACCTGCCGATGGCCCTGGGCGCCGGCTCCGTCACGCCGATGCAAATGGCGGTGGCGTACTCGGTCTTCGCCAACGGCGGCTATCGCGTCAACCCGTACCTCATCACCAAGATCACCGACCACAAGGACAAGGTGCTGGTGGACGTGCAGCCGCCGCTGCTGAACGAGTCGATGCGCGCCATCCCGCAGCGCAACGCCTTCATCATGGACAGCCTGCTGCAATCGGTGGCCAGCGGCGGCACCGCCGCCAAGGCCCAGGCCACGCTCAAGCGCACCGATCTGTTCGGCAAGACCGGCACCACCAACGATTCGCTCGATGCCTGGTTCGCAGGCTTCCAGCCGACCCTGGCGGCGGTCGTGTGGATGGGCTACGACACGCCGCGCAAGCTGGGCGACCGCGAGACCGGCGGCGGCCTGAGCCTGCCGATCTGGATCAGCTTCATGCAGACGGCGCTCAAGGGCGTGCCGGTCACCGAGATCCCCGCCCCGCCGGGCGTGGTCAACGTGGGCAGCGAGTGGTACTACGACGACTACACGCCGGGCCGCGCCGTGTCGACCCTGGGCGTGGAATCGCAGCCGCAGACCAACGAACTCAACGGCGGCGTGCCGCCCGCCGCCGCGGGCAGCGAGGAGCGCAACCGGATCCTCGACCTGTTCCGGAATTGAGGGCGGTCAGGACGCGCCGAAGCGCAGCGGCAGCCCGGCCTGCAGCGAGGCCTCCCGCGAGAGGTTCTCGAACAGTTCCTCGCCGGTCTTGGTGTCGCGCCAGGCCGATCCGTCGTGGCGGTAGTGGTAGCCGCCGGTGCGCGCAGCCATCCAGATCTCGTGCAGCGGCGGCTGCAGGTTGACCACCAGCTGGCTGCGGTTGGCGAAGGTCAGCGTCACCATGCCGCCGACGCGCTGGTTGTCGACGTCCGCGTCGGTCGTCTCGTTGATCCGGTCGCAGTCCTGTTCGATGGCCGACAGTGCCGCCTCCGCGAGGTCCATGTATTCCAGGTCGGTCATTGATTACTACCTACAATTTTTCGAAATGTTGAATCTCCAGCGAATTCTAGGAAGGCGGCTTGCCCGCGCCGTGGGCGGGGTCGGCCTGCTGGCCGCCCTGTCGGCCGTGACGGCGTGCGGCCAGCGCGGCCCGCTGTACCTGCCGGCCGAGCCTGCCGCGGCGAACCGGGCCACGCTGCCCCAGGTGCTGATCCCCGCCCTGCCGCGCGGCGAAGCGGCCGGCGGGCAGGAAGGCGCGCAACCCGCCGCCCCGCCCCCCACATCCGACGACAACATCGTCCTGCCGGAGACCAGGCGATGAGCCGGACCGCCGCGACCGCCCTGCCCGGCCACCCGCACATCGCCTACGCCGATGGGTCGCTGCACGTCGAGCAGCGTGCGCTGGACGGCCTCGCCCGCGAGCACGGGACGCCGCTGTTCGTGTATTCGGCGCAATGGATGCTCGACGCGCTCGCCGCCTACCAGCGCGGCCTGGCCGGCCGCGACGCGCTGATCTGCTATGCGATGAAGGCGAATTCCTCGCTGGGCGTGCTGCGCCTGTTCGCGCAGGCCGGCTGCGGCTTCGACATCGTCTCGGGCGGCGAGCTCGCGCGCGTGCTGGCGGCGGGCGCCGAGCCGGCCAGGGTGATCTTCTCCGGCGTGGGCAAGACGCGCGCCGAGATGCGCCAGGCGCTCGACGCCGGCATCGGCTGCTTCAACGTCGAGAGCGAGGCCGAGCTGGAGGTGCTCAACGCCGTGACGCTGGAGCGGCCCGGCCGGCGCGCGCCGGTGAGCGTGCGCATCAACCCCAACGTCGACCCGAAGACGCACCCCTACATCTCCACCGGGCTGAAGGGCAACAAGTTCGGCGTCGCGCACGACCGCGCGGCGGCCGTCTACCGCCACGCTGCCGCGCTGCCGGGGCTGCAGGTGGTGGGCATCGACTGCCACATCGGCTCGCAGATCACCGAGGCGGCGCCGTACCTGGACGCGCTGGAGCGCATGCTGGACCTGGTGCAGGCCATCGAGGCCGAAGGCATCCGCCTGCACCACCTGGACTTCGGCGGCGGCCTGGGCATCGACTACAACGGCGACACCCCGCCGGCGGCCGATGCGCTGTGGCGCGAACTGCTGGCGCGGCTGGATGCACGCGGCTTCGGCGATCGCCGCATCGTCATCGAGCCCGGCCGCTCGCTGGTCGGCAACGCCGGCGTGTGCGTGACGGAAGTGCTCTACACCAAGCCCGGCGAGGAGAAGAACTTCTGCATCGTCGATGCGGCGATGAACGACCTGCCGCGCCCGGCCATGTACCAGGCCTTCCACCGCATCGTGCCGCTGCGCGAGGCGGCCGAGGGCCAGGCGCTGCGCTACGACGTGGTCGGCCCGGTGTGCGAGAGCGGCGACTGGATCGGCCGCGACCGCGACCTGGCGGTGCGCGAGGGCGACCTGCTGGCCGTCCTGTCAGCGGGTGCCTACTGCATGAGCATGGCAAGCAACTACAACACCCGCCCGCGCGCTGCCGAGGTGCTGGTCCACGGCGACCGCGCCACGCTGCTGCGCCGCCGCGAGACGATCGAGGACCAGTTGCGCGCCGAGCAACTCTAGCCCGACAGCGGCAGGCGCCCGTTGCGCGGGCGCTGCAGCCGGGCGCTGCGGGCGGCGTTCCAGATGCGCCAGCCCAGCAGCACGGCGACGATCGCGGCGTACACCGCCACCTCGCCGAAGTCGTTCTTGCCGGCGCGCATCCAGAAGAAGTGCAGCAGACCCAGGCCGGCGATCAGGTACACCAGCCGGTGCAGCAGTTGCCAGCGCCGCGCCCCGAGGGCCTTGATGGCGCGGTTGAACGAGGTGGCTGCCAGCGGCGTCAGCAGCACGAAGGCCGTGAAGCCGACCAGGATGAAGGGCCGCTTGCCGATGTCGCGGGCGATCTCCTCCACCTCGAAGCCCATGTCGAACCAGGCGTAGGCGAGCAAATGCAATACGACGTAGAAGTACGCGAACAGGCCCAGCATGCGGCGAAAGCGCGCCAACTGCGGCATGCGGGTGAGCGTGCGCAGCGGCGTGACGGCCAGCACGATGCAGATGAAGCGCAGCGTCCAGTCGCCGGTGGCGCGGACCAGGGCCTCCGCCGGGTTGGCGCCCAGCGCGTCGGCGAAGGCGCCGTAGGCCAGCCAGGCGAAGGGCAGCAGGCAGGCCGCGAAGACCAGCGGCTTGGCGGCCGGATGCAGCAGCAGGCGTCTCATCGCGCCGCGGCGCTCAGTAGTATTTCTTGAGGTCCATGCCGGCATAGAGCTGGCCGACCTGCGCCTCGTAGCCGTTGAACAGCAGCGTCTTGCGCCGCTTGGCGAACAGGCCGCCGGGCTCGCCGATGCGCCGTTCGGTGGCCTGGCTCCAGCGCGGGTGGTCCACGTCCGGGTTCACGTTGGAATAGAAGCCGTACTCGTTGGCCGCCGCCTTGTTCCAGGCGGTGCCCGGCTCCTTCTCGACGAAGCGGATCTTCACGATCGACTTGGCCGACTTGAAGCCGTACTTCCACGGCACCACCAGGCGCACCGGCGCGCCGTTCTGGTTGGGCAGCACCTCGCCGTACATGCCGAAGGCCAGCAGCGTCAGCGGGTGCATCGCCTCGTCCATGCGCAGGCCCTCGGTGTAGGGCCAGTCGAGGATGCGCGAGCCGACGTAGGGCATGGTCTTCGGGTCGGCCAGGGTCACGAACTCGACGTACTTCGCGCTGCCCAGCGGCTCCGCGCGCCGGATGAGCTCCGACAGCGAATAGCCGACCCACGGGATCACCATCGACCAGCCTTCCACGCAGCGCAGGCGGTAGATGCGCTCCTCCTGCGCGGCGAGCTTGAGCAGTTCGTCGATGTCGTATCTGCCCGGCTTCTTCACCAGTCCCTCGACCTCCACGGTCCAGGGGCGGGTCTTCAGCGTGTGGGCGTTCTTCGCCGGGTCCGACTTGTCGGTGCCGAACTCGTAGAAGTTGTTGTACGTGGTGGCGTCCTTGACGTCGGTGAGCTTCTCCATCGTCTGCGCGCCGGCGACGGCGGACTTCGCGCCCTTCAGCGGCGCGAGCTTGCCCTGCGCGAGCGCCTCGCGGCCCGCCCAGGAGGCCAGCGCCGCCCCGGCCGCGCCGCCGGCCAGCAGGCGCAGCAGGTCGCGGCGGCCCTCGTAGACGGCGCGCGGCGTGATCTCGCTGGCGCGGGGATGGACGAAACCGGGATCGCGGGGACGGAGGAGCAGCATGCGCAACCTTTCAGGCGCCGCATCGGGCGGCGCCGGAAACCAAGAGACAACGGGAGACGCCGGTTAGTTCGGCGCCATCCCGTTCCCGGTTACAGCGTACCGTAGCTGTGCAGCCCCGACAGGAACATGTTCACGCCGAGGAAAGCGAAGGTCGTGACCGCCAGCCCGACCAGCGCCCACCACGAGGCGAGGCTGCCGCGCAGGCCCTTGACCAGCCGCATGTGCAGCCAGGCCGCGTAGTTGAGCCAGACGATCAGGGCCCAGGTCTCCTTCGGGTCCCAGCTCCAGTAGCCGCCCCAGGCGTCGGCTGCCCACAGCGCGCCCAGCACCGTGGCGATGGTGAAGAAGGCGAAGCCCACCGCGATGGACTTGTACATCACGTCGTCCAGCACCTCGAAGGACGGCAGCCGCGCCGCGATGCGCCTGCGGCCCAGCAGGATGCCGGCCGCGATCAGCGCCGAGATGGTCGCATAGCCCACCCAGTAGCTGCCGCCCGCCTCGGCCACGCCGCGCTGGCGGAAGGCGATCGGCACGAAGCACAGCGCCGCGCCCAGCAGCCAGATCGGCGCCAGGCGCCACCAGCGCGTCTCGTCGGCCTGCTGCTTGATGAGGTACGCGAAGGCGACCATCGCCGCCAGCGCGAAGGTGCCGTAGCCGATGAAGTTGGCCGGCACGTGCAGCTTCATCCACCAGCTCTGCAGCGCCGGCACCAGCGGCTGGATCTCGTGCGCGCCGCGCACCAGCGTGTACCAGAGCAGGAAGCCCACCGCGGCGCTGACCACCAGCATCACGAAGGCGCCCAGCGCGCGGGTGGCGTAGCGCTCCTCGAAGTAGAGGTAGAAGGCGGTGGTCAGCCAGCAGAACAGGACGAACACCTCGTACAGGTTGCTGACCGGGATGTGGCCGATGTCGGGGCCGATCTGGTGGCTCTCGTACCAGCGCACCATGGTGCCGATGAGCGCCATCGTCACGGCCGCCCAGGCGATGCGCGAGCCGATGCGCTCCATCGCATCGGCGAACGTGCCGCCGCCGGGCCGCCCCAAGGCGGCAGGCGCCCCCTCGTGGGCCAGCGAACCACGCGCAGCGGCGAGCGTGAGGGCCGTTTTCTCGCCGCCGAAGAAGCCCAGCCAGTAGAACACCGTGCTCATGAAGAAAAGCACGCTCATCCACAGGATGGCCGACTGGCTGGACAGGAAGTACTTGAGCCAGAACACCTGCTCGGCACGCGCCAGGTCGCCCTGGTAGGACGCGATGGCCAGCAGCGCGGCCGCGCCCACCACCAGCGCCAGCACCCGCAGCGGCCGCCAGAACCAGCCCAGCCAGACCAGCGCCGGGATGGCGGCCAGCAGGATGACTTTCTCGTACACGTCCATCGAGGGCTGGTAGCGCGCGAAGGCGAACAGGCCCGCGGCCGCCACGATGGCGGCGAACACCCAGTCGAAGAGGCTTCGGCGGGCATACCAGCTTTCGTGGAGCGTGAGGGTGGTCGTGTTCATGGCTCGTTGTCCTTCGTGGGCTCCGCCCGGCCCAGCAGCCGGCTGCACAGGTGGGCGAATTCCCGGTCGGTGTCCTGGTTGCGGCGGTTGCTCGACAGCGCCATCACCACGCTGCTGCCCCCGCCGGCCGCCGGGGCGACCCACACCCACAGGCGCCGTTCGCGCACGTAGAGCATGGCAAAAATGCCGACGATCAGCAACGCGCAGCCCAGATAGACCACGTTCCGGCCGGGCGCCCGGGCCACCTGGAACACGCTGGCCTGCACCTGGGTGAAGTCGGTGAGCATCAGCGCCATCGGAGCCGGGTAGAAGTGCGCGTCCGACAGCGACAGCACCGCCTGCGTCAGCCAGGCCTGGCTCTTGCCGTCCATCGGCAGCGGCGCCTGGCCGGCGCGCTCGCGGCTGAGGTTGAGCAGTTCGAACAGCACCTCGTTGACCACCCGCACCAGCACCTGGCCGGCACGCTCGCGCTCGGCCTCCGGCACCTGCAGGTCGATGAACTCGGCGATCGCCTGCCAGCCGCCGGCGCTGCGCTGCAGGGCGCCGTCGGCGACCGGCTTCATGCGCTCCACGCCGGCGAACAGCCCCAGCGCCCGCGTGGCCGAGACGCGCAACTGCTCCACCTGCTCCGTGCGCGCCGGGTCGAGCACGCGGGCCACGTAGCGATCCACCGCCTGCCGGCGCAGGCCCTCGTCGGCCAGCGCGTCGCGCAGGTGCAGGTAGCCGTCCATCGCGCCCTGCTCGTCGGCCGGCACACGCAGGTAGCGGAAGGGCTGGTCGGGCTGCTCGCGCACGCCCAGCAGGAAGACCGGCGGGCCGTCCTCGTCCATGGCCACGGGGACCATGTAGTTCTGGAACTCGCGCGCCTGGCCCGAGGCGTCGCGCAGCTTGTAGCCGATGCTGGGGCCGATGTTGCGCAGTTCCCTGGACTTGCCGGCGGTGGCAGCCGAGCCCAGGTGCGACTGCAGGTCCACCCGCCGCACGTCGGCGCCGCTGCCCTGCATACCGGCGAAGTTCTCGACGTTGATCACCCGCAGCGCCGTGTACTCCAGCGTCAGCTTGTCCTGGCCGTCGCTCAGCGCGGTGCTGCCGCCGATGTTGCCCTCCAGCTCGAACCGCCGGCCGCCGGCCGTCATGGGCATGGCCTGGAGCTTCACGCGCGAGCCGCCGTCGTCGAAGCTGGATTGGTAGATCTGCACGCCCTTCCAGCTCGCCGGGTGGTTGACCTCGATGCGCGCCTCCTTCGACTCGCCGGTGGCCAGGTCGTGCAGCACCACCTCGCTGGCGAAGAGCTTGGGCATGCCGGTCGAGTAGTAGTCGACGATGAACTTCTTCAGCTCGATGGCGAAGGGCAGCTCCTGCAGCAGCACGCCGCTGCCCTGGTTGAGGATGGCCACCGAGGACTGCCCGCCTTCGGGCACCAGGACGTTGCCGCGGAAGGTGGGGTTGGAGACGGCGAGCCGGTGCTGCGCCGGCACGTCGGTGATGAGGCCGCCGCCGTGGTAGACGCTCTTGCCGTTGAACCAGGTCTGGGCGCGCACGATCAGGTCGCCGTCCAGCAGGCCGCCCAGGCAGATCAGCACGATGGCGCCGTGCGCCGCGATGTAGCCCCACTTGTTGGCGCCGCCGGCGCGGGCGGCCACCATCCAGCCGTTGTCGGGGCCGCCTTCGCGGTGCTGCAGCTTCACCTTCCATCCGCCGCCGGCCAGTTGCTGGCCGATGCGCCGCGCCGCGGCCTCGGGCGCCTCGCCGTCCAGCGGCGCCTCCGCCCGCAGCCCGAAGGCCCTCAGGCCCTGCACGCGGATGTTCTCCTTGAAGCTGCGCAGGTCGGCCAGGATGCGCGGCGTGTTGCGCGCGATGCACAGCGAGGTGCTGACCACCAGGAAGGCCAGGATCAGCAGGAACCACCAGGCGCTGTAGACCGCGTCCAGGCTCGCCGCCAGGAACACCTGCGCCCAGAACGGCCCGAACTGGTTGATGTAGTTGGAGAGCGGCTCGTTCTGCTTGAGCACCGTGCCGATCACCGAGGCGATGCAGATCACCGTCAGCAGCGCGATGGCGAAGCGCATCGACGACAGCAGCTCCACCCCGGCGCGCAGCGCATGCGAGCCGGAACGGAGGCGAAGGCCGTGGGTGGATGCGGTCATGAAAGCGAAAGGGCGGGCGACCCCGGAGGATCGGCCCGCCCTGTTGGGTTTTATTGTCGGCGGTTGGTTCGCTGGTGCTGTTTGACTAGCGTCAAATCAGCGGAGGCCGGCGATGTAGTCGGCGACGGCCTTGATCTCCCGGTCGTTCATCTTGGCCGCCACGCCGTGCATCTGCGGGCTGTTGCCGCGCACGCCGTCGCGGAAGGCCTTGAGCTGCGCATCGGTGTAGTCGGCATGCTGGCCGCCCAGGCGCGGGTACTGGGCCGGGATGCCGGCGCCGTTGGGACTGTGGCAGCCGGCGCAGGCGGGCACCTGGCGGTCGGCGATGCCGCCGCGGTAGATGCGCTCGCCCAGCGTGACGAGGTCCTTCTCCTTGGCGAAGCCGGGCTTGACGGTCTTGCTGCCCACGAACCAGGCGATGTCGCGCATGTCCTGCTCGCTCAGGTGGGCCACCATGGGCTGCATGATGGCGCTCTTGCGCTTGCCGGACTTGAACTCCGCCAGCTGCTTGAGGATGTACTCGGGGTGCTGCTGCGCCAGCTTGGGGTTGGCCGCGATGGCCGAGTTGCCGTCGGCGTTGTGGCAGGAGGCGCAGGACACGCCGTTGGGCGGCGCGGTGTTGAAGAGGGTGTCGCCCTTGGCGGGATCGGGCTTGGCCGGCTTGGCCGCGGCTGCCGGAGCGGCCGCGGGCCCTTCGGCCGCGAGGGCGGTGCCGGCACCGGTGGCGCACAGCAAGGCCGCAAGCAGGACAGGGGCGAACAACTTCATATCGGGGGCGGGTTTATTAGCGCAAAACCTGGCGATTCTACAATGGGCGCTCCATCGTCCCGGCCGTCTCGGCAGGGGCCCTACCTACCCCCTCCCACCAATGACCCAGCCGCCCTCCCCGGCCCGTGCCGACGCGGCCACGGCCTCCACACCCGCCTCCCCTCCAACCGCCGCCCAGGCCGCGCAGCGCCGCCATCAGGCCCTGGGCTGGCTGCACACCGCGCACTTCCTGTCCAGCGCGCCGCAACTGGAGCACCTACCGCCGCTGGGCCTGCCCGAGATCGCCTTCGTCGGCCGTTCCAACGCCGGCAAGTCCACCGCCATCAACACGCTGACGCAGCAGAAGCGCCTGGCCTTCGCCTCGAAGACGCCGGGGCGCACGCAGCACATCAACCTGTTCGGCGTGGGCAAGGGCCAGGTCGACGACACCGTGCTGGCCGACCTGCCCGGCTACGGCTATGCCGCCGTGCCGCGCGAGGCCAAGCTGCGCTGGCAGCGCGTGATGGGCAACTACCTGATGACGCGCCAGGCGCTGGCCGGCGTGGTGCTGATGATCGATCCGCGCCTGGGCATCACCGAGCTGGACGAGGTGCTGCTGGAGGTGATCCGCCCGCGCGTCGAGGAAGGCCTGAACTTTCTGGTGCTGCTGACCAAGGCCGACAAGCTCTCGCGCTCGGAGGCCGCCAAGGCGCTGTCCATTGCGCGACTGCAGGCCGGCGGCGGCGAGGTGAGACTGTTCTCGGCCCTCAAGCGCCAGGGCGTGGGCGAGGCCGCCGAGCTGCTCTGGGGCTGGACGCATCCCGAGGGCGGAGGCGAAGACAGGACGACAAGCCACCAGGAGACAGGCACATGACCATCGAGACCTTCGAACGCGCCCTGCCGCACGGCATCACCCTGAGCTGCCGCGCCGCCGGCGAGGCGGGCCGCCCGCTGATGGTGTTCCTGCACGGCTTCCCGGAGGCCGCCTTCATCTGGGATCCGCTGCTCGAATGGTTCGCCGACCCGGCGCATGGCGGCTTCCGCTGCGTGGCGCCCAACCTGCGCGGCTTCGAGCGCTCCTCCTCGCCGCAGGAGGTCGACGCCTACCGGCCCCACCTGCTGGTGCAGGACGTGGCGGAACTGGCGAAGTCGGAGGCGGCCGACGGCCGCATCGACACCCTGGTCGCGCACGACTGGGGCGGCGCCTTCGGCTGGGGCTTTGCCAACGCGCTGCCGCAGCAGCTGGGCCGGCTAGTCATCATCAACTCGCCGCACCCGGGCACCTTCACCCGCGAGCTGAAGCACAACCCCGCGCAGCAGAAGGCCAGCGCCTACATGAACTGGCTGGCCGCGCCGGGCTCGGAGGCGGTGCTGGCCGAGAACGATTTCGCGCGCCTCTTTGCCATGTTCACCATGATGAAGGCCGGGCCCGACGGCTTCGGCTGGCTGGCCGAGCCGGTGAAGCAGCGCTACCGCGACGTGTGGAGCCAGGGCCTGACCGGCGCCTGCAACCTCTACCGCGTCACGCCGATGAAGCCGCCGGTGCCGGGCAGGACCAGCGCCGACGACATCCCCACCCTGCCCGACGAGCGCCTGCGCGTGCAGGCGCCGACGCTGGTGCTGTGGGCGCTGGACGACGCCGCGCTGCTGCCCGGCCTGCTCGACGGCCTGGAGCAATGGGTGCCGGCGCTGGACGTGCAGAAGATCCCCGGCGCCACGCACTGGGTGATCCACGAGCAGCCCGAGGGCATCGCCGCGCGCATCGAAGCCTTCCAGAAGAAGGCTCAATAGACTTTCGGCTCGCCTTCCGGCCGCGTCTTGAAGCGCCGGTGCACCCAGTAGTACTGCTCGGGCATGGCGTCGACGTAGCCCTGCAGCCGCAGGTTCATCAGCGCCGTGTCGGCCACCGCGTCCTGCGTCGGGAAATCGCGCCAGGCCGGCAGCACCTCGATCTCGTAGCCGCCGGGCACGATCTTCGCGATCACCGGCACCACCTTCGCCCGCGCCAGCCGGGCGAAGCGCGACAGCGAGGGCACGGTGGCCGCCGGCACGCCGTAGAAGGGCACGAACACCGACTGCGAGGGGCCGAAGTCCATGTCCGGCAGCAGGTACAGCACGCCGCCCTTGCGCAGGCCCGCGACGATCTCCTTCACGCCGTCCACGCGGTGCAGCACCGTGACGTTGCCGAAGCGCGTGCGGCCCTGGCGCGTCCACTCGTCGACCATCGGGTTGCGCTGCGTGGTGTAAATGGTCGTCGAAGGCTTCGGGTTGTGCTTGGTCAGCGCGGTGGCCGCCGCGTCCAGGCCGTAGAAGTGCGGTGCGAACAGGATGGTCGGATCGTTGCCCTCGTCGATCTCGCCGATGGCGCCGGTGATGCGGATGCGCCGGTCGATCGTCTCGGGCGACGCGTGCCACAGCCAGCTGCGGTCGAGCCAGGCCTGCGCCACGTACACGAAGGTGCGGCGGGCGATGCGGCGGCGCTCGGCCACGCTCTTGCCGGGGAAGCACAGGGCCAGGTTCACGTCGACGACGCGCCGCCGCGGGCGGGCCAGCACGTACAGCAGGCGCCCGAAGCCCGCGCCCAGGCCGCGCACCAGCGGCAGCGGCAGGTGCGCCAGCGCCTTCATGAAGCCGATGCCCAGGCGGGCCGACAGGCTCATTGGACAACCTCCGTGCTTCGCACTGCGGCTCGAGCCCCCTTCGGGGCGGCCGGGCGGGGGCTCATGCAGCACCCTCCGCCACTTCCATCTCCTCGCGCGGCTCCTTGTGGCGCGCGTAGTCCCACACGTACTGGCCGGGCAGGCTGCGGATCAGGCGCTCGATGCCTTCGTTCATGGCCGCGGCGGCCGCCTCGGGCGTGGCTTTCGGGTCGTTGAGTGCGGTGCCGTCGAAGGGCTCGAAGCGGATCACGTAGCCGCGGCCGCGCGGCAGCCGCTCGCACACGCCGAGGAAGACGCGCGCGCCGGTGGTCTGCGCCAGGCGCGGCAGCAGCGTCATGGTGTAGGCGGGCCGGCCCAGGAAGGGCGCCCACACGCCCTGCCCCTTCGGCGGCACCTGGTCCGGCAGGATGCCGGTGTAGCCGCCCTCCTTGAGCGTGCGCATCAGGCCGCGCACGCCCTTGACGGTGGTGGGCAGCGTGCGCAGGCCGGGCCGGTCGCGCGAGCCGGCCACCAGGTCGGCCATCCACTTCTTGCGCGCCGGCCGGAACAGCGCGGTGAGCGGGCCGTGGTCCTTCAGGAAGCGCTCGCCCACGGCCTGGCCGTACATCTCCCAGCTGCCCAGGTGCGGCACGATCATGATGACGCCGCGCCGCTCGGCCAGCGCCGCCTCGAAGGCCTCCAGGCCCTCCCAGCGCAGCACCTTCGGCAGCACGCTCTCGCCCGCCGGACGGGCCCACAGCCAGGGCAGTTCGGCGGCCATGGCACCGGCCGCGCCGATGGCCGGGCGCCACTGCGCGGGCGTGAGGCCGGCGGCCTGCGCATTGGCGCGGAAGCGCCGGCGATAGCCCGGCGCCAGCCACCACACCAGCCAGCCCAGCGCACGGCCCAGGGCGTGCATCAGCGGCAGGGGCACGCGGGCCAGCAGACGGAACAGGGCGATCATCAGCGCGGGAGGAGGAACAACGGCACGGGAAGAAGGGACGGACGCGCGGCCCGGGCCCCAGGCCCCGGCCGGCTTGAATAGAATGCAAATTGTCGCCGAGTTACAGGACTACTTGCAGGGCGACGTTAAACCCAACTGCTAAAGCGTTCGCCAAGACTCCCCCGGACCTGGCAACGCGCCAGGCAACCACCTCGACGGAGTTTTCTCTCAATGGCGAACGATTTCCTCTTCACCTCCGAATCGGTCTCCGAAGGCCACCCGGACAAGGTCGCGGACCAGATCTCCGATGCGATCCTCGACGCGATCTTCGAGCAGGACCCGCGCAGCCGCGTGGCCGCCGAGACGCTGACCAACACCGGCCTGGTCGTGCTGGCCGGCGAGATCACCACCAACGCGCACGTCGACTATATCCAGGTCGCGCGCGACACCATCAAGCGCATCGGCTACGACAACACCGAGTACGGTATCGACTACAAGGGCTGCGCGGTGCTGGTGGCCTACGACAAGCAGAGCAACGACATCGCCCAGGGCGTGGACCATGCCTCGGACGACCATCTGAACACCGGCGCCGGCGACCAGGGCCTGATGTTCGGCTACGCCTGCGACGAAACCCCGGACCTGATGCCC
>Ga0164243_10004708_pt1 | contig 21223 bp, 14 predicted proteins | sample OricompcompostOP_FD_108781 | JGI IMG/M metagenome (GOLD analysis project Ga0164243, IMG submission 108781) | Organic Plus compost microbial communities from Emeryville, California, USA - Original compost - Organic plus compost (OP) | ecosystem: Engineered > Solid waste > Mixed feedstock >...
GCTCGAACCCGCTACCCTCTGCGGTCCACCCTGGAGGGGTGGCAGAGCGGTTGAATGCGGCGGTCTCGAAAACCGTTATAGGCCTAATTGGTCTATCGAGGGTTCGAATCCCTCCCCCTCCGTTGCAGGCGGCCTTCCTGTGGGAGGCCGCTTTCGCGTGGTCGCAGAGGCGTCAGCGGGCTTGCTCTGACCACATTCTGTTGACCTCGTCGGCGCTCTCATCTAAGATCGTCGTCGTTGGGGTTGGTCGCGAACCCCGCCGTCCACAAGGTCTCGGTGGAACGGCAACTTCGGGGGAAGATTGCGTTCGGCACCAGCATGGTCGCTGTACACCGCAGTGTCGTGCGACGTAGGGGGAGACACAGATGCGCTCGGTCGCTCTTATTAGCGACGTGCGAATTGTGCGCCCTTCGCGTCTCTTGGCGTTGCGCACAACAAGGGGGTTGCTCGACCGCGCTTTGATGTTCTTACCTGGGGTGGGGCTCGTCCTGCCCTGACGTTCAGTAGTGCAATTCGGCCGTTGAACGATTCGGCTGGAGCCGGACGTTCCGGCACAACATTCGATCCGCCATCGTCGGTGGATCAATAGGAGGATTACATGAGCAAGTCTGTCAAGGGGCTGCTGGTCGGCCTCTTCTCGCTCGTGGTGCTCGCCCTCGGCGTCAGCGCTGCGAACGCGTACACTGTTTCGCCCGGTGGTTCCTTCACCGCTGCATCGCTAGGCAAGCTGAACCTCGAGTCGGACATAGTCACGCTCAACTGCAACGTCTCGCTGGCTGGTAGCCTGAGAACGACCATACCGAACCTCGGCGACAACGCTGGTAGCGTCACGAGCGGTTCGGTCACGAACTGCGACGACGGCTTCTCGGTTGACCTGCTATTCGGCTCGGCTTGGCCGCTGACCGCCGTCTCGTACACGGCGAGCGGCACGGGCGACATCGTCCTAATCAACATCTCGAACGTTGGCTTCCAGGTCAACTTCCTCGGCTCGCCGGTGTGCCTATTCGGCGGCGACGTCGGCTTCCAGTACGTCGAGGGTGGCCTAATCACGATCCTAGCCAACACCCTCTCCGGCGACTGCGGCACGGGCAGCCTCGCCGCCGGCTCGCAGTTCGCACTCAGCCCCGCGCAGAACATAACGCCGTAAGGTTCGTCTGACCCGAGACCCAGTTTCGAGTCTTGACAACAGGGCCGGGGTGCGAAAGCACCCCGGCCTGTCGTCGTTCTCAGCCGGGACGATCGAGTTGGCATCCCTAGGCGGCCTCGCAATATAGTCGGGCTACCTGCGCCGTTTCATTGGTCGGGACCGTGAACGGCACCATAGGTGTTCCACTTCTGAACGCGTTTCGGAACCATCACGGGTGGGGGCGATGACGTCGTGCGAAGAGGGCTTCACTTGCGAGTTGCTAACCAAACATCGGTGACGATGGAGATGCAGAGCTTCACTGCGACATTGGGATGGAGTACGACGAGGCCTCCGGGCTGTTCATCGTTCTGGTCAACACCATCTCGGGCGATTGCGGCACCTGGTCGTGGGCGGCTGGATCCCAGTTCAGGCTCGTGAGCGGGTCGTTCGTCATCGCGCCGTGGCGTTGGTTCGCCCGGCGGGAGCGACGGTCGTTCAGCTTGCGGTCCCGCAGGTGTGCGGTAACGGCGGCAGCGACAACGATCTCCGTGTTCGCGCTTGCGTTCGGAAGACAGCAGCGTCTACCATTGCGCGGGCGGAGTGGACGGTCGAAAGGTCCATTCCGTGGAACCGGTCGCGAGGAGTTGGAGGAGAGATGGCTGCAGCATGCAGCGATGTGTTCGAGACGGCTGTGCATTCGCGCAGCCTCACGCTCGTCACAGCACGCCCATGGTCGAGCGAGCCAGGAGGATGGCGTTCATGAACCGACGACCGGATCTCGCGCAGGACGCGCGTGCCGCTTCCCGGCAGCATGCGCTGAAGCGCGCTGCGCTCGGGCTCTGCGTGACATCGTTGACGCTCGCCGGGACCGCCGCAGCTGCGGTCGCCGCTCCGCAGCTGCCAGAGGGGCGCGCCTACGAGCTCGTCTCTGCGGGAGACAAGTTGGCGAACCAGGTCGACAACAACTCGTCGTTGCAGCTGCTCGCTGACGGCAACACGGCGATCTTCCTGTCGGCCGGGTCGTTCGACGGCTCGCACGTCAACAGCGCGACGAATCAGTACGTCGGCCGCCGTGGCGCCTCAGGCTGGTCAACGCGTGCGATGGAGCCTGCGCTGCCAGCCGGTGTGACGCCGCCGAGAGCGACGGCTCAGCTTGACTACTCGGCCGACGGCGCCTACTACTTCTTCTCATCGCCGGTTGGCTACGACGCGGCGGACACGACCGCAGACGACCTCTACCGATCTGACGGCAGCGCTATACCGCTGTGGCTGACGACCAACGGCCTTCCTAAGGTCGGGACGTTCAGACCGCAGCTCGCCGGTATCGGGGCCGATGGAACGACGAGCTACTTTCACACAGAGGAGGTGCTCGATTCGCGTGAGGCCGACGCGACGTCCGGACGCATAACTGGCAGAGGGCTTTACCGTAAGACTGGCGCGGGCCTTCAGCTTGTCGCCGTCGACGATGACGGCGCACTGCTGAACCGCTGTGGTGCGCTGCCAGCTGGTGGCGACCTGAACAACACTGGCCGGACAAACGTCGTCTCGGACGATGGCTCGATCATCTTCTTCACGACGGGCACCAACGGTGATCCTTCGTGTGATCCGGCTACCGAGGAGGGTGGCCAGCTCTACGCGCGGATCGGCAACGAGAGGACGGTGTTGGTCTCGCCGACCAGGCGCGCTGCCGACGATCCGGATCCCGGCGGCCGCAGACTGCCCTCATGGATCGGAGCGACGCCTGACGGCTCCCGCGTCTTCTTCACATCGGAGGAGCTGCTGACCGACGACGCGACGGCGCGCAACGCCCTCTACGCGTTCGACCTTCCGACCGCCGGTGACCCCGACGGAACGCTGCAGGTTCTGACGCCCACTGTGGAAGGCGGCGGGACGGACGCGGCTGTCAGCACGGTCGTGCTCGGCTTTTCGGATGATGGGACGCGGTTGTACTTCACGTCGTCCGCTCAGCTCACCGCGGATGCGCCGGTCGCAGGAACCAAGGTGTATCTCTGGGACGACGGGGACCTCCGGTACGTCACCGACCAGGCCCTGTCGTACGCCGGCACCAATATCCGCACGGTCAGCGTCAGCCCCGACGGATCGAAGCTCACGTATCTCAGTTCGACGAGCCTTCCGGGCGGATACAACAGCGCGGGCAGAACTGAGGCTTATCTGTTTGACGCGACCGGTTCGACCGGCGCGACTGGTCCGATCTGCGTCTCCTGCAACCCGCGGGGTGACGCGGCGCTCAGCAACGCTGCCTTCCATCCCTCGTCCAGCAGCTCGTTCTCGTGGTCGTGGCGAAACCGCGAGCGGATGGTGACGGACGATGGCCGCGTCGTCTTCCAGACGACCGATCCGCTCGTCTTCGACGACGCCAACGGGAGAGTCGACGTCTACATCTGGCTGCCTGCCGAAGGCTCGGCGAGACTGATCACGACTGGTGCCGGCACCGCGGACGCGGGGCTCGCAGGCATCAGCGCTGACGGAAGAAGCGTCGGGTTCTCGTCCCTTGAGAGCCTGACCTGGCAAGACACCGACAACGGTGACCGCGACTTCTACGTCGCGCGCATCGGCGGAGGCGTGGCTCAGCCGAAGGTGTCCGATCCTTGCTCGGGTGACGCGTGCCAGGGCAACCCGACTCCGCCGCCGACGTTCGGCGACCCGGCCACAGCGCTGTTCGTCGGGCCCGACGACGTCGACGATCCGGAGCTGCCCCTGACCAAGCCGGTCTTCGCGGTCGGTGCGATCGGCGGGAAGCAGCAGCGCACATGGGCGAAGACGGGGTCGACGACCCTCACGGTCCAAGTCTCGGAGGGCGGCAGCGTCTCCGCGGCCGTGCGCGCACGGATCGGCAAGCGGACGCTGGTCGTCAGCAAGGCGAAGAAGACCGCGGCTGACGGCGGCTCGGTGAAGCTGAAGCTGCGCCTCTCGAAGGCGGCGCGCAGACAGCTCGCGCGCAGAGGGAAGCTCAAGCTGTCGATCAGAGTCTCGTACTCCAAGGCAGCGACGAAGTCGACGACGCTGACCCTGAAGCGGGCGGCCAGAAGGGGGAACCGCTGATGCGCGGCTCTCGACCGAACCCGAAGAGAGAGATGAACGGCATGACGACCTTGCGCGGTCGGGGGCGCGGCGTGGTGCGTGGACTGTTGGCGGCCGGGGCACTCGTCCTGCTCGCCTGCGCGTTCACGGCCAGCGTCGCGAACGCCGACTTCGGCGTCCGCCCGGACCCGAATGACGCGTCGAGACTCGACTTCATGGCGGACGTGTTCAAGGCTGACCACGTCACGCCGGAGACGCGGGCCGGCGCCGCTCCGGCAGACGCGGTGACGGCATTCGGCTTCAACCGCCTGCCCGACGACGTGACGCCGGACGAGGCGGTCAAGAACATCGCGGTGGACCTTCCGCCCGGTCTCGTCGGCAACCCGCAGGCGCTGCCGATGTGCACGCGCGTCGCGTTCAACGGCACCGGGATAAATGACGCACCCTGCCCTGCGAACACCCAGGCCGGCATCGTCGAGGCGCGGGTTCGCTCGTCGGCAGGCGCGGTCGCGGTGTACACCGTCCCGGTGTACAGCCTCCAGCCGCGTGAGGGCGACGTCGCCGAGTTCGCCTTCCGCATCGTCACGACGTCGGTCCACATCGTCGCCAGCGTCGAGGGCAGCGGTGCCGACACGCACATCCGCGCACGGATCCTCAACGTGCCGGAGACGCTGCCGGTCCTCAGAACGAGACTGACGCTGTGGGGCATTCCGGCAGACCCGAGCCACAACGCCGAGCGCAAGCGCAGTTGCACCGGCACCGAGGCCGACATCCTCAAAACCTGTGTCAGCGGCAACCAGGCCTCGGATGCCTGGCCGCGCGCCTTCTGGCGCAACCCGACGCTCTGCGGTCCTCCCGTCACGACGGAGCTCCGCGTCGACTCGTGGCTGCGCCCCGGTGTGCAGAACCCCGCGATCGGCGGTGCGCCGTACAGAGCGCTCAGCACGAGCGGCGCCACCGGCTGTGAGAACCTCAGATTCGAGCCGTCGATCAGGGTCAAGCCGGACAACACGAAGGCAGGCGCTCCGACGGGATTGAAGGTCGACATCTCGGTCCCGCAGTCGCAGGATCCTCGTGATCTCGCGACGCCCCATCTGCGCAAGGCGGTCGTGCGGCTGCCCGAGGGCATGGTCGTCTCGCCGTCATCGGCCGACGGGCTCGGCGCCTGCTCGGACGAGCAGGTCGGCGTCGGCAGCACCGACGCCGCGCGCTGCCCTGACAGCGCCAACCTCGGCACGGTCCAGATCGACACCCCGGTGCTCGCCAGACCGCTCCAGGGCACCATCTACCTCGGGACACAGACGCCGTCGCAGCTCCTGCGCCTGTTCCTCGTCGTCGACGACCAGGGCGTCGTCCTGAAGCTGCCCGGCACCGTCGACCCCGACCCGGTCACGGGTCAGCTGACGGCGACCTTCGACGACAACCCGCAGCTGCCGTTCACGAACCTGTCGCTGCACTTCAAGGACGGGCCGCGCGCGGCGCTGTCCAACCCGCCGACGTGCGGGGTGAAGACGACGACGACCAGCCTGACCGCCTACAGCGGCCAGACGGCCACGCCGTCGGACAGCTTCGAGATCACCGCCGACGGCTCGGGCGCTCCCTGCCCGCCGCGCGGCTTCGCTCCCGGCTTCCGCGCCGGCATGCTCAACCCCGTTGGCGGCGCGAACTCGACGTTCTCGCTGACGTTCTCCCGCAGTGACGCCGACGAGGAGCTGCGTGACATCACGGTCGACATGCCGCAGGGCCTGCTCGCGAGAATCGCCAGCACGGACCTCTGCGACGAGGCGGCCGCCGCGACGGGCACATGCGGGGAAAACACTCGCGTCGGCTCGACGACGACGGGCGCTGGTCCCGGCAGCCAGCCGTTCTTCCTGCCGGGGCGGGTCTATCTGGGCGGCCCCTACAAGGGTGCGCCGTTCAACCTGTCGATCGTCGTCCCGGCGGTGGCCGGGCCGTTCAACCTCGGCACGGTCGTCGTGCGGGCGGCGGTCTTCGTCGACAGATCGACGACGGCGCTGAGAATCGTCTCGGATCCGCTTCCGTCGATCCTGATGGGCATTCCGCTGCAGATCCGGACGGTCAACATCTCGATCGACCGGCCGGGCTTCATGATCAACCCGACGAGCTGCAGCGTGAAGCGGATCAACGCGTTGATCAGCTCGCTGCATGGTGCGACCTCTGGGACGAGCTCTCGCTTCCAGGTCGGCTCGTGCTCGGCGCTGCCGTTCAAGCCGAATATGAAGCTGAAGATCGGTGCGAGAGGCCGGACGAAGTCCGGGCTGACGACGCCGTTCGAGGCGACGATCACCCAGAAGGCCGGTCAGGCGAACCTCAAGGGCGTGCAGGTCACGCTGCCGCGCACGCTCAACTCTCGCCTTGAGGTGCTGAGCGACAGAGTCGCGTGCAGCCTCGACCAGTTCAACTCCGACAGATGCGTCACCGGGGTCGGCACCGCCACTGCGGTAACACCGCTCCTGCGCGATCCGCTCAGAGGGAACGTCTACCTCGTCAGAAACCCGGAGCGCAGACTGCCCGACCTGGTCGTGGCACTGAAGGGGCAGGTCAACGTCGACGTCGTCGGCAAGGTCACGATCGTGCCGGGCTCGCTCGCACTGCGAACGGACTTCGACACCGTCCCTGACGTGCCCATAACGTCGTTCAGCCTGAGACTGGTCGCGGGCAGCCGCGGTCCGATCGGGATCATCAACGGCCTCTGCACGAGAGTCGGCAAGAACTCGCCGGCGACCGTTCGCATGCGGGGCCAGAACGGCAAGCTCGTGAAGGTCTCTCAGAAGCTGGCTGTCAGCGGCTGCGGGAGAGCCAAGTCGAAGAAGGCGACATCGAGAAACAAGAAGGCGAACAGCAGGTCGAAGCAGACGAAGAGAAAGTGAAGTAGCCCTCCGGCTCGATTCATCGAGCCGGAGCCCGCTTCGCCGTGGCGGGCATTACGCGAAGGGGGTGAGGTGTGTACGTGCACCTCACCCATCGCGTCGTGCAGGCGTGGAAGCCGTCGAACAGCCAACAAGTTCGGTGTTTGCTGCTTGACAAGAGCGTTAATAACCGTTTAGTGTTGTGACGCTGGGCCGGGTTGGTCGCGGACGCGGCTGCTGAAACTCGGATTGTCGGTACTGAAGAGCGTGTGTGCGTGTTTGGTCGCACCGTCACACGAGACTGGGGGAGTTGACTCGGCCGTCGCGAACCTCGCGTCGCCGTGTCGTGAGCGGGGGGTCGTTGAGCCCGTGCCCCAGGTCTGCGTGGCCGTCGACTGGGGAGCAACACGTTCGCGAACGATGCCGCGCAAGAAGCGCGGCAGAAAGGACGGTGCTGCATGAGACTGCGCAAGCGCCTCGCCATGGTCGGAGCGACCGTGGCGACCGCCACGTGGCTCGCTGCCGGGGGGACCGCGGCCGCCGCGTTCCCGGACTTCACCGGTTGTCCGGTCGGAACCAACCCGGACGTCAGATCGTGCCTGAGCATTCAGAGCACTGGTGGCTTCCTTGACATCAAGGGCTTCTCGGTGCCGATCGGTGAGTCGTTCACGATCCGCGGCGGCCTCCAGCCGACGACGCTCGGCGACGCGATCTTCCACGCGCCGAGCGACGGCAACGGCATCTTCTCGAAGCCGATCCAGATCCCGGGCGGCATCCTCGGCATCGACTTTCCGCTCCCGGGCAACGCCGTCACCGCGACTGCCGCACTCGCTGGTCCGTCGTCGGGCATCAGAGTCAACACGCTCAGACTGTCGGTGACCACGCCGGTCAAGCTGAAGCTCAGCAACCCCCTGATCGGTCCGGCCTGCCGCATCGGCACGGACGACAACCCGGTCGTGCTCAACATGATCGTCGGCACGACCAACCCGCCGGCGCCGAACGTCCCGATCACCGGCGCGCGCGGCAGACAGACGTTCGAGAACGGCGACCTCGTCGTCCGTGGCAGCACGAACGTGGACAACGCGTTCGCCGTGCCGGGCGCGTCCTACTGCGGCCTCGGCCTCGGGCTGATCAACACCCTGATCAACGCGAAGCTCAAGCTGCCGTCGGCCGCTGGCAACAACACGATCCAGGTCCAGAACAACGTCTCGATAGGTCTGCCGTAGGCTGTTGAGAGTGGTGGTCCCGCGCCGCGGGACCAAGTCGGAACACGATGCTCCCCGCGCAAGCGGGGAGCATCCCGTCGTCTTCGGGGGAATCGGATGCGAATCGGAGTGCTGCGCGACACGACGATCGTCAACTCGCTCTATCGGGTCGTGATCCCGATGGACGCACTGGAGAGACGCGGACACGAGATTGTCGCCGACGCCAAGAGCGACACCGCATTCGACGTTCGGGCGCTTCAGCGCTGCGACGTCGTCTACGTCCATCGCTACTGGGACCCGCCGATGGTCAAGCTGCTCAGCCAGCTCCGGCGAGCGGGCGTGGCGATCTGGTGGGACAACGACGACGACATCTCGGCTGTCCCCAGAGGCAGCCTGATGTACAAGAAGGTCGGCGGCGCGCGAGGGGCGGCGATCGTCGCGGGCATGAAGAGAGCGATGCAGCTGGCGGATCTCGTGACCACGCCGAGCGCCGTGCTCGCAGAGCGATACCGCGCGTCGGGCGCGAGCCGCGTTGACGTGCTGGAGAACTGCATCCCGGACCACTTCCCCGACGCCGCTTCGCGCCCCCGCAAGGGCCGCGACGTCGTGATCGGCTGGACGGCCGGCTTGGAACACGAGCTCGATCGCGATGCGCTCGACCTCGTCGAGACGCTGACTCGCTTGCTCGACGCGCATCCTGGCGTCCAGGTCGTGGCGACAGGCCTCAACCTCGGGCTCAGACACGACCGCTATCGCCACGTCCCGCGTGTCAACCTCGGCGAGCTCGCCGAGCACAACGCGACCTACGACGTCGGCATCGCTCCGCTGGCCGACATCGCGATGAACCAAGCGCGCTCGAACGTCAAGGTGAAGGAGTACGCGTCAGCGGGCGTCCCGTGGCTCGCCTCTCCCGTCGGGCCGTACCTCGGTCTCGGTGAACGGGAGGGCGGCCGTCTCGTGCCGGACGACCGCTGGTTCGAGGAGCTCGAGCGCATGGTCGTCGACGAGCGGGGGCGCCGAGGCCTCGCGAAGCGGGCGACCAAGTGGGGCAAGAGCACGACGATCGGCCGCAACGTCGACGCCTGGGAGGCGGCGCTCCAGGACGTGGTCGCGTCCGCCCGTCTCCGCGCGACCGCGTGACGGCTGCACGACGGATCGAGCCGCGGGACCTCACCCGCCCTTTCGCCGTTCCACCGCGCTGGCCTGCGCGTCGCGGTAGACGGCCTCCCATTCGCCGACGTGCTTGGAGATGGTCTGCCCCTTCGCCCACTTCGCCGCGCGCTTGGCGAGCTTCTTCCGGGTACGCGCGTCGGCGATCAGCCGGTCGAGCGCTTCGTACCACGCGTCTTCGGGCACGAGCGCCCCGCCTTCGCGCTCGCCCAGACCCAGGTACGGCCCGACCGGGGACGCAAGCCATGGAAGACCTGCGGCGCCGTACTCCTTCAGCTTCACGTTCGACTTCGCCTGATTCCACGGCATGTCGGCGAGCGGCGCGATCCCGACGTCCGCGCGCGCGAGTTCCCGTGGCAGCGAGAGGAAGTCGACGTGCGGAAGGTGCTCGTAGCGATCGCTCGAAAGCCCGAGACCGAGCCCGATGCTGATGATCCGCAGGTCGCCGTGCGCGTCGAGCAGCCGCAGCAGCGTGTCGCGGAGGCGCAGTTGCTGGTAGTCGACTTGGTGTTCCAGGGCCGCAAGCCAGACGACGTTGACGCCGGGACGCTTCGGTGCCTTGGCGCCCGGAAAGCTGTCTGGAAGGTAGTTCTCGATGACGCGGACGTCGTGGGCGCCGGCGGCCCGGAAGCGATCGGCGAGCACACTGCTCGGGGTCGTGACGACGTCGACCGTCCGCAGCATCGCTTGGAGCACTCTGACGAGGCCGGCTCTGCTGGCCCCGCCGAACTTCGAGTACAGCGGGTTCGACTTCGGCAGGTTCGCTATGTCGTCGTCGTTGTCCCAGACGAGCCCGACGCCGCGAGCCCGCAGCGCCTCGACGGCAGACTGTGCGTCGCCGCCGAGGAATCGATGGACGTGGACGACGTCGGCGGTCGCGAGCTCGGCCGTGAACGCGGGACCTTGGCCGTTGTACGAGACCTCGTGGCCCTTCCTCGCGATCGCCTCCATCGGTTGGTACGCGCGGTAGTTGGAGTTGACCTGAGTCGGATCGGTTGCGTAGCGGATGTGCACGTCGCTAACCCTCGCCGATCTGCACGCGCCGGCGCAAGCGGCTGACGCCAAAGGCGAAGTTCGGAACTCCGGTGAGCGGCGCGTCGAAAGACCAGATACTTGACGCGACCGGCGGCGTCCGGGTACGTTCGGCCGCAAAGGGGGACACGTGGACCACGAGCACCTACGACAGCCGCGGACCATCGGGGTCGCGCCGTGAGGTTCCTGCGGCGGCGTGCCAACGCGAGCGGACCTGCCGTGCCGTTCAGACGGCTGCGGATCGCCTACGTCTCCTCGCCGGAGGCGCCGAACGGCTGGTATCGCGGAATGGGCCCGATGATCGCCCTCGCGCAGCGTGGGCACGAGGTCCGGCAGGTCTGGTGGCCGGGAGAGCGTTTCCGTGAGGACCTCGTCGCGGGATGCGACGTGCTCCACATCCATCGTCGCCACGACGATCGCCTCTGGCGCCTGGTCCGGAGTGCCAAGGCGGCCGGGATGGGAGTCGTCTGGGACAACGACGACGACATGACTTCGGTGCCCAAGAACAACGCCGCATACAAGACGTACGGCGGCGCACGAGGAGCCCGCGTGGTCTCGGAGGTCAGACGAATCGTCCGTGCCGCCGACCTGGTGACGACACCGAGCAGACGCCTTGCGGACATCTACACCGCATCCGGCGCCGAGCGCGTCGAGGTGGTCGAGAACTTTGTCCGTGACGAGTCGATCGACGTCTGCGCGGCAGGCAATGGCGACCGCGTCGTGGTCGGATGGATCGCTGGCCGCGAGCACCACGTCGACGTGGAGCAGCTGCCGATCAGAGCGGTGCTCGAGCGGTTGCTCGCTGAGCAGCGGAACGTCGAGGTCGTCTCGATAGGCGTGGGTCTCGGCATCAGAGACCCGCGCTACCGCCACCGTCCGTCGGTCCGCTTCGCAGAGCTCGACAGAGCTGTCGCCGAGCTCGACGTCGGGATCGCCCCGCTGTCGGACATCGCGATGAACCGCGCCCGCTCGAACGTCAAGCTCAAGGAGTACGCGATCGCCGGCGTCCCGTGGCTCGCCTCCCCGATCGGCCCATACGTCGGCCTGGGCGAGAAGCAGGGGGGACGGCTGGTCGCGGACGGCGAGTGGCACAGTGCGCTCACCCAGCTCGTCGTCGACCGCGCCGACCGGCGCGCGCTCGCCAAGCGCGCACGGGAGTGGGGGCGCCAGCAGACGATCTCGGCGAACGTCGCACAGTGGGAGCGCTTGCTGCTGGAGACGGTCGCTCGGCCGCGTTCGGAGCAGGTCGCATGAAGCTCGGGTTCATATGCCAGCCGGACACCGCCAACGCGTACTACCGCGTCGTCTATCCGATGGAGGAGATGGAGCGCCGCGGGCATCGGGTCATCTGGCCCGGCAATCACGACTACGACGCGATCCTCGCGGGGCGACCGGACTGGGACCTGATGCATGTGCACCAGTGTTTTGGTGCGGAAGACGTCGAGCTGGTGACCCGCTTTCGGGAGGCCGGGATGGCGATCGTCTGGGACAGCGACGACGACGTGCTCAGCGTTCCGAAGGGGACGGAGAGCTACCGGAAGTACGGGCGTCGGCGTGGTCTGCGGAGGATGTTCGAGCAGACACTGGAGATGGCACGGGCATGTCATCTGATGACGACGACGAACGAGCACCTTGCGCAGATCTACCGAGACAACGGCGTCGAGCACGTCGCGGTGATCGGAAACTATCTCTCGCGTGCGGTGATGAGACCGAAGCGCAGAGTCCACCAAGGCGTGGTCGTCGGCATGATGGCGGCCAACGAGCACGGCACCGACATCGACCGATTGGGCATCGCCCGTGCGCTCAGAAGAGTGCAGCAGGCCCACCAGGATGTGAGTGTCGTTGCGCTCGGGGTGGACCTCGGCCTCCGAGAGCGCTACGTGCACCGCCCGAAGGTCCCGTTCCAGCAGATCAACAGCTATCTGAGTGCGTTCGACATCGCGCTTGCGCCGCTGCTCGACTCGCCCTTCAATCGCTCTCGCTCCAACGTCAAGCTCAAGGAATACGCGAACGCTGGCGCCGTCTGGCTTGCATCGCCGGTCGGCCCGTACGCTGACATGGGCGCGGAGCATGGCGGTCTGCTCGTCGGCGACGACGAATGGTTCGATGCGATCGACGGGCTCGTCTCGGATGCGCGTCGGCGGTCCGAATTGGCGGCCCGTGGGCGGAGATGGGCGTCGACGCAGTCGATCAGAGCGGCGGGCCCGACGTGGGAGGCTGCTTTCCGAGATGCGGTGATCCGTGCCAAACGGGAGGCGGGGCGGCTCGATCGAGCCGTCGCGTCGCGGCGGTGACCATGCGGATCGCCGTCCTGCGTGACCCGGCGAGCGTCAACGCGCTCTACCGCGCCGTCATCCCGATGGAGGCGCTCGCGCGCCGCGGCCACGACGTTCGCTGGGATGCGATCCAGGGACGCCAGCTCAATCACCAGCTGCTGCAGGGATGCGACGTCGTGTTCATCCACCGGCTCTGCGACGAAGAGGTCCAGCGCGCCGTTGACCACCTCCGCGGGCGCGGGGTGGCGATCTGGTGGGACAACGACGACGACATAGGCGCGATCACCAAGGAGAATCCCCTCTATCGGGAGTACAGCGGACTCAAAGGCAAGCGCTTCTTCGCCGGGATGAAGCGGCTCGTCGAGATGACCGACCTGGTCACAACGCCGAGCGCGACGCTCGCGGAGGTGTACGAGGAGATGGGGGCGGCGAACGTCGAAGTGCTCGAGAACCACCTTCCAGCGGAGTTCCTCACCGCACGACGGCGCGAACGCGGGGATGACGCGGTTGTGGTGGGCTGGACGGCTGGCCTCGAACACCGACACGACTACGAGGCGTTGGAACTGAGACCGGTCTTCGAGCGCCTGCTCGCAACGATGCCGAATGTCCGGTTCGTCTCGGTGGGCGTCTCACTCGGACTGTCGGGTCGCTACGAGCACATTCCTCGGGTGGGATTCAACGAACTCGCCGAACGCGCCGGCGGCTACGACATCGGGATCGCACCGATCACCGACACGCGGCTGAACCGCTCGCGTTCCAACGTGAAGCTGAAGGAGTATGCCGCCGCCGCGGTCCCCTGGCTCGCGTCTCCGGTGGGTCCGTACATCGGGATGGGCGAAAAGCAGGGCGGACGACTTGTCGCGGATGACGAGTGGTTCACGGCGATCACGGATCTCGCCGACAGCGCCCGCTCCCGTCGAAAGCTCGGCAAACGCGCGCGCCGATGGGCAGAGACCGAGACGATCGACTCAAACCTCCGATCGTGGGAGGCCGCGCTCGCCAGTGCGCGTAGGCGCGCACAGGAACCGATGCGGTGCTGAGACCGCCTGGCGCAGACGTTCGAACCGGCCCCTCAGCATCAGGTTCGGCAAATAGACCCCGTGCGCCTCCTCGGACGGTCCTCTGCTCATACCGCATCGACTGGAAGGAGTTGCCATGACGAGGAAACGTAAGTTGTTGTTGGGCCTGCTCATCGCCGTCTCAGGCCTGGCCGCAGACGGCCTGGCGAGCGCGGCGACGCTGACTGTGACGCCGGGCTCGATATCCGCAATATCGGCGAACACGCTGACGTTCACAGGTGGCGGGCTTACAATATCGTGCCCATTCACGATCAACGGAACGTTTGGATCGCCCATATCGAGCGCCACGCTCAGCGACGTGACCGTCGGCGCGATTACAGGCGGAACGCCGGGAACTCCGTGCACCGGCGCAAACGCGTTCATATTCCTAGGCTTTCCTTGGGCGTTGAGATGGACGCTCGTGCTAAATGGAGACGGATCGATAGACCTCAGATCTGCAATCCGGAACCTTCAGGCGGCACTGAACTACCCGATAGCCGGCATCTGTCTATATCAAGGTGACCTGATCGCCTCGAGAAGATTCGCCTCAGGGACGACTCAGCCGCTGACGCTCTCGCAGTTGGACTTCGCATCTCAGACGATCCCGAGGCAATCAGGCGGAATACTCTGCCCGTCAAGCTGGGGTTTGACGGGATTCGTGAGACTTGGCTCAACGATCAGCGCTTCGTTCGCGCTATAAGCGAGCTGTTGCGAACAGGTCTGAACTCGGTCCAGTTGTCGGCTGTCGGCCCTCGCTCCTTGCATGACGTGGGTCGTGCGTCGACGCGAAGGCCGTGTACGAACACTGACTAGTATTCCGAGTTATAAAAGACAAAGAAGATGCTCCTTGTGGTATACTCGCCAGATCGGGGTGGTGGTTGCACGGCCGCCCCGAAAAGGTCGCATGGCCTCAATGAGTCCAGGGCTGCTCTTTGGTCTTCGGTGAGGGTGCGGCACATCGACTCGGTGAGAGGGGGTGGCCCGACAAGAGAATCGGCTTGAACCGGTCTGGGTTCTCCAGAGCGGGCTGGCGGGCCTATTGACAGGCTGGCCCGTCAATATATTCGTCATTCCTATTCAATAAGGATGGACTATGCGTAAGTTCAAGGCGCTCTTCGTGGGCGCTCTCGCGTTGGTGGCTTTTGTTGCCGCTACAAGCACCGCTTCTGCCGCGACGCTGACGGTGTCGCCGACCTCGATAACCGGCACGTCGGCGAACACGCTGACGTTCACCGGCGGTGGTCTCACGATAACGTGCCCGTTTACGCTCAACGGGACGCTTAGCTCGACGATAACGAGCGCTACGCTTACTGATGTCCTAATCGGTAATGTTACTGGCGGCACACCCGGTTCGCCGTGCTCAGGGGCTAATTCGCTGTCGTTCCTATCGTTCCCGTGGAACATACTATTGTCGGTTGTCCTAAATGCCGACGGCTCGATAGACGTCAGAATAAAGTTCCGTGACGCGAGCTTTAACCTCAACGTGCCGATAGCGGGCGACTGCCTATACAGAGGCGATGTCACGGCCACGAGAAGATTTGCGTCCGGCACCTCCCAGCCGCTTACGCTCTCGCAGCTCGACTTCGCGTCGCAGACGGTGCCGAAGGCCTCGGGCGGGTTCCTGTGCCCGAGCAGCGGTGGCCTCACTGGCTCCGTCGCCCTCAGCAGTCCGCTGAGAATAAACTACGCGCTATAAGCGCACAGCAACCAATCGGAAGTAGGCCTATTCCGTGGGGCCGGCTCTTCAAGAGCCGGCCCTGTTGCGTTCATCGGCCTTAAGGGCACCTCTTCTTGGCCTGATGCCGCTCTGGTTTGCACTTGTAGCCGCGCCTGTTTACAGTGTGAGGCTGGAGGAGTTCCACGACGTGGAGAGGATGGAACGTGGGCAATGTGAGATCCAAGGGTGCTTGGGCGAGTCGAGTGCTGTTCGCGGCGGTAGGCGCTGTCGCGCTCTTTCCCACTGCGAGTTCGGCTGTCAGCCTGCCTGACGGTCGGGCGTACGAGATAGTGAACCCGGCTGACAAGTTTGGGTATCAGGCCGGCGGGAACCAGGGGCCAGCCAACGAGCTGGCGGTAGGTGCTCAGGGCGAGCGCGTGACATACTCCGGCATCTATCCGTTGCCAGGGTCCGCAAGCGGCTCAAACGCCGCGTTTTTTGCAGAACGCGCTTCGGACGGCTGGAAGAATTCGTCGTTGAACCCTGTCCCAGGCGTCAATCAGATCGGCATAGGATTTTCGGGCGCCGACGCTACGTTGCGTGGCTCGACATCCGATCAGCGCGCTGGCGTCTACTACGACAATACGACGGCGCCAAACGGCTCACTCTGGCTCGTTCGTGATGACGGAGTGCGCAAGCGGATCGCCGACGCTTCCGTCACCGCTTTCTTCCAACTGTGGGGCAACGCGCCCGGGCAGCCGTGGTTCGAGGGCATCTCAGCCGACGCATCGCATGTCGTCTTCGCGAGCACCGATGCGCTCGTTCCCGGGCTCGTCTCGACGGGCAACGAAATACTTTATGACTGGGCAGATGATGGCGCGAATGGTGGGGCAGGTACGCTTCGCGTCGTAAACCGCACCAACTCGCCGACCCTGACGCTGATCGACTCGGCCGACGCGACTCTCGGTGGAAGTGCTCGACACACCATGAGCGGCGACGCGTCCGTGGGCTTGCGCCACGCCATCTCAGCGGACGGTTCGCGGATCTTCTTTCAGACTCCGGCTCCGACGCAGGTCGCGTTGGTCCCTCAAGGAGGCGGACCGGTCTACGCGCGTCAGGATGGTGCCGAAACAGTGAATGTCTCCGCGCCGCACCCGGGTTATACGCCTACGGCGACCCCGACGTTGTATCAGTACCTCGACGCGTCGAATTCGACACGAGAGCCTGCGCTTGACGGTCGCTACGTGTTCTTTTGGGCAAACGGCGATCTGGTCGCAGGCGCGCCGACCGCCGGCGGTATCTATCGCTACGACATGGACGGCGAGGAGCTCGCGTTCGTCGGTGCGGCGAGTCCGAGCTCCAGCGGCCCGCCGACGGCCCTTGCTTCGGACGACGGATCGCGTCTGTACTACACAGATGGTCCCGACATCCGGGTCTGGGACAGAGGATCGACGAGAACAGTCGCCGAGAGACTGTCACCGTCCGGAACGCGCGCCACCGGACTGGCTAACCTGATCTCCGTCGGATTCGGACTGCACACCGACGGCTGTCCCTCCGCCGGCATCACGCCGAGCGGCAGTTACCTCGTCTTCACCGCAGAGGATGAGACACCGTTCTTCCAGGTGTATCGGTACGACCTCGCTAGCGGTGAGCTGGCAAAGCTCACCGCTCCGGGTGGCGTGTCTGCCGGAGACGCTGGCTTCGCCGATGCGGGATCGTGTGCGACCACCACATACCCGCGCAACATCGACACGCGTGTCGTGTCCGACGACGGTCAGTTTGTCTTCTTCACAACTGCAGCGGCGCTCGTTCCGGAGGACTCGAACAGACAGCACGATGTGTACGAGTGGCACGCTGGGACGATCTCCCTGATTTCTCAAGGAACAAGTTCGAGACCGGCCGTGCTGCACGGAATGGATGCGACCGGGACGAACGTCTTCTTCTCGACCACTGATGCGTTGATCCCGCAGGATCCGGATGACCTCTTCGACATGTACACTGCCCGGATCGGCGGTGGGTTCCCCGTCCCGAGAGCGCCGGTTCCATGCTCGGGCGATGCCTGCCAGGGCGGCCTCCCCCCCGCGCCGCAGCGGCCTGTCGCCGGCAGCGAGACGTTCGAGGGGCCCGGAAACGTCACCGATGATTCGGTGCCCGCTGAGGTCTCCGTCGGCAAGTTGTCGCGACGCCAACTGCGTGCCTGGGCCCGAACCGGTGCGACGAGAGTCAAGGTCAAGGTCACGGTGCCCGGTCGCGTCGACGTCCAGGCGCTGGCGCGAATGGGCGAAGTGACCGCGGTTGTCGCTCGCGCTGGACGCGTCGCCACGCGCCCGAGCATGGTGCAAGTGAGACTGAAGTTGGCGAAGCCCGCGTTGAAGTCGCTTCGGCGGAGAGGAAAGATCCGGCTGACGCTCGTCACCCGGTTCTCGAAGTCGACCGCAGCAGTCAGCACGCCGGTTGTGCTGAGAGCGCCGGCGAGAAAGGGCCGGAGATGACCAGGAAGATGATTCCGGCCGCCAACCGAGGCAGATACGGAGCTGCGGTGACTGGGACGAACAGGAGTGACAAGCCGAAGATTGTCCGGCATCTGATTGTGCTGGCACTGTTTGTCGCTGCCCTCGTGGCTTCGGTGACGAGCAGCGCCTTCGGTGCGGACATCGTTGCGTTCGATGCTGACGTTGCCGGCCACGATGCAGGCAGCCATGAGGATGCGAGCGTCGCGATCGAGTTCAGAGTGGGCGATGGCACGATCTCGGGCACGCCGGGCAACCCCTGCTTCGACCCGTCCGGCGTCTGCCAGGTCGTCGCCGGCGGTGCGGCGAAGGACATCGTCGTCGAGCTGCCGAAGGGGCTCACCGGCAATCCGCAAGCTGTCGACCAATGCACGCTCTCGGAGCTGACCGGCAACGCGTGCCCGGGAACCAGTCAGGTTGGCGTCGTCGACCTCGGGTTGATCGCCGGCGGCATGGCGCAGCCGATCAGCCGTGCCGGCGGCGTCTACAACATGGTGCCGAACAAGGGCGAGTTGGCTCAGTTCGGACTGAAGATCGCCGCGATCAACCAGGTCATCTCGGTGAGAGTGCGCAACGACGGCGACTACGGCCTCACCACCTCGCTTCGCAACATCTACACGGGGCTGCCTGTGTGGGCGACGAGACTGACGATCTGGGGCGTTCCCGGTGCCTCGGTCCACGATGCCGATCGCGTCTGCAACGGCGTCACTGGCTGCAGCGTCGGCGGTGACGCGGTCGCGAAGCCGTTCATGTCCAACCCCACCGAGTGCGGTGTCGACGGCATCACGAGACTCAGAGTCTCGACATACCAGCAGCCCGACGTTTGGACGACCGCTGAGTCAGCGCCGAGACAGGTGGTGGGCTGCGAGCACCTGCGGTTCGAACCGACGCTCGACGTGCAGCCTGACGTTCAGGAGCGCGGTCAGCCGGCCGGTCTCAAGGTTGACATCGACGTGCCGCAGACGCTCGTCAACCCGATCGGGATCGCAACGCCGCCGCTGCGCGACACGTCGGTCACCCTGCCGCTCGGCGTGTCGATCTCGCCGGGCTCGGCGATCGGCCTCGGCGGCTGCTCGGACGCTCAGCTCGGAATCGGCACCAACCGCGCTGCGGAGTGTCCGTCGGAGTCGCGTATCGGCGACGCCCGGCTGACCACGCCGTTGCTGAACGAGACGCTCGAGGGTGGCATATACCTCGGTACGCCGCTCTCGGACGATCCGCTGTCGGGTGACCTGTTCCGCATTGCGATCGAGCTGAAGAACGAAGAGCGTGGCCTGATAATCAAGCTGCCGGGCAAGATCAAGGTCGATCCGGTGACCGGCCGCGTGACGGCTGTCTTCAACGACAACCCGCAGCTGCCGTTCGACTCGCTCAGCCTGCGGTTCAAGGGCGGCTCGCGTGCACCGCTCGCGCTCCCGGTCACCTGTGGCAGCTTTGCGACCAGCGCCGACATGACGGCGTGGGGCGTCACGCAGCCGATACACGTCGAAAGCACGATGAACATCACGCACAACGGGTCCGGCCAGCCGTGCCCGCGCGGCTTCTCGCCGTCGTTCCACGCCGGCACGAAGATCGCGTCGGCCGGCAAGGACTCGCCGCTGAGCGTCGACTTCGGTCGAACGGACAACGACCAGGACCTCAACGACATCACCGTCGACATGCCCGAGGGCCTGCTCGCGAGAGTGGCCTCGGTCAACCTCTGCGGTGACGCGGCGGCCTCGGCCGGCAGTTGCGGCGAAGACTCCCGGATCGGCAGCGTGACCGTCGGCGCAGGGCCTGGCTCGACGCCGTACTACCTGCCCGGCCGGGTGTACTTCACCGGTCCGTACAAGGGTGCTCCGTACGGCCTCAGCATCGTCGTCCCGGCGAAGGCCGGTCCGTTCGACCTCGGCACGGTCGTGGTTCGGGCGGCGGCGTTCGTCGACAGAAGAACCGCTGCGCTGAGAGTGGTCTCCGACCCGCTCCCGTCGATCCTGAAGGGCGTGATCCTCCGGGTTCGCGCGGTCGGGCTCGACATCGACCGGCCGGGCTTCACGTTCAACCCGACCAGTTGTGCGGTGAAGAGCGTCGGGGCGCGGATCGGCTCGACCGAGGGCGCGTCGGCCAACGTCGCCTCGCGCTTCCAGGTCGGCGACTGCGCGTCGCTGCCGTACAAGCCGAAGATGACCATCAAGATGGGCGGCAGAGGCAAGGCGAAGGCCGGCGTCTCCCCGCCGGTCGAGGTCGGGCTGACGATGAGACCGGGAATGGCCAACAACAAGTCGGTGTCGGTCAACTTCCCGCTCAACGTCAACGCGCGACTGCCGGTCATCAACAGAAACGCGTGCACGCTCGAGCAGTTCGAGGCGGAGACCTGCCCCGTTGCGCTCCGAGTCGGCACCGCGACCGCGACGACGCCGCTGCTGAGAGAGACCCTCTCCGGCAACGCGTTCTTCGTCAGAAACCCGGCGCGCAGAATCCCGGACATCATGGTCCGGCTGAAGGGTCCGGTGACCGTCGACCTCGTCGGGGAGAACACGATCCCGAAGAACCTGACGATCACCTCGGCCTTCAACACGGTGCCGGACGTGCCGATCACGAAGTTCACGCTCAGACTCGCCTCGGGCAGAAACGGGCCGCTCGGCTTCGTGGCCAGCCCGTGCACCAAGGCGGCGAGAGCGGAACGCGCCAAGGTGGTCTTCAGAGGTCACAACGGCAAGGTCGTGCGCGCCAAGCAGAGACTCTCGATCGTCGGCTGCAGAGCGACGAAGAGACCCGCGAAGAAGTCGAAGAGCAAGAAGGCCAAGAAGTGAGCCGACGGCGGCCCGGCACGGCGACGTGTCGGGCCGCCGGAGCACGACGCGGGAGCGTGGACAGCGAGGGCGGCGCCGGCGTGTCCGGCGCCGCCCTCTTCGTGCGTCTGGGCGCCAGATTCCCCCAGATACACCAAAGAACGGGTAGACCGTTCCTGGACCGTCTGGGATGCTGCCGCTCGTGGTCACCGAGCTGATCAACTCCGGGGCGGCGATCCTCGCGGACGGCGCGGTCGAGACCCGGATCGAGCATGAGACCGACCTCGACCTCTGCCCGCACCTCGGAGCGGCCGCGCTGCTCGAACGACCGGATGGCCGAGCAGCACTGCGGGTCGTCTACCGGTCCTACCTCGACGTCGCGTGGACGCATGAGCTGCCGGTGCTCGTCGGAACCCCGACGACGCGTGCGAGCAGGCGATACGTCGAGCGGGCCGGACACGGCGGCGAAGCCGTCCGCCGGCTGAACGCGGTCGCGGTCGCCTTCC
>Ga0164243_10004709_pt1 | contig 21223 bp, 21 predicted proteins | sample OricompcompostOP_FD_108781 | JGI IMG/M metagenome (GOLD analysis project Ga0164243, IMG submission 108781) | Organic Plus compost microbial communities from Emeryville, California, USA - Original compost - Organic plus compost (OP) | ecosystem: Engineered > Solid waste > Mixed feedstock >...
CGAGATCGCCCGCGTCGGGGCCGTGGTGGACCTGCTGGACGCCGGCCTGCCCGGCGAGATCGGCCCGCTGCTCGACGCCTCGCACGCCTCGCTGCGTGACGACTACGAGGTCAGCAGCAGCGAGCTGGACCTCGCCGTGGACGCGGCGCGCAAGGCCGGTGCGCTGGGCGCGAGGATGACCGGCGGCGGCTTCGGGGGTTCGGCGGTCGCGCTGGTGCCGCTCGCTGCGGTCGAGGCCGTCGGCGCGGCCGTGCGGGACGCGTTCGCTCGCGCGGGTCTGGCGGAGCCGGGGCTGCTGCTCGCCGAGGCCGCCGGTCCGGCGGGACGGGAGGAGGATCGATGAGCACGTGGCTGGTGACCGGCGGGGCCGGGTACATCGGCGCGCACGTCGTGCGGGCGTTCCGGGCGGCGGGCACCGGCGTGGTGGTGCTGGACGACCTGTCCAGCGGACACGCCGACTTCGTTCCCGAGGGGGTGCCGTTCGTGCGGGGCAGCGTGCTCGACACTGCCCTGGTGGCCGACACGCTGCGCGCGCACGACGTCGCCGGGGTGGTGCACGTCGCGGGCTTCAAGTACGCCGGCGTCAGCGTCTCGCGCCCGTTGCACACCTACGCGCAGAACGTCACCGGGACCGCGAGCGTCCTGCAGGCCATGGCCGACACCGGCGTCGCGGCGATCGTCTTCTCCTCGTCGGCGGCGGTCTACGGCACGCCGGACGTGGACGTCGTCACCGAGCAGACCACCACCGCGCCGCAGTCCCCGTACGGGGAGAGCAAGCTGGTCGCCGAGTGGCTCATCCGCGACCAGGCGCGCGCCACGGCGCAGGACGCGCACCCGCTGCGGCACACCTCGCTGCGCTACTTCAACGTGGTCGGTTCCGGCTACGACGACGTGGAGGACACCAGCCCGCACAACCTGCTGCCGCTGGTGTTCGACGCGCTGCTCGAGGGACGTCCGCCGCGCATCTACGGCGACGACTACCCGACGCCGGACGGCACCTGCGTGCGCGACTACGTGCACGTGGCCGACCTGGCGCTGGCACACCTGTCCGCCGCCCGGGCGCTGGAGGTCGGCGACCCGCTGCAGGCCGTCTACAACCTGGGCAGCGGGACGGGCAGCTCGGTGCGCCAGATCATGGCGGCCGCCGTCGAGGTCACCGGCATCGGGCTGGAGCCGCAGGTCGTGGACCGCCGCCCTGGGGACCCGGCGCGCATCGTCGCCGCCGGGGACGCCGCCGCCCGCGACCTGGGCTGGGCGATGCGGCACGACGTGCGGGAGATGGTGGCCAGCGCCTGGCGTGCCCGCACCAGCCGCCGCCCGCCGACGGCCCCGCCGCGCGCGCGGTAGGGGCCGTCGGCGGGCGTCACGGCCGGACGGCGTGTGTCGTGCTCCGCGCCGTGGCGGAGCAGCACCCGCCGTCCGGTCGTGACAGGGGCCGTCGCGGCGTGGGCCCGCGCGGCTGGCCGCGATGGGCGGGGGCGATATCGGTGGACGGCGGCCGGTAGCCTGGTAGGTCAGTACGTTCGCTTCTTTCACGACGGGGGTCGCCGTGCCTACCGGCAAGGTCAAGTGGTTCGACACCGAGCGCGGGTTCGGCTTCATCGCCAACGACGACGGCGGTGAGGTCTTCCTGCACGCCTCGGCGCTGCCCGCGGGCGTCACCGCGCTCAAGCCGGGCACCAAGGTGGACTTCGGCGTCGCCGACGGGCGGCGCGGCCCGCAGGCGTTGTCCGTGACGCTGCTCGACCCGGTGCCGTCGGTGGCCAAGGCCAAGCGGCGCCCCGCCGAGGAGATGGCCGTCGTGGTGGAGGACCTCATCAAGGTCCTCGACAAGGTCGGCAACGACCTGCGGCGCGGCCGCTACCCGGAGAAGCAGGCCGCCGGTCGGTACGCCACGCTGCTGCGTGCCGTCGCGGACGACCTCGAGGCCTGAGCGTGGCTGCGACGAAGGAGGCCGTGCTCCAGCAGGCGGTGGACCTGGCGCGTGAGGCGGCCGTCGAGCTGGCCGAGCAGCCGTCCGACGTCGGCGAGTACCTCGGGGCGGAGGTCGAGGGCGAGCGGCTGGTCTCGCACCGTTTCGCCTGTGCCGCCCGCGGCTACCGCGGCTGGGTGTGGACCGTCACCGTCGCGCGCGTCCCGCGGGGACGGACGGCGACAGTCTGCGAGGTCGCGCTGCTGCCCGGGCCGGAGGCGATCCTGGCCAAGCCCTGGGTGCCGTGGTCCGAGCGGCTGCGCCCAGGGGACATCGGGCCCGGCGACGTGCTGCCGTTCCGTCCGGACGACCCGCGCCTGGAGCCGGGCTGGACACCGTCGGGGGACCCCGAGCTGGACGAGGTGGCCATCGACGAGCTCGCGCTCGCGCGGGTGCGGGTGCTGTCGCCCCAGGGGCGCGACGAGGCGGCGGACCGGTGGTACCGCGGTGCGCACGGCCCGACGACGGCCGGGGCGCTCGCGGCCAGCGCGGCGTGCGCCACGTGCGGGTTCATGGTGCCGCTGCAGGGCTCGCTGGGGACGGTCTTCGGGGTCTGCGCCAACGAGTGGTCCCCGGACGACGGTCAGGTGGTCAGCTACGACCACGGCTGCGGGGCGCACTCGGAGACCGACGTGGAGGCGCTGCCGAGCGAGTGGCCGGCCGCCGACCCGCTGATCGACGAGCTGCGCGTCGATGTCGTGGAGCCGCTCGTGGCGGTCGCCGGGCCGGTGGTCGAGACCGTCACCGCGGTCGGGCCGGCGGCGGAGCCGAGGCCGGCGGACGCCGGGACGGCGGACGAGACGCCGGAGCACGCCGTGACGGACGACGTCGCGGAGCGATCGTCGGCGGGTGACGTGGCGGAGCGTGCCGCGGCGGCGGAGCCGGACGGTCCCGAGCAGGAGGGGACCGCCGCGCAGGCGGCCGGCCCGGCGGCGGAGCCGGGTACCGACTCGCAGCGGTGAACGCCGACGTCTTCGGCACGGAGGCCCTGCGCGCGGCCGTGCTGGAGGCATGGCGCGCCTCGCCCGCGCGGCTGCGGGAGGACGCCAACACCGAGGAGGACCACGCCCGCGGGTACTACCGCGACCGGGTGCTGGTCGAGCTCGCGCAGAACGCCGCCGACGCCGCGGTGCGCGCCGGTGTCCCCGGACGGCTGCTGCTGCGGCTGAGCGCCGACGACATGGGCGCCGTGCTCCTCGCGGCCAACACCGGCAGCCCGCTCGACGCCGCCGGGGTCGCCTCGCTCGCGTCCCTGCGGGCCTCCGCCAAGCGTGCGGACGACGCCGTGCCGGGGCTCGTGGGCCGGTTCGGCGTCGGGTTCGCCGCGGTGCGCGCAGTGAGCGATGACGTGACCGTGCTGTCCACGAGCGGCGGGGTGCGGTTCTCGGCCGCGCAGACGACGGAGCTGCTCGCCGCCGCGGCGGCCGCGGTGCCCGCGCTGGCCGAGGAGGTCCGGCGCCGAGAGGGCTCCCTGCCCGCGCTGCGGCTGCCGATGCCGGCCGCCGGGCGGCCGCCCGAGGGCTACGACACCGCGGTGGTGCTGCGGCTGCGGGACGAGCACGCGGTCAGCGAGGTCCGCGAGCTGCTGGCGGACGTCGACGACACGCTGCTGCTCGCGTTGCCGGGCCTGGCGGAGATCGTGGTGGAGGACGACCTGCCGGACGGCGGGGCGCGCCGGCTGGCCGACGTGGAGCGGCGCTGGACGATCGCCACCGGGACCGGTGAGCTGGTTCCGGCGCTGCTGGCCGACCGCCCGGTCGAGGAGCGTGCGGCGCGGACCTGGCGGGTGACCTGGGCGCTGCCGCGCGACGGCCGGCCGGTGCCCGGGGTGGTGCACGCCCCGACGCCGACCGACGAGCCGTGCTCGCTGCCGGCGCTGCTGGTCGCCACGTTGCCGTTGGACCCCTCGCGCCGGCACGTGGTCCCCGGGGCGGTGGCCGACGCGGTGCTGGACCAGGCGGCCGACGTGTACGCGCGTCTGGCCGCCCGCGTGGCGGACGAGGGCGGAGACCCGCTGGTGCTCGTCCCGTCGGGCTGGGTCGCCGGGGCGCTGGACGGGAGACTGCGCGAGCGGGTGGTGGAGCGGCTGGCGCGCACCCCGCTGCTGGCCCCCGCACCGACGCCGGGCGGAGCCCGGGCCGGGGACGAGCCCGCACTCGTCCCGCCGTGGCGGGCCGTCGGTCTCGACGGCGCCGCGGGTCAGGACGCCGGGGTGCTGGCTGCGCTGGCCGGCCGGGTGGCGGGGCTCGTCGTGCTGCCGCCGGGACGTCAGGCGGCTGCCCGCACGCTCGGTGTGGAGCTGCGCCCCGTTGCCGACCTGGTCGAGGAGCTGGGCACCGGCCCCGACGAGGACTGGCGCGTGCTGTACGACGGTCTGGCCGGCCTGGCCGGTGCGGACCGGGAGGCGCTCGCCGCGCTGCCGGTGCCGCTCGCCGACGGCCGCGTGGTGCGTGGTGCGCGGGGGCTCGTCCAGCTCGCGCCGGACCTGGCCGACCGGGTCGGCGCGGACGCCGTGCGCACGCTGGCGCGCTGGGGGCTGCGCGTCGTCGACCCGGTTGCCGCTCACCCGCTGCTCGCACGGCTGGGTGCGGACGAGCCGGACGCCGTGGGGCTGCTGGGGCACCCCGCCGTGCGGGCCGCGGTGCTCGACCAGGCCGACGACGACGACCTGGCGCTCGCTGACGAGGTCACCGCCGCGGTGCTGGCCGTGCTGTCCGCCGTGGTCGGCGACGGCGCCCGGATACCGGCGGGGACGGCGTCCTGGCTCGGCCTGCTGACGGTCGCTGCGTCCGACGGCGAGCCGACCCCGGCGCACGGGCTGGTGCTGCCCGGCAGTCCGGCGGCCGCGCTGCTCGACCCGCGGGTGATGGCACCGGTCGCCGCCGACGTGCTCGACCGCTGGGGGTCCGAGGTGCTGGTCGCCGCCGGGGTCCGCGACGAGCCGGTGGTGGTCGTCGTCGCCGACGTGCTCACCGACCCCGACGCGGAGGACCCGGACGCCACCGACGATGCCGCGCTGGCCGCCGGCTCGCTGGACTCCTGGCCGGAGTACCTGGCCCGGCTGGCCGACCTGCTGGGCCCGGGCCGCTACGTCGAGGAGGTGCTCGCGGTGGCCGACCTGGACGCCGTCGCCCCCGACAGCTGGGCAGACCTGCTGGCTCGGCTCGCGGACGTCCCGGAGCTGCGCACCGCGCTGCTCGCCCCGGTGCGCGCCGCGGACGCCCCCGGCCGGTCGGCGCCCTCGTACACGGCGTGGTGGTTGCGCACGCAGGGTCCGGATGTGCTGCGGGTGCCGTTCGCCGTGGATCCCGGACCGGAGGACTCGTCCGTGTCGCTGGCCGGTCTGCTGCCGTCCGCTCCGGACCTCGTGCGGGGGCTGGACACCGTCGTGCAGCGTGCGCTGGGCGGCGTCGCGGACGTCACGGACCTGGACGCCGACGGCTGGGCCGCCCTGCTCGAGGGGCTGGGCCCGGTGGGCACGCCGGTGCCGACGGACCAGGCGGTGACGTTGTGGACCGGGCTGGCGGCGGCGGCCCGCGCGGCACGGGAGGCCGGTGGTGAGCCGCCCGCGCCCGCGCGGGTGCCGGCCCTCGTCGCCCCGGACCGGGCCGCCGTCGTGCATGCCGACGACGCGGCCGTCGCCGACCGCCCGATGTGGTGGCAGCGCACCGACGTCGCGGCGCTCGTGCCGGCCGCCCCCGGTACCGCCGACGACCTGGCCGTGCTGCTGGACCTGCCGCGCGTCGAGGAGCTGGCCGCCGGCCGCGTGGACGACTCGCCCGCCGGGGAGGTCACCGCCGTCCCGGGACCGGTGCGGGCGCTGCTGCCGGACGCCCCGGCGACCTGGGTGGAGCACGAGGTGCTCACCGTGGACGGCGCCCCGGTCGGCTGGTGGGTCGAGGGCAGCGGTCCGCAGGCTGTGGTCCACGCGGAGCACGTGGCTGGTCTGGCGGCCGGGCTGGCCCAGGCGGCCGGCGACTGGCGGGCCCGGTACGCGGTGGAGGCCGTGCTGACCGACCCGGAGCGGGCCGCTGAGGTGGCGCTGGACGCGATCACCTGACCGGCTGCTGTCACCTACTGTAAAAATTTTGCAGTAGGTGACAGTACGTGGCAGCAGCCGCAGGCAGGTCAGCCCCGGTGACGGCGGGTCCAGTCCAGGCCGACGCCACCCAGGGCCAGGCCCACGGCGCACACCCAGACGGCGTCCCAGGCGATGTGCCCGGTCGCCGCGAGAACCAGCGTCACGATGCCGCCCACCAGCCACAGCGCCATGCCGACGAGCACGACGCGGGCGAGGTCGACGTGGACCGGATCGGTCACCACGCGCAGGGCGGGGCGCTCGGGCTCGGCGGTGGCGGGGTCGGGCACGTGACGAGCGTAGCCCGGCGGGGCTGAGCGCAGCTCAGGGTCCGAAGGGGACGGACAGCGCCGTCGCGGTGGCGAGGGCCTCGGGGACGGCGGCCAGGTAGGCGTGCGCCACGTCGAACGGCTCGAGGCCGGTGGCCCGCACACCGGCGCTGTCGTTCTCCTCGTGCGCGAGCACGGCCGCCAGCGCCGGGCCGTAGGGGCCGGCGAGGTCGCGCAGCGCGGCGGCGATGTCCGGGGAGACACCGGACCGGCTGACGACGTCCTCCACGGAGAGCCGCTGCTGGGCCGTCACGGCCGAGAGCAGACCCATCGTGTAGCCGGCGTCCGAGCCGACCAGGGTCTGGCAGGTCAGGGCGCGCACCAGCGCGGCCCACAGCACGCCGACCGTGGCGGGTCGCGCCTCGATGAGCGAGGCCAGCGCGAGCGCCGAGAGCTGCTGGGGTCCGACGAGCACCACCGCCTGGTGCACGGAGTCGATCTGCTGGCGCACGCCGGCCGCGGTCGAGTTGACCAGGTGGAGCACCCGCATGGTGAGCTCGGGGTCGGAGGCCACCGCGTGGGCGATCTTGGCGGTGCGGTCCTGCACGGCGTCCCGGCCGGACAGCAGCCGCAGGAGCTCCAGACACTGCAGCTCGCCGGCGGTGAAGTCACGTCCGGTGGTCGCCGGGCGGCGCTCGAACATGGGGCCCTGCAACAGGTCCACGCCGAGCTCGGTGGCGACGCGGATGCGCTCGGGGGTGTCCGCGCGCTCGCCGATGACGGTGGCTCCGGCGGCGTGGGCGCGGCGCACCAGGGTGCCGAGCTGGTCCGGGTCGAGCGAGACGTCGACCTTCACGTGGTCGACGAAGGCCAGCAGCACGTCCTGTCCGAGCGACCCGCGGTAGCCGCCGAGGGCGCTGCGCACCCCGCAGCGGTGCAGCTCGGTCAGCCGCTCGATGGCGTCGGTCCGGGACACCAAGGCCGGCGGCACCTCGAGCACGAGCCCATGCGGGGTGGCCGGCGGGGTCTGCTCGCCGAGGAACAGCCGGGTGGTGGCGCGCAGCATGACGGGCCGGTCGCCGGCGAGCGCCGGCACGTCGAGCAGCCGGTACTCGGCATCGAGCAGGTGCTCGACGCGCTCGTCGGCGGTGGGTGTGCCGTCCGGGCCGATGACGACGGCCCGGACCGCGTAGCCGAACACCGAGCGGTCCCGGCGCACGATCGGCTGGCGCTGGAGCGTGGTCCGGTGCGCCGGCTCGACGGTCTCGGTCATCGGCGCCTCATCCCAGCGGGGCGCGCAGCGGCCAGTCGCCGTCGAGCACCACCTGGGTCGCGCGCCCGGTGCGTCCGTCGACCACGATCGGCGCCAGCAGGTTGGCGGTCGGACCCCCGGCCTGCGTCGCGGGGTGGGCGACGACGAGCAGAGCGGTGCGCTCGGGGTCCGGCTCCCAGCCGAGCGTCCCGGCGTCGAGCCGCGGGGCGTAGTCGGGGAAGGTCGCGCTGGGGCTCACCACGAACAGCCGCACGTCGGAGGCGCCGCCGGGAACGCTGCGCAGCGTGAACAGCACGCCGACCTCGTCCAGCGGGTCCAGCGTGTACTCGGTGCGACCGGGCAGGCCCGGCAGTGCCTCGGCGAGCCGGAGCAGGCTCGGCACGCGCACCGCTCGCCCCGAGACGCGCACCGTGAGCGCCCCGGTCGGCTCGAGCGGCGTCACGGCCTCGTCGACGGTCATGGCGCTCACCGCAGGAAGTCCAGCAGCGACGGCTGGAGCACCCGGGCCGCGGCACCGAGCGCTCCCTTGTAGGTGACCTCCTGGGTCTGCAGCTCGAGGATCACCTCAGCCAGGTCGATGTCCTCGATCCCCGACAGCTGTGTCGTGACGGTCAGCTTGGTGTCGGTGATGGCGGCGTTCGCCCGGTCCATCTGGTTCTGCCGGGCACCCACGGAGGAGACCTCCTGGAGCATGTTCGACATGTGCACGTCGATGTCGTCCAGCCGGTCGGTCGGGTCACCGCCGGCTCGCAGAGTCGTCGCGATGTCGTCCAGCAGCGCGAAGACCGAGCCCGCACCCTCGCCGAAGACCTTCGCGCCGTCGGAGTCGACGCGGATGTTCTGCGCCGCGCCGACCCGGCGCTCGACCGGGTTGGCGGTGGGAGAGCCGGTGAACGTGTACGTGTCGTCGAAGGCGCGGCCGGCGTTCGAGGTGCCGGCGAACACGGTGCGCCCGACGTAGGTGGTGTTGGCCTGGTCGAGAAGAGCCTCGCGCAGCCCCTCGATCTCGGTGGCGAGCGCTTCCCGCGAGTCGGGCCCGAGGGCGCCGTCGCCGCCCTGGACGGTGAGGTCGCGGGCACGGCGCAGGATCGTCAGCGAGCTGTTCAGCGCCGAGTCCACCGTCGTGAGCCAGGAGTTGCCGTCCGAGACGTTGCGCGCGTACTGCGCGAGCACGCGCTGGTCGGAGCGCAGCCGCAGCACGTCGGAGGCGGCGGCCGGGTCGTCGGACGGGACGTTGATCTTCTTGCCGCTGGACATCTGTGCCTGCAGCGCCGCCATCGCGGACAGGTTGTTCTGCAGGTTGGCGAGCGTCTGCCGCTGGATGGTCTGGTGGGTGACGCGGGGGATCACGAGATCACCTTCCGACGATGCCGGTGCGGTTGATGAGGGTGTCGAGCATCTCGTCGATGCTCGTCAGCACCCGGGAGGCGGCCTCGTAGCCGCGCTGGAAGGCGAGCATGTTGATCGTCTCCTCGTCCTCGTTCACGCTGGCCTGGGCGAGCTGCTGGCTCTCGGCGGCGGCTCGCGCGACCTCGGCGACCTTGGCCCGGGCAGTGAGCGACGCGGTGCGCGAGCCGATGTCGACGACCGTCTTCGACCACAGGGAGTCGGGGCTGCCCGCCGCCTTGCCGAGGTCGCCGATGGCCTTGGCGACCGACCCGTCGAGCGCGCCTGCGCCGTCGGCGGCCACTGCGATGTCGGCCGGCGTCTCGATCGCGACGCGCAGGCCGAGGGCGGGCGGCTGGCCGGCGTCGAAGGAGAAGAAGTCGCCCCCGAGGTCGCCCACCGTCGCCGGGGGCACCGGTACCGTGCGTGCGCCGTTGTGCAGCGCGTTGACCTGCGTCGCCAGCGCGGTGGCCAGGTCGTCCAGGCTGGCGGCGGCCTCGGTGAGCGCACCGCCGTTGCCGGTGCCGTCCGGCGGCGCCAGCACGGTGAGCAACCCGGCCACCTCGCCGCCGTCGAGCCCGGCGCCGAGCCCGGGGTTCTCCGCCCAGACCACCGTGACCGACTGGCCCGGCACGGGTGGCACGGCGTCGGCGTCCCCGGTTGCAGCGGCGAAGCTCGTCGCGCCCTGCACGGCGAGCGCGTGCGACCGTGCCCCCGAGACGAGCGCGTTGCCCCCGACGAGCACGTCGACCTGGCCGTCCTCGCGGTAGGAGGCGCTGGCCCCGACGAGGGACGAGAGCTGCGTGACCAGCAGGTCGCGCTGGTCCATGAGCTCGTTGGCGCTGCCACCGGAGTTCTGGATCTGCAGGATGCGCGCGTTGAGGTCGGCCACGTTGGCGGCGGCGGCGTTGGCCTCCGCGACCAGCGCGACCGTCGAGGCCCGTGACTGGTCCCACTGCGTGCGGACGTTCGAGTACAGCGTGGCGATGCGATCGGCCACGGCGCGGGAGTTCTCCAGCACGACGGCGCCGGCCGACGTCTTGTCCGGGGTGTTCGCCAGGTCCTGCCAGGCGTTCCACATGTCGGAGAGCTGGTTGGCCAGGCCGGTCTCGCCGGGCTCGCCGAGGCCGGCCTCCAGTGTGGTGTACGCCGAGGCGCGGGCCGACAGGAAGGAGGCCCCCGCCGTCTCGGTGCGCACCCGCGTGTCGAGGAAGAGGTCGCCGAGCCGCGAGATGCCGGTGATCTGCACGCCGTTGCCGACGCCGTCGTTCGTCGAGAACATCGACGGCACGACGGTGCCCGCGATCGACGTCATGTCGGCGCGCTGGCGCGTGTAGCCCGGGGTGTTGACGTTGGCAATGTTCTGCCCCGCCACGTCGAGGGCCATCCGCTGTGCGATGAGCGAGCTCAGGGCGGTTCCGAGTCCGGAGAACGTGCTCACGGATCTGTCTCCTTCGAGGGCGTACGGGTCAGAACGAACGGTCGACCAGGTGAGCGGTGGGGACGGCGGGTGTCGTCTGCCCCAGGCCGTCGTAGGTGTGCACGTCCTGCATGGAGGCGAGCGTCTCCTGGGTGGCGCGGTGCGAGAGCGCGAGCAGCTCGCGGTTGCCGTCGGCGAGCTGGGAGATCTCGGTGACCAGCGCCGTGAAGGCGTCCCGGTGGGCGCGCAGCAGCTCGTCCCACGGTTCGGGTGCGTGCTCAGCGAGCACGGCCAGGCTCACGCCGGGCTCGACGCCGAGCTCGGTGGCGACGGCGTCGGCCTCCGCGGCCCGGCCGAGCTCCGCGCCACGGATCTCCTCGAGCACGGCCTCCACCTCGCGGGTGGCGTGCCCGAGCCAGCGGGTACGCCCGCTGGTGAGCAGCAGCTGCTCCTCCTCGAGCTTGAACAGCAGCAGCTCCAGCAGGTGCCGCTCCCGCCACAGCACGTCGGACAGCTGGTTGAGTGCCACCCCGTCTCCTTCGTCCTCGCCGTGCCGGCCGCCCGGCCGGTACGGAATGTCGCCGCGTCGCCGCCCGGGCGAGGCCGGCTGCCCGCCGTACCGCGCCCCGGGGGCGTCTGCCCTGCTGTATCGGACCGTCGTCGCGATTCGTGACGGTTCTTCACCCATCACGATGTGCGGCGGTCACCCGTAGGGGTGGGAAGAGTGATTCTTCGGTGATTACGGACGGAGCCGGATACAGGTGATAAAGAGCCCTGACCAGCGCGAACACTTCTCCGTCACTCGAAAGAGTGGCAGCCATATCCCGGTCCGCTGTGATACGTGTCACAGTGGAATCGGATGATTACGGCAGACCGCGGGTGCACGGGTGATGTTCTTGCGGAAACGGTCATTTCCCCGTCCCCCGAGCGGGGGGTTGCCGGCTCAAGTCATTCCGGGCTCAGGCCGAGCACAGGGCCGTGACCCTCGACACGTCGACAGACGACCTCGTCCTCACGCACCTGCCGCTCGTCGGCTACGCGGTGAGCGAGATGCTGCACCGCGTGCCTCCCACGGTGACCCGCGACGACCTGGCGTCCGCCGGCAGCCTGGCCCTCGTCCAGGCTGCCCGGGCGTACGACCCGTCGACCGGGGTCCCCTTCGCCCGGTATGCGTCCCTGCGTATCCGTGGCGCGCTGGTCGACGAGCTGCGCTCCATGGACTGGGCCTCGCGCGGTGCGCGGCACCGCGTCCGCGAGCTGGCCGCGACGACCGAGCGGCTCACCGCCTCGCTCGGCCGCCGGCCCACGCGCGAGGAGCTGGCCGAGGCGCTCGGCACGGACGTGGAGACGGTGGACCGTGCCCACCAGGATGCCGCGCGGCGGGTGCTGAGCATCGACGGCAGCACGGTGGCGATCGCCGACCTCGTGCCCGACGACTCGCTCGGTCCCGAGGACGCGCTGCTCACCACCGAGCGGCTGCGCTGGCTGCGTGCGGCCGTGCAGACGCTGCCGGACCGGCTGCGCCGCGTGGTCGAGGGCATCTTCCTGGAGGACCGCCCGGTCGCCGAGCTCGCCGCCGAGCTGGGTGTCACGCAGTCCCGCATCAGCCAGCTGCGCACCGAGGCGCTCACCCTGCTGCGCGACGGCATGAACGCCGGCCTCGACCCGGACCTGGTGCCCGCCGCCGAGCGGCCCGACGGGGTGGCCGAGCGCCGCCGGCAGTCCTACTTCGCGGCCGTGGCCGCCCGCGCGGCGCTGGCGCCGACCTCGTCGCCGCGCACCGACCAGGTGCCGACGCAGCGCGGGGTGTCCGCACCGGAGACGGTCGACCGGACGGCCACCACCGCCTGACCCGTGCCCCGCCCGACGGCGGTGGGTCCCGACACCACCGCCAGCCCAGGGCGCCCTCGACGGCACCTTGCCCGCCACCGCTGCCGGCCCGCGTCCGGTCCGCCCGTCGCCGAACGGTCCGGACCCGGTGCGGGTCGTCCCGTGTCCCGGCGTCGACGGGCGGCCGTCGCCGGCGTGTCGACGGACGGCTGGGACGGCTGCCGCCGCCGTGCCGGTGAGGACCGGCGTTCACCCGATCGCCGCGCCCACAGCGGGAAAAGCCGCGACGAACCTCTCATCTGCCCCGGGGGCGGCCGATGGACAGGACGTGCCCACGGATGGGCAGTCATGACCCGGCTCAAGGAGGAAGAGAACGATGGGTCTCTCGGTCAACCAGAACATCGCGGCGTTCAACTCGTACCGCAACCTCTCCATCACGCAGAACGACCTGAGCAAGTCGCTCGAGAAGCTGTCGTCCGGCTTCCGCATCAACCGGGCCGCCGACGACGCTGCCGGTCTGGCGATCTCCGAGGGCTTGCGCTCGCAGGTCGGCGGGCTCAAGGTCGCGGTGCGCAACGCCCAGGACGGCATCTCGGTCGTCCAGACCGCTGAGGGTGCGCTCACCGAGACGCACGCGATCCTGCAGCGCATGCGTGACCTGTCGGTGCAGGCGTCCAACTCGGGTGCCCTGAACGACGACGCGCGCGGCAACATCCAGTCGGAGATCTCGCAGCTGAAGGACGAGCTGACCCGCATCGCCGACACCACGCAGTTCAACGGCACCAAGCTGCTGGACGGCTCCTACAAGGACGCGAAGTTCCAGGTGGGTGCCAACACCGGCGAGTCGATCACCGTCTCCATCGCCACGGCGATGAGCGCGGCCGGCCTCAAGGTCGACGGCGTGGACGTCACGTCGGACGCCGCCGGCAGCACGGTCGCCCAGACCACCGCCACGGCGGCCGGCACGGCCGGTGTGGTCACGGTCGCGGCCGCCGACGACTTCGCCCTCTCGGAGTCCTTCGACAACCTGTCCGGCACGATCGCGCTGGGCCAGGGCGTCGACAAGGGCACCAAGAGCATCGACCTGTCGACGATCAAGTTCGAGGCCGGCTCCACCGCGGCCGAGCGCCTGGCCGCTGTGCAGTCCGCCGTCGACGCGAAGCTGGGCACCGGCCAGGTCACCGTGGCCGCCACGGGCACCGGCCTGACCTTCACGCAGGCCACCGCCCCGGCCGCCGCGGCGACCGACGCGGAGGTCGCTGCGACCTCGCTCGTCGGCACGCAGGCCACCGGTGCCGACGACGCGATCAACAAGATCGACGACGCCATCAAGGCGGTCTCCACGCTGCGCGCCGACCTGGGTGCCGTGCAGAACCGCTTCGACCACACCATCAAGAACCTCAACGTCGCGGTGGAGAACCTGTCCGCGTCGGAGAGCCGGATCCGCGACACCGACATGGCCGACGAGATGGTCAACTTCACGCGCTCGCAGATCCTGTCCCAGGCCGGCACGGCGATGCTCGCGCAGGCCAACCAGATCCCGCAGACGGTCCTCTCGCTCCTGCGCTGATCTCCCCGCTGAACGAGGCCGGGCCGGCCGACGGGACCGGTCCGGCCTCGCCTCGGCATCACGCCGCGGCGGCGGGGGACCGACCGTCCTCCCGCCGCCGCGGCGGCCCGCGCACCGGTCCCGTCGGTGCGCGCCAGCAGCTCGCGGACGACCCGTAAGGACGCTTCCCTCATGGCAATGGGCATCGACGGCCTCATCAGCGGCCTCAACACGACCGACCTGATCAACCAGCTCATGCAGGTCGAGGCCGCACCGCAGACGGCGCTCAAGACCAAGCAGTCCGAGACGAACAAGCTCATCACCGCGCTGCAGGCGCTGAACTCCAAGGTCGCCTCGCTCAAGGACGCCGCGGCCAAGGCGGCCGACGCCGAGTCCTGGACGACCTACACGGCGACCTCGTCGTCCGACTCCGTGACGGTGAGCGCCGACGCGTCCGCGCTGCCGTCCACGCTGTCCTTCACCGTCGACTCCCTGGCTTCGCGCCAGGTCTCGCTGACCGACCCGTTCACCGACCTCACGGACCTGGTGCCGCCCGGCTCGCCGCTGACGATCACGCGCGACGACGGCACGACGACGGAGATCACCCCGGACGGGGACGGCGTCACGGACCTGGTCAAGGCCATCAACGCCGCCGACGCCGGCGTCAAGGCCGTGGTCGTGAACGTCGGCGGGCAGCAGCGCCTCCAGCTCACCGGCACCGAGACCGGGGCCACGCACGGCTTCCAGGTCTCGGTCGGCTCGGTCGCGGACGGGACCGCCACCCCGCTGGCCCTCACCGACACCAGCACGGCGCAGGACGCCGTCGTCACGCTGTGGCCGGGCTCGGGTGCCGCTCAGCAGGTGACCTCGGCGTCCAACACGTTCTCCGACGTCCTCGACGGCGTGACGTTCACCGTCTCGAAGGTCACGAGCGACCCGGTGGAGCTCACCGTCGACGTGGACACCGCCGCGGTGGCCAAGCTCGGCACCGACCTCATCGACAACCTCAACCTGGTGCTCTCCGAGATCGGCAGCCAGACCGCCTCGACGACCAGCACCGGGGACGACGGACGCGAGGTGGTCACCGGAGGCGTCCTGTCCGGCGACTTCGCGGTGCGGATGCTCCAGCAGGACCTCATGGCCGCCGGCTCGCTGCCGGTCGACGGGCGGTCCCCGGCCGACATCGGCATCTCCTTGGGCAAGGACGGCTCGTTCAGCATCGACCAGGACGCCTTCGCGGAGGCCTACGCGGCCGACCCGCAGAAGGTGCAGGCGATGCTGTCCACGATCGCCCAGCGGGTGGCCGACGTCGCCGACGCGGCGTCGAACAAGGACACCGGCACGCTGACCACGAAGATCACCTCCGCCCAGGACCAGGTCAAGGACCTCGGCCAGCAGATCTCGGACTGGGACGACCGGCTGGCGCTGCGCCGTGAGGGGCTGCAGGCCGTCTACGCCCAGCTCGAGGTGGCGCTGTCGAACATGCAGTCGCAGCAGAGCTGGCTGTCGGGCCAGCTCGCCTCGCTGCCGTCCATGTCCTCCTGACGCCGCAGCCCGACGACGCGCTGAACCACGAAGGGGGTCCGTCCCGTGTACGACGTCCGTACCCGCTACCTGGAGGACTCGGTCGCCACCGGCGGCCCGGCCCGGCTGCTGACGATGCTGTACGACCGGCTCGAGCTGGACGTGCACCGAGGCGTGGAGGCGCTGCGCTCGGGCGACCGTCCCAGCGGCACACAGCAGCTCGCGCACGCCCAGGAGATCGTCTCCGAGCTCATGGGCAGCCTCGACCAGGGCGCGTGGGCGGGTGGCCCGCGGCTCATGTCGATCTACGGCTACCTGTTCACGGAGCTGTCCGACGCCTCGGCGCAGGGTGACGCCGACCGGGCGGCGGCCTGCCTGCGAATCGTCGAGCCGCTCTCGGCGGCGTGGCGGGAGGCCGCCGCGTCGCTGTCCCGGGCACCGGTCGTCCCCACCCAGCGCGACGGCTCCGGCGGCGGCGCGCTGCTGGCCGAGGGCTGAGCCGTGGGCACCCCGGACGGGACGACCGCCGACCCTGACACGCGGCCGCAGGCCTGGGACGCGGCCTGGGCCGAGGCCCTCAGCCGGCTGGAGCTCGACGTCGCCCGGACCGAGCGCCTGCTGGCCGACGCGCACCTGCCGTCGTCGACCGCCCTCGCCGGCGGGCTGCGCGCCGCCGCGTGGCGTCCTCCGACCGGGCTGGGACCGCTGCCCGCGGCCCTCGAGACGCGCGCCCGCGCGCTGCTCGACCGGCAGGCGGACCTGACCGACCGGCTCGCTGGTCAGCTGGCCCGTGCGCGACGCCAGCTCGCCGCGACCCACACGCTGGACCTGCGTCCGGCCCGCGGGCCGGTCTATCTCGACCTCGAGGGCTGAGCCCGGGGCGTCCGGATCGCCCCCGTTGGGGCCGGTCTCCGCTCACCCGTGCGGGTGAAGTCGCAGGTCGCGCGCCGTGAACCCCTCACCGGTCCGGCCCCCGCGCCGATCGGGACGGCGAGCATGGATCGCTCGCGCAGCAGGCCATGGATGGGCCGCCCCCTCCGCTCCTCGACGGGAGAGGTGACTTCGGCATGGGCTTGTTCGACTCGGTGAGCTACCTGGCGCTGAACAGCGCGCTGGACGGGCTCGCGCTGCGGCAACGGGTCATCGCCGACAACATCGCCAACATCCAGACCCCGGGCTACCACGCCCGCCGGGTCCAGTTCGAGGACGCCCTGGCGCGCGCGGTGCGCCACGGCGAGGGCGCGGTGGGTGCCACGGTCGCGCGGTCCCTGGAGCCGACCCGCGAGGACGGCAACAACGTCAACCTCGACACCGAGACCCTGCTCAACATCGACACCAACCTGCGCTACCAGCTTGCGACACAGGCGACGACCGGGGCGTTCACGTCCCTGCGCACGGCGATGAGGACGAACTGATGACGATCTTCGGTGCCCTCGGCATCGCGAGCACCGGCCTGACGGTGCACCGCAAGTGGCTCGACGCGGTCAGCGACAACCTGTCCAACGTCAACACCGTCCGCTCGACGACCGAGGACGCCTTCCAGGCGCGCTATGTCGTCGCCCAGGAGATGACCTCCGGGGACGGCGGCGTCCAGGTCGCCGGCATCCTGCTCGGCGATCCCGAGGGTCGCGTCGTGTACCAGCCCGACCACCCGCTGGCCGACGAGCTCGGGTACGTGCGCTACCCCGACATCGACATGTCCAGCCAGATGACCCAGCTGATCATGGCCCAGCGCGGCTACGAGGCGAACGCCGCCGTCGTGGACCGCGCCCGGGAGACCTACGCAGCAGCCCTCCAGATCGGACGCTGACCATGAGCTTCGCCGTCACCCCCGTCACCGCGGTCACCCCCGCCGTCCCCACCGTCGACCTGGGCGCACCGGCACCGGTCGCCGGGGACCCGGCCGCCGGCGCGCGCTTCGACTCCGTCCTCGGCGGGATCGACGCCCTGCAGCAGCTCCAGTCCACGTCGCAGGGCCTGGCGGTCAAGGCCGTCACCGGTGACCTCGACGACGTGCACGACTACACGATCGCCGCCGCCGAGGCGTCGACCGCGCTCGAGCTGACCGCGGCGGTGCGGAACAAGGCGGTCGACGCGTTCACCGAGATCATGCGGATGCAGGCCTGATGCCGGCGCAGGTCAGGTCGTGGCTCGACCGTCTCCAGGGTGTCATCCGGCAGTTCAGCGTCGCCCAGCGGACCATCGCGCTCATCGGCGTCGCGGGGCTGGTGCTCGGTGCCGTGGCGCTCACGAGCTGGATGTCGCGGCCCACGCTGAGCCCGCTGTTCACGAACCTCTCTGCGGCGGACGCCAGCGCGGTCGTGGACGAGCTGCAGTCCGCCGGGGTGAGCTACCAGCTCGCGAACGGCGGCTCCACGGTGCTCGTGCCGGCCGACCAGGTGGACGCTCAGCGCATCGCGCTCGCCTCGGCCGGGCTGCCGGCGGACACCGACGGACAGGGCTACTCGCTGCTCGACCAGATGCCCATGACGTCCTCGGAGTTCCAGCAGGAGAAGACGTACCAGCGGGCGCTCGAGGGCGAGCTCGCCAAGACCATCGGCGCGATGGACGGCGTCGACTCGGCGGTCGTCCGGCTGGCGATGCCGGCCGAGACGGTGTTCGTCGCGCAGAAGTCCGACCCCACGGCCTCCGTCTTCGTGCGGACGCTGCCGGGCAAGGAGCTGTCCGCGCAGCAGGTGCAGGCGATCGTCCACCTGGTCTCGGCCGGGATCGAGGACATGAAGCCGACCGACGTGGCCGTCGTCGACGCCACCGGGAAGGTGCTGTCCGCGGTCGGCGAGGGGGCCACCGAGGGCCTGTCCGGCCAGCAGACGGCCGACTACGAGGAGCGCGTGCGCTCCTCCGTGCAGCGGCTGCTCGACAGTGCCGTGGGCGCGGGCAGGTCGGTGGTCTCGGTGACCGCGGAGCTCGACTACGACGACCGGGAGAGCACCGTCGAGGAGTTCTCCGCCACCCCTGACACGCCCCCGCTCGCCTCGTCCACGACGACCGAGGAGTACACCGGGACGGGCAACGGCGGCGCCACCGGGGTGCTCGGCCCGGACAACATCGCCGTCCCGAACGGCGGCGAGGGTCAGGGGACGTACAGCTCGACCACCGAGGACGTCACGAACTCGGTGAACAAGCGGACGGAGACCGTCAAGCAGGCACCGGGGGCCGTCGAGCGGCAGTCCGTCGCGGTGATGATCGACGAGGAGGCCGCCGCCGGGGTCGACCTGCAGGCGCTGCAGGCCACCATCGCCGCCGCGGCCGGGATCGACACCGAACGCGGGGACACCGTGGCCCTGCAGGCCGTGGCGTTCGACACCTCGCAGGCGGACGCCGCCGCCGAGGCGCTGGCCGCAGCCGACGCCCAGGAGCGCGAGGAGCAGCGGACGGCGCTGATCCGCCAGGCCGCGATCGCGGGGGCGGCGCTCGTCCTGGTCATCGTCATCGTGGTGGTCCTCGCCCGCCGGGCCGGCAGGGCCCGGCGTGAGGCGCTCGACCTGGGCGAGCTGCCGGTGCTCGGACCGGACGGCGACGACCGGCTCGCCCTGGAGGGTGTCGGCGACGACGAGCTGCCCGAGCTGCCCGCGTCGCCGGTGCCCACCGAGCCCGACCCGGTCACGCGCAAGCGCGCCGAGATCACCGCTCTCGCCGACGAGCAGCCCGGTGAGGTCGCCGAGCTGCTGCGCGGCTGGCTCACCACGGGGGCGGGGGTGCGCCGCTGATGTCCACGGCGATGCTCAGCGGCACGCAGAAGGCCGCGATGTTGCTGCTGCAGCTCGGCCGGGAGCGGGCGGCGCGGATCATGGCCGAGCTCGACGTCCCGGAGATCGAGGAGCTGACGGCCGAGATCATGCGGCTCGACCACGTCGACCAGGCGCTGGCCGACGAGGTGCTCGAGGAGTTCTACGGGATCTCGGTCGTCGGCCCCGGCGTCGGCGGCGGTCTCGGCCTCGCCCAGCAGCTGCTCATCGAGTCGCTCGGAGCCGACCAGGCCGCCGACGTGCTGGAGCGGCTGCAGACGTCGATGGCGGGGCAGCCGTTCGAGTTCCTCCAGCACGCCGACGCCCGCCAGGTCGTGTCGCTGCTGTCCAGCGAGCACCCGCAGACCATCGCCCTGGTGCTCGCGCACCTGCGACCGGACCACGCCTCGGCGATCCTCGCCGGGCTGGAGCCGAGCCTGCAAGGGGACGTCGCGCACCGCATCGCGCTCATGGATCGCGCCTCGCCGGACGTCGTCCAGGTCGTCGCCGAGACCATGCAGCGCAAGGCCTCCACGGTGCTCGCGCCCAAGGAGCTGGCCGCCGTCGGTGGTGTGCAGCCGCTGGTGGAGATCATCAACCGCGCCGACCCGACCACCGAGAAGGCGATCCTCGAGGGCCTGACCGCCCGGGACGAGGCGCTGGCCGAGGAGGTCCGCAGCCGGATGTTCGTCTTCGGCGACATCGTGCTGCTGGAGGACCGCGCCATGCAGATGGTGCTGCGCCAGGTGGAGACCTCGGACCTGTCGGTGGCGCTCAAGGGTGTGGCTGACGAGGTGCGCGACACCGTCATGCGCAACCTCTCGGAGCGTGCGCGGGAGAACCTGCTCGAGGAGATCGACCTGCTCGGCCCCGTGCGGCTGTCCCAGGTGGAGGACGCCCGGGCGAACGTGGTCCAGGTGATCCGCCGCCTGGAGGAGAGCGGGCAGATCGTCATCCGCCGCGAGGGGGAGGACGAGTTCGTTGCCTGAGCAGTCCTTCGTGGCGCGCGCCACGGTCGCGCTCCCCGCGCAGCGCCGGCCCGCGGACGACGCCGGTCGTGTTGACGTCGTGCACCGCGGCGACGCCCTGGACGCCACCCCCGGGGCGGGTGTCGGTGCGGCGGGCGCAGGCGAGCCGGCGCCCGTGCGGTTCCGGGCGATCGCCCGCCCGCAGGGTGCGGCCGAGGTCGCCGCCCGGGAGGAGGCCCGTGCCGCGGGGTTCGCCGCGGGCTACGCGGCCGGTGCGCGGGAGGCGGCGCGGGTGGCGCAGGACGAGGCCCGCCGGGTGGCCGCCGAGCGGGCCGCCCGCCAGGAGACCGAGTCCCAGGCGCTGGCCCGGGCGCTCGACGCGCTCGACCGTGCCGCGCGTGCCGCTCAGGACCGGGTCGACCCGGTGCTGGCGCAGGCCGAGCAGAGGCTGCACGTGGCGGCCCTCGAGCTCGCGCGGGCCGTGCTCGGCAGCGAGCTGTCCGACCACCAGCACGCGGCCCGCGCCGCCCTCGCCCGGGTCCTGGAGCACCCGCGGCTGCCGGACGTCGTCACGGTGCGGTTGCACCCGGACGACGTGGCCGCGCTGCGCGCGGTCGACGCCTTGCCGCAGAGCCCGGCGGTGACGGTCGTCGCCGACCCCGGCCTGTGCCGCGGGGACGCGGTCGCCGAGCACGCCGACGGGATGCTCGACGCGCGGATCGGCAGCGCGCTGGAGCGTGCCCGTGCGGTGCTCGAGGGGGAGCGGTCGTGACCGCCGGCACGCTCGACGCGGCCGCCCCCGGCACCCTGGACGCCGCCGCCGGCGCGCTGGGGCGGGCCGGCGGCGGCCGCTGGGACGCCGCGCTGGCCGCAGCGGGTCCCGAGCTGGTGGGCCGGGTGCGGTCTGTCGTGGGGCTCACCGTGGAGGTGGCCGGGACCGGTGCCGCGGTCGGTGAGCTCGTGGGGATCGGCACCGGCGCCGGGGCGGACGCGGAGGTGCTCGCCGAGGTCGTCGCGACCGGTGGGGACCTCGCCCGCTGCATGCCGCTGGGGCCCACGCACGGCCTGCGGGCCGGGCTGCCGGTCCGCCCGCGCGGGTCCGCGCTGCGCGTGCCGGTCGGCGCCGGGCTGCTGGGCCGGGTGCTCGACGGGTTGGGCCGGCCGATCGACGGCCGCGGCCCGCTGCGCGCCGACGCCTGGGTCCC
>Ga0164243_10004711_pt1 | contig 21218 bp, 16 predicted proteins | sample OricompcompostOP_FD_108781 | JGI IMG/M metagenome (GOLD analysis project Ga0164243, IMG submission 108781) | Organic Plus compost microbial communities from Emeryville, California, USA - Original compost - Organic plus compost (OP) | ecosystem: Engineered > Solid waste > Mixed feedstock >...
CGCCGCGATCACCAGGAAGGCCCAGTAGGGCGTGCCCGGGTCGTTCACCGCCACCGCGAGCAGGACGGCGGGCACCAGCAGCAGCAGCGCGCTGACCACCGTCCAGTTGCGGCCGCCGAACCGCGCGGGCGCGAAGGTGTAGGGGATGCGCAGCGTGGAGCCGACCAGGTTGGGCAGCGAGACGATCCAGAAGAGCTGGTCGGTGGAGAACTTGTAGGCGCCGAGCTTGACCGCGACGATGCTCCAGACGGTCCACAGTGTGAAGCCCAGGTGCTCGGCCAGGATCGAGAACACCAGGTTCCGCCGGGCCACCTTCTTGCCGGTGCTCTCCCAGAACACCGGATCGTCCGGTCGCCAGTCACCGATCCAGCGGCCCTTCCGATTTTCCTCCGGGGCCGTGCGCGCCGCCTGCGTCGCCGTCATCGCTCCTCCTGCGTCCTTGTCGCCTGGGGCCGGTAACCGAAACTAGGAAGAGCGCGTTACGCACTTTGACCATGGGTGACCGTGCGGCCGTTACATGTGTCGCACCCGCGAAACATGCAATCCACACGCATAACGGACGCAACATCCGGTTAACACGGACTCCTCTCCCGATAGGACCGCGTTACGTCCATGTGACCTCCGTCCCACTCGCCGCCATCACGCATGGTCAGCACGCCCGCGACCCGCGCGCAGGGCATTTCGGGATATTTCCGCGATCGCGGTCGTGCCATTCCGTGACCGGACTGCGGCGTTTTCCGCCGCGGCATGGCACGGACATTTCGGTTGACATGTGACCGGTTTTCGCTCGCAGGAATATCCGCGGCGGGGAAAGGGGATATCGATGCCGCCTCCCGCCGTACGAGGGCCCCCCGAGGGCCCCGCGCACTCGGGGAGGACGGATGTCTGCGGTCTCGCGCCGCGCGTTTCTTTCGACGGGGCTCCTTTGGTCGGCGTGCCTGCCGGCGGCGATGCTGACCGCGCAGAGCGGGCTCGTCGCGGCGGCAACGCCGGTCTGGGCCGGGGGCGGCCCGCGTCCGCCGCGCGTCTACACCCGGTCGGACTGGAAGGCCGATCCGCCCAGGAGCAAGGCCGAGGTGCTCGACCGCGCGCCCGACCGGCTCGTCGTCCACCACACGGCGACGGCGAACACGGACGCGACCGACCTCGACGCGGCCTTCCGGCTGTCCCGGACGATCCAGCGCTACCACATGAAGCACAACGGCTGGGAGGACATCGGGGAGCAGTTCACCGTCAGCCGGGGCGGGCACATCATGGAGGGCCGCAACCGCTCACTGCCGGCCGTCGAGGCGGGCAAGAACGTGATGGGCGCCCAGGTGGCCGACCACAACGACCACACGCTGGGCATCGAGACCGAGGGGACCTACACCTCCACCCTGCCTCCGGCCCGCCAGCTGTCCGCGCTCACCGCGCTGCTGGCCTGGCTGTGCGACGTCTACGAGCTCGACCCGCACGAGGCCATCATCGGCCACCGCGACCTCAACCGGACCGCCTGCCCGGGCGACCGCCTCTACGCGTACCTGCCCCGGCTGCGGGACGGCGTCGCGCGCCGCCTGGGCGAGCGCGGGGGGCGGGACGGGCCCCCGCCTCCGCGGCTCGCGCTGCCCGGCGATCAGGCGCTGGACGCCGTGCTCGTCGGCGACCTGCCGCTGGAGCACGGTCCCGCCCTGGGCCCGCACGACCTGGCCTACTGACCACGACCTGGCCTACTGACAAGGCCCCACGGAAACGGCACGGGCGGCTCCCCTCCGGAGGGGAGCCGCCCGTGCCGTACGGCCGGGTCAGAGGCGCTCGACGTTCGGCCCCCGGCAGCGGTTGCGCGTGTCGAACACGAAGGCGCTCTCGCGCTGGACGAGTTCGTAGTCGAAACAGTCGTGGTCGGTGAGGACCACGACCGCGTCCGCCGCCGCGATCTCCCGCGGCGACGCCTCGGCGATCGCCACCCCCTCGGGCACGAGGGCGAGGTCGACGTGCGGATCGGCCGCGCGCACGTCCGCGCCCAGCTTGCGCAGGTGCCTGGCCACCTCGATCGCCGGGGACTCGCGGCAGTCGCCCGTGTTCTTCTTGTACGACAGGCCGAGCAGGAGCACCCGGCTGCCGTTCAGGGCCTTACGCCGGTCGTTCAGCGCCAGCACCAGCCGGTCGGCGACGTGCGCGGGCATGTGGTCGTTGACGTCGTTGGCCAACTCCACGAACCGGAAGTTGTGCCCCAGGCTGCGCTTGACCTTCCAGGACAGGTATGACGGGTCGATCGGCAGGCAGTGCCCGCCCACGCCCGGCCCGGGGGTGAAGCTCATGTAGCCGAACGGCTTGGTCGAGGCGGCGTCGATGGCCTCCCATACGTCGATCCCGAGCTGCCTGGCGAAGATGGAAAGCTCGTTGACCAGGGCGATGTTCACGTGCCTGAAGGTGTTCTCCAGAAGCTTGCACAGCTCGGCCACCTGTGGCGAGGACACGGGGACGACCCGCTCGACGACGGCCTCGTAGAAGGCGCGGACCCTTGCGAGGGCGGCGTCGTCGAGACCGGAGACGACCTTCGGCGTGTTCTCCAGCCGCCACTGCGTGTTGCCGGGATCGATCCGCTCGGGGCTGTAGCCGAGGTGGAAGTCGCCGGGGGCGCGCAGGCCCGATCCCTCCTCCAGAATCGGGCGCAGGTACTCCTCCGTCGTCCCCGGATAGGTGGTCGACTCCAGCACCACGGTCGCGCCCGGCCGCAGATAAGGGGCGAGCGACCGGCCGGCCGCCGCGATGTGGCTCAAATCGGGCACGCCGTCGGTCAACGGCGTCGGCACAGTGATCACGCACATGTCGAAGCCCTCGGCATCCGCGTAGTCCGCGCTGGCCCGGTAACGACCCGTCGCATGCGCCGCCGCGAGCGCGTCGTCGCCGATGTCCTCGACGTACGACTGGGCGGCGTTGAGACGCTTGACCCGCCACTCGTCCACCTCGACGCCCACCACGTCGAATCCGGCGTGTACCGCCCGCATGGCCAGTGGCAGGCCCACGTAACCCTGCCCGACCACAACCAGTTTCTCCATCAAGGACCCCCGTCCCTTGTCTTTCACGATGTGCCGTCCTCAGCCGTGACGTCCACGAGCACCTGGATGCGGCGGTGAGGTCGAGGTTGCTCCGCTCGGCCCCACCGCGAATGTCATCGACCTCGCCCGGCACACCACATTGGTCGTCGCGGACTCGCCCGCGCCGCGTACCGGCGACTGCACGGTCGTCAGAGTGCCGGCACCCTGGTCGCGACCGCGCACAGGTGCGGCAACTTACCGCGTGACCGGCGGTGGACAGCGGTGATCGGGCTGAAGGGCATGCGAGCCGCGACTCGTGCGAGATAGCGCAGGTTCACGTCTCCTATGCCCGGCCAGGCCGGCACCTGATACGAGTTGAAATCCAGTGCGGTCACCCAGCGGACGACAAATCCATGACGTTCGATCGTCGTCGCGAGAGTGTTCTTGTCGAACGATCGGACGTGCTGCCGCTGGTGGTAGACAGAATCACAGAACGGGCAGTAGACGTTCTTGTGATCGAGAGTCAGGTCTTCCTCGTTGGGGGTGGTCAAGAATATTGACCCACCTACTTTCACGGCGTCCCGCAGATTGGCGAAGAAATCTTCTTCCTCGTGCTCGGGAATATGCTCGACCGTCTCCAGGCAGGTGACGAGGTCGAATTTGCGATTGAAGTAAGCAGAGCGGGAGTCTCCGGCGAGGCTCGCCCCATGCCAGCCTCTCCTGCCCGAGAGCAGCCTGTTCGCCGCCTCGACCGAGGCCTCGGACCAGTCACATCCCCAGCACTGGCAGCCCGCTCGGATCAGCTGCGCGGCGAGCGCACCGGGCCCGCATCCGTAGTCGAGCACCTCTCCCTGCAGCAGGCCGTTGACCCGGAGGTAACGCGCGACTCCCCTGCCCACTCGTTCAGAGAAGGTCAGCGCCCGATTGTTCTGCCGATAACAGTGATCCCAGAATGCTTTTACCCGCTCGGATGTCCAGTCGTCGGAGGTGATTCTTACCGGCATTCAGGCCCCCCAATTTCTTCACCAAGTGCTCCGGTCGGAGTCTTTCCCCGTCTCCCCGCGACGGACTTGATGGCACACGAACCTAGTGCGGCGTCCCGTGAATTGCACGCAGGCGCGCAGTTCACGCGATCAAGGCGGGTGCCGGAATGAGAGCGGCAGCCGCGGGCGCTCCGTTCAGGCTGCTTCGTGTACCACCACGTCGATCCCGGGGCGCATCGAACGACTGCCCGCCCGTCTCAGCACCCGTCTCACCGCCCGTCTCACCGCGCGACCCACCGCGCGACCCACCGGCCCGGCGGCCTCACCGGCGTGCACCGGCTTCCACCGCGCGTACGCCGCCGCCGTCCCCGTCGGCACGTGCGACACTCCGGCGCCCGGACGGCAGGCCGGCCCGGCGGCCGACCTCCTCGTACCAGCCGACGATTCGGGCGGCCACGTCCGGCCAACCGAGGTGCGCGGTCGCCCGCCGCCCGCGCTCGGCCATCCCGGCCCGTACGGCGTCATCGTCCAGGATCACCCGCAGGTGGGCGGTCAGGTCGTCCACCGAACCGCTGCGGAAGACACGATAGGCGCCATGGTCCGTGACCACCGGGTCGAGTGTGGCCTCGGAAGACAGGAGCGCGGGAGTGCCGAGCGCGAGGGCCTCGAGAGCGGCCGTGGGCACACCCTCTCCGATGGCGGGCAGCCTGCGCGAGGCCAGAACGAAGACCTGTGCCCTGCTCACCAGCGAGGCGACCTCGTCACGGGGCAGGTGGCCCGCGAGCTCCACTCCCGGCCCGGCCTGGGCGAGCCTTTCGAGCCGGTCCCGTTCCGGCCCTTCGCCGGCGATGACCAGGCGCAGCCCCGGCCGGATGGCGCTGAGCCGCCGGAACGCCGCGATCGTCAGGGCGTGGTTCTTCACGGGCAGGAGAGAGCCCACGCTGACTATCAGGCCGGGTTCCACCGCGGTCCGGGAGCGAATCGCGTCCAGCAGCGGAAGGTCCAGGCCGCTCGACAGCGTACGGATCGCCCGCGCCGGGACTCCGGCCCGACGCAGGTCGGCGGCCGGGCGCGTGCCCAGGGCGACGAACCCGCCGACGCGGCGGAAGGCCCATCGCATGACCATCCTGTGGCGCGTCGTCAGAGCACCGTGCGCGGTGAGCACCAGGGGGATGCCCAGCCGTGCGGCGGCCGGGCCGACCGCGAGCGCCTCCCGATGGTCGCCGTGCAGGTTGACGACGTCGACCCGGCCGAGACGCGGCAGCGCGCGGGCGCACTCCAGGGCGAAGGCAAGGGGGTCGGACCTGCGCGCGACCACGCGAGCCGTCAGGGTCCGCGGCAGGGGCACCTCCAGCGCGCCCGCGGGGACGTCGCCAAGCCGCCTGGCGACCAGCACCTCGTGTCCGAGGGCGAGCTCCTCCCTGACGAGGCACTCGATGTGGCGTTCCTTGCCTCCCGGCTCGGGAGGCAGCCGATATCCGATGTGCAGAATACGCACGTGGACCTCTTCTCGATCGGTTCATGCGAAGTGCCTCCGCCCCGCCGTTCAGGAGCGGGAGGTGGCCGCCGACGCGTTCCCACACCGCCTGCCACGCAGGGCCGAGACCACCCGGCGCGCGTCCCCGAACCGGGGTAGCAGGTCCGCGGCGCCGAGGCCGGCCGCCCGGGCGAACCAGCCGACCTCGACCGCCACCATCGCGCCGTAGCTCAGGGTGGAGGCGAACGCGGCCCCGCGAGCCCCCCACAGCGGGATCAGCACGGCGTTCAGGGCGAGGTTCGACGCGAGGGCGCCAGCGGCGATGGCGGTCATCCTCATCGGACGCCCCAGCCGCACCAGGTACTGCTCCAGGGGCCGCAGCAGCGACCAGGCGACAGCGCCGGGCGCGAGGGCGAGCAGCGGTGTGACGCTCGCCGCGAAGGCCGGGCCGTACACGAGCGGGACCAGCAGTGGCGAGGCGCACGCCAGCGCGCCGACCGCGGCGCAGGAGAGCAGCAGGGTGAGGCGGATCGTCCGTGCCGTCACGTGCCGCGCGTCCGCCTCGTCCCTGACCGCCTGGCGCGACAGCGTGATCTGGGCCAGCGCGTCGGTGGGCACCCGGGACAGCGACAGCAACGAGGTGGCGACCGTGTACAGGCCGACCTCCGCCGGAGTCACGAGAGCGCCCAGGAGCAGCACGTCGACGGTCAGCAGCAGGTGAAGCGCCATCGTCCCGAGGTGATAGCGGCCGGACAGCGCGAGTTGCCTGCGGGCGAGCGCCGCATCGCCGGGTGTGGGGAGGCCGAGTGGCCGTACGAACAACGCGAAGGGCAGGATGGTGGAGACGGTCCAGCACACGACCACGGCGGTCAGGGTGACGGTCCCGGTCACGGCCATGACCAGTATCGGGACGTACTGCACCACGGCGGCAGTCACGACGGACCTGTTGGCGAGGCCGACGCGGCCCTCCAGGAGCGCGATCCCCTTGAGGTTGACCACGGCGACCGCGAACGGCACAGCGAGCAGCGCCATGACCATGAGGGCCGGACTGGGAGCCAGGGACAGCACGGTGACCACGCCGAGCGTGGCCGCTGCGGACGTCAGGCCCAGCGCCAGGCCGAGGATCGCGGCGTTGCCCGCCATGGGCCGGCGACGCTCCAGGAGTGGCCACAGCGCTATCTGCGACCTCCCGACCGACAGGTGGCCCAGCACGGTCGCGATCCCCGCGGTCGTGGTGACGGTCGCGTAGACGCCCCGCCCCTCGGGCTGCAGGCAGCGGGCGAGGAACACGCCCGCCACCGCGGCCAAGGCCAGCGGGACCGCCTGGCTCGCCATCGTCCGCAGGAGGTTCTTCACATCCGCGTTCACGTCCGCCCCACCGGCCGTGGGAGGCGGCCTGCCCACGTCCGCGGCCCGCGTCACCTCGCGCATCGTGCCGCCAGCAGCCGTTGGTACAGGTCGAGGTGCGCGTCCGTGACGGTCTCCACGTCGAGGTTCTGCCATGCCCAGGCCCGGGCCGCCGCACCGACCGAGGCGGCGAGCACGGGATCATCGAGAAGGCGGCCGATCGCGTCGGCCAGAGCCTGCGGCGACGAGGGGGCCACGAGGACGCCACGGTCCTCGAGCAGCTCCGGCGTGCCCCCCACGGCGGTGGCGACGACCGGCCGGCCCGCCGCCATGGCCTCCATGACGGCGTTGCTCAGGCCCTCCGCCGTCGACGGGAGCACCACCACGTCGGCGCGGGCCAGCAAGCCGTCGGTGTCCTGACGGAAGCCGAGGAAGCGCACGTCCACACCCGCGGCGTCCGCCTGCGCCCGCAGTCGTTCGCGCTCGGGGCCGTCGCCGACGAGCAGGAAGGTGCAGGGCCGGTTGCGCCGGGCGAGCAGGGCGGCCGCCTCGATGAGGAACCGCTGCCCCTTGTTCTCGCTGAGACGAGCCACGCACACCACCACGGGCAGCGCTGTGTCGACGGGCTCGGGCTCGGCCAGGTGGAACGCCGAGGGCGGCAGCCCGTTGTATATCACGCTCACCTTGTGAGCCGGCACGCCCTCGACGGCACGGGTGCCGTCGGCGATGGCCGCCGAGTTGGCGACGACGTGGTCGCTCATCGCGTTCACCATGCGCTCGGCGGCGGAGGTCCACGGTTTCTTCGGTCGCAGGTAGCCCTGCGTGCGCCGGGCGGTGACGATCACCGGGACCTGTGCCAGCCGGGCGGCGGGGGTCCCCAGGAGGTAGCACTCCCACAGGAAGCCGTGCAGCACCTGCGGCCGCAGCTCTTTCAGCAGCGCGACCATCCGTGCGAACGCCACGAGGTTCCTGACCAGCAGCGCCGGACCGCGGGAGCCGCGGGAGAAGCCGAGGTGGTGGACGTCGATGCCGGTGGCGCGCAGGTCCTCCTCGTGCGGGCCGCCCCGGGAGAGGACGAGGACGTGCACCTCGATGCCTCTGTCCCGCAGCCGTTCGGCCAGCAGGCACAACTGCCGTTGCGCGCCGCCGAGACCCAGATGCCCGATGAGGAGCGCGACCCGGCGGATCTTGCCTTCATCTCTAGATGCCATCGACGACCTCAGCTTCGGCGTACGAGTGGGTCAGCGGGGCCCGCGGCGCGTGGCGCGGGCGGGTCCGCGGCGGAGCGGCCGTACGGCCCGGTCCTGGACCAGGAGATGGCCGAGAGCAGGCTCGTGACCATGACGATCGGTATGCGCTGCCGGAAGATGAGGCCGACGTTGGCCATGGTCGTGGCGTACGCGATGGAGCCGGGGACGACGAAAAGCAGGAGGATCAGCAGCAATCTCCGGTCGTACCGCCACAGCCTGCGCGCGCCCAGGAAGGCATGGTAGAGCAGCCAGTACCACAGGAGTGTGTCCACCTTTCCGAGTTGCAGGGCCACGCTTCCGCCCATCCACGGGAACGGGGACAACAGCGTGTAGAGGAGCTTCGGCCCCAGGGCATTCCAGGCGTTCCCACCGTCGTCGAAGACGACGCCGGACCCGCCCTCCGCGTTCGCCAGCCGTACGTGCTCCGACTGCCCGCGGTCGAGCTGGTCCTGCACGACGGCGAACGGTCCCCCCTGGTCGACGCCCTGAAGCACGACGAGGAGCGGCAGCATCAGAACGGCGACGACGACCAGGCTCCGGGGGGACAGCGCCCGCCTGATCCGGGAGACGCCGACCAGCAGCGGCAGCATGCACATGAACACCATGTAGGGGCGCACATTCCACAGGGCCCACAGCAGCGGCCCGAGGGTCAGCACCTTGCGCACCGCGAAACGCTGCAGGTTCGAGGCGGCGATCCCGAGGCAGGCCACCACGAGGAATGCGTTGAAGCCGTCCTTGAACATGTCGGAGGTGTGCAGCAGGAACCCCGGCAGGAACGCCGTGATGACGAGCAGCCGGAACGCCGCCCGCTCGTCGGCGCCCACGAGGCGCGCGAACCGGTAGACGACGACGCACAGCAGGCAGGCGAGCAGCGCCACGACGGCGGTGCAGGCGAGCGGTGCCCGTCCGCCGCACAGGTACATCACGAACGCGAAGATGTTGCACGGCACGGCCACGGACTGGACCGAGCCGAGCTCGCCGGGGCCGACGAAATGGAGGCCCTCGCGTCTCCACAGCTCGACGATCTCGAGGGCGCGCAGCTCGTAGCCGAGGTTGTCGCCGCCGTAATCAAGGCCGTCGGACCGGATGACCAGGACGTGCACGACCAGCCGGACGGCGAAGGCCGCGAGCAGCACGGGCAGCGCACGCCGCGCCACCGGCGCCGCCAGACCGGTATGCACCATCACGACGAGCAGCACCGCGGCGGCGATGACGATGATGTACTCCACCGCGGTCACCCGTTGGTCCCCGTGCAGACCTCACCGTAGAGCTTGTCGAACCACTCGGCCGCGCGGGCGATGTCCACCTGCCCCGCGCTCTCCCTGGCGCCCGCCCGCAGCCGGGCCCGCATGTCCGGCCGCAACGCCTGAAGGATGCCCCCGGCCAGAGCGTCCGCGCTGCCGGGCACGGTGAGCACGCCGTTCTTTCCGGTCTCGATCAGGTCGGACACGCCGCCGACGGCGGTCGACACCACCGGCACCCCCGCCGCCAGCGCCTCCATGACGACGACCGGCAGGCCCTCGTAAGAGGAACTGAGCACCAGGAGGTCGGCAGCGGCGATCAGCCTGCCCGCCTCCGGCACGTGCCCGACGACGCGCACCCGGTCCAGCCCGAGACGGGACACATGCTCGGCCGTCGCGTCGCGCAGCGGCCCGGACCCGGCGAGGAGGAACAGCGCCCGCGGCTCGGCCGCGACGACCTTGGCAGCGGCCTCGACGAGCAGCCGGTGGTTCTTCTGCGGGTGGAAGTTGGCGACGTTCACTATGAGAAGGGCATCGTCCGGAACCGACCACTCGCGCCTCGTGGCCGCGGCCCGCTCGGCCCACTGGCGCTGCCCCGCCACCCGGACACCGTGGACGCAGGTGGACAGACCGCGCCCGCGCCTGCCGGTCCGCGCACGCGCCACCTGGGGCGAGACCGCCACCGTACGGCTGTCCAGCCAGGCGGTCGCCCGGTCCAGCGCCATCGTCACCGTTCGGTATCGCACGTTGTGGACGGTCGAGACCAGGATCGGCCGCGGGTGCCACAGCCGGGACGCCGGGCGCAGCAGCGCCGCGGGCAGTGGGGAGTGCAGGTTGACCACATCCGGACGCAGGCGCCTGACTTCCCGCACGAGGCGCGCCGGACGCAGCAGCCGGGGGCAGGACGACAGGTCGACGACATCGATCCCCGCCGCGCGGAGCCTACCGGTCAGTTCCTCGGTGGAAGCGCTCAGGCACACCACGGTGTACCGATTGGCCGGACGGCCCGCCTGCCGGCGCGAGGCGGCCAGCAGGCGCTCGACGAGGAGCACCTCGGCTCCCCCGACATCGAGCGTTTTTATTACTTCACAGACATTGACACCGCGCATCGCGCTTGGCTCCCTGGGAAGGCGTTCCATCGGACTGCTAGGGGCGCCTGCGCTCCAAGGCCGGCAGCCCGGCCCCCGCCACGCCGATGTACTTGCCCTCGTACTCGAAGACTCGGAAGGCCCGCTGCCTCTCCGCGTACTCCCGGAAGACCAGGTTGTCCTGGATGTCGTCCATGACGATGACATGCCTGTTGGTCAGGTGCGGACGCACGCGCCGCAGGAAGAACTCTCGTCCGTTCCTCGTCTTGTCGGAGTCGTAGTGCACGAGGTCGACCCGGGTGTCCGGGAGCAGGAACTCCTCAAGATTGCGCCGGTCGCCCTTGGTGCGCAGCGTCCATCTGCGCTTCAGGTCGTCGGGGACGACGTATCCGATGTACCGCTCGGGATCGGCGAGGCGGAAGAAGGGGAAGTCGCTCGACAGCAGGAGGCCGCTCTCGTTGGCGCGCATCGCCGCGAGGATCGCGCTGGTGGACCAACCGGCCGCCACTCCGGTCTCCAGGGCCAGGGCGGGGCGGATGAGCCTGGTCAGCAGGTACAGAAGTTCGACCCCGCCGCCCCCGCCCAGGTTCACGCCCGCGGCGGCGAGCCTGTCGAGACGCGGCCGTGCGAAGTCGGCGAAAGCGGCAGCCCAATCCAGGCCCTCTCGCCACAGGACGGGATCGACGGCGCTCCCCCAGGCGTTCATGTCCTCCGCGTGCCGCGCCGCCCACGCTCGGGCGGCTTTCCTCTCACGGTTGTGCCCGTGGCTCAGGCGCACCCATATTTTCTGCGTCATCACCGGTAGATAAGAAGGGCGGACGGCATTCCTGGCGACGACGCGAATATTCATGCCCGAAGGATATGGCGTCGTTTCATACGCGCCTCGGGAGCGCCACGGGAATATTTCGTAAAAGGAAACGGCAGGCGCGCCGGCGGAATTACGGCCGGCGCAGCGCCGAGATCGGGACCCTCGGCCGGCACCCACCGCTCGACCGGCGCGGCCGTCCGGAAGCGCCGGGGGATCGCAGAGGCTCTCGTGGCCCCAGCGGCAGGGCGCGCCGGCCCCGAGCACGTCATCGGGGTCCGAGCGGGCGCACAGCCGCCGGGCCCGGTCGTCGCGGCGCTTCGACGGTGGCCGTTCCGGCGTGCCGCGAAGGCGTCGTCTCGGGCCTGGTCCAAGCCTCACAACCATCCCCGCCCGCTGGCGATTCCGACTCCGGGGCGCGGCCAAGATCTTGCCACTCCTTTGTACGGTCGGGCGGTCGCCCCGGCGGGGGCGGGCCGACCACCCCGGCGTGCGGCCGGAAAGCGCGTCCCTGTCGAGCGATTTCACGGTGGTGCGGCGGAAGGCCGAATCGAAGTCGGCTTTTTACATTTCACTGAATCGCGCCCGACGACCCGGGACACCATCCGGACCATGTGCCGGTAGGGAATGCGAAAAGGCTTCGCCGGGACCGTGACGGTGCCGCGGAGAAGCCCGATTGGCGGGTTAGCTTCTGCGACGTGAACAGGCCCATCACGAGGAGCCCCTGGTGAGACCGACGCCGAGACCGGACGGCCGGATCCGCGTAATGGAAATCATCGCGCGCATGAATATCGGCGGGCCGGCGACCCAGATTCTCGGACTGCACGAACGGCTGAACGCCGACGAGTTCGACCACCGTCTCTACACCGGACACGTCGACGGAGCCGAAGGCGACCACCTTCTGCTCCGGGACGCCGAGCTGCGGGTACGCCGGATCCCCGGACTCGGCCGCTCCGTCCGACCGGCCGACGACTACCGCGCCCTGCTGCGCCTGGCCGCCGAGATGCGCGAGTTCCGGCCGCACATCGTGCACACGCGGACGGCCAAGGCGGGCGCGCTCGGCCGCACGGCCGTCCGCCTTGCCCGCGTCGGCGCCGCCCGGGTGCACGTGTTCCACGGTCACCTGCTGAGCGGCTACTTCTCGCCCGCCAAGCGCCGGCTCTACGTGTGGGCGGAACGGCGTCTGGCCTCCGTCTCCGACCGTCTGGTGACAGTGGGAGAGAAGGTCCGCGACGACCTGCTCGCCGCCGGGATCGGCAGGCCGGAGCAGTACATCGTGATCCCTCCGGGAGTGCGGCTGGGCTCGGTCCCGGACCGGGAGGCCGCCCGCGCCGCCCTCGGCCTGCCCGGGGACGCGCCCGTCGTCGCCTTCGTCGGCAGGCTCACCCGCGTGAAGCGTCCCGACCGCTTCCTCGCCGTGGCGGAATCGCTGCTCGGACGGCTGCCCGCCTGCCGCTTCGTCGTCTGCGGCGGCGGCGAACTGACAGAGGAGGTAGAGCGGGGCGCTGCCCGAATGCCGGGCTCCTTCCACCTGCTGGGGTGGCGGCCGGACGTCGAGACCGTCTATGCCGCGGCCGACGTCGTCGTTCTGACCTCCGACAACGAGGGGACCCCGCTGAGTCTCATCGAGGCCGGCATGGCAGGCGTCCCTGTCGTGTCGACCCGGGTGGGCAGCGTCCACGAGGTCGTCCGGCACGGCGTCACCGGCCTGCTCGCCGCCCCGGATGCCGGCGAACTCGCCGCGCACACCTTGCGGCTGCTGTCGGACCCGGGTCTCGCCCACCGCATGGGCGAGGCCGCCCGCCGCTGGACGACGGACTCCTTCGCGGTCGAACGTCTGGTGGCCGACACGGAGCGGCTCTACCGGTCGCTGTGCCCCGTTCCGCTGAAGACCGAAGGGAGCCGTATATGAGAGTCCTCGTCACTGGAGGCGCCGGGTTCATCGGCGCCAACCTCTGCCGTACGCTGATCACCCGGCCGGAGGTCGAGAGCGTCACCGTCCTGGACGACCTGAGCAGCGGGGACCGCGCGAACGTCGCCGGGCTCGGAGTCGACCTGGTGATCGGCAGCATCCTCGACAAGGAGCTGGTGGCCGGCCTCACCCGCGAGGCCACGCACGTCGTCCACCTCGCCGCCCGGCCCTCGGTGCCCCGGTCGGTGAAGGACCCCGTCGCCTCGCACATGGTGAACGCCACGGGGACCCTGCAGGTGCTGGAGGCCTGCCGCGCCGCCGGACCCGGTGCGATGCCACACGTCATCCTCGCCTCCTCGTCCTCGGTGTACGGGGACTGCCCTGAGCCGTACAAGCACGAGGACCTGCCGACGCGCCCGCTGAGCCCGTACGGCGCCAGCAAACTCGCCACCGAGGCCTACGCCCTGGCGTACGCCGGCAGCTACGGGCTGCCTGTGCTGCCGTTCCGCTTCTTCAACGTGTACGGGCCCCTGCAGCCCGCCGGGCACGCGTACGCCGCGGTGATCCCGGCGTTCATGGACGCCGCCCTGCGCGGCCGGCCGCTGCCCATTTACGGCGACGGGCAGCAGGCGCGCGACTTCACCTACGTGGGCTCGGTGGCGAGCGTCCTCGCCGACGCCGCCGTGCGCCGGGTGACGAGCTCGACGCCGGTGAACCTCGCCTTCGGCACCCGCGTGTCCCTGATAAGCCTCAAACACACTCTGGAGACCGTCCTCGGACGGCCGGTCGAGACGGAGTTCCTGCCCGCCCGCGCCGGTGACATCCGGGAGTCGCAGGCGTCGTCCCGCCTGCTGCTCGAACGCTTCCCGGGGGTGCGGCCCGTCCCGCTGGACGAGGGTCTCCGCCTGACGATGACCTGGTTCGAAAAGAACCTGGACATCGACCCCCGCTGAACAGGGGTCCGGGCGACCTGTGCCCGGGCCCTTCCGCACGCACGCACCTAACTAACGATCCTGCCAATCGCCACCTGCTGGGAGAAGTCGTGACCAAGTCAAGCGGGAACACGTATCTGATAACGGGCGGAAGCGGCTTCGTCGGGTCTCACCTGACCGACGCGTTGCTCGCCCGCGGCGACTCCGTGATCATTTTGGACAACATGTCGACAGGGCGTCCGGCCAACCTCGCACGCCATGCCGCCGAGCCGCGGTTGCGGGTGGTCCAGGGCTCGGTCCTGGACGAACTCGTGGTGGACGAGCTTGTGCACGAATGTGACGTCGTGGTCCACCTCGCCGCCGCCGTCGGGGTGAAGCTGATCGTCGAACACCCCCTGAGGTCGCTGACGACCAACATCCGCGGTTCGGAGATCGTCATCGAGGCGGCACACCGATACCGGCGCAAGGTCCTGGTGGCCAGCACGAGCGAGATCTACGGCAAGAACTCCGCCGGGCCGCTCGCCGAGACGGCCGACCGCATCCTGGGCAGCCCCGACGTCGTCCGCTGGGCCTACAGCACGGCGAAGGCCGTCGACGAGATCCTGGCCAACGCCTACCACCGGGAGCGCGGGCTGCAGACGATCGTGGTCCGGTTGTTCAACACGGTGGGTCCCCGGCAGAGCCCGGCGTACGGGATGGTCATCCCGCAACTGGTCAGGCAGGCGATCAACGGTCTGCCGCTCACCGTGCACGGCGACGGCACCCAGACGCGCTGCTTCGCGCATGTCGAGGACGTCGTGCGCGCCCTGGTGCTGCTCCTGGACTGCGACGCCGCGGTCGGCCAGACCTTCAACATCGGCTCCAGCGAGGAGGTGAGCATCCTGGAGCTCGCCAAGCTCATCACCGAGCTGGCCGGGAGCACGTCCGGCGTCGACCTCGTGCCGTACGCCGACGCGTACGGGCCGGGGTTCGAGGACATGGCCCGCCGGGTGCCGGACACGACGAGGCTGCGGGAGCTCACCGGCTGGACACCGCGCCGGTCGCTCGACGACATCCTGCTGGACACCATCGCGGAAGCCCGCGCCGAACTGGCGAGCCCGCATCGGTGAACGCCTCGGCCATCCTTGCTGCCGGCTGCGCCGGCATCGTGCTCAGCGCCGCAGCGACCTTCCTGCTGCGCCGCCTCGCCCTGAGGTGGGGGATCACCGACCGGCCCAGCGGCCACAAGTCCCATCTGCACCCCACCCCGTACCTGGGCGGGGTCGCGATCACTCTGGGCACGGTCGTCCCTGCGATCGCGCTCGGCGCTTTCGAGGGACCAGCGGCCGGCATCCTTGTGGGTGCCGTGGCGATGACCCTGCTGGGGCTCATCGACGATCTGATCCCGCTCCCTCAACTCACCCGGCTGGCCATCGAAGCCCTGGCGGCCGGCGTGGCGGTGCTGTGCGGCATCGTCGCGCCAGTCACCGGCGGGCCGCTGGACGTCCTGATCACGCTGCTGTGGATCGTCGTCGTCACCAACTCCTTCAACCTGCTCGACAACATGGACGGCGTTCTCGGCGGCGTGACCGCGGTCAGCGCGACATGCCTGGCGGCGGCCGCCTTCGTGTCGGGACAGCCACTGATCGGGCTGGTCCTGGTCACTCTGTCACCCGCCGCCCTCGGGTTCCTGCTGTACAACTGGGCGCCGGCGCGGATCTTCATGGGGGACGCCGGTTCGCTGTTCATCGGATTCGTCCTCGCCTGCAGCGCGGCACTGCTCGCCGGCACCGCCGCCCCCGCCGGCGGCCCCGGCGCCGCGATCGCGAGCCTGCTCCTGCCGACCTTCGTCTCGACCGTCGACACGGGAGTCGTGCTGCTGTCGCGATGGCGCGCAGGACGCCCACTGCTGTGCGGGGGCACCGACCATCTTTCTCACCGGCTGCGCAGGCTCGGCCTTGGGACCAGACTCACGGCGGTCACGCTCGCCGCGGGCGCCGCCGCAGCCGGCACGGCCTACCTGGCTCTGGTCCTGGGCTGGATCCCGCCGCTCGGCGCAGCGATCGGGGCAGCGGCCGTCGCCTGCCTCGCCGTCCTCCTGCCGCAACGGATTCCGGTCTACCCGGCCGCCCGCCCGCAGCCCTCTCTTCCTGTTAGGCGATGAAGGAATGGAACTTCTCTACTACGCGCGTCTGGTGCGCAGATACTGGCCGCTTCTGCTGGTCTCGCTGATCGTCGGAGTGAGCGCCGCCCTCGTCGTGACCGCGAAGACGCCGCCGAGGTACCTCGCGTCGATATCCATGCTGGTCTCGGCGAACTACCGGGAAGAGAACCTGTCCACCGCCCTGCAGGCGGGGGAACTGTCGCAGCAACGGGTCCAGTCCTACGCCGCCCTGCTGACCAGCCGACGGGTGATCGGGAGGGTCGTCGGTGCCGCGGAGGTCGCGGACCTCCAGGAGAACGTCACCGCCGAGGCCATCCCCAGCACGTCTCTGCTGCGGGCTACCGTCGCCGACTCCGACCCCCGTCGCGCCGCTGCACGGGCCGACTCACTGGGCGCCGTGTTCACCTCGATGATCGACCAGATCGAGCGGCCCACGCCCAAGAGCCCGCCTACCGTCCGGGTCACCGTCGTGGACAAGGCTGATGTCCCCGAGGAGCCCATCGCTCCCCGGCCGGCGGTCAACCTGGCGCTCGGCGTGCTCATCTCGCTGTTCGCGGCCGTCGGCGGGCTCGTCATGCGCGACCGCCTGGACACGACCATCAAGACGGCCGAGGTGCTGCAGAGGGTCGCCGGGACCTCGCTCCTCGCGGTGGTCGGATACGAGCGCGATGCCCGCAGGCACCCCCTGATCATCGGCGGAGCCGGTCGCTCCTCACGGTCGGAGTCGTTCCGTTCGCTGCGAACCAACCTGCAGTTCATCGGTGTGGACCGGAAGCCGAAGTCACTCGTCGTCACCAGTTGCCTGCCCAACGAGGGCAAGTCGTCAACGTCGGCCAACCTGGCGATCGCGATGGCGCAGGCGGGCTGGCGGGTGATCCTGGTCGACGGCGACCTGCGCCGCCCCAGTGTCCCCGGCTATCTCGGCATCGAGGGCGGCACCGGTCTCACGGACGTCCTCATCGACAAGGCCCGCCTGCCCGACGTCATCCAGACCTGGGGCCGGCCCAGCCTGTCGGTGCTGCCGAGCGGACGCGTCCCGCCGAACCCCAGCGAGCTGCTCGGCTCGCAGGGCATGCGCGCGGTGCTGACCCAGCTCACGCAGGAGTACGACATGGTGATAATCGACGCGCCGCCGCTACTCCCCGTCACCGACGCCGCGGCGCTCGCCGCGATCTGCGACGGCACGCTGCTCGTCGTGCGCCACGGCAAGACCCGGCGCGAACAGGTGACGCGCGCCGAGGAGCTGCTGTCGTCGGTCAACGCCCGCCTCGTCGGCGCCGTGCTCAACTTCGCACCGGCCAAGCAGGGCGATCATTACGGCTACGGGTACGGCTACCAGCCGGCGGAGCAGCCGGAGGCGGACGTCAGGTCGCCGCTGCCCGTGTGAACAGCGCCACCGGGGCGGCGAGTGACTCGACGATGCGTCGGGCCGCCGCCCGGTAGGCTCTGCGGGAGCCCCGGTAGGGATCGGCGATGTCGGGCTGCTCCACCCGGACCAGCCCGCGCAGCGCCCTCGCCTCAGCGACCAGCGCGTGCGCCCGCCGCACAGGGTCGGCGTGGCGGAGAACCTCGTCAGCGGGAACCGCCCGGGCCAGCGCGCCGAACTCCGCGATGGTGAACGTGCGCGCCGCCGCCCGAGGATGCAGCGCCACAGCGTGGGAACGGTGCTCGGACGAGGCCGTCAGCACGAGGTCGGCGGCGACCACCGTCTCCGAGGTGAGAGGGCGCGAGGCGAAGCCCTCCGAATCGCCACCGAGCCGGATCAGCTCCCTACGAGCGCCCTCGTCCATCGAGCGCCCCGGCAAGGCATGGGTGCCCGCGCTGGACACGGTGATCGGCGAGCCCGGTCCGAGAGCCGCCCGCGTCAGCCGCTCGGCCAGCGGGGACCGGCAGATGTTCCCCGTGCACACGAACAGGATGCGGAAGCCGGCCCCGGGACCGGCAGGGTCATGAGAGCCGTGGACAAGGTCGCGATCGGGCTCCCGCGCAGGGTTGTGAGCGGCAGCACGGTCCCCCGCACCGCCCCGGAAATGGTCGCGGGCAGAGTCACAGTCACGCGTACGCTCCATGGAGCGGGACGCTAGGACGCGGCGGGCGGGCGGCCGTGGACGGCACGCCGCTTTTTACGATCTCCGGCCTCGTCCCGGATCTCCGGCCCGCGTCGCCGGTGTCCGGCTCTGTCACCGGTCTCCGCCCGCGTCGCCGGTCACCGCGGCGCAAGGCGCGGGCCGCGGCGTGCGGCCCGCGCCTCGTCAGTGCACTGGGCAACCCTGGTCGTTGCGCCGGATCACGGCCTCCTGCGGCCGGACGAGCGGCTGCGCCGGGACCATCGGCGGGGCGGCGGAGTAGGGTTCGAGCAGGTCGAGGTCCATCGTCCTCGTCTGCCGGGGGGCGAACTCCAGCACCGTCGAGAAGATCGGGTGCGACCGCTCATACTCCGTGTAGAACCCGGAAGGCCGGCCGTCCACCCGCATCTCGGTGGCCTGCGCGCCGATGGCGCCGTACAGCGACACCCACAGCCGGTTCGATCCGGGGACGTGGGACCGGCGCGGGGAGTCGAGCCGGTCGGTGACATAGCTGGGCAGGTGCCCGTGCGGCACGTCGTTGGCGAGGCTGATGTGCACCTTCGCCTGGCGCATCCCGTCGGGGCGGCAGGGCCCCAGCTCGTAGGTGATCGACCGGCGCAGGTAGTAGTCGAGCTTGGTCCCGGCCGAGTTGTTGACGACGAGCGCCGCGTACGGCCCCGGCCGCTCGGGCAGCACACCGCCGAGGGGGGTCGCCTCGAGCCGCGCCTCCTCGTCCTTCCTGCTGGTCCAGATCTGGACCCTGCGGTCGGTCGCGAGGCCGGCCAGGACCGGCACCAGCCGGGTGGGCTCGGGATTCGCCCTGATCAGCGCCTCACTCACGGCGCCCGCGAGCCTGATCAGGTATTTCTTGCGTTCGACCGGGTCGGAATAGCGCTCGTACGCCACCCGCTCGGTGAGGTCGACGACGTTGGCGGCGGTGACGGTCTCGCCTCCCGGCAGCCGCACCGGCCCGGTGATCTCCAGCATCCGGGCCAGGCCGACCGGATCGGTGGCGATGGCGCCGTCCACCGGCTTGCCCGTCTGCCGCTGCCACAGCCCGGCCCAGGTGGTCGCGGCGTACGGGAAGTGCGGCGACAGGTTGGACACCGACAGCATCTTGGCCGCACCGGGCCCGTAGCGCGCACGGAAGCGCACCCCGTGGTCGACCACGGGCTTACTACTGTTCGCGAGGCCGTTGTTGGCCGACAGCCGCTCGATCGCGATCCTGCCCCGGTCGGCGCGGAGGATGCCGTACGCGCCGACCAGGCCGCCCGTCCCGCGTGCCTCGGCGTTGGTCTGGAACGCCAGGAAGTAGCGCCTCGGGCCGTCGCGGCCGAGCATGGGCGGTGCGAGCGCCGCGACGTTCGCCGCCGCGCCCGCAAAGCCCTGGATCCTTGCGGTCTCCCGCACCATCGTGTCGCGCGCCCGGTCCACGGCCTCCAGGCCGGTTTCGGCCGGGGTGCGCGCCAGCTCCGACCGCGCCGCCGCGATGCGTACGGCGGCGCGGTCGAGGACCGGCGCCAGCGCGTCGAGAGTCGCGAGCATCCGGCTCTGGTCGTTCCCGGCGAGAGCGCCGCCCCCCGTCATGAGCGGGGCGGCCACCCGCTGGACCTCGGCCAGCACGTCGGTGAACTCGGCGGCCGCCCCCGCCAGGCCGCGGACCGTCGTCGCCGCGTCCCCCACCAGGGGCAGATGCGTGAGCAGGGCCCAGTCGGGGCCGCCTGTCAGCCGTCGCGCCTCCGCCGCGTGCCGCCGGGCGTCCGCGAGCGTCCTGCTCAGCGAATCGCCCGGCGACCCGAGGCGGGCGGTGCGCAGCCGGAGCAGAGCGTCCCGCGCCGCCTCAAGGTGGTCGCGCACGCTCAGCCCGAGATGCGCGGACCAGCCCCCGGCCAGCACGAGGCCGAGGGCCAGCGACGGCAGGCCGACGACGACCAGCCTGCGCCTCATCCTCTTAGGCACCGGTCTGCTCGACACCTGTCTACTTGGCGTCGGTGGACCGGCGGCGCCGTGCGGAGAGCATGGTGCAGCCGAGCGCGACGGCCAGCAGGCCCGCGCCAGCCGCGGCGATCCCCATCGGCGCGCCCGTGAACGGCAGCTGCGGGCCGGCCGCAGCCGGTGCGGGGCCGCCGCCGCCCATCTGCTCGGAGTCCATGCCCATGGGCATGTCCTCGTCGTAGGACTCCTCGTCCGCGCTCTCCTCGGGCTCCTCCTCCGACTCCTCCTCGGAGAAGTCCTCGTCGGGGAGCTCGGCGACGTCCTCCGGCGACCTCTCGCTGGTCTGGACGGCGTTCTGGACCGGGAGTGCCCCACTGTCGCTACCCGGGCCGCCCGGCCCGATGATGGGCTGGGCACCGTCGTTGTTCTGCGTGTCGTTGCTGGTCCAGGCGCCGGGTCCGGTGTTGTTCCACTGCGGTCCGGTGCCCCACCACGTCGGCCCGCAGTTGCCGTTGGGGCAGTTGGTGGTGTTCACAGTCTCCGGCTCCACGCCCTGCACGTCCGCGGCCGGGACGACGGTGGTCGTGGCCGGTTCGACGACCTTGTCGGCCTTGTCGGCCTTGTCAGCCTTGTTGACGCCGTCCGCGCCGGGGTCGCCCCAACCGTCGCCACCGCGACCGCCCCTGCCGTCGTCGCGGTCCCCGCCGCCGGCACCGCCACCGCCGCCCACGGGACCGAGCAGCCGGCCTTCCCGTGAGAGACCGGCCAGGGCATCGAAGGGGTCATCCGAGAAATCGCCCAGGAACACCAGGGCGAACGGTTCGAAGGGGGCGGGCGGGTACGGCTGCATGGCGACCTTCGGCGCCGCCGCGTAGGTCTGTGCGGCGGCCACGCCGGCACCGCCGAGCGTCAGGCCGCCCGCGACCGTCACCGCCAGAAGAATAGGTACTGTAGTTTTTCGCGCCACTTTGGACTCCCGATAACGGCCGCTCAATTCCTTGAGCATTTGCCCGGATTGCCAG
>Ga0164243_10004713_pt1 | contig 21214 bp, 16 predicted proteins | sample OricompcompostOP_FD_108781 | JGI IMG/M metagenome (GOLD analysis project Ga0164243, IMG submission 108781) | Organic Plus compost microbial communities from Emeryville, California, USA - Original compost - Organic plus compost (OP) | ecosystem: Engineered > Solid waste > Mixed feedstock >...
CTACCCCGGCGTGACCGCCACCCCCTTCCCGGCCGTCGAGCCGGCACTGGCCTGAGAGGACATCGAGATGACTGACATCGAGTACGCCAAGAAGTGGGCCGACACCCGGCTCAACGACCAGGCCGCGCACCGCGACCTCTACGCGGCCTCCGAGGAGTTCGTGATCGAGAGCCGCAAGGTCAACGACCACCTCGGCGACACGATCTCCACCGACGAGGAGTTCCGTGAGGACCTGCCGGTGTGGGCCGACGGCCGCCAGTCGATGACCGTGACCGAGGTGTTCGAGGGCAACGGGCACCTGATGAACCACTGGGACTACCAGGTGGAGGGAGCCGACACCTACCGAGGGCTGTCGACGGAGGGCAAGACGCTGACGACCAAGGCGTCGACGTTCCTGCAGTTCAACGACGCCGGCAAGATCATCCTCGAGTCGACCTTCGTCAACGAGAACCCGCTGTTCCAGCAGCTCGGCGTTCCGATCATCACCCCCCACTACTGGGAAGAGGGCTTCGACCCCGCGTCTCTCGGCTGATCCGACCGCCGTGCTTCGGGCCGGGGACCGATCGGTCCCCGGCCCGTGTCCTGCGCGGCCGACACCTGCGCTCATCCACCCACCCTGCGGGTTCACCCCAAGGGGGGGTGGGGTTCCTCCCCCTGGGCGTCGTGGGGTTCGAGGGCCGCGCCATACGTTCGTGACGCAGATCACCCGAAGGCCGCCGAGGCGCACTCAGCGGACCGACCGACAGCAAGGAGACAGGGACCATGTGGGGCACGATGCCGGACGTCCTGGACAGGACCTGTGGCTACTACCGCGACCAGGTCGCGATCATCGACGACGAGCGCCGGCTCACCTACGCCGAGCTGCGCGACCTCTCCGACCGCCTCGGCTCGGCGCTGCTGTCGCTGGGCGTGAGCAAGGGTGACCGGGTCGGTCTCCTGATGCCGAACTGTCTCGAGTTCATCCCGTGCCAGCACGGGATCTGGAAGTCGGGTGGCGTGCTGGTCCAGATGCCGACCCGGGCCTCGGCGTCGGTGCAGCAGGCCAACCTCGCGCAGACCGAGGCCACCACCCTCATCTACCACGCCTCCCTCGAAGGCATCGTCGAGGAGCTGCGCGGCCAGCTGCCGCGGCTGACCACCTTCATCCGGGTGGGTGGTGACCCGGTCGAATCCGGTGACCACGACTTCGACACGCTCGTCGACAAGCAGCCCACAGGTCGCCCCGACGTCGAGATCGATCAGCACGACGAGTGCTACGTGCTGTTCACCTCTGGCAGCACCGGCGAACCCAAGGGCGTCATCCAGTCGCACTTCACCTGGGGCCACTACAGCATCACCGCCGGCCTCGAGATCGGCGATGCTCGCTGGGGTGAGGTCTTCGCCCACGGCGCCCCGCTGACGCACTACACGCAGATCTTCGTGATGCCGACCTTCCTGCGCGGTGGCACCAACGTGATGCTGCCCGGCCTCGAGGTCGAGCCACTCCTGCAGAGCATCGAGAAGTACAAGATCACTGCCACAGCCGTGGTGCCGACCATCATCTACCTGCTCCTCGACCACCCGAAGCGCGCGGAGTTCGACCTCTCGTCACTGCACACCATGCTCTATGCCGGGTCGCCGATCTCTCCCGAGCGGCTGCGTCAGGCGCTTGACGTGTTCGGCCAGATCTTCATCCAGGCCTACGCCGGCACCGAGCCCGGCTACGTCTCCTGCATGCGCAAGTCGGACCACCGGGTCGACAGCGACGAGGCCATCGCGCGCCTCGCCTCCGGCGGCCGCCCGATCCCGTATGTGGAAGTCTCCATCCAGGACGACGACGACAACCCACTGCCGGTCGGCGAGGTCGGCGAGGTGTGCTCCCGTCAGCTCGGCCAGATGCTCGGCTATGTCGACGGCTCCCGCAACGCGGAGGCGCTGCGGGACGGCTGGGTGCACACGGGCGACATCGGAAAGCTCGACGACGACGGCTTCCTCTACATCGTCGACCGCAAGAAGGACATGGTGGTCAGTGGTGGTTTCAACGTCTTCCCGCGCCAGGTCGAGGACGTCATCGTCACCCACGCGGCCGTGGCTCAAGCCGCGGTGATCGGCGTCCCGCACGAGAAGTGGGGCGAGGCGGTGCACGCATTCGTCGTCCGCAAGCCTGGCGCCGAGGTCAGCACCGAAGAGATCCAGGCGCAGGTGAAGGCCGAGCTCGGCGCCATCCCGTCCCCCAAGACCGTCGACTTCGTCGACGAGCTGCCCGTCAACCCGGCCGGCAAGGTCGACAAGAAGGCGCTGCGTGCGCCCTTCTGGCAGGGCCGCGACCGTCAGGTCGGCTGAGCAACCCACACACCTTTCAGGAAGAGAGAAGACCAATGACCGTTCCGCACTACGGCAACTACATTAACGGCGAGTGGGTCGACAACGGCCAGCGGCTCGAGGTGCGCAGCCCGGCCACCGGTGAGCTCGTCGCCACGGTCGCCAAGGGCGGAGTCGCCGAGATCGACGCCGCCGTGGCGGCAGCCAAGGCAGCCCACGCCGAAGGCACCTGGCGTCGCACCCCGCCGGCCGAGCGTGCCGCGATCATCAACGCCGTAGCGGCCGACCTCGGCAGCCGCATGGACGAGCTCGCCGCGCTGCAGAGCCGCGAGAACGGCGCGACCATCCGGGTCACGGGTGCGCTCCACGTCGGCCTTTCGCTCGCCAACATGCAGTTCATCGCGGCGCAGGCCCTCGACTACGAGTTCGAGAAGGCCGGCCCGGAGATCGGTCCGGTGCCCGCCGAGGGCATCCTGCGCCGCGAGCCGCTCGGTGTGGTCGGTGCGATCGTGCCGTGGAACATCCCGCTGCTGACCATCGTCTGGAAGGTGACGCCGGCGCTGGCCGCCGGCAACACCGTCGTCCTCAAGCCCGACGAGCACGCGCCGTTGCTGGCCCTGGAGTTGACGAAGGCGTTCGAGGCGGCCGGCCTGCCTCGGGGGGTCCTCAACGTCGTCGTCGGCGACGGTCACGACGCCGGAGCCCAGCTCAGCCAGCACCCCGACGTCCGCAAGATCGGCTTCACCGGCTCCACCGAGGTCGGCAAGAGCATCCTCGGCGCCTCCGCCGACAACATGAAGCGGGTCACGCTCGAGCTCGGCGGCAAGGGACCGAACATCCTGCTCGATGACGCCGACCTCGATGTCGCCATCGACGGCGCCATCTACGCGTGCATGGCCAACAACGGCGAGGCCTGCGAGGCCGGGACCCGGCTTCTGGTGCCCAGCTCGCGGAAGGACGAGATCGTCGAGCGGCTCGTTGCCCGGATCGGCACGATGAAGATCGGTGACCCGCTCGACCCCGCCACCGACATCGGGCCACTGATCACCGCCGATCAGCGCGACCGAGTGCTGGCCCACATCGCGAAGGCCGAGACCCAGGGCGCGAAGGTCGCGACCGGGGGTTCGGCGCCGGTCGGTGCGGAGTTCGAGAACGGCAACTTCGTCGAGCCGACCGTGCTCACCGACGTGACGCCGGACATGACCGTCGCGTGCGAGGAGGTCTTCGGCCCCGTCCTCAGCGTGCTCAGCTACGACACGGTCGAGGAGGCGATCGCGATCGCCAACGACACCGAGTACGGCCTCTCGGCCGGCGTGTGGGGCACCGATGAGGCGCGCGTGCTCGACGTCGCCCGACAGCTCGAGGCAGGGATGATCTACGTCAACGACTGGCATGTCCTGCATCCGGCCTACCCGTTCGGCGGCTACAAGCAGAGCGGGCTCGGTCGCGAGGGCGGCCCCAACGCGCTCGATGCCTACACGGAGCAGAAGTACATCTCCGTCGACCGCTCCGGCGGCGTCGAGAACAAGGCCTACGCCCTGGTGCTCGGCACCCCGGCCTGAGTCGTCCACCACCATCGGGAGGAGCGACCATGCATCCCTACGCAGACCAGCAGGAGGGCGCGGCCCGCGTCGAAGCGGCCCTCGACCAGCTGCGCGCCGGTCAGCCCGTCGTCGTCTTCGACGACGAGGATCGTGAGAACGAGGGCGACCTGATCTGTGCTGCCGAGCTGATGACGGCCGAGACGATGGCCTTCGTCGTGCAGCACACGAGCGGGCTGGTCTGCGTGGGGATGTCCGGGGAGCGGATCGACGAGCTCGGCCTGCCCGCGATGGTCGAGGCCGCGGACGATCCGCGCGGCACGGCGTTCACGGTGTCGGTCGACCTCAAAGGCGTGACCACGACCGGCGTCTCCGCCAGCGACCGGGCGATCACCGCGCGTGCCCTCGCCAACCCCTTCGTGCAGGGGGAGCAGTTCAGCCGACCCGGACACATCTTCCCGCTGCGGGCGCGGCCAGGCGGGGTGTTGCAGCGCAGCGGACACACCGAGGCCGCGGTCGACCTGTGCCGGATGGCCGGCCTGCACCCGGCGGGCGTGCTCGCGGAGATCACCAATGTCGACGGCACCATGGCACGGATGCCCGACCTGGTGGGCTTCGCCCGCGAGCATCAGCTGGTGCTCGTGTCGGTCGCCGACCTGGTCCGCTATCGCATGGCGGCCGAATCGCTCGTCACCTGCACCGCTGCGGCGCGGGTGCCGACCGACGTCGGCGACTTCGACGCCGCGACCTACCGATCGGAGGTCGACGGCACCGAGCACGTCGCCTTCATCCGCGGTCACGTCACCGGCAAGCCCGACGTCCTGGTCCGTGTGCACTCGGAGTGCCTCACCGGCGACGTCCTGGGCTCGCGACGGTGCGACTGCGGTGAGCAGCTGCAGCTGGCACTGCGGAAGGTCGCTGAAGCCGGGTGCGGCGTCGTGCTCTACCTGCGTGGCCACGAGGGGCGTGGCATCGGCCTCACCCACAAGCTGCGCGCCTACCAGCTCCAGGACGACAGCGGACTGGACACGGTCGACGCGAACCTGGCGCTCGGGCTGCCGGTCGACAGCCGGGAGTACGGCGTCGGGGCGCAGATCCTTCGGGATCTCGGCGTCTCGTCGATCCGGCTGATGAGCAACAACCCGGCCAAGTTCGCCGGCCTGTCGGCGTACGGGATCACCATCACCGAACGGATGCCGCTTCGGGTCACTCCCAACGACCGGAACGCCGACTACCTGCACACGAAGGCGACCCGGCTCGATCACGACCTCGGCGCCGCTGAGACCTCGGAACGGAATGCATCATGACCACGACGCTCGCCCCACCCGACACCGCGACGAAGTTCCGCCAGGCAATGGCGGCCTTCCCCAGCGGCGTGACCGTGATGACCACGACGGACGCCGACGGCGAGTTCCGCGGGTTCGCCGCCAGCTCGTTCTGCTCGGTCTCCCTCGACCCGGCACTGGTGCTGGTGTGCATCGCAAAGACCGCCCAGTGCTACGACGCGTTCATGACCAACGACCAGTGGTCGATCCAGATGGCCGGCTCGGCGCACATCGAGCTGATCGAGCGCTTCGCGACCAAGGGTGCCGACAAGTTCGCGGGCGGTGAGTTCGTTCCCGACCACCGGGGCGTGCCGGTGCTACTCGATGCGGCCGTGCTCATCGAGTGCGAGGCACACGAGCGTCTCGACGGCGGTGACCACACGATCCTGATCGCGCGCGTGATCGAGATCGACCTCGACGACCGGCCGCCGGTGCTCTACTTCCAACGCGGCTTCCGGCATCTCGACCAGATCCCCCTCGAGGGGTCGCTGTCGTGACCGCCACCCAGCTTCCTCCCGAGAACGAGGAGTATCCGCCGCGTGAGCTGCCGGCCGGCGGCCGAGCCATGCAAGCGACCCCCTCCGGCATCCAGCGCGTCGTCACCGACGTCGGGCAGTCCGGGCAGTTGCTCGCTGCGGTGGTCAAGAGCGCGATCCGGCAGCCGACGGGGTACTGGGGCGATGTCCGCGACGAGATGTACTCGATGCTACGGTTCTGCTGGCTCCCGGTACTGCTGGCGGTCGGCGGGTTCACCTTCCTGATCGCCAACTACGCCTACGATCTCGTCAGCCTGCTCGGTGCCGGCAACCGGCTCGGCACCTACTTCGTGTTCGCCTCGCTCCGTGAGATCTCGCCGTTCTGTACAGGCATGGCGGTCGCGGGCGTGATGGGCACCGCGATGACCGCTGACCTCGGCGCGCGACGGATCCGCGAGGAACTGGACGCGCTGACCGTGTTGGGCGTTGACATGATCCGCAGCCTCGTACTGCCGCGGGTCTTCGCGATCACCGTGATGACGGTGCTGTTCAACATCCTCGGCGGCGTGCTGGGCATCGGGGTGGCCCTGATCTCGGCCTCCTGGCTGGGTGACACTTCGACCGGCGCCTACATGGGCAACCTCTTCGGTGCCCTGACCATCCCCGAGATCGGTGGCACGATCATCAAGACGCTGCTGATCGGACTCTTCATTGGCGTGGTCTCCGCGCAGAAGGGCTTGACCGCCAAGGGCGGCGCCGAGGGCGTCGGCAAGGCGGTCAACGAAGCCGTCGTGCTTTCTTTCGCGGCCGTCTGGGTCCTCAACTTCGTCGTGAACCTGACGATGCTCGGACTCTTCCCCGACATGCTGATCAACAGGTGACGACATGACGACGACGAGGGTCGACGAGAACACTGCTGACGAGACCGAGGACGAGAACGTCTCGGCGAGCAGCCAGGGCAAGTTCGGCGGCTACAACGACGGCAGCTCACTGATCACCGACTTGGGCAAAATCGCGAGCTTCTCGCTGCGGATCGCCAAGACGATGCCACAGGTGCGTGAGCACATTCCCGAAATCCTGCGCCAGGCCGGCATTTTCATCCTGAAGAGCACGCCGATCATCTGGTTCATGATGTGCATGCTCGCCGCCGAGATCGCGCTGGAGGCACACTACCTCCTCAAGCAGCTCGGGGCCGGCGGCTACACCGCGGTCTTCAGTTCGACGGCTGACTACACCGTCGCGCAGGAGATGTGGGGCTGGATCCTCGCGGCGAAGGTGGGTTGCGGACTGGTCGCCGAACTCGGATCGATGCGGATCAGCGAGGAGATCGATGCACTTGAGGTGATGGGCTTCAACCCGCTCGTCTACCTGGCCAACACGCGAGTCGTGGCGATCATGCTGGTGACGCCGTTCATGTTCGTCGCCGGCACGGGGCTGATGTACCTGCTCGGCTACTTCCTGAACGTGCACTACTTCCACAGCGTCTCCGCAGGCGGCTATCTGTCGGTCTTCTGGTCGTTCACGACCCAGCAAGATCTCATCTTGTCCCTGCTGACAGGGGCGTTGATGGGTCTGCTCATCGTCCTCACCGGGTGCTACTACGGCTACAACGCCAGCGGTGGCCCGGTCGGGGTCGGCAAGGCGACCGCCAAGTCGATGGTGATCAACCTCGTCATCGTCAGCGTCCTCGGCGCTGTCTTCCAACAGATGTTCTTCAGCGGCCTGGTCCGCGCACCCATCAGCTTCTGACCACGTGTCGCATGGTCGACGAAAGGAATTCCGGGATGTCCACGCAGGTTGCAACGTTCGAGAACGACACGTCCTACGACCACATCTATGCCAATGGCGTCATCGCAGACCCGAATCCGGGCGTGGAGCACAGCATCAACGTCAGGAACGTCAAGAAGTCGTTCGGTTCCTTCGACGTGCTGACCGGACTCAACCTCAACTTCGTCGACAACGCGATCACCACCGTGCTCGGCCCCTCGGGCACCGGCAAGAGCGTGCTGCTCAAGCACATCGTCGGCCTGCTCGAGCCCGATGAGGGCATGATCGAGGTCTTCGGCCAGGACATCTGGCGGATCTCGGAGGCCGAGCGGCAGGAGATCCGCAAGCGCTTCGGAGTGCTCTTCCAGGACGGCGCGCTGTTCGGCTCGATGAACATCTACGACAACGTCGCGTTTCCGCTGCGCAAGCACACCCGCAAGCGCGAATCGGAGGTGCGCGAGATCGTGATGTCGCGGCTGGAGGAGGTCGGCCTGACCCGAGCAGTGAGCAAGTTTCCGGGCGAGGTCTCCGGTGGTATGAAGAAGCGCGCTGGTTTCGCGCGTGCGCTGGTACTGAACCCCAGCGTGGTGATGTTCGACGAGCCGGACTCCGGCCTCGACCCGGTGCGTACCAGTCTGCTCAACGATCTGATCCTCAAGGTGCACGCTGAGCACGGCGGCACCTACATCCTGGTCACCCACAACATCCCGACCGCGCGCAAGGTGAGTGACTACGTGGGCGTGGTGTGGCAGGGCAAGCTCATCCACTACGGCGAGACCGAGGAGGCATTCAACTCTGACATGCCCTTTGTGAGGCAGTTCCTCGCCGGTGATTCCATCGGCCCCCTCGGAATGGACTGAGACTGAGATGTCCGTGATGAAACGTCCGATCGCCGTCGCCATCGCCGGCGTCGTGATCGTGGCCGGCCTGTTCCTGCTACGTGAGAAGAGCGGATACGAGGTGCAGTTGATCCTGCCCTCCGCTGCCCAGCTCTCGAAGAACACGCCGGTCTGGATCGATGGCAACCAGGTGGGCAAGGTCACTGATTTGGGGCTCAAGGACGGCAAGGCGTTGGTCCGCGTGCAACTCGATGACGATGCCGCGCCCCTGCACAGTGGCACTGCCACCCGGGTGGAGTGGGTCTCTGCCGTGGGCGAGCGGGTGCTCACGGTCATTCCGGGACCCGAGTCGAACCCTGAGATCCCCGAAGGGTCCTACGTCGAAGGCACCTCGCGCCAGATCGAGGTCGACGAGGTACTCGCGGCGTTGGACACCAAGACGCGCAAGCGGGTCTCGTCGCTGATCGGCCGCCTCCAGACGACGGTCGACGGGCGCGAGCCCGAGCTCAAGGACACGATCAAGCAGGCGTCGGGCACGGTGGATGCGCTCGGCGACGTGCTGCGAGCTGTCGGTGAGGACGGACCGGCGATCCGTGCCATTGTGAAGGATCTCTCCGCATTGCTCGACGCCTCTGCCGCCCGGCGGAACAAGATCGGCGCCAGCGTCACTGACCTGAGCAAGCTCGCGTCGTCGGTGGCCGCGGAGCAGGAGGCCATCAGCGCCACGCTCAAGCAACTGCCCACGACGCTGGCCACGGCGAAGACCACCCTGGGTAAGGTGCCGTCGGCGTCGACAGAGACCGTCGGCTTGTTGAACGACCTGAAGCCTGCGACGCAGAAGCTTCCCTCGGTGAGCCGCAACCTGGCGCCGGTGCTCGTCGATCTGCGCGCCACCGTCGCCGACCTGCGTCCTCTGCTCGGGGCGGCCGACCGACTGCTCGGGCGCACGCCAGGTCTGCTCGACAGCAGCCACGACGTGTTGCCCGGCGTGAACGGCATGCTGACCGACCTGGCTCCGGTCATCGCGTTCCTGCGGCCGTACACGCCCGAGGCGGTCGGTGGGTTCGGGAACTGGGGTCAGGCGTTCGCGGCCTACGACGGTGCCGGTCACACCTGGGCCGGTCTGCTCGCGCCGGGCGCCAGCGCGCTCAACGAGACGCCGGTGCCGCTTCCCACCGCGCGACAGAACCCCGAACCGTACCCCGGGCAGGCAGAAGGCCAGCCATGGGTCGACGCGACCGGCAGTGAGGTGCAGTGACCGTGAAAAAGGGACTCATAGCAACCCTGGGCGTGGCTGTCCTCTTGTTGGCCGTGCTGGTCGGCACGACCGGTGCGTCGGGCGACGACTCCATCGAGGTGGTCGCCTACTTCGACGACGCGAGCCCGCTGACGTCCGGCAACGTGGTGAAGGCCGCCGGCGTCGATGTCGGCACCGTGGACTCCATCAAGATCGACGACGGGCGGGCCAAGGTCACGTTGAAGCTCGACCGAGCTGTGCTCCCGCTGCACAAGGACGTCACCGCCACCATCACCAATCAGGACCTGCTCGGCGAGCGCTTCGTCAAGCTCGAGCGCGGCTCCGACGACCAACCGGAGCTCTCGGAGCCGATGATCATCCCGGAGAAGCAGACCTCCCGGGTGGTCGACTTGCAGGACGTACTGAATTCGGTCGACACTCCCACCGCCGAGGGGCTCTCTGCGCTCCTTACAGAGAGCGGCGAGGCATTGCGCGGCCACGGCAAGAAGGCTGACAAGGCGCTCGCTGCTCTGGCGCCGGCGCTGCGCCAGGCAGACGACCTCGCCGCGATCCTGCGCGACCAGAACAAGCTGCTGGGACGTCTGGTTGACACTGCTTCACCCGTCGCCTCCGCACTGGCGACCAAGGACGGCAAGGCGATGAACCAGTTGGTTGAATCGTCCACTCGGCTCCTGGAGGGGATCGCCGCAGAGCGAGCGGCGCTGCAGACCTCCCTGGCCGAACTGCCTTCGACCTTGTCGAGCGCGCGGCAGACTTTGGCCGAACTCGTCGGTACCGCAGGCCCGGCGACGCGCACGCTGCGCAAGTTGCGGCCCGTGACCGACGACCTGCCCGAGATCAGCAAAGAGTTGACCCGCTTCGCCAACGCTGCCGACCCGGCTCTCGCGTCACTGCCGCCGGTGCTCAAGGAGGCAGATCGCCTGCTCGAACAGGCGGCACCGGTGGTCAACCAGTTGCGGCCGGCCGGCAACGGGCTGGTCTCTACGGCTCGTTCCGCCGACGAGCTCACCGACGATGCGCTGAGCGGGAAGAGCCTGGTCGACCTGATGGAGTTCGCCAAGGGGTGGTCACTGGCGACCAGCGACTACGACGCCATCAGTCACTACTTCAAGGCGATGATTCCCTTGTCCCCGAATGCCGTCGGCGATGACCTGAACGCCCTCGTGCCCGCCCTCCCCGACGATGTCCTCCACAATCTGCCTATCCCGAGTGCCCCCGATCTCCATCTGCCCGGCCGCGAGGACGATCGGAGCCAACAGGGGGATGGGGGCAAGCAAAGCAAGCGGGGCGCGAAGGCTGACGAGGGAACCGATTCGACTCCGCAGCAGGGCAACCTCGGGACCCTTCTCGAAGGCCTGCTCGGCGGCCAGAGGTCGCAGAGCGCGACCGGGCTCTCGGCCGAGCAGGAGCAGAACCTGCTCCAGCAGATCCTCGGAGGTTCACGATGAGCAAGCTCATCACCCCAGAGTTACGCAGCCGTGCCTTCTCGTTCCGCGCCGGACTGATCGTGCTCGTCATCGTGGCGGCACTGCTCTACGTGGCCTTCAGGGCGCAGACCGGCATGCCCTTCCGCCCGACCACGACGGTCCAGGCTGAGGTGGCCGACGTCCACTCCCTGAAGCCCAACGACGAGGTCCGGCAGCACAGCCGCCGCATCGGCCGGGTCAGCGACATCGAGTACCGAGACGGCGTCGCGGTGGTCACCATGCAGCTCGATGGCCACGTGGACGTCTACCGCGATGCCACCGCAGCGATCTGGGACCTCTCCGCTCTGGCCACAAAGTTCGTCGAGCTCGACCCGGGCACGTCGGAGGCTGGCAAGCTCGGTGACCGCGCGATCGGTGTCGAGCAGACCGTGGAGTCCTCCGACCTCTACGAGGTCCTGGACGTGCTCGACGCGCCCACCCGGGCACAGGCCACCAGCACCCTTCGCGAGGTCGGAGGCGGCATGGCCGGGCATGGCCAGGATCTGGCTGCGTTCTTGAACAGCGCGCCGGACGTGCTGCGGGACCTCGGCAAGGTCTCCGCCTCGTTGTCGGCGAGTGAGGCCGATCTACCGGCGTTGCTGGTCGAGGCGCAGACGCTGGCCAGCCGCTTCGACGGTCGGCAGGACGAGCTCGCCGGACTCGTCGAGCACACGGCGGACACGCTGTCAGCGGTGGCGATCGATGACGGAAAGCCACTGCGCGACACCGTGCGTCGCCTGCCTGGCGCCCTCACACACGCCCGCCAGGCCATGGATGACCTACGCGAGCCGCTCGTCGACACGCGCGTAGCCGTGACGGCTCTCGAGCCTGGCGCCGCTGCACTCGCCCGTTCCGAGAACGACCTGCGCGGCTTCCTCCGCGAGGCCGTCCCGGTGGCAGGCCAGGTTCCACCGGTGGCGCACCAGGCCGTGCCGGCCGTCAAGAAGCTCACCGGCGCGATCGCCGACGCCCGTCCTCTGGCGCCGAAGATCACCCAGGCCGTCCACGACCTGATCGACCCCTTGCAGGCTCTTGCGCCCTACGCGGGGCCGAGCATGGCGTCCCTCTTCCTGAGGGGCAGGAGCTTCGTCTCCCAGGGGCCGAACCCCGGCGTGCGTTACGCCCGTCTCGGGGTCACCCCGGGCGTCAACACGGTGACCGGAGGACTGGTGAGCTCGCGCGACCTCCCGCAGAACGCGTATCCCGCGCCGGGACAGGCTCAGTATGACCGTGCTGAGGGTCTGCTCCCCGTCGGCCTGCAACTCGGATCGGGGAAGTGATGAAGACTCCAACCACAGCCCGGCGCATCGCCGCGGCCTCGCCGAAGGCGAAGGGCATCGCCGTCATGGTGTTCCTGCTGCTCTTCGCCCTGGTGGCGTTCAACCGGCCTCGGGTGGACACCACGCTGGCGAGCGGCGAGATGCTCAGCGCCCAGTTCAGCCGCGACTACAAGCTGCTGCCCTATCAGAGCGTGGTCAAGCTCGCCGGGGTCAAGGTCGGCACCGTGGTCGACGTCGACGCCACCGAGCACGGCGCGAAGGTGAAGATGAAGCTCGATGACGGGGTGCTGGAGAAGCTCGGCACCGCGCCGCAGGCGAACGTGCGTCCCACGTTGGTCCTCGGCGGGAAGTACTACGTGGAGTTGGTGCGCGGAGGTGAGGACGGCCAACCGCAGGCCGGCAGCATGATCCCGCAGAAGCGGACCAGCGTCCCGGTCGAACTCGACCGTGTGCTTTCCGCGGTGACCCCGGACGCGGCAGAAGCCGTCGGGGGCACGGTGAAGAGTCTGAACGGCACCTTCGGCCCGAAGGGTCGGAAGGCGACGGAGCGACTGCTCGACAACGGTCCGGCGACCCTGGGGGGCACGAAGGAGGTGCTCCGCGGCCTGCGCGGCCAGCACCCCAAGGACGACCTGACCGGTGTCGTGACCGGACTGCAGCACACCGCCGCGGCACTGAACCGGAACCGAGGGCAATGGCAGGGCATCCTCGACGACCTGGCGACGACGACGTCGGCGTTGGGTGAGGAGGCACGCCCGCTCGCTGCGGCTATCGCCGATGCCCCGCAGACGCTGTCGGTGACCCGCACGGGTCTGGCGGACCTCGACGGCACGCTGGACCGGCTGAAGAAGACCGCGACGTCGTTCCGGCCCAGCGCCGAGGAGCTGGCGCCCTTGCTCGAGGACCTGGACCCGGTGCTGGTCACCGCACGGCCGGTTCTTGCCGACGCGCGCAAGGTCGTGCGCGACGCACGCCCGCTCGTCTCCGATCTCGTCCCGCTCTCCGAGGACGCCACACAGGCACTCGACGACGTCTCCGGACCGGTGCTGAAGCGGCTCAGCGGTCCGGTGACCAAGGCTCTCCTCTCGCCCTGGCACGGGACCGGGGTCTACGAGGGCGGCGGCAACGACCACCTTCTCTACGAGGAGACGGGCTACTTGCTTGCCGACATCGCCGACGTCTTCAAGTTCCACGACCACAACGGTGCGATGGGCCGGCTGATGGCCGGCGTCGGTCTGAACACGCCCGGCGGCGTGCTCGGCTATCCGCTCGAGAAGATCCTCGAGCGGGGTGGGCTCCAGCTCCCCGCGGGCCCGCAGGAGGGCGCCAACGAGGGCGAACCGGCTCCTCCGCTCGGCTCCACGCCGTCCTATCCCGGCGATGACGGCCTGCTCAGCAACCTGGAACTGCCCCTGGTCTCGAAGGGAGATGGGCGATGAACGAGAGCGGTCGACTGGCGGCCTCGATCGAGCGACTGCGTACCGTTCCGGGCCTGGGACGCGATGTGGCGGCACTGGCGACGATGATCGTGCTGGGCCTGATCGCCGCTGTGATCATCAAGGGCCAGCTCGGTGGCTCCATGCCGTGGTCGGACACCACCACGGTCCAGGCGGAGGTGGCGCAGGTTCCCGGGCTCAACCCGGAGAGCCAGAACAGCGTGACCATCGCCGGCGTCAAGGTCGGCAAAGTGACCGACGCCGAGGCCACGGACGAGGGGACGGCGGTGATCACCATGGAGCTGGAAGGCAACTACGACGTCTACCAGGACGCGAAGGTCGTCGTGCGACCCAAGAACCCCCTCAACGACATGCAGGTCGAGCTCAACCCTGGATCCAAGAAGGCCAAGCCCCTGGGCGACACGGTGATCCCGGTCTCCCAGACGGACCGACCGATCCAAGCCGACGAGGTCCTCTCACATCTCGACGAGCGCTCCCAGCTCGCACTCACCGACCTCTTGGTGGAGTCCGACGTCGCGCTGGCCCGTGCTCCTGAACGCCTCCCCAACGGCCTCGAGGCGACCTCCGACACCCTGGAGACCCTCCGCCCGGTGGTCGAGGAGCTGCGAGGCCGACGCGAGAAGATCGCGACGCTCGTCTCGGCACTGTCGACGATCTCCACCGCCGTCGGCGAGAACGACAAGCGCGTCACCCGACTGGCCACGGCCACGAGCAACACGCTCTCCACCCTGGCGACCAGCGACGGCCAGCTCCGAGCCAGCCTCGAGAAGCTGCCTGGCTTCACCGACGAGTTGCGCGCGGCACTGCAGAGCACCCAGCGGCTCACCAAGCAGCTCGACCCCACGCTGGATGGGCTGCACGCCGCCTCCGGCGAACTCCCGAAGGCACTGCGACGCTTCCGCTCCACGGTGGGCAACGTCGACAAGACGATCAAGGCCGCCAAACCGGTGCTCACCAAGGCGGTGCCGGTGATCGCGGACCTACGTCCGCTGGTCGGCGACGTGCAGACCGCAGCCACGCCGTTGACTCACATCACCGGACGGCTCGATCACGACACACACACGGTGATGAGCTACCTCACCAATCTGAAGGCATTCGTCTACAACACCTCGTCCGTCTTCGGGGCGGGTGACGTCAACGGGAGCATCATTCGTGGCCACTTGATGGTCCCGCTGCCGGGCGCAGCTGTCCTGCCGAACAAGCTCGACCAGGGTAGAGGAGAGCAGTGATGTCGAAGGTCCTCAGTGGTGTCGGAGGCCGAACTGCCGTGCTGGTCGTCTTCGTGGCGGGTTGTGCGATGGCACTCGCCTGGTTGGTGAACGGCACCGGGGTCAAGCTTCCCATGGTCGACTCAGGTGAATACACCGTCTCGGTCATGGTGGATGATGTCGACAACTTGATCGGGGCCGGTCAGGTGCAGATCGCCGGCGTCAGGGTCGGCACGATCCGTTCCGTCGACCAGGCGGACGACGGTGCCAAGATCACCTTCGAGGTCGACGACGATGTGGCGCCGCTCCATGAGGGCCTGAACGTACGGATCGGCGAACGCTCGCTGGTCGGGGAGTCCTATCTGGACCTCACCGACGGCGACGGCGCCGAGATCACCTCGGGCACGGCGCTGCCGGCCACCGCGGTGCAGCCGAGCGTCCAGTTGCGGGATGTCATCGCGGACCTCGACGAGCCCACCCGCAAGGATCTCGGCAAGCTGCTTCGCTCCGCCGGCAAGGCGACCGGCGGCACCGGCTCGGATGTCGACCACCTGCTCGACGGTCTCGGAGAGCTCGGCGAGCAGGGGCATACCGCGCTCGATGCGATCGCAGCGCAGTCGGCGGATCTGAAGGTGCTGGCTCGGCAGACGACGCAGGTGCTCGATGCGCTCGACACCGGTCAGGGCCAACTGGCCACACTCGTCGGCGACGCCAACCGGCTGACCCGGGCGACGGCCGGACAACGCGCGTCACTCGAGAAGACGATGCGCACCCTGCCTTCGACGCTCGACTCCGTGCGCGAGGCAACGACATCCCTCTCCAGCCTGGCCGTGGCGCTCGACCCGGTCGCGGCTGACCTGCGGAAGGCAGCGCCGCACCTGACCACCGCTCTGCGGGAGCTACCGTCGACCACGAACGACCTGAAGGGCATGCTCTCGCCGCTCTCCGGAGTGCTCGACCGCGCGCCCAAGACATTGAAACGGGTGCCGACCTTCAGCAAGGACGTCAGCGCGATCTCGCCGACCGCGCGGACCACGTTGGCCGACGTCAACCCGATGCTGGCCTACATCGAGCCGTACGGCCCCGACCTCGCCGCCTTCTTCGCCAACTTCAACGCGGTGCTCAACTATCGGGACGAGAACGGCGCCTACTATCTGCGGCTCACCCCGTTGGTCAACACCCACTCCCCGCAGTTGCCCATCTCCACCAACGGCCTCCTCGGCAACTACACCAACGCCTACCCGGGCCCGGGCCTCGGCGCGAAGCCCGGGCCCTTCAAGGGTGACTATCCGAGGATCAAACGGCAGGAGCGTTGATGCCATCCGTGCGCACCCTGGGGCGCCTGCTGCTGGTGGCCCTGGTCCTGACCGGGATCGGACTGGGCCTCTCCCGGGTGCGCACGGATACCACTGTCGGCTCGTTCCTCCCCGAGGACGACGCCACCCAGGTCGCCACCCAGGAAGCGGCCCGATCGTTCGGCGGTGATCCGATCGTGGTCGTCGCTGAGTCCAGCGAGGACGGGTCCCTGCTCAAGGGCGAACAGATCCTGAAACTCGTCGGGCTGGAGGGCAGGCTCGCCCAGGTGGACGACGTGGCTGTCGTCTACGGTCCGGGCACCGTCTTGAACCAGGTGGCCAAGCAGGCTCGGAATCTGTTGGCGGCGATCAGCGGACGGCGCGATGCCCTCCAGCAGGTAGCGCGGCAGCGCGCACTCAAAGAGGGCGAGACGAAGGCTGCGGCCGACCGTGCTGCCCAACGGGCGGTCAAGAAGTACGACCGTCGCTACGGCAAACTCCTCGTGCAAGGGCTGCCTGCCGGGCTGCCGACCCTGCGCAATCCTGGCTTCGTCAGAGCGGTGGTGTTCGACGAGAACGGCGCACCTCGTCAGCAATGGCGATTCGTCGTGCCCAGCACCGACGCCATCGCCATCGTGGTGCGACCGCGCGACGGGCTCGACCAAGGTGCGACCGAGCGGCTGGTCGACGCAGTGGACGAGGCCGTGGCCGCAGCGGGCCTCGACACCGAGCGGACGACGGTCACCGGTATGCCCAAGGTCGCCGCGAGCCTGGCCGACGTTCTCCAGCGCGAGTTGCCCCTGATCGGAGGCGTGGCGCTGGGTCTCACGACCTTGTGCTACCTCCTCCTGCCCTGGATCCGGCGCTCGTGGCGACGCCTTCTACCGGTGGGCACGACGGCCGTCGCGACCGCCACCACGCTGGCTATCTTCGGCTGGCTGGACCACCCGATCTCCCTCGGCGTCGTGGCCTTCCTACCGATTCTGCTAGGCACCGGTAGCGACTTCCCCGCCTACCTGGTCCGTGGTGCCGACCGCCGCCTCGTGGTCGTCACTGGACTGGCAGCGGCGGCGGGGTTCGCCACGCTGTTGCTCTCGCCCGTGCCCCTGGTCCGCGACCTGGGCATCGCCCTCGCCCTCGGTGTGATACTGACGCTGGTCTGGGGGCTGGCGATCGCTCGAACCCGTCCGCCCGGGGACCAGGGCACGTCCGAGGACGCCGCGGCCGTCGGTGCGGCCGAGGCTTCGACGCTGGGCCGTGGCGCCCGATCACTCCTCCTTGGTGGCGCCATCATCCTGGCGGTGGCCGGGTGGAGCCTCCTGCCGGGGCTGGAGATCGAGGCCAACCCCGAGGAGTTGATCGCGGGTGCGCCCGCGATGGGCGAGGTCGACCACGCCGAGCAGGTGCTCGGCTCCTCGGGGGAGGTCCAGCTGCTGGTGCGCGGCGACGACGTGATGACACCGGAGACGCTCACCTGGATGTCCAAGGTCCAGGAGTTCGTTGTGCGGCGCTACGGCGATCGACTGCACCCGATCGTGAGCCCGGCCTCCCTGTTGGACTTCCTCGGTGACAAGCCGACCGCCGCGCAGCTCGAGGCCGGGCTCGAGCAGGTGCCCGCCTACCTGCGCACCGCGGTGCTGCGCGACGACGAGAGGCAGGCCGTTCTCAGCTTCGGGATCGAACTGCAAGACGTCGCGGCCGAGCGGGCGTTGCTCGACGACATCCTCCGGGAGGCGCCGAAGGCGCCCGACGGGATCACCCTCGACACCGCTGGGTTGCCGGTGGTGGCGGCCCGCAGCTACGAGCTGCTCTCTGGCAACCGATTCCTTCACGCCGGCGCAGGGGTCTTCGCTGCGGGCGCCGTCCTGGTGATCGGCCTCGGGCGGCGCAAGGAGGCGCTGCTGGCCGTCGGCGCCGCACTGCTCGCCACCGGCTGGGGCTTCCTCGCCACACAGCTGCTCGGACTCTCACTGACGCCCCTCACCCTGGCGCTGGGCTCACTCGCAACTGCGACTGCGTGTGAGTTCACGGTTCTGCTCGGGGCGGCACGGCACCGACGGGCCCTGCTCCGGTCGGTGTTGGTCGCGGCGACCGCGGCGACCGCGGGCTACGTCGCGCTGGCCGCCTCGGACCTTGCTGTGATCAGGGGCTTCGGGCTGTTCCTGGCGGCGACCGTGGTGATGTCCCTTCTTGCATCGTTCACGGTGCGGTTGATCGCGCCGGTCCCGACCCCGGATCCAGCGGAGGCCGTGGACGAAACCCCTACTGAGGCGAAGTCGGAGGTCTTGGTGTGATCGCCATCCGCAACCTTGTGTCGACCCCCAGCCGTCGCCTGCTCTCGGCCGTCGTGGCCGTGGCGCTGGTCGCCGCCGTGACGCTCTTCGTGCATCACCGCCTGACGGCGTTGCCCGACGACGCTGTCCTCCGGTTCGGCGACGAGGTCGTGACGGAGACCGAGTTCCAGGAGCACGTCGACACCCTGCACGCCCTGTACGGCATCACGCAGCCGAAGAAGGAGGGTGACAAGAACGACTTCCAACGCGACGTGGCCAAGTCCCTCGCCGTCGGCCTGATCCTGGACCGCGCTGCCAAGAAGAACGACATCGTGATCTCGGACAAGTCGGCACGCGACACGCTCGCCTCCATGCTCAAACAGCAGATGGGACCTGATCCACGCGACGCCTTCGAGAAGCTCTTGACCGAGTTCGGGGTCAGCGAGGCGGACATCCTCGAGGAGATCAAGCGTCAACAGGCGATCGGTCGGCTCTTCCAGAAGGTGACCGAAGCCGCCGTCGACGCGGTGAAGCCCGAAGACGCGCAGAAGCGATATGACGCCGACCCGGCCGCCTTCGGAGTGCCGGAGAAGCGGCGGATCGCCAACATCGTCGTCCGCACCCGCAAGGAGGCCCGCCAGGTGCTCTCGGCGGTCAAGAAGGGCGAGGCGTTCGGGGAGCTGGTGGGCAAGTACTCCCTGGATGACGCCACACGGGACAAGGGCGGCGTGCTGGGAACGGTCTCGGCCGGCCAGCTCGACGAGAAGTACGCCGCTGCCGCGTTCGACGCGAAGAAGGGCGTCCCCTTCGGCCCTGTGCAAACCGTCTATGGCTGGAACGTGGGAATCGTCCAGCGCGTGGTTCCCGCGCGCGAGCGCCCCTATGACGAGGTGCGTGAAGAGGCGCTCGAGACGGTCCGTTCGGAGCGGGCGATGAAGGAATGGCGTGCGTGGCTCACGCGCCAGATCAAGGACGCCGACGTCGAGTACGCCGACGCCTACCTGCCCGAGAACCCCGATGAGCCGCCGCAGGACGCGATGACCAGCCGGCCCCTACCGTGAGCGCTGTTGTCGTTGCGTTCGGCCTGGCTTGGGCCTTTCTCGCGCTGAGCCGGTGGGGTCGTCGCAATGTCGACTCCCTCGTGTCGCCGACACTGAGCACCGAACGGCGTGCCCGGGAGGAGAAGAGGCTGCGACGGGGGGCGCGTTCGCTGCTGATTCTCAGCGTCGTGTGCGCGATCCTCGGCATCGTCGCGGGCGCGGCAATGGTGGCCGGATGGAGCTGATCCCCCGGAGGGAGGGGGAACTACCTCCCCAGCGGCGACGTGCCCGAGCCTCGTGCCGGACCAGACTGGCCACGACCCCGATGGGCAACAGCTGGACAAGGAGCACACGGTGACGACGCCACTGCGATCGACCCTCGATGTGACGAGCGACGACTTCCACGAGAACCGTCGTGCGCAAGAGGCGGCACTTGCCGAGCTGCAGGAGCAGCTCGACCTGGCCTGCGCCGGTGGCGGCCAGAAGTACGCCGACCGGCACCGTTCGCGTGGACGCCTCCTCGCGCGGGAGCGGATCGAGCTGCTGGTCGACCGGGACGCACCCTTTCTGGAGTTCTCGACGCTGGCAGCATGGGGGACCCAGTTCTCCGTCGGCGCCAGCATCATCACCGGGCTCGGCGTCGTGTCGGGCGTTGAGACCGTGATCATCGCCCACGACCCGACCGTGCGCGGTGGGACGATGAACCCCTACACCTTGCGCAAGAACCTGCGTGCTCTCGAGATCGCCAAGCGCAACCGGCTCCCGGTGATCAATCTGGTCGAGTCCGGCGGTGCCGACCTGCCCACGCAGTCGGAGCTCTTCGTGCACGCCGGCAAGATCTTCCAGGGCCTGACCGAGCTCTCCGCCATGGCCGTGCCGACCATCGCCCTCGTCTTCGGCAACTCCACCGCCGGCGGCGCCTACGTGCCGGGGATGTGCGACTACGCCGTACTCGTCGACGGCCAGGCAAAGGTGTTCCTCGGCGGACCCCCGCTGGTCAAGATGGCCACGGGCGAGGACGCCGACGACGAGGAACTCGGCGGCGCCGACATGCACAGCCGAATCTCGGGTCTCGGCGACCATTTCGCCGTCGACGAGCGCGACGCGATCCGGATCGGACGCCGGATCATGTCCGAGATCAACTGGCGCAAGCTCGGCCCCGGGCCATCGATGCCGGCAGATGCACCGCTCTACGACGAGGACGAACTGCTCGGCATCGCTGCCGCGGACTTCCGGAAGCCCGTCGACCCGCGCGAGGTGATCGCGCGCGTCGTCGATGGCTCCCGCTTCGGCGAGTACAAGCCGTCATACGGCACCGCACTGACCACCGGCTGGGCTTCGGTGCACGGCTTCCCTGTGGGCATTCTCGCGAACTCACGCGGCATCCTGTTCAGCGAGGAGGCGCAGAAGGGCACCGAGTTCATCCTGCTCGCCAACCAGCTCGACATCCCGTTGCTGTTCCTCCACAACTGCACCGGCTTCATGGTCGGCAAGGACTACGAGCAGGGCGGCATCATCAAGGACGGCGCGAAGATGATCAACGCCGTGACCAACAGCGCGGTGCCACACATCAGCATCAACATGGGTGCCTCGTTCGGTGCCGGCAACTACGGGATGTCCGGCCGGGCGTTCGATCCGCGCTTCATGTTCTCGTGGGTCAACGCGAAGCTCGCGGTGATGGGGGCGCA
>Ga0164243_10004714_pt1 | contig 21212 bp, 17 predicted proteins | sample OricompcompostOP_FD_108781 | JGI IMG/M metagenome (GOLD analysis project Ga0164243, IMG submission 108781) | Organic Plus compost microbial communities from Emeryville, California, USA - Original compost - Organic plus compost (OP) | ecosystem: Engineered > Solid waste > Mixed feedstock >...
GGGAGTTTCAGGCCGGGCTCGCCGAGGGCGGAGACGATCAGGAGTTGGTCGACGTTGGCCACCAGGACGTGCTTGTGGCGGCGGTAGCCCCGGACGATCGTCCCGCGGCGGGGCTCGACCTTCTCGATCAGCCCCTCCTCGCCCCCCGCGCCGGCGGGCCGGAACCAGACGCGGTCGCCGACGGTGACGACGTTGCGGGCGTCGATCGCGAGGGTCTTCAGCACGCGGCGGACGTGGCAGGGGTGGGTCTGACCGTCGTCCGCCTCGACCACGTTAATCAGGCCGTGGATGCGGACGACGCGGCCGGGGAGGCAGTTCTCCAGGTCGACGGCGCGGAGCGAGGCCGGGTCGACGGGCTCGGCCGATTCGGACGCCGCGGCGTCGGCCTCTTCGGCGTTCGTGACGATCGTCCTGTGCCGGGAGAGGTCCCCCTTGGCGCGGACGCGCTCGCCGGACGCGGGCTCGGCCTTGCCGAGTTCGTCGGCGTGATAGTTCCGCGTCAGGTCGTTGGCCCGGGTGCGCTTCGACCGGTTCTTCTTAAACGCGACCCGCACCTTCTTCTTCTTCGCCACGGGAACCGACCCCTCGCCTTGACCCAAGTTTCTCCCGCCCCAAGGCTACGGGCCGGGCCGGTGGCGTGTCAACCGCCGGTCGACCGGGGCCTCGACGGCGGCGGGGCGGGCGATATCATGACAACTGTCGTAGAAAAGCGGCGGAAACCTCGGCTCGATACGACGGGGGCGCGGGCATGGCGAAAAACGGGGTGTCGATCGCGCTGGGGATGAAATTGCTGGCGGTGTTCGCCCTGGACCTCGTCCTGGTCCGGGCCCTGCCGTTTATCCCGCAGTCTCCGGCGCTGCTGTTCGTACTCGCGGCGCTCAACGTCGTCACGGTGCGGTCCGTGATCCTCGGCCGGCCGCTCGGGGCGTTCGAATACACGTTTCTGTCCGTCGGCTTGGCGATGGCGGTCGTCCTGACCGCGGCGACGTACCGCGTATCAAACCCGAGGATGGGGTCGCTGTACGTGCTAGAGACGTTCTACCTCCTGGCCCGCGGGGGGAAGGAAACGCTCCGCCGCGGTTCGCCGTTCGACAACTGGCTCGGGGCCGCCGAGCGGATGGTGACGAGTTCGCTCGGCCTCGTTGTGGCGACGGCCGCGGGCCGGCTCGCGGCGCGGTGGGGACGGACCCGGCAGACGGGGGCGATCGAACGCAAGATCAGATCATTTCTCCAAGGGATGATCATTGGTTTCGGGGCCTACCTGCTCGTGTTGACGGTCTGGCATTGGGTCAGCCCGGCCTTGCCCGAACCGAGGACCATCGGCTGGTACGCCCGCTGGGTCGGCCTGGGCGCGTGTCCAACCCTCGTCGGGCTGGCGGCGTTGTGGTGGGAAAGGACGACGGGTCGCCCCGGCGTCGACGTCGGACGGGCGCCCGCGGAGACCCCGCTCGACCCCGGCGGCGGCCCACCGCCCCGCGGGTGAATTCCGAAAGAATTGGGCCCGGCGGCAGCGGGTTTGACGCTGATTTCAAGCGGGGAAAGGCCAACGGTGGCCTCCGAGGCGATACGCTTAAGGAGTGAACGCATGCGTTATTCGACGGGGATGGTGCGCCTATCGGTCGCGCTGGCGCTGGGCGGACTGCTGGCGTTCGGGACGGCCGCGGCGCGGGCGGACGGCGACGGCGGGCGGAAAGACGGCGACCGCCGGTCCGAACGACGCGGCGAGCACAAGGACGGCCACCGCCACGGACGCCACGACGGGAAAGGCCGAGGCGACTGCCGCGAAGGCGGCCGGGCGTCGGCGCGGCACGACGGCGAGCGCCGCCACGACCGCGGCCGGGGCGAATCCGCCCACCACGGGCGCGGCGAGCACCGCGACCGCTCCGCCCACCACGGCCATCACGGCCGCGGCGGCCACCACGGGCATTACGCCAAGCACAGCCGCGACGGCCGCCACGGCGACCACCGGAGCTGTGACAAGCGCGGCCGCGACGGCCGCCACGACCGCGAAGCGCGCCACCGGCACGACGGCCGCGGCGGCCGGGACGAGCGCGTCGCCCGCCACGGGGAAGGCCGTGGGGAACGCCGCTGGGAGGAAAGGGCGAAGCGCGAAGGTCGTGAGGGCCGCAAGGACGGCCGGGGACACGACCGCCGCCCCTCGAAAGAAGGGCACCGGTCGCACCGCGACGCCTGAGGCCCCCGCACCGCCGGTCTTGAGACGGTGAAGGGTGAACGGCCCGTCGGCCGGCGGCGAACCGCGTTCGCCTCCGGGGGACGGGCCGTATCCATTGGGCGTCGAACGACCGACTGTCCCATCAAAACTTTATTGCGCTCCTGCCGATCTCGAACGTGACCAATTGGATGAAGATGCCGGCGAGGACGAGCATCATGGTCAGGAACGAGAAGAAGACCGACTCGCACGTCTTCTTCCACCAGTCGCGTCGTTCCCCGCGCGGCATCTCCGACTTGACGAGCCGCCGCGCCAGAAGCGGCAACGTCACCAAAATTCCAAAGCTCCCCTGGAACCAGTAGAGCAACGGCCGTTCGAGCCGGAGTTCGGCCAACCCGATGAGCGACAGGTATCCCAGGCAGGCGAGCGTGATCTGGAGCATCGTTTGCACGGCGGAGTGGGCCTTCAACGCCCCCAGGGCGACCGCGGTCAGCACGATGGAGAGGACGAAGAGGGCCGGCGCGTCGATCTTCAGGTAGGGTTTGCTCGCCACCGGGGTGTGCTCACGGACCTTGGCGAAAAGGGCCGATGCCGCGGCCGACGTGACCACGAGCATCATGACGGTCGACAGCGTAAACCGCACCTTGTACCGCAGCATCGTCGTCTCCCCCCTTCGGGCCGAAACGTCTCCCATGGCGACGCTAGAACGGGCCGCCCAAGGCCGTGAACTTCCTGACGTCCGGGCGAGAATCTTGGCGATTGCGCTTGCACACTTCCTTAAATTGAACCATCGCTGATCCTTCCGTTGACGGACCGGCGGACCGTTCCCTTGAAAATGTCGGTTCTTCGTCATTCCTGACCGGCCCCCGCGCCCCGTATGATTCAACGGACGGCGTAAAGCGGCGTGGGAGGCAGGGGCATGGGGCAAACGCCCGTTCATAAGACAAGGCCGGAAGCCGCGCCGCGGGGAACGGCGCGGAGGGTCGTGATCGTCGCCTTCCCGGGCGTGAACATCCTGGACGTGGCGGGCCCCAGCGAGGTTTTTACCTCGTTGGGTGAGGCGAAGGGTGACGACTGGGTCGCCCGCGGGTACTCCGTCGAGGTGGCCTCGACGGTGGACGGGCCGCAGGTCGTGACGTCCGGCGGGCTCGGGCTGGTCGCCGCGCGTCACGTCGCGGACGTGCGCGGGGACGTCGACACGCTGATCCTGCCGGGGGGCGTCGGCGTCTGGGAGGCGGCCAGGGACGAGGCCCTGCTCCAATGGCTCAGGCGGACCGCCCCCCGCGTGCGCCGGGTCGGCTCGGTCTGCACCGGCGCGTTCCTCTTGGCCGCGGCGGGGCTGCTCGACGGGCGCCGCGCGACGACCCATTGGAGGTGGTGCGGCCGGCTCGCCGAGGAACACCCCTCGGTCGCCGTCGAGCCCGACGCGATCTTCGTCCGCGACGGACACGTTTACACTTCCGCCGGGGTCACGGCCGGCATGGACCTGGCTCTGGCGCTCTTGGAAGAGGACCTCGGGCGCGACGTCGCGCTGGAGATCGCCCGGCACCTCGTCATGTTCGTCCGACGCCCGGGGGGCCAATCCCAGTTCAGCCCGATCCTGGAGTTGCAGGCGGCCGACCGCCGCCCTTTACGCGACCTCCAGTCGTGGGTCGCCGAACACCTGGCCGACGACCTCTCGGTCGACGCCCTGGCGGAACGCGCCCACATGAGCCCTCGGAATTTCGCGAGGGCGTTTCAGAAGGAGGTCGGCCAGACGCCCGCCCGGTTCGTCGAGCGGTTGCGGATCGACGCGGCCCGGCGCCGGCTGGAGGAGAGCGAGGCCGGGCTCGAACAGGTCGCCCGGGAATGCGGGTTCGGCGGCGCCGACTCGATGCGCCGCTCGTTCCTCCGCGTTCTGCGGGTCGCACCCAGCGACTACCGCGACCGCTTCCGGGCCGCCCCCGCCGGCTGACCCGGTCGAACCATGACGGTTTGCGCCGGTTTCGGCACGCCCCCTGCGGCCACCCTGGCAAGGGTCGTGGGTTGTACGGCCCCCTTTTCGAAACTCCGTCCGGGCTTCATCGCCCGCGGGGTTGGTATACTTCGGTTCGCGCGGGGCGTTCGGCCTCGCCCCTCGTCCGGCCCGCCACGTCGGCACCTCTCCGGGTCTCGGGACGAGCCCCTGTTCCGAAGGACAACCACGAATGGACCTGCTCCTTAACGACAAACTCGCCCTGGTTACGGCCTCCTCGGGCGGGATCGGGTTCGAGATCGCGCGCTCCCTGGCCGCCGAAGGGGCGAGGGTGATCGTCAACGGCCGCTCCGAGTCGAGCGTCTCGGCCGCCGTCGGCCGGCTCCGGGAGCGGGTCCCCGACGCCCGGGTCGAAACGCTCGTCGCGGACAACGGGACCGCGGAAGGGTGCGAGGCCACGTTCCGCGCCTTCCCGGAGGTCGACATCCTGGTGAACAACCTCGGCATCTACGAGGCGGTCGGCTTCTTCGACGAGACGGACGAGGCGTGGCGGCGGCTGTTCGAGGTCAACATCCTGAGCGGGGTCCGCCTCTCCCGCCACTACCTCCAGGCGATGCTGGCCAAGCGGACGGGCCGCGTCCTCTTCATCGCCAGCGAATCGGCGCTGAGCCCGGCCCCCGAGATGGCCCACTACAGCGCCACGAAGACCATGCAGCTTTCGATCGCGCGCAGCCTGGCCGAGTTGACGAAGGGGACCGGGGTGACCGTCAACGCCGTGCTCCCCGGTTCGACGAAGACGGAAGGGGTCATGACGTTCATCCAGGACGTCTTCCCCGACCTGTCGCCGGCCGAGGCCGAGCGCCGGTTCATGCAGGAGAACCGCCCCACGTCGCTCATCGAGCGGCTGATCGACCCCGCGGAGGTCGGCGACTTCGTGGCGTTCCTTTGCAGCCCCAGGGCCTCCGCGATCAACGGCGCCGCCCTCCGCGTCGACGGCGGCCTCGTGCGGAGCGTCGTCTGACCCCGGAGGCCGTTCGGCGACCGATCTTACCCCAACGGGACCGTTCCCAGAACCCACCCAGGAGACGCAGACATGAAGGCCCACGGTTCGGCCGTCTGGCAGGGCGGCCTCAAGGACGGCAAAGGCGCGATCTCGACCCAGAGCGGCGCGCTCAAGGACTACCCGTACGGCTTTTCGAGCCGCTTCGAAGGAAAGCCCGGCACCAACCCCGAGGAGTTGATCGGCGCCGCCCACGCCGGCTGCTTCACGATGGCCCTCTCGCTGATCCTCGGCGAGGCCAACCTAACCGCCGAGCGCATGGAGACCACGTCCGAGGTCACGCTGGAGAAAGTCGCCGACGGCTTCGCGATCACGACGGTCCACCTGACCCTGAAGGCCAAGATCCCCGGGGCGAGCCAGGCGCAGTTTGAGGAACTGGCCGGCAAGGCGAAGGTCGGTTGCCCCGTCTCCAAGCTCCTGAACGCCAAGATCACCCTGGACGCGACCCTGGAGTCGTGAACCCCGCCCGCGGGGCGGCGCACCGACCACGACGGCCCCGGCCCGTGGTCGGTGCACCGGCGGTTTCAGGGCTCGCGGTTGAAGTAATGGATGTAATAGGGGGCCAGGCGGTCGAGCCAGGCCTGACGCAAGGGTAGTTCCCAGACGCGGCGGCCCTTCAACGAACAGCGGAGGGCGGCCGTCGACTCGGCCGCGAACGCATACTGCCATTCCGGCCCGTCCTTGCCCGGCCGCACTTCGAGCATCAGGTAGACCTCGGGGTCGGTCGTCAGCACGAGGGCGAACAGGGCGCCGTCGAGCACGTCCGTGCCCGGCTTGCCGTAACGGGCCAACGGCTTGGTGAGAAACCGGAGCGGGTCCCACGACGTCTGTTCGTTTTTATGCATGTCCTGCTCCCCCGAGAAGCCTTCGATCAGGGCGCGCATCTGGCGGAGCCGCTGCTCGGGGGTCTCGGCGGGCTTGGGGGCGTCCGGGACCGGCTTGAACACGATCGCCTCGCGCGTCGGCCCCCAAACGCCGTCGGCGGCAACGCGGGTCGTCGAGAGCGTGGAGAACTCCTGGAACCAGCCCTGGTTGCGGTGGAGGAACACCTGCACGGCCGCCGCCGGCCGGTCGTCGGGCCCGAGCCAGAGGAAGATCGCGCCGTCCTTGACGTCGCCGACCGAGTTCGTGAACCGGAGGACCGGGTCGGGGAGGAGCCGGAACGCCGCCTTCGAGTCGTCCACCGGGTGGACGTTGATCTTCACGAGCGACGCCTTCATGAATTCGAGCCGGGCCTTCTGGATGTCCGGGTTGTCCTTTTCCGAAGGCGGCGCCTGGGCGATCAGGCCGAGGACCAGTGGTCCGAAGGTCAGGGCGAGGCTCACGGTTCGGCTCCTTTGGGATTTCGTCCGGCCGGCCGCGCGGGGACGGCAACGCGCTCGGAAGCGGGAACGCCGCCGCGGGGACTTACAGATGTCTTAGGGAATTCGGCTCCCTTATAGCGGGTGGGAAAGGCGTGGTCGACGCCCTTCCCACCCGGGGGGTTCATTCCGGGAGTGGAATCTTGGACCACTTCAGCGGCCGGTAGTCCGTCGCGAACTCGGTCACCTCGATGGCCTGGTCGGCGGGGATGTCGTGAAAGACCTGGGTCGTCTTGCTGGTCGGCCAGTGGATTTCGAGGGTCGCGACGCGGTCCGCTTTGGCGAGGCCGATCTCCTGTTGGAGCGGGTTCGCCCCGAAGCTGCTGCCGGAGGTGACGTGGCGGTGGACGGTTAGCGGGTTGTCGCCGGCGGCCACGGCCTTGATCCGGGCGCCGAGGGCCGCGCGGTTGGTCGTCTTGCCGACGAGCTTGACCGTGAGCCGGTGGTTCCCCTGGCCCGGGTTATTGAAGAGGACGTTGTGGTACTTGTCGCCGTTGACGGCGCCCCCCATCTCGATGAAGACGTCGGTGTCGCCGTCGCGGTCCCAGTCGCCGCAGGCGACGGCGTGGCCTTTCTGAAGGTGGCCGGTGCCGGCGGAGGCGGTGATCTCCGGGAACCGCGTCCCGCCGACGTTCTTGAACATCCGGTTGGGGATAAGGGTGCTGAGGCTCGGGTCGCCGGTCCCGAGATACATGTCGAGGAAGCCGTCGTTGTCGAAGTCGGCGAAGTTGCTCCCCATCGTCGCGAAGACCATGTCGAGCCCGGCCGGGCGGGCGATGTCGACGAACCCCTTACCCTTGTTGTTGCGGAAGAGCTTGTTGGAGACCCGCGTGTGGGGCTGACCGAGCAGGCCGCGGACCACCTCGTCGACACGGCGGTCGTAGGAGGTGGCGAAGATGTCGAGCCAGCCGTCGTTGTCGAAGTCCCAGGCCCAGCAGGAGAAGGCGACGCGGGGGCCGTCGACCCCCATCGGGATCGTCACCTCGGTAAACGTGCCGTTCCCCTCGTTGCGGAAAAGCTCGGCCTCGCCGCCGAGGTAGTTGATGAACAGGTCGGGGTCGTCGTCGTTGTCGAAGTCGATCCAGGCGGACCCCTTGCACATGGGTTTGCCGTAGTTGATCAGGCCGGCCCGGACGGAGACCTCCTCGAACGTGCCGTCCTTCTTGTTGTGATAAAGGCGGTTGGGCTGGCGTTCGCAGCAGATGAAGAGGTCGACGAAGCCGTCGTTGTCGTAGTCGGCCCACGACGCGGAGTTGGAGTTCACCGGGTCGAGCAGACCGGCCTCCTTGGTCACGTCGGCGAACGAGCCGTCGCCCTTGTTGCGGAGCAGGGTGGGGCGCATCGGGTGGGGGACCCACGCGCCGCGGGGGATGAAGACGTCCAGGAAGCCGTCGTTGTCGTAGTCGGCCTGGACGCAGTAGAGGCCGCCGAGTTGGTTCTCGACGCCGGCCGACGCGCTCCGGTCTTCGAACGTGCCGTCCCCCTTGTTGCGGTAAAACGACATCGGCTGGGTGGGGTCGAACGAGGTGACGGCGAGGTCGAGTCGGCCGTCGTTGTCGAAGTCGTCCATGACCGCGCCGCCGGCCTGGTTGAAGCGGTTGACGCCGACGAGGTGGCCGATATCCCGGAACCGGCCAATGTCGAACTCGGACTTGAGGAACCGGTCGAGCGGGACGAGGTAGCGCGGGTCGACCTTCTCGGGGTGCTCCCCCAGGGTCATGTGGGCGAGGTTGAGGAGCCAGCGGACTTCGAGGTCGTCGGGGAACTTGGCGAGGTACTCGGTGAAACGCTCGATCGCCTGGCGCGACCCGCCGGGCTTGATATGCCTGGCGGCGGCGGAGATCGGCAGGATGCACGAGCTTTCGCCCCGGCACATGATGCAGTTCTCGTTTTCGCCGCGCCGGAGGGCGGTCACCCCCTGGTAATAGATCACCGAGTACAGCCAGGTCGCGGCGAGATCGGGCCGCGACTCGGCCAGGGCCCGGGCCTCCTTAAGCACCCGGTCGGCGTTGGCCGTCTCCCCTTCGGAGTGGTGAAACATCGCCCGGGTGAGGAACAGCGGGATCTTTTCGGCGTCGGGGGGAGGGGTCAAGGCGTACTGCCGATCGAGCGCCTGGTTAGCCCGCCGGCCGACGTTCGTCCAGGCGGCGCCGATCTCCGCGAGCGGGGCGTCGGGCGCCCAGGGCTTGACCGCGCTGACGACCATCGAATACCCCCCCGTGTCCAGAAAACCGCGCGGTTCAAACTTCATCGGCGGGGGCGGCGTGGTCGAGGGGGTCGTCGCGTCCCCCTTGAAATAGGCCGCCGTCAGGGTAGCGACGGCGGCCACCGGAACCAGTACGGACAAGAGCTTCGCGACACGCCCGTGTCGGCGTCGCGGGAGTTCGTTCGCGGCCATCGATCGTCCTCAAAACGAACAATAAAAATGCGAAAATGATTCCGTGAAACGCGCGCACCGCGAACGGGGACGCGACCCCCGCGCGTTTCGTCCCGGGTGGAGACGGCGCGGCGGGGCCGGACCTTGGTCGGTCGATCGGGCGACGGCGCGGCGCAACGGGCCCGGTGGCGGGGCGTACCCCGCCCGGAAGGCCCGCGCCTGGCCGGGTTCGGCCGCGCGTGCGCCGGGGTTCGGGCGCACGGCACGGCGACGGCGCAGGGCGACGCTCAGCCGGTCTCAGTCGTTCGCGGCAGAATCGTTAGATGAGGGGGGAGCGGGAGAGGCGTGGGGGGCGCTCGATGAGGGAGGCGCGGCGCGTCGGGCGTAGCGGACCGGGGTCGGCGAGGCCGTCGGCCGGTTCCGGCGCGGACGGGCGGGGGACGACGGTCGTGCTACACCAGGGTTCGCTACGCAGCGAAGGAAGTAGGGCGGGAGCGTACGGGACGCTCGGCCCCCGGGAGCACGACGGACCGGAGCAGGGGGGCTCGCGCCACGGGGCCGGGAGGGACGGGCCGGCCTTGGCGGGCCTCAGGATCGCCAGGTCGGCCAGGGCGTCGAGCCCCGAGTGGGCCGCACCGGACCGGACGTCGTGGCTGCAACCCGCCCTCGCAACGGGCGCCGCGCCGACGTACCCGGCGAGCACCAGGAGGGCCCCGGGGAGCAGGCGTCGGAAGCGTCCGGCGAACGAGAGGTCCATATCCACCCGCGCGAAGGGACGGATCGCGGCATGATCATCGGAAGGGTACACGATCTCCGGGTCCGACACCACGGAAAAACCGACCGATTCGGCTACGATTCTGGCGCCGGGGAAGGCCTGACAGTCCGAGGGCCGGCCTGCTAGAATGGGCCGCGCCCCGCGATCGTCACCCCCGAGGAACGAGCCCACGTGTCGCGCTCCCGCCTCCGCCCGACGGCCGCTCGCGACGGCGCCGGGCGCGGAGTCCGGCTCTCGGACGCCCGCTTGACCCCTGACGACCCCCGAGGAGGTGGGACGGACGCATGAGGCCGCTGCGGATCGTGTTGGTGATGATCGAGCCCCCGCTGCCGTTCGGGAACGCGGCGGCCCGGTGGTTCTACGTGCTCCTCAAGGGCCTGGTCGCGCGCGGGCACTCGGTCACGGCGTTCGCGGCCTGTAGCAAGGCCGACGAGGTCGAAAAGGCGCGGGCGCTCTTCCCGAGCCCGGAATACGACCTGCGGCTCTACCCGTTCCCGGAGCGGGGGGGGCTCAAGGCGAAGTGGGAGACCTTCCGGCGGCCGTACTCGTACATGTTCGCCCCGGAACTCCTGCGCGACGTCGAGGCGGAACTGGCCCGCGGCTACGACGTGATCCACCTGGAACAACTCTGGAGCGGCTGGACCGCGCTCGGACACGCCGATAAAGCGCTGCTGAACGTTCACCACCTCGTTTGGATCGACCTGGAAGAGTCGGCGCCGAAGACGTTCCGCGAGCGGACGGAGCGCTGGCTGGAGTTCGGGGCCGAGCGGACGCTGCTCCGCGCGTTCCGGTTCGTCCGGTCGTGCTCGCCGCGGTTGGTCGACCCGATCGCGAAGACGAACCCGCGGGCGGAAATCGTGACGGTCCCCGTCGGGCTCGACGCCGGCCTGTACCCGTTCATCCCCGACGAGCGCCGGGGCGACGGGGCGACCCTTACGCTGATCGGGTCGATGGCGTGGTACCCGGGCTACTCGGCGGCGGTCCGGCTGTTAACCCGGCTCTGGCCGGAGATCAAGCGGCGGGTGCCGGCGGCCCGGTTGCAGATCGTCGGCTGGTCGGCGCGGTCGGCCCTGAGCGAACACTTGGGCCTGCCCGACGTCGAGGTCTTCGAGAACGTGCCCGAGGTGCAGCCGTATTTCGACCGGACGAATGTGTTCGTCTACGCCCCGAGCCGGGGGAGCGGGATGAAGATCAAGATCCTGGAGGCGATGGCGTTCGGCGTCCCCGTGGTGACGACGTCGGAAGGGGTCGAGGGCCTGCCGGCGGTCGACGGCGTCCACGCGGGCGTCTGCGACGACGACGCCGGCCTGATCGACCGCGCGGTCGCCCTGCTGAACGACCCGGAACGTCAGAACCGCCAGCGCCGGGCGGCGCGGGAACTGATCGAGTCGCACTGCGGCCCGACCCCGACGCTCGACGCGATCGAATCGATTTATCAGCGCATGACGGAGGCGACCCGATGAGTGCGGCGGACCCGACGGCGACGCGGCCGTGGCTGGTAACCGGGGCGGCGGGCTTCCTCGGCTCGCACGTGGTCGAGCACCTGACGGAGCGGGGGCTCCCGGTCGTCGCACTCGACGGCTTGCAATGGGGACGGCTCGACTTCCTCCGCCCGAGCCTCGCGAAACCCGGCTGTACCCTGGCCGTGGCCGACGTGCGCGACCCGGCGGCCGTCCGGGCGGTCTTCGAGGCGTACCGCCCCGCCTGCGTCGTCCACCTCGCCGCTCTGCACTACATCCCGGCGGCCGTGAAAGACCCGGCGCTGGCGGTCGGCAGCAACGTGCTGGGGACGCAGGCCGTCCTCTCCGCGGCGCTGGCGGCGGGGGCCGAACGGTTCTGGTTCGCGTCGACCGGCGACGTCTACCCCCCCTCGCGCGAGCCGCACCGGGAGGACGACCCGACCGGCCCGTTCAACATCTACGGGCTGACGAAACTCCAGGGGGAACAGCTCGTCGCCCTCGCGGCGCGGTCGAACCCCGAGACGCGGTTCGTGGTCGGCCGGCTGTTCAACCTCTACGGCCCGCGCGAGACGAACCCGCACTTCCTCCCCGAGTTGATCAAGCAGGTCCGCGAACACCCGGGCCGGACGCTCCGGCTCGGGAACCTCTGGCCGAAGCGCGACCTCGTGCCGGTGGCCGACGCCGCCCGGGCGGTCGTCGCGTCGCTGGAGGCGGCCGGGCCGGGCCTGACGACGGTGAACGTCGCGACCGGCACGGCGGTGTCGATGCAGGAGGTGATCGACCTGATCGGCGAATTGATCGGATCGCCCCTCGGCGTCGAGACCGACCCGGAGAAGGTCCGCCCGGTCGAGCGCGACCACCTTCAGGCGGACGTGAGCCGCCTCCGCGCGTTGATCGGCTGGACGCCCCACGCCGACGTGCGGAAAGGTCTCTCCGAACTGCTCGCCTCGGAGGGCGTGACCGGATGAGGGTCGGGGTCGTCGCCCGGCTCTTAACCGAGCCGTCGCTGCGCGGCTGGAACCGCTACACGGTCAACCTGCTGGCCGAACTGGCGCGGCTCGACGGGGTCGAACTCGTCCTGTACTCGACCGGCCCGCTCCACGAGACGCACCGGGAGCGCCTGCCGGCCGGGGTCGAGGTGCGGACCGCGGAGGGGATGCGGCTGCCGGTTTGGGAGCACGCCTGGCTCCCCCGGCAGTGCGCGAATGACGGGGTCAACGTGCTCCACAGCCCGTTCAACTTCGGGCTCCCCTGGTCGAGCCCGTGCCCGCGCGTGTTGACGCTACACGACGCGATCGAGTGGGTCTACTACGAGCCGACCCTGCCGCTCCGCCAGCGGGTCTCGCCGACGCACCTCAAGGGGCGGTTTTACCACTGGCTCGCCCGAACCAGGGCGCACCAGGTCATCACCGTCAGCCGGCACGCGAAGGACGACATCGTGCGGCACCTGGGGGTGCCCGAGTCGCGGCTCCACGTCGTCTACGAGGCGGCCGATCCGCACTTCCTCACCAAAGCCGGGGCCGACCGACGGGCGGAGGTCCGAACGAAGTTCGGGCTCGACCGGCCCTACTTCTTTTATGTCGGGGGCTGGGAAGGCCGAAAGAACGTACCGTTCCTGCTCCGCGCGTTCGCCGCGGCGGGGCTCGAAGGGGTCGACCTGGTGCTCGGTGGAGGCCGGGCCGATCAGCGGGAGGAGTTCGCGCGACAGGCCGACGGCCTAGGGGTCGGCGGTCGGGTGAAAACGCTCGGGTGGGTGGAAGAAGACGAGTTACCGGCGCTGTACGCCGGGGCGCTCGCGTTCGTCTACCCGAGCGAGTACGAAGGGTTCGGGCTCCAGATCTGCGAGGCACTCGCGTCGGGCTGCCCGGTCCTGGCGGCGCGGGCGACCTGCCTGCCGGAAGTGCTCGGCGCGGGGGGGGAGACGTTCGGACTCGACGATCCGGGTGAACTCACCGGGTTGTTGCGGAAGACGGCCGAAGACGCCGGCTTCCGGGCCGACCTCGTCGCACGCGGGGCGGCCCGGTCGGACGACTTCTCCTGGCGCAAGGCCGCGGCAGAAACGCTCGACGTCTACCGGACCGCCGCCGGGGCAAACCGACACCCGGGTTAACGGCCGTGGGCCGACTTCGGGTCGGACTGCGGCAGGGGCGCGGCGAGGCCGACGTGGGGTCCGGGCACGCGGGGGTGGAATTCCGACGCCGGGGCGGGGGCGCGGGTGGCCGTGTTGTAGAACCAGACGGCGTTGCGGCCCGCCGACTTCGCCCGGTAGAGCGCCTGGTCGGCCCGGTCGAACGCCTCCTGGGGGTCGGCTCCGTAGGGGGGCTCGACGCAGTGGACGCCGACGCTCGCGGTCATCCGAATCCGGTGGTTCCGGAACGTGATTTCGAGGTCGGCGACCTGCGTGCGGATCAGTTCGGCGGTGCGGAGCGCGAATTCGAGCGGGCAGTCGGGGGCGAGAACGACGAACTCCTCCCCGCCGTACCGCGCGAGGAAGTCGTTCGGGAGGACCGCGCCGCGGAGGATCAACGCCACGCGCCGCAAGACCTCGTCGCCGGCGGCGTGGCCGTACTGGTCGTTGATCCGCTTGAAGTGGTCGATGTCGACCACGAGCACGGAGAGGGGGGTCTCGTCGCTCCGGCCGGCGGCGAACTCCCGGCCGAGGGCGTCCTGAAGGGCGAAGCGGTTCCCCAGTTCGGTCAGCCCGTCGAGGTGGGCGCGCTGTTCGAGGAGGTCGAGGAGCGCCTTGGTCCGCAGGGCCGAGTTGACCCGGGCGACCAGCTCGACGGGGTCGAACGGCTTGGAGACGAAGTCGACCGCCCCCATGTCGATCCCCCGGGCCTTCTCGGACGTCTGCGCCGACGACGCGAGGAAGATCACGGGGATCGAACGGGTCTTGGGGTCGTCCTTGAGGCGCCGGATCACCTCGAACCCGTCCCAGGTGTTCAGCCGCAACTGCAAGAGGATCAGGTTCGGCTGGCACTTCTGGCAGGCGGCCAGCGCGGTGATGATGTCGACGGCCTCGTACGTCTCGATCGCCTCGGCGTTGAGCCAGCTCCGAAGGAGTTGGCGGTCCGGGGCGGAGTTCTCGACGATCAGGACCCGCCGCGAGGAGACCGTGATGGCACCGTTCGGAATCATAAGATGTGCGCCCGAAGGCTCGAAAGGGCCGCCCCCGCACGGGGCGGGGCGTCGCCCGGGTCGACGCGAGTATTCCAGTCTAGGTTACGCCGGGGGCTCCCCTAAGGGTCGCGTTTTGTTCGTTGTGGTAGGGGAAAATTGCGGTTGACCGAATTTCTAAAAAACCATAAAGTCCGGCCGCCGTGGGGGGCCAGCCCCCCCTCGGACGGTCGTCGGCAAGGATGCGGACGACCCGATCAGCGGTTTCTACCGATCGCGGAGCCGCCCGGTTCTCGGGGCGTGTCGCGGGGGTTCTCCCCGGTAAACGCGCGGCGCAAGGAGGCAATCCGATGGGTCTTACCTACCCGAGGCGGGTCAGGGCGCTGGCCGCCTTGGCGTTGACCGGCGCGCTGGCGCTGGGCCTGACCGGGGCGAGTTCGCCGAAGAAAAAGAAGAAAGAGGCGGCCCCCCCGAAGGTGGAAGAGACCGTCGGCGACCTGTCGTACATCCAGCACGCGGTCGAGACGAAGCTCGAAGGCGTCGGGCTCGTGGTCGGGCTCGACAACACCGGGGTCGACCCGCCCCCCTCGCCGTACCGCACCCGGCTGCTCGACGACATGCGGAAGGCCGGCGTCGAGAACGCCAACGCCTTGCTGAAAGACCCGCGCGTGTCGCTCGTGATCGTCACCCTGACGGTCCACGCCGGGGCGACCCCGAAAGACCGGATCGACGCCACGGTCGAACTGCCGCCGGCGAGCGGGACCAAGAGCCTCGCCGGGGGCTACCTGCTCTCCTGCCGGCTCCGCGAGAAGATGGTGCTCGGCGGCGCGACCCGCGAGGGGCAGGAGTCGGCGGTCGTGCAGGGGGCCGTGATGACCGGCTCGCTCGACGACCCGACCAACCTCAAAATCGGCCGGGTCCTCGGCGGCGGGCGGGTCAAAAAGGAAGTCCCCTTCCAGCTCATCCTGAACGACACCCGCAAGAACTTCCGGACCGCGGCGATGGTCGAGGCGGTCGTCAACCAGCGGTTCCCGCAGACCGAGGGGGTCGACCAGAAGGGGTCGGCGGTGGCGAAGACCGACCAGTACATCGTCTTGAAGGTGCCGCAGGTCTATCACCAGAACCAGGACCGGTTCTTCCGGGTGGTCAAGCTCCTGCAAATGGTCGACAACCCGACCCTCCGGGCCTCCCGGATGGCCTCCTGGGGCCGCGACCTGCTCGACCCGTCGAAGGCCGGCATCGCCGCCCTCCGGCTGGAGGGCCTGGGCCCGAACGCCGTCGACGTCCTCAAGAACGGCCTGGGGAGCCCGAACGCGCAGGTCCGCTTCTTCGCCGCCGAGGCGCTCGCCTACCTGAACGACCCCTCCGGCGCCAATGTGCTGGGGGAGACGGTCCGGAAGACCCCCGAGTTCCGCGCCTACGCCCTGGCGGCCCTGGCGGCGACCGACCAGTCGGCCTTCCACATGACGTTGCGGAAGCTGATGGACGAACCCGACGTCGAGATCCGCTACGGCGCCTTCAACGCGCTGCGGACCCTCGCCCCGGACGACGCCTTCCTCGGCCAGGTCCGCGTGATGGACGCCCCGAAACAGGACGACGACGACGTCGACCGGGTCGACTCGATGGCCGTGGCGATCACCAAGGCGACGTCGAAGCCGCGCAAGGAGGACCCGTTCTCGCTCTACCTGGTCGACTGCGAGGGCCCGCCGATGGTCCACGTGGCCCGCACCCGGCGCTGCGAGATCGTGGTCTTCGGCCGCGGCCAGAAGCTCCTCCCGCCGGTCGTGCTGGGGGACGGCCCCTACCTCCTCAACGCGGCCGACGGCGACCAGGCGGTCCAGATCAGCAAGATCGTGCCGAGCCGGTTCGGCGACGCGGACGCGAAGGTGGAGGCGGCCCTGGAACTCGGGGAGGTGCTCCGCCGGGCCGCGAACCTCGGCGCGACCTACCCCGAGATCGTCTCCATCCTCCAGGCCGCCGAGCGCCAGAAGAACCTGCCGGGCCCCCTCGTGGTCGACGCCGTCCCCGGGTCCAGCCCGAAGTACATCGAGGCGGCGATCCTGGGCAAGGACGCGACCTCGAAGAAGGACGACGCCCTGAAGAAGACCGGCATGGACGACGCCAAGAAGCGCCGGAGCCTCCTCGACCGGCTGCGCTTCTGGCGGGACAAGTGAGCCGCCCCGCCGCGTAACGACGCCCCCTTCGCCCGGCGGCAACGCCGGGCCGCCTCCCCCGTCACGGGGCGAGCGCCACGCACCCGGCCCCGCGGCCGGATCGAGACCCGTCTGGTTCACTCGCCCCTCGATACGACCCGGCGCCCGGGCCGGGTCGCGTCGGCGGAACGCCCGTCCGCGACCCCGGAAAACTCAACGCCCTTCCACCCACACCTCCCAAACCCCCACCCAATCCGGTCAGTGCGGCCAGGCGTTTTAGCCCGGCCGACCGCCCCGATCGGTCCGCCGGGACAGTTAGTCGCGGCCCTCCTTAAAGTCCTACGCCTCGCGGATCGAAAAATAGTCTTGACGGTCAGGTCCGCTACGGCAGGGAAGTGAGAGATCACCCCCCTTGGCGTAGCCCTGGACCGGGCGGCCTTCCGTCCCTCGGGGCGGCGGGCATCCCGTAGACCGCCGAGCTCGGCCGGTGGCGGATGCCGCCGACCGGGCCACGACCCGAACGGTAGAACGAGACGTAACATGAAGATAGCGAGTAACCGTCGGGGCTTGAGGCGGGACACGGGGCGGGGTCGGAGCGTCCGTTGACAGCGTCGCGTCAGCCGCCACCCGCGGCCGGGACCGCCGAGCGATCGGCGTCCGCACTACGGGTCGGGACGGACACCGCGCCGACTATGGATCAAAGCGGAGGGGTGAGGAAACCTCCGAGGTCTCGCACCGGTAACAAGGGCGAGTGGAGTCCTCGACATGAAAAAAGTGTTCACAACCGGTCAGGTGGCGAAGATTTGCAAGGTCGCGCCCCGGACCGTTAGCAAGTGGTTCGATTCGGGCCGCTTGCGCGGATATCGCATTCCCGGCTCCCAGGACCGCCGCATCCCCCGCGAGCACCTGCTGCGCTTCCTTAAAGAGCACGGCATGCCGCTGGGGGACCTGGAGGCCGAGGTTTACCATAAGATCCTGGTGGTGGGGGCCGACGGCCCTCTGCTCGGCCTCCTGAAGGACAACCTCCGCGAAGGGGACGACTTCCGGATCGAGACCGCCGCCTCGGGCTTCGAAGCCGGCATCCGTGCCGAGAGCTTCCACCCCGACTGCATCATCATCGACCTGGCCGTCGGCCGCATCGAAGCCGGCCAGATCGCCCAGAACCTCCGCAAGAGCCAAGACCACCAGACCACCGTCCTCGTCGCCCTGACCAGCGACGAACCGGGCGAGGAGCTGTACGGCCTCGGCTTCAACGACGCGTTCAAGAAGCCGTTTGATGGCGCCCTGCTCGCCGAGAGGGTCCGCCGCCTGATCTCCCAGAAGAAGGCCGACGAGCCCTGATTCCCGGCCCGGTTCGGGTCCGACATTCCGACCCCGCCACGAGCCCGAGGCTCGTCCCGGCCACCGCCGGGACGGACCCCGGGCTCGTTCTCTTTTGACATGAACACCCGGCAATCCGCCATTCTTCGTCATTGCTCGGCGGTCGGGGCGGGGCAGGGGGGCAGGGTCGCCCGGCCGGGGTCGGATCGGGCATAATGAACCGGCCGCCGTCGGAGGGCGGCGACGACCCGCCCCGAACCACCCCGTGCGCCCGCCATGTCTCAAACCGCCGAACGCCGGTCATCCTGGACCCCCGTCCGCCTCGCCTGCGCCGCCGGGGCCGTCGCCGGCCTGGCCGTGATACTCACGCTCGGAGGCCCGGGCGTGACGACCGACGAGCCGCTCGACGTCCGGCCGGGGCGGACCTACGTCGAAACGCTCGCGAAGCGGGGGCTCGGATTCTTCGGCCGGACGACCGTGGACGCCGTCTTCCGCGACAACGCCGAACACCCGCCCCTGGGGCGTTGGCTCCTCGGCCTCGCCTCGACGCTCGGACAACCCTTCGAAACCCTCGCCTTCGGCCCCGACCCGCTCGGCCTCTACGTCCGGTCGGGGCGGCTCGCGCCGGCGTTGACCTTCGCGGCGCTCGTCGCGCTGGTGGCCCACGCGACGGCCCGACGCTACGGTCTGACGGCCGGCGCGGCGGCCGGGTTCGCGCTGGCCGTCATGCCCCGCGCCTTCGCGCACGCCCACCTCGGCGCGCTCGACACGTTTATCGCGTTCTTCTGGACCCTCGCCCTCTTCGCCGCCGACCGCGCGCTGACCTCGCGCCGGCCGGTCGCCGCGATGGCCGCCGCCGGGGCGCTCTGGTCCCTCGCGCTGCTGACAAAGATCCACGCCTGGTTCCTCATCCCCGTCGTCGGGGTCTGGTCGCTCGTCCGGCTCAGACACCCGGCCCGCGCGCTCGCCGCGTTCTCGGCGTGGGGGGCGGTGGGCCTCACCCTGTTCGTCGCGGGCTGGCCCTGGCTCTGGTTCGACACCGTCGCGCGGCTGCGGGCCTACCTGGGGACCGGCGTCGAACGTGCAACGATCAACGTTCTTTATTGGGGTCACGTCTTTGCCGACAAAGACGTGCCGTGGCATTACCCCTGGTTATATTTCGCGGCGACCGTCCCCGTCGGCCTCCACCTGCTCGGGGTCGTCGGCCTCGCCCTCGGCTGGAAGGGGCGGCGGACGGACCCGTTTCCGTTCCTGCTCGCCGGGTCGATCGCGTTGTTCCTGGTCGTCTTCAGCACGCGGATTCCCGTATACGACGGGGAACGTTTGTTCCTCCCCGCGTTCCCGCTCTGGGCGGTCTTCGTCGGCCGGGGCTTTCAGGCGGTCTGGGAGAAGGTCGGGAACCGGAAATGGGTGCGAGGGGCCTTGCTCGCGGCCGCCGCGGGGCAGGCGTACGGGGTCGTGGCGTTGCACCCGTTCGGGCTCAGCTACTACAACGCCCTCGTCGGCGGCCTCCCGGGCGCGGAACGGCTCGGCCTGGAACTGACGTACTGGGGCGACGCCGTCGACGGCGTCCTGCTCGACCGCCTCGTCCGGGAGACCCCGCCGGAAGCGGCCGCCGCGCTCGTGCCGACCCTGTATCCCGGACAAGGGATCGCCACGACGACCCGTTCGATGGCCCAACGCCGGCTCATACTTGGCGACCAGGAGGCCGCCCCGCGCGCCCGTTGGCTCGTCGTCTCCCGGCGGACCGCGTACTGGCCGGAAGGTCTGCGCGAACGGCTCGGGCGCGGCCGTTTGGTCGCCGTCCGGTCCCGCCAGGGGGTCTGGCTCTCCGCCGTGTACGACGCGGGGGAGGGGTTAAGGAACGACCGCCGATAGCCGATGACGAACGGGTGAAGACACCGGGCCCTTCCACGAAACCCGCGCGTCGCCCGGGCGACCCGTTCGTTGCGAAGATGGTCGGTTGCTGAACGTCCCACTAGTCAAGCCGGCGACGATTTGTAGAATACGTTCAGAATGAATTGAACGATGGAGCGCGGCGGAGAGGGTGGTTCGGGGATGTCCGGTCTGACGCACTTCGACGAGCACGGTGCGAGCCGAATGGTCGACGTTTCGGGGAAACCCGAGACCGACCGCTCGGCGCGGGCGAGCGGTCTGGTGCGGATGGAACCGGCGACGCTCGCCCTGATCCTCGACCGCAAGGTCGCCAAAGGGGACGTCCTCGACGTCGCGCGGCTGGCCGGCATCATGGCCTCGAAGCGTACGGGCGACCTCATCCCCCTCTGTCACCCGCTGGGGCTCGACGCGGTCGACCTGACCCTCGCCCCGGTCGACGACCGGACCCTCCGGATCGAAGCGACCGTCAAGGTCCGCGGGAAGACCGGGGTCGAGATGGAAGCGCTCACGGCCGTTAGCGTTGCGGCGCTGACCGTTTACGACATGTGTAAAGCCGTCGACCGCGGGATGACGATCGACCAGGTCCGCCTGGACGAGAAGTCGGGCGGTCGGAGCGGCCATTTCCGCCGCGCGGACGGGGGGGGCCCCTAGCCGCGGGGCCCATCGGACGGTGGGCGGCCGGGGTCGGCGGGCGAGACGGGGGGATCGGGATGGCGTCGTATTCGCTGTTGAAGGCCGAGGAGATCAGCCGCAAGCTGGCGGCGGCGTACGCGCCGGTCGCCACGGAGCTGGCGGAGGCCGAGCGGGTCTTCGAGGCGGAACTGGGTAGCCGGTTCCCGTTCGTGCAAGACCTCGTCGGCCATTGCGCCGACTTCCGCGGCAAGCGGCTCCGCCCCGCGCTCGTGCTGCTGACCGCCCGGGCCTGCGGCGGCCTGAACGCGTCGCACCCGGTGCTCGCGGCGGTCGTCGAGATGATCCACACGGCGACGCTCGTCCACGACGACATCCTCGACGAGGCCGTCGTCCGCCGCCACGCCGCGACGGTCAACGCCGAGTGGGGGAACGAGACGGCCGTCCTCCTGGGCGACTACCTGTTCACGCACGCCTTCCACCTCGCCGCCTCGCTGGAGACGACCCTGGCCTGCCGCTGGATCGGCCGGGCGACCAACCTCGTCTGCGAGGGCGAGATGATGCAGGTCCACAACCGCGGGAATTTCGACCTCTCGGAGGCCGACTACTTCGAGATCGTCCGCGGCAAGACGGCCGAATTGACCGCGGTTTCTTGCCGGCTCGGCGCCCACTACGCCGGCGCCCCGGCCGAGGTCGTCGACGCCCTGGAGGGTTACGGCCGCGACCTCGGCGTCGCCTTCCAGATCGCCGACGACGTGCTCGACATCTGGGGCGAGGAACAGACGACCGGCAAGAGCCTCGGCACCGACCTGGAGAAGCAAAAGCTCACCCTGCCTCTGATCCGCCTTCTCTCGACCGCCCCCGCCGCGACCGCCGCGTCCGTCCGCCGGCTCCTGGCGGAAGCCGACCCGGCGAACCGCCACTCCTTGAGGCCCTACC
>Ga0164243_10004715_pt1 | contig 21212 bp, 7 predicted proteins | sample OricompcompostOP_FD_108781 | JGI IMG/M metagenome (GOLD analysis project Ga0164243, IMG submission 108781) | Organic Plus compost microbial communities from Emeryville, California, USA - Original compost - Organic plus compost (OP) | ecosystem: Engineered > Solid waste > Mixed feedstock >...
ACGGCTGCCGCGCAGCGCGGCCGGATCGATGCCGGACCGCTCGACCGCCTCCCACGCCACCTCCAGCAGCACCCGCTGCTGCGGATCCGTGGCCAGCGCCTCACGCGGGCTCATCCCGAAGAAGGCCGCGTCGAAGTCGCCGGCGCCGTCGAGGAAGCCGCCGGAACGGGTGTAGGTGGTACCGGGGTGGTCGGGGTCCGGGTCGTACAGTGCGTCCAGGTCCCAGCCGCGGTCGGCGGGGAACGGGCCGATCACGTCCCGGCCCGCGTGGACCAGGTCCCACAGCTCCTCGGGTGAGGTCACGCCGCCGGGGTACCGGCACGCCATGCCGACGATCGCCACCGGCTCGTCGGCGGGCGCGGCCGTACGGTCCGGGGCGTCGTCCGCCGGCTCGGCCGCGCCGAACCACGCGGCGTCGAGGTGGGCGGCGAGCTCCTCGGGCGTGGGGAAGTCGAAGACCAGCGTGGCGGGCAGCCGCAGGCCGGTCAGCGCGTTCAGCCGGTTGCGCAGCTCCAGGGCGGTCAGCGAGTCGAAGCCGAGCAGCTTGAACGCACGGTCCCCGGCCACCGGGGCGTCCGCGCCGAGCACGCCGGCGGCCTGCGCGCGCACCAGGTCGAGGACGGCGGCGGCGCGCTCGGCGGCCGGGAGCCCGGCGAGCCGTCCGGTCTCCGTCGCCTCCGCTGGGGCGTCGGTGGGGGCCTCCGTACGGGCCGGGCGTGCGGGCGTACCGGCCAGGTCGCGCAGGACGGCGGGGACGTCGGCCCGGCCGCGGATCGCGGCGGTCGCCGGGCGGAACGGCACGAGGACGGCGGCGTCCGCGCCGAGCGCGGCGTCGAACAGGGCGAGGCCGTCCTCGGTGGGCATCGGGGCGATCCCGGTCCGGGCCAGCCGCGACACGTCGGCGGCGGCCAGGTCGCCGGTCAGGCCGGTCGCCGTCTCCCACAGGCCCCAGGCCAGCGACACCGCGGGCAGCCCCTGCGCGCGGCGGTGCGCGGCCAGCGCGTCCAGGTACGCGTTGGCCGCCGCGTAGGACGCCTGGCCCGCGGTGCCCACGGTCGCCGCGATGGAGGAGAACAGCACGAAGGCCGACACGGGGTGCTCGCGGGTCAGCTCGTGCAGGTTCCACGCGGCGTCGGCCTTGGGACGGAACACGGCCGCGGCGTCCTCCGGGGTGAGCCCGGCGACGGTGGCGTCGGCGCGGGCGCCCGCGGCGTGCACCACCATCCGCAGCGGGTACTCGGCGGGCAGGCCGTCGATGACCGCGGCGAGCGCGTCCCGATCGGCGGCGTCACAAGCGGCGACGGTGACCTCGGCACCGCACCCGGCCAGCTCCGCCGCAAGCTCGGGGGCGTGGCCGCGGCGGCTCAGCAGCACGAGATGACGGATCCCGTACCGCTCCACAAGGTGCCGGGCAATAAGGCCACCCAGCGTGCCGGTACCACCGGTGATCAACGCGGTGCCACCGCTGGCGGCGGGCGGCGCGGGGGGCGGCACGAGGTCCGGCACGAGGTCCGGCACGAGGTCCGGCACGAGGTCCGGCGCGGCGTCCGGCGCGGCAGGCGGCGCGGCAGGCGGCGCGGCAGGCGGCGCGGCAGGCGGCGCGGCGTCCGACGCGGCAGGCGGCGCGGCAGGCGGCGCGGCGTCCGACGCGGCAGGCGGCGCGGCGGGCGGCGCAGGGGGCGGCGCGGCGTCCGGCGCAGGGGGCGGCTCGTGGTGGTGGAGGCGGGGGGTGTGGGCGGTGCCGGCGCGTAGCGCGAGTTGGGGTTCGGCGGAGGTGAGTGCGGCGGGGAGCCGGTCGCGGGAGGCGTCGGTGCCGTCCACGTCCACCAGGGCGAACCGGCCCGGGTGTTCGGTCTGCGCGACTCGGACCAGGCCCCAGACCATCGCGTGCCCGGCGTCGGGGTCGGCCGCCGTGGCGTCCCGCGTCACCACCACCAGGCGGGACCCGGCGAGCCGCGGCTCGTCCAGCCAGTCGCGGAGCAGGCCCATGACGTACGTGACGGCGGTCCGGTCCGTGGCCCCGGCGGACGGCGCGAGCGGCAGCACGACGGTCTCCGGCGGGTCGCCCGCGGCGAGCGCGGCCGGGTCCGGGTCCTCCAGGATCGTGTACGGCCCGGTGGGCGCCGTGGCGGGCGCCGGGGTCCAGTCCACCGTGTACAGCGCCGACGTGGCGGCGGCGCGCAGGACCTCGGCGGGGAGGGGGCGCAGGGTCAGCGCGCCGACCGTCAGGACCGGGCGGCCGGCCGGGTCCGCGGCGTCCACCGTCACGTCGGCACCGGTACGGCGGATCCGCAGCCGCAGCTCGGTGCCGCCCGGCGCGTACGACGTCACGTCGCTCCAGGAGAACGGCACCTCGAGATCGCCGCGCTCGCCGAGCAGGCCCAGCGGCACCGGGTGCAGCGCCGCGTCGAGCAGCGCCGGATGCGTGCCGTACCCGGCCGGGTCCCCCTCGGGCAGGACGACGTCCGCGTACACCGCGTCCCCGGCACGCCAGGCCGCCCGCAGTCCACGGAACGCCGGCCCGTACTCGTACCCGGCCGCAGCGAGCCGCTCGTACGCCCCACCCAGGTCGACGACCTCAGCCCCACGCGGCGGCCAGGCACCCCGGGCCCACTCGGCGGCCCCGCCCCCGGCCTGGGCACCGCTCTCGGCCTCGGCCTCGGTTGCGGTCAGGGTGCCGGTGGCGTGGCGGGTCCAGGTGGTGTCCGTTTCGCCGTGGATGGTGATCGTGCGGGTGCCGGCGGCGTCCGCGGTCACCGCTACCTGGAGGCGTACGGAGCCCTCGGGTGGGATGGCGAGGGGGTGTTCCAGCGTGAGGTCGGCCAGGCGGGGCGTGCCCGCCTCGCGGCCGGCGTGCAGGGCCAGGTCGACCAGGGCGGTGCCGGGGAGCAGCACGGTGCCGCGTACGGCGTGGTCGGCCAGCCAGGGGTGCGCGGCGAGGGAGACGCGGCCGGTCCACATCAGCGCGCCGTCGCCGGCGTGGCGGACCAGGGCGGCGAGCAGCGGATGCCCGGCGGCGTCCAGGCCGGCCGTGGCGACGTCGGCGTCGGCGGGGGCGTCCAGCCAGTACCGGGCGCGCTGGAACGGGTACGTGGGCAGCTCGGCGTACCGGCCGGTGGGCAGCACCGGCCGCCAGTCCACGGCGGCGCCCGCGACGTACGCGGTGGCCAGCGCGGTCAGCATCCGCCGCGGGCCGCCGTCGTCGCGGCGCAGGGTCGGTACGGCGACCGCACGCCGGTCCGCGGCCTCGGCGATGGCCTCGACCGCCGGGGTCAGCACCGGATGCGGGCCCACCTCGACGAACAGCCCGTGCCCGCGGTCCAGCAGCGTGCCGGCGGCGCGCTGGAACTCGACGGGCTGCCGCAGGTTGCGGAACCAGTACGCGGCGTCGAGCGCGGCCCCGTCCAGCCGGTCACCGGTGACGGCGGAGTAGAACGGCACGTCCCCGGGCGCGGGCCGGATCCCGGACAGGTCGTCGAGGATCCGCTCGCGGAGCGCGTCGACGTGCGGAGAGTGGGACGCGTAGTCCACGGGGACGGTGCGCGCCCGCACGCCGTCCGCCTCGCACGCCGCGACCAGCTCGGCGACGGCCGCCGCGTCGCCGGAGACGACCGTGGCCGCGGGCCCGTTGACCGCCGCGACGGTGAGCGCGCCGTCGTACCCGGCCAGCCGGTCCCGTACGTCCGCGGCCGGCAGCGCGATCGACGCCATACCGCCGGAGCCGGCCAGCTCGGCGATGGCCCGGCTGCGCAGCGCCACGATCCGCGCCGCGTCGTCCAGCGTGAGCGCGCCCGCGACGTGCGCGGCGGCGATCTCGCCCTGGGAATGCCCGACGACCGCGGCCGGCTCGACGCCGTGCGCCCGCCACGTCGCGGCGAGCGCGACCATCATGGCGAACAGCGCGGGCTGGACGACGTCCACCCGCTCCAGGGCATCGGGGTCGCGGAGCACGTCCTCCAGCGACCAGCCCGTGTACGGCTCGAGCGCCGCGGCGCACGCCCGCAGGTGCTCGGCGAACACCGGCGAGCCGTCGAGGAGGTCGACGCCCATCCCGGTCCACTGGCCGCCCTGGCCGGGGAAGACGAACACGGTACGGCCCAGGTCGCGCGCCGTGCCGGTGATCACGTGCTCGGCGGGCACGCCGCCGGCCAGCGCGCCCAGGCCGTCGAGCAGCCCGGCGCGGTCCGCGCCGACCACGACCGCGCGCCGCTCCAGCCGCGCCCGCCCGGTGGCCAGCCCGTACCCGACGTCTTCGACGGCCAGGCCGGGCTCGTCCCGTACCCGATCGCGCACCCGCCCCGCGACCGCCCGCAGCCCGGCATCATCGTGCCCGGACACCGCCCACGGCAGCACACCCACGAGCGACGGCTCAGCCCCGCCGTCCGGGGCCGGGGCGCGGACGGGCGTGGCCTCGATCGGTGGGGGCTCCTCCAGGATGACGTGGGCGTTCGTGCCGCTGACGCCGAAGGCGGAGACGCCTGCGCGGCGGGGGCGGTCGCCTGCGGGCCAGGGCACCGGTTCGGCGAGGAGCGAGACGGAGCCGGACGGCCAGTCCACGTGCGGGGTCGGCTCCTCGGCGTGCAGGGACCGGGGCAGCATGCCGTGCCGCATCGCGGTGACCATCTTGACGATCCCGGCCACGCCCGCGGCGGCCTGCGTGTGCCCGATGTTCGACTTGACCGAGCCGAGCCACAGCGGCGCGCCCGCGTCCCGGTCCCGCCCGTACGTGGCCAGCAGCGCCTGCGCCTCGATCGGGTCGCCCAGGCGGGTGCCCGTCCCGTGCGCCTCCACCGCGTCCACCTCGGACGGCCGCAACCCGGCCTCGGCGAGCGCGCGGGCGATGACGCGCTCCTGCGAGGGCCCGTTGGGCGCGGTCAGCCCGTTGCTCGCGCCGTCGGAGTTCACCGCCGACCCGCGGACGACCGCCACCACGGGATGGCCGTTGCGGCGCGCGTCGGACAGCCGCTCCAGGATCAGGATCCCGGCCCCTTCGGACCAGCCCGTGCCGTCCGCGGCGGCCGAGAACGGCTTGCACCGCCCGTCCGGCGCCAGTCCGCGCTGCCGGCTGAACTCCACGAACGTGTCCGGCGTCGCCATTACGGCCGCGCCGCCCGCCAGCGCCAGCGTGCACTCACCGGACCGCAGCGCCCGCGCGGCCAGGTGCAGCGCCACCAGCGACGACGAGCACGCCGTGTCCACCGTCAGCGCCGGCCCCTCGAGCCCGAACACGTACGCGAGCCGGCCCGACGCGACGCTGCCGCGGCTGCCGTTGCCCAGGTAGCCCTCCACGCTCGCGGGGGCGCGGCGGAACCGGCGGCCGTAGTCGTCGTACATGATCCCGGTGAACACGCCGGTCTGGCTGCCGCGCAGCCGGTCCGGGTCGATGCCCGCCCGCTCCAGCGCCTCCCACGCGGTCTCCAGGAGCAGCCGCTGCTGCGGGTCGGTGGCCAGCGCCTCGCGGGCGCTGATGCCGAAGAACGCCGGGTCGAAGTCGGCCGCGCCGTACAGGAACCCGCCGCGGTCGGTGTAGCTCGTACCGGGGTGGTCCGGGTCGGGGTGGTACAGGGCCGGGTCCCAGCCGCGGTCGGCGGGGAACGGGCCGGTCGCGTCGGCGCCCGCGGCGACCAGGTCCCACAGGTCCTCCAGCGAGGCGACGCCGCCGGGGAACCGGCAGGCCATGCCGACGATCGCGATCGGGTCGCCGGCCGCTTCTGCCGGAGCGGCGGCCGCCACGCGCGTACGCGGGGCCGGGCCGCTCACCTGTGCGGCCAGGAAGGCGGCGAGCGCGGACGGCGTCGGGTGGTCGAACACGGCGGTGGCCGGCAGCCGTACGCCGGTGGCCGCGTTCAGCCGGTTGCGCAGCTCGACGGCGGTGAGCGAGTCGAAGCCGACGTCGCGGAACGCGCGGTCCGCGCCGACGGCGTCCGGCGACCCGCCGCCGAGCACGGCGGCCGCGTGCGCCCGGACCAGGTCGAGCGCGGCCGCGGCCCGGTCCGCCTCGCCCAGCTCGGCCAGGCGGGACGGCGCGGCGGCCCGCCCCGGCTCGGCACGCCGCACGGGCACGCGGACCAGGCCGGACAGGACGGCCGGCAGCGTGCCGTCCCCGGCCCGGACCCGCAGCGCCCGGGTGCTCAGCGCGGCCGGGGCCACGACGGCCGCGTCCTCCGCGAGCGCGGCGTCGAACAGCCGCAGCGCCGCATCGGTCCCCATGGGGGCGAGCCCGCCGCGGGCCAGCCGGTCCCGGTCCGCGTCCGTGAGGTGGCCGGTCATCCCGCTGTCCGCCGCCCACAGCCCCCAGGCCAGCGAGGTTCCGGGGAGCCCGTGCGCGCGGCGGAGCCCGGCGAGCGCGTCGAGGAACGCGTTGGCCGCGGTGTAGTTGCCCTGCCCGGCGCTGCCCAGCACGCCGGTGATCGAGGAGAACACGACGAACGCGGACAGGTCGCGGTCCGCGGTCAGCCGGTGCAGGTGCCAGGCGGCGTCCGCCTTGGCCCGCAGCACGCGCGCGACCTGCTCCTCGGTCAGCCCGGTGACGACGGCGTCGTCCAGGGTCCCGGCCAGGTGCACGACGCCGGTGAGCGGGTGGCCGGCCGGGATGTCCGCGAGGGCGGCGGCCAGCGCGTCCGGGTCGGCCGCGTCGGCCGCGACGATCCGGACGTCGGCGCCCAGCCCGGCCAGCTCGCGGCGCAGGTCGCCGGCGCCGTCCGCGTCCGGGCCGCGGCGGCTGAGCAGGTGCAGGTGGCGGACGCCGTACGCGGAGACGAGGTGCCGGGCGAGCGCCGCGCCGAGCGTGCCGGTACCGCCGGTGATGAGCACGGTCCCGTCGCCGAACGGGGCGGCGGACGGCTCGCCCGGGTCCGGGAGGCGGACGAGGCGGGGCACCAGCGGCTCGCCGCCGCGCACCGCGACCTGCGGTTCGCCGGGTGCGGGGACCGCGGCCGGCTCCGGCGCCTCGCGTTCCAGGTCGACCAGCGCGAACCGTCCGGGGTGCTCGGCCTGCGCGGTCCGGACCAGGCCCCAGACCGCCGCCTGCGCCGGGTCCGGCGGGCCGTCGTCCGGCCCGGTCGCCACCGCCGCCCGGGTGAGCACGACGAGCCGCTCCCCGGGCCGTTCCTCGCGAAGCCACTCCCGTACGGCCTCCAGCGTCCCGGCGACCGCCGCGTGCGCCCCGGCCGCGTCCCCGGTCGCCTCGGGCGGCGCGAACAGCACGTCACCGGAGGGTCCGTCGCCGCCGGCGGGCGCCGGGCGCCAGTCCAGGGCGTACAGGGCCGCGTCGTCCGGGGTGCCGAGGTCGCCACCGGTGACCGGGCGCAGGGCGAGGCGGGTCACGGAGGCGACCGGCGTGCCGGTGTCGTCGGCCAGCGTCACGGAGATCGCGTCGTCCCCGGCTGGGGACACCCGGGCGCGGCTCGGGACGCCGCCCGGGTGGCGGGCGACGCCGGTCCAGGCGAACGGCAGGTACGGGCCCTGGCCGGCGGGGCCGGACGCCGCGGCCTCCAGCACGGCGAGGTGCAGGGCGGCGTCCAGGACCGCGGGATGCGGGGCGTGCGCGGAGTCCGGCGGCGGGCCGAGCTCCACGTAGTGGTCGGCGCCGAGCCGCCAGGCGGCGCGGACGCCCTGGAACGCCGGGCCGTAGTCGTACCCGTGGGCGGCGAGGCGGTCGTACACGCCGGTGACGTCGACCGGCTCGGCGCCGGCGGGCGGCCACGTCGCGAGCGGCTCCGGCCGTACCGGGACGGGCGCGGCGATCCGCGCGGTGGCGTGCCGGGTCCACTCCTCCGCGCCGTCGGCCCGGGCCGCGACCTCCACCCGGCGGCCGCCGTCCTCGTCCGGCGGCGCGGCGGTGACCTGGAGGTCCACGCCGCCGTCGGGAACGGGCAGCGGGCGTTCCAGCGTCAGCTCGTCCAGGCATCCGGCGTCCAGCTCGGCGGCGACGTACAGCGCCAGCTCGGCGAGCGCCGCGCCGGGCAGCAGGACCGTGCCGCTCACCACGTGGTCGGCGAGCCACGCCTGGTCGCGCGGGGACAGCCGGCGAGTGTAGACGCGGGTGCCGTCGGGCAGCGTCACCGCCGCGCTGAGCAGCGGGTGGCTCGGCCGGTCGAGGCCGAGGGCGGCCGGGTCGCCGCCGCGCCGCGGGTCGAGCCAGTAGCGGGTACGGCGGAACGGGTACGGCGGGAGCTCGGCGTGGCCGGTGGCGGGCAGCGCGGGCGTCCAGTCGACGTCCGCGCCCGCGACGTGCGCCTCGGCGAGGGACGTGAGCAGCCGCGCGCGCCCGCCGTCGTCGCGGCGCAGCGTGCCCACCACGGCGGCCGGCCGGCCGCGCTCCTCCGCCGCCGCGGCGATCGCCTCGGTGAGCACGGGGTGCGGGCTGACCTCGACGAACAGGCCGTGCCCGGCGTCGAGCGCGGCGTCCACGGTGTCGTGGAACTCCACGGTACGGCGCAGGTTGCGGTACCAGTACCCGGCGTCGAGCTCGGCGCCGTCGACCCGTTCCCGGGTGACGGTCGAGTACATCGGCACCTCGGCCGTACGCGGGGTGACCGGGGCGAGCGCGTCGAGGATCCCGTCCCGGATCTCCTCGACGTGCGGGCCGTGCGAGGCGTAGTCGACCGGGATGACGCGGGCGCGGATCCCGTCGGCCTCGCAGGACGCGGCGAACTCCGCGACCGCCGCGGCGCCGCCGGACACCACCGTCGCGGCCGGGCCGTTGACGGTCGCCACGCCGAGGTCGCCGCCGTACCGTTCGAGCCGCTCCCGGACCCGCGCGGCGGGCAGCGCCACCGAGGCCATGCCGCCGCGCCCGGCCAGCGCGCGGATGGCCCGGCTGCGCAGGGCCACCACGCGGGCCGCGTCGTCCAGCGTGAGCGCGCCCGCGACGTGCGCGGCGGCGATCTCGCCCTGGGAGTGCCCGATCACCGCGTCGGGCCGGACCCCGTACGCGCGCCAGGTCTCCGCGAGCGACACCATCACGGCGAACAGCGCGGGCTGGACGACGTCCACCCGCTCCAGGGCATCGGGGTCGCGGAGCACGTCCTCCAGCGACCAGCCCGTGTACGGCTCAAGGGCCGCGGCGCATTCCCGCAGCCGCGCGGCGAAGACGGGCTCGTCGAGCAGCGCGGTGCCCATCCCGGCCCACTGTGCGCCCTGCCCGGGGAAGACGAACACGGTACGCCCCAGCTCGCGGGCCGCCCCGCCGACGACTCCCGGCGCCGGTTCCCCCCGGGCCACCGCGTCCAGCCCCTGGACCAGCCCCTCGTGCCCGTCGGCGACGACCACGGCCCGCTCCGCGAACCGCTCCCGCCCCACCGCGAGCGTCCGCGCCGCCCCCGCCTCGTACCGCCCGGCCAGCCGTTCCCGCACCCGCCCGGCCGTCTCCCGCAACGCCGCGCCGTCCCGCGCCGAGAGCACCCACGGCAACGCCCCCGCGGCCGCCGGCGCGGCCTCGGAGGGCTCCGGGCCGGAGGACTCCAGGATCAGGTGGGCGTTCGTGCCGCTGATGCCGAAGGACGAGACCGCGGCGCGGCGGGGGTGGCCGGAATCCGGCCAGGGTTCGGGGTCCGCGATGGGGATCACGGTGCCGGAGGACCAGTCCACGTGCGGGGTGGGGCGGTCCGCGTACAGGGACGCCGGGATGGTGCCGTGGCGCATCGCCATGACCATCTTGATGACGCCGCCGATGCCGGCCGCGGCCTGGGTGTGGCCGATGTTGGACTTCAGGGAGCCCAGGCGGAGCGGCCGGCCGGGCGAGCGGTCCCGGCCGTACGTGGCGAGCAGCGCCTCGGCCTCGATGGGGTCCCCGAGCGTCGTGCCGGTGCCGTGCGCCTCGACGACGTCCACGTCGCCCGGCGCGAGCCGCGCGTCGGCCAGGGCCCGGCGGATCACCCGCCGCTGAGACCGGCCGTTCGGCGCGGTCAGCCCGTTGCTCGCGCCGTCGGAGTTGATCGCCGACCCGCGGACCACCGCCAGTACCGGATGCCCGTTGCGGCGGGCGTCGGACAGCCGCTCCAGGACGACCAGCCCGGCGCCCTCGGCCCAGCCCGTACCGTCCGCGTCCGCGGAGAACGGCTTGCAGCGGCCGTCGGAGGACAGCCCGCCCTGCTTGGCGAACTCGGCGAACATGCCGGGCGTGGCGAGCACGGTGGCGCCGCCGGCCAGCGCCAGCGAGCACTCGCCGCCGCGCAGCGCCCGTACGGCCAGATGGGTGGCGACCAGGGACGACGAGCAGGCCGTGTCGACGGTGATCGTCGGCCCCATGAGCCCGAGCGCGTACGCGATCCGCCCGGAGGCGACGCTCGGCGTGCTGCCGGTCAGCCGGTACCCGGACTGGTCGTCGGCCGGGTCGTGCAGGCGCGGCCCGTACTCCGGCGCGGTGACCCCCATGAACACGCCGGTGTCGCCGCCCCGCAGGGTCCCGGGCGCGATCCCGGCCCGTTCCAGCGCCTCCCACGCGGTTTCCAGCAGCAGCCGCTGCTGCGGGTCCATGGCCAGCGCCTCACGCGGGCTGAACCCGAAGAACCCCGCGTCGAACCCGGCCGCGTCGCGCAGGAACCCGCCGCGGCGCGCGTAGCCCGCGTCCCCGTCCACCGTCCAGCCGCGGTCCTCCGGGAACGGCCCGATCGCGTCCGTACCCTCGGCGACGAGCTTCCACAGGTCGTCGGGCCCGGTGACGCCGCCGGGGTACCGGCACGCCATCGCGACGACCGCGATCGGCTCGCCCGTGGCCGCCGGCGCCGCGTCCGGTACCGCGACCTCCCCGCCGGCGAGCTCGGCCTCGATGTGCCCGGCCAGCTCGCCGGGCGTGGGCCGCTCGTACACCACGGTGTCGGGCAGCCGTACGCCGGTGGCCTCGGCCAGCCGCCCGCTGAGCTCGACGGCCATCATCGAGTCCAGGCCGAGCTCCTTGAACGGCAGGTCCGGCTCGATGGCGTCCGCCGAGTCATGCCCGAGCACCGCCGCCGTGTACGCCCGCACCAGCTCCGGCACATCACCGGGCCGCACCCGCGGCGCCTCCGGCGCCTCCGGACCCGGCTCCGCCCCCGCCGGCTCCCCGCGCACGGCGTCCGGCACATCGATCCAGTGCCGCGTCCGCTGGAACGGGTACGTCGGCAGGTCCACCCGCCGCCCGGGCAGCAGCGCCCGCCAGTCCACCGGCACGCCCCGGGTGTGCGCCTCGGCGACGGCCGTCACCAGCGTCTCCGGCTCGGGCCGGTCGCGGCGCAGCAGCGGGATGACGCTCACCCCGGAGTCGCCGAGCGCCGCGTAGGCCATCGGCGCCAGCACCGCGTCCGGGCCGTACTCGACGAAGCGGGTGACGCCCAGCTCGCGCAGCGCGCGCACGCCGTCGCCGAACCGTACGGCGGCGCGGACGTGCCGCACCCAGTACTCCGGATCGGCCAGCTCCCCCGGCCCGGCCGGGCGGCCGGTCACGTTGGAGATCACCGGGATCTCCGGCGCGTGGTAGGTCAGCCGGGCCGCGGCCGTACGGAGCCGGTCCAGCGCCTCGTCCATGTGCGGCGAGTGGAACGCGTGGCTGACCCGCAGCCGCCGGGTCTTGCGGCCCTGCTCGCGGAAGCGCGCGGCGACCGCCTCCGCGGCGGGCACGTCGCCGGACACGACCGTGGCGTCCGGGCCGTTCACCGCGGCGACCGCCAGCACCCCGAGGTCCGGGTCCAGCTCGGCCAGCGCGGCGGTGACCTCGTCCTCGGCCGCCTGAACGGCGACCATCGCGCCGCCCGCGCGGGCCGCGTTCATGGCCTGGCCGCGCGCGGCGACGAGCGCGCACGCGTCGCGCAGCGAGAGCACCCCGGCGACGTGCGCCGCGGTCAGCTCGCCGATCGAGTGGCCGATCAGGTAGTCCGGCCGGATCCCCCAGCCGTCGAGCGTCCGGTACAGCGCGGTCTCGACGGCGAACAGCGCCGGCTGGGTGAGGTCGGTCCGGTCGATCGGGTACGGCCCGTCGCCGACCCCGTCCGCGAACATGAGGTCGCGCAGGCCGGGGTCGAAGTGCGCGAGGACCTCGTCGAGCCGCTCGGCGAACGCCGGCACCGCCGCGTACAGGTCGCGCGCCATCCCGGGCCGCTGCCCGCCCTGCCCGGTGAACAGCCCCGCCACCGCGCCCGCGTCCGGGGCGCCCCGGACGACGTGCGGCGACGGCCCGCCCTCCGCGAGGGCGTCCAGGCCGCGCAGCAGCGTGTCCCGGTCGGCGCCCACGACGGCCGCGCGGCGCTCGAACGCGGTCCGCGACGTGGCCAGCGCGTACGCGGCGTCCCCCGGATCGAGGTCCGGCCGGTCCGCCAGCGCCGCGCGCAGCCGCCCGGCCTGCGCGCGCAGCGCGGGCTCGGTACGGCCGGACAGCACCAGCGGTACGGCGGGCGCCGCGGGCGGCGCGGTGGTGGCCGGTGCCACCTCGTGCATGGGCGGCTCGGTCAACACGAGGTGGCAGTTCGTACCCCCCATACCGAACGAGCTGACCCCCGCGACGAGCGGCCCGCCGGCGTCCGGCCACGGCTCCAGGGCCGTCTGGACGCGCAGGCGGAGCCCGTCGAGGTCGATGTCCGGGTTCGGGGTGGCGAAGTTGAGGCTCGGCGGCAGCCGCCGGTGCCGGATGCAGAGGGCGGCCTTCACCAGGCCGACGATGCCGGCGGCGCCCTCCAGATGGCCGACGTTCGTCTTGGCCGACCCGACCCGCAGCGGGCGGCCGGCCGCGCGGTCACCGCCGAGCGCGGCGCCCAGCGCGGCCGCCTCGACCGGGTCGCCGCGGCGCGTCCCGGTACCGTGCAGCTCCACGTAGCCCACGTCGCGCGGTGACACGCCGGTACGGGCGTACGCCTCGCGCAGCAGCGCCTCCTGCGCGGCGGCGCTGGGCACGGTCAGGCCCTCGGACGGCCCGTCGTTGTTCACCGCGCCGCCGCGGATCACGCAGTGGATCCGGTCCCCGTCGCCGAGCGCGCGCTCCAGCGGCTTGAGCACCACGACACCGCCGCCCTCGCCGCGGACGTAGCCGTTGGCGCGGGCGTCGAAGGTGTAGCAGTACCCGTCCGGTGACAGGCCGCCGAACCGGGACGTGGTGACGGCGCTCTCCGCCGCGATGTTCAGGTTGACGCCGCCCGCGATCGCCACCCGCGACTCGCCGGTGCGCAGGCTCTCGCAGGCCAGGTGCACGGCCACCAGCGAGGACGACTGGGCGGTGTCCACGGCCATGCTCGGCCCGCGCAGGCCCAGCGCGTACGACACGCGGTTGGCGATGATGCCGCGGTGCAGGCCGGTGATCGTGTGCGGGCCGATCCGCGCGGTGCCCGCGCGGTGCGCCAGGACCGCGTAGTCGTCCCAGATGGCCCCGATGAACACCCCGGACGGCGAGCCGGACAGCGTGCCGGGGACGATGCCGGCGTCCTCGAGCGCCTCCCAGCTCAGCTCAAGGACCAGGCGCTGCTGCGGGTCCATGACCGCGGCCTCGCGCGGCGAAATGCCGAAGAACGCGGCGTCGAACCGGTCGATGTCGTCGAGGAACCCGCCGCGGCGCGGCGAGTCCGCGTCCCACCGGCCCTCGGGTACGTCCCGGATGGCGTCCTCACCGTCGCGCAGCATCCGCCAGAACGCCTCGGGATCCGCCGCGCCCGGCAGACGGCAGGCGATTCCCACGACCGCGACCGCGTCGTCGACGTGCTTCCCCGTCATGCGTCCAGCCTGCGCGGCGGGGCTTAGCCGCCCCTTTCCGCGATCTAAAGCCGACGCTCAGGCCCGTGCGCGGGCGATCCGGGACCGCAGCCGGGCGGCCCGGAACGCCGCCGCGACCGCCGCGGAGGGCACCGCCGGGCCGCCGGCCATGCGCAGCAGCGACCGCACGATCCACAGCCGGGTCTCCGTCGTGTGCCGGGGCGACCCGTGCACGTCGTCGTTCGCCACGACGCGCGTGTCGGCGACGCACCGCTCCAGCCGCGCCACGTCCTCGGCCGGGATGATCTCGTCGCGCCGCGACGCCGTGTAGGCCACCGGCACGCGGACCGCGGCGAGCCGGTCCCCGCCCAGCTCGTACGGGCGCAGGTGCGCGGCGAGCGCGTCAACGGGCACCCCGCTGATGTGCGCGAGCGTGTCCCGGGTGACGCGCGGGAGGCCGCGCTGCCACTCCGGGTCGGCGAACACCCGCGCGACCGGAGCGCCGACCGTGATGACGCCGCGGATCCGGTCGTCGTCGGCCGCCGCGTCCAGCGCCAGGTGGCCGCTGAAGCTCAGCGCCACCGCGTACGTACGGCCGGTGTCCGCGCGCCCGGCGACCGCGTCGAGCAGGCCGGTCAGCATGCGCCGGCCGTCCGCCCGGTACGGCAGCGTGTTCTCCCCGACGCCGGGCATCTCGGTGACCACCCCGGCGAAGCCGAGCCGGTGCGCCTGCAGGAGCACCGGCGCCCACTGCTCCTTGATGCTCACGATGCCGCCCATGACCAGCAGCAGCGGGCGGGGCTCGGCGGCCGACAGGCCGGTGGTCCAGCAGCGGACCCGGCCGCCGTCCAGGTCGAGGTCGAGCCGCTCGATGGGCCCGGCGCCGCGCCGCCACCGGTCGAACACGGCGACGCACCGCTCGTGCGCGGCGGCGCGCGCCGGGCCGTCCACGTACGGGAACCGCGCCATGTTGTAGTGCCGGCACGCGTCCAGCGGCCGCCCGGCCGCCTCGTACCGTTCGGCCTCGCGGCACCAGGCGCGGGCCCACGACCCGGCCCCGTCGCCGTCGTTCTCGATCTCGTCGAGGATCCGTGTGTACCGGCGGCGCGGTATGCCCTGCGCCCGCGCGTGCACGACCACGAAGCGCTTCAGTTCCTCGACGTCGTTCATGGGTCCCGCCGCAGGTTCTCCAGGCCGTCCTTGATCTCGGCGAGCACGTCGGCGGCCTCGGCGCCGTCGAGCGCCCGGTGGTCGAACGTGAGGCTGAGCCGCATGACCGGCGCCGTGCCCACCACGCCGTCGCGCACCACCGGCCGCTCGGCGACCCGCCCGAGGCCGAGCGTGACGGTCGTACCGCCGACCGAGTGGAACCCGTCCACCGGCCGGTGGCCGAGCGAGGTGACCGCGAACGTGCCGAACCGCCCCGCGCGCTTGCGCAGCGGCCGCACCACGCGGCGGAACCCGAACCGGCCGAGCGGCATCGGCAGCCGGCGCAGCGGCCGGACCACGGCCAGCTCCGGCGTCGCGTCGGGGTCCCCGTCCCGCAGGTACGCGAGCCGGTCCCGTACGTCGTCCAGGCTCGCCCGGTCGCAGCCGGGCAGCACCGCGGACAGCACGACGCGCCGCCCGTTCACCGTCTTGTCCACCGCGACCTTGGCGTGCGCGGCGTCGAACCGGGCGATCTTCGGGCGGGACCGGCCGTGGATCGCCGCGTTGGCGTCCGGGTGCCGGACCAGCACCCGCCCCGCCACGTAGCAGGCGCACACCACCGGCGAGTACCCGCCGAGCGCGCGGACCGCGGTCATGTCGACCTCGGTGTCCAGGTACACCGGCGCGAACCCGCGGATCTCCTCCAGGAAGTACAGGGTGTGCCGGCGCTCCGGCGGGAACGGCCCGGTGGTCATCCGCCGACCGCCACCACGTAGATCTGCCGCAGGCTGCGCGCGTCGAGCAGGTCGGGCAGGGAGATCCGCCGTCCGGTCTCGCGCTCCAGGGCGGTCGCCAGCGTGAGCAGGTGCAGCGAGTCCCAGCCGGGCAGTTCGTCCAGGCTCGCCGCGACGTCGTCGGCCCGGACGTCCAGGCCGCATTCCTCGCGGACGAGCGCCACGAAGTCCTCGATGCCGGTCACGCGGTTCTCCTCACAGATCGGTGGACAGTCGGATGTGGCCGGGCGGCTCCGGGACGTCGGCCAGGTCGTGCCGGAACTCACCGGACCCGGCCTCGGCGAACCCGTGCCGCGGGTACAGGTCGGCGACCTTGCCGTTCTTCGCCGACGCGCGGTACCGGCCGCGCACCTCCGCGGCGCCTTCGCCCGCCGCGTAGCGGAGCACGGTGGCCAGGCAGGCCCGCTCGATGCCGCGGCCGAACACCCGGCAGCTCAACAGGAAGTTGTCGACCCACAGCGTGCCGTCCGCCCAGCGCAGCAGCAGCGCGCCGACCAGCCCGTTGTCCCCGAACCGGTCCGCGGACCGTACGGTGAGCACCGGCGTGCCGGCGTCCTCGGCGCGCTTGCGGACGTCGCCCTCGCTCAGCCGGTCCACGGTCAGGTTGAACTGGTTCGTACGCACGGTGAGCTGCGCGACCCGCGCGATGTCCGCCTCGGCCGCCCGCTCCAGCCGGACCCGCAGGTCCAGCTCCCGCAGGTACCCGTCGAGGGTGTCGAAGCCGTCGAGGAAGTCCTTCCGCGCGGCCTCCTCGCGGTACCGCGCGGGCCGTTCCCGGTCGTCGGCGGTGACGCTGGGGACGTCGAACCAGCCGTCGGCGAGCAGCCGTACGGTGTGCAGCGCCGGCTCGTCGTCCAGCGGGACGACGGCCACCTCCGGAAGCTCCCGGCGTACGAGGCCGCGCTCGAAGGGGCTGTCGTCGGCGAAGACGAACGCGTCCAGGCCGATGTTCAGCATGTCGGCCAGCTCGCGCAGGTTGTCGTGCTTCGGCCGCCAGTTGGCCACCACCCGCACGAAGTCGTCCTCCCGCAGCGTCATGTCCGGATGCTCGGCCAGCACCTTGCGCACCGGTTCCAGGTCGTTCTTGCTCACCGCGGCCAGCAGCACGCCCTGCGCGGTGAGCTGCTTGACCGCCCGCTGGAACCCGGCGAACGCGGCGCCGCGCCGCCCGCCGGCCACCTCGATGCCCTCGGGGCCGTCCTCGCCGACCACGCCGCCCCACACGGTCTCGTCCAGGTCCAGAACCAGGCACTTCTTCGTACGGCCGGCCGTGTGGCGGGCGATGTGCGCGACCTCGCGGGCGTAGCGGTCCAGCAGCTCCGCGGACAGGTGCATGCCGGCGTAGGCGTCCATGCGCGGGTCCTCCGCGGGCACCCCCTCGGCCAGCAGCGGGTCGAGGTCGACCACCCGCACGGACGCGGAACGCTCGGCCAGCTCCAGCAGGCGGAGCATCGCGCGCCGCCACGCGGTGCCGAGCGCCGCCCGCGACCGGTGGTCCACCAGCTGGCGGGTGTACCGGGTGGTCAGCGGCACGGTGTTCAGTACCAGCGGGCCGCGGGCCGCGGCGGCGTGCTCGGCGGCGAGCCTCTCGATCAGGCTCAGCTTCCGGTCCCAGGCCGCGGCCACGTCGTCCGGCGTCCACGGCACGGCGATCTCGTCGAAGACCACGGCCGGGTCGAGGACGCAGACGGTCAGGTCGGGGTCGGCCGCGTACAGCCCGCTGCCGGTGTCGCCCAGCTCGAAGACGTAGGCGTCGAAGCCGGACACGTACGGGCGGAGCAGCAGCCCGTGCCGGGCGAGCTGGCCGGTGAGCGCCGGTACGAGCGGGCCGAGCGTTCCGTGGCCGGTGACGGCGACCGACACGACCGGCACGTCGGCGTGCGCGGCGCGCACCTCGTCCGGGTCGAGCCGGGCGAGGAGCCGCCCGGCGCGGGTGAGGTCGCCGTCGCCGCGGTCGGCGAGCCGGTCGCGTACCTCCGGGTAGCGGGTGAGCAGGCCGCCGTCGGCGTCCAGCTCGCCGAGCGGGTTCTCCCGGTGCATCACAGCCCCTCCAGTGCGACGCTTCCCGTGATCCATTTGCTGGACTCCACCGCGATGCCGACCGCGCGGTCCTCCGGCCCGATCTGCGACATGAGCCGCTCCAGCTGGAAGAACAGCAGCGCGTTGCCGCAGTTGCCGGTCTCGTCCACGCGCGTGACGTCCTGGGCGCCGAGCAGCCCGAGCCGCTCGCTGATGCGCTCCGTCATGCGCCCGGACAGCTGCGGCGGCAGCAGGAAGTCCACGTCGTCGTCCGCCCAGCCGAGGTCGTCGAGCAGCTCCTTCAGCGCCTCGACCGCCAGCGTCGGCACGTGCGTCTCGACGGCCTTGTAGTCCTCGGTCACGGCCGCCCGCGTACTGTCCCGTTCCGCGCGGCCGAACCATTCCACGACCTGCCCCGGCGGGCGGCCCACGCCGGTGAAGCGGGTCGCGGCGCGGCGCAGCGCCACCGGCCCGGTCTCCGTACTGAGCACGGCCGCGCCCACGCCGTCACCGAACAGCACCACGTTCACCAGCTCGGACGGGTCGAGGTTCCGCAGGTCGGCGCCGAGGTCGAAGTGCTTGGCGCAGCTGTCCCCGGCCAGCACCAGCGCGGTCCGGTACGCGCCGGAGGCCATCAGGCTCCGCGCGACCTCGAGCGCCTGCACCGCGCCCGCGCAGCCGGACTGCAGCTGGTACGTCGGCAGGTCACCGATTCCCAGGCGGTCGGCCACGATGTTCGCGGTGGTCGGCATCAGCGCGTCCGGCGTGGCCGTGCCCATGACGAGGAGGTCGACGTCCTCCGCCGCCGTCCCGGCCCGCTCCAGCGCCCGCGCGGCCGCCTCGGTCCCCAGGTCGGCGAGTGTTCCGTGGATCTCCGCGGTCTCCAGGTCCACCGACAGATGCCGGGACCTGATCCCCACGAACGCGTCGATCCACTGTTCCCACAGCTCGTCCATCCCGAACCGCCGGGCCAGCTCCGCGTTGCTCACCGCGGGCCCCGGGAGCGCCGTCCCGACCGACGCCACCCGAACCCAGGGCATATCCATGCCAGGCCTCCCACCGCCGCGGCACACCACGAACAGATCCGCCGCCGATCCTGTGGGACCCGCCTAAAGCCCACCCAAGGCCGCCTTTAGCGCGCCGGCCGACGCTGGGCCCATGACAGTCGAGTCAGAGCTCGCCGCGGTGGTGTGGAAGGTCCTGGTCGCGGTCGGCGACTCGGTGGCGGACGGCGACGACCTGGTGATCCTGGAGTCGATGAAGATGGAGATCCCGGTGCCCGCCGGGAGACCCGGCACGGTGACCGCGGTCCACGTCGAGGAGGGCGACACCGTCTACGACGGCGACGCCCTCGTGACGGTGCACCCGGACTGAGGGCCTCAGCCGGCCGCGGCGACGCCCCGGGCCGGGTGCTCGCGGGCGCAGTCAGCGAGCAGTTCGAGGGCCCGCGGGTCCCGCGTCGCGATGCCGAGTGAGGTGATGCCGGAGTCGGCCCAGGCGGCGTAGCGGTCGCGGATGCGGGCGGCGGGGCCGACCAGGCAGCGTTCGTCGACGTACTCGTCGGGCACCGCGGCGGCCGCCTCCTCCTTGCGGCCGGCCAGGTAGAGCTCCTGGATGCGCTCGGCGGCGTCGGTGTAGCCCATGCGGCGCATGTGGTCGTTGTGGAAGTTCAGGCCGCGCGCGCCCATGCCGCCGATGTACAGGGCCAGGCTCGGCTTCTGGGCGGCCAGGGCGGCGGCCACGTCGTCGGTCAGGCGTACGGAGACCTGGGCCTGGATCTCGAAGTTGTGCCATCCCTTGTCGCGGCCGGCCTTACGGGCGCGGGCGAAGCCCTGCTCGACCCACGGGCGGTACTCCTCCATGCGGCCCGGGACGAAGTGCATGGGGAGCCAGCCGTCGCACAGCTCGGCGGTCAGCCGGACGGTGGCCTCGCGGCCCGAGCCCATCCAGATCGGCAGCGCGGGGTCGCCGTGGATGATCGACTTCAGCGGCTTACCGAGCCCGATGGCGCCCGGGCCGTCGTACGGGAGGGAGATCTCGCGGCCGTCGTGCGCGACGGGGGCCTCGCGCTCGAAGATCTTGCGCATGATCGTGATGTAGTCGCGCAGCCGCCAGTACGGCTTGCCCCACGGCTGCCCGTACCAGCCCTCGACGATCTGCGGCCCGGACACGCCGAGGCCGGCGATCATGCGGCCGCCGCCGGCCAGCGCGTCCACCGTCATGGACTGCATCGCGCACATCGCCGGGGTGCGCCCGGCGAGCTGCATGATCCCGGTGCCGAGGCGGATCCGCTCGGTCTTCGCGGCGATCCACGCGAGCGGGGTGATCGCGTCGGAGCCGTAGGACTCGGCGGTCCACACGGAGTCGAACCCGAGCCGTTCGGCCTGCCGGATCAGATCGATGGGGACGTCCAGGGCCGCACCCGAGTAACCGATCGACAGGGCGAGCTTCATGGGTCAACCTCCATCAGGCGCGCGACCGAACGTTATTCGGGACGATATACCGCGCGCTTCAGGCGGTCGCGAAGCGGGTCAGTACGGCCTCGGGGCGTACGCCCGGCAGCGCGCGGCGGAAGATCTCGTAGTAGCCGAGCTCCTCCTTCGTCCGCAGCGGGGGCGTCACCGTGTCGCGGGCGGCGGCCAGCTCCGCGTCGGTGAACCGGGCCTCCCAGCGCGGGCCCATGACGTCCTGCGCGCCGCTGCCCGTACCGAACGCGCTCTTGCGCCGCCACAGGAGGTGGCCGGGCAGCCAGCCGTCGAAGGCCCGCCGCAGGTGGGTCTTCTCCATGCCGTGGTCCATCGTCTTCAGCTCCGGGGGCAGCGCCATGGCGTGCTCGAAGACGTCGGCGTCCAGGAACGGCACGCGCGCCTCGAGTCCGTGCGCCATCGTGGTGCGGTCGCAGCGCTGCAGGTTCAGGCCGTGCAGCTGGCCGATCGTACGGGTCAGCTCGGCGTGCAGCGCCCGCGGGTCGCCGTGGTCGCGGTGGTAGTAGTCGTACCCGGCGAACAGCTCGTCGCTGCCCTCGCCGGTGAGCACCACCTTGACGTGCCGGGACGCCAGCTCGGCGAGGAACCAGTTCGGTACGGAGCTGCGGATCAGCCCCGGGTCGAACGACTCGACCGCGCCGATGACCGGCTCCAGGGCCGCGGCCGCCCGGCCCGCGTCGAACACCGCCTCCCGGTGGTCGGTGCCCAGGTACGCGGCCACCTCGCGCGCGGCCAGCAGGTCGGGCGACCCGTCGGTGCCCACGGAGAAGGTGGACAGCCGGCCGCCGTGCTCGGCCACCTCGCGGGCCGCGATCGCCGCGACCAGGCTGGAGTCCAGGCCGCCGGACAGGAACACGCCGACCTCGACATCGGCCATCAGGTGCCGCCGTACGGAGTCGACGAGCACGTCGCGGGTCGCCGCCTCGGCCTTCTCGGCGGGCAGGTCCGACCAGTCCGGGGCGGCGTCCGCGGGCGGCACCGGGTCGGCGAACCGGACCAGGCCGGTACGCGGCGTCCAGTGGCAGCCGGGCGGGAACGCCTCGACGGCCGGTTGCAGGTCGCGGTCGAACGCGCGGATCTCCGAGGCGAAGAACACGGTCCCGTCGTCGCG
>Ga0164243_10004716_pt1 | contig 21210 bp, 15 predicted proteins | sample OricompcompostOP_FD_108781 | JGI IMG/M metagenome (GOLD analysis project Ga0164243, IMG submission 108781) | Organic Plus compost microbial communities from Emeryville, California, USA - Original compost - Organic plus compost (OP) | ecosystem: Engineered > Solid waste > Mixed feedstock >...
GCCGGAAGACACCTACCAGGTGATCCTGCAGGCCAACGACACCTACAACACGATTCCGGACATGCTGCGGAAGCTGACCGTGCGCGCCAAGGACAACGCGCTCATTCCGCTCGACAGCGTGGCCTATGTGGTGAAGAAGCCGACCGCGATCTCGCTGTCGCACCTCGGCCAGCTTCCGGCCGTCACCATCTCCTTCAACCTGCTGCCCGGCACCTCGCTCGGCGAGGCGCAGGCCCGCATCGACCAGGCCATGCAGGAGATCAACCTGCCGGCCAGCGTCTCGACCACCTTCCAGGGCACGGCGCAGGAATTCCAGAAGGCCATGGGCAACATGCCCATGCTGCTGTTTGCCGCCGTGCTCGTCGTCTACATCGTGCTCGGCATCCTCTACGAGAGCTTCATCCACCCGCTGACGATTCTCTCGGGCCTTCCCTCGGCCGGCATCGGCGCGCTTCTGACGCTCGAACTGTTCGGCTTCGAGCTGACCGTCATCGCCATGATCGGCCTGATCATGCTGATCGGCATCGTCAAGAAGAACGCCATCATGATGATCGACTTCGCGGTCGAGCGGCGCCATGCCGGCGCCTCGGCGCGCGACGCCATCGTCGAGGCGGCCACCCTGCGCTTCCGCCCGATCATGATGACCACGCTGGCCGCGGTGCTCGGCGCCATGCCCATCGCCCTCGGCACCGGCGCCGGCGCCGAGCTGCGCCAGCCGCTCGGCGTCTCGGTGGTGGGCGGCCTGATGCTGTCGCAGCTTCTGACGCTCTACATCACGCCCGTGGTCTACATGCTGATGGACCGCGTCTCGACCCGCCTCAGCCGGCGCGTCGAGCATGTGGCGCCGGAGGACGAGGACGAGGCCGGCGCACCGGAACGGGAACTCGAAGCGGCGGAATGAGCTTTCGCCTCTTGCAAAGTGGCGGGTGCTTTTGTATCTCCCACTCGCGCTTGGCTCGCACCGCGGCAAGCCGCTCGTTGGGGAATAGTTCAACGGTAGAACTGCGGACTCTGACTCCGTCAATCTAGGTTCGAATCCTAGTTCCCCAGCCATTCTCCCTTTCCAGCCCGTCCCGAGATCGCCACGCCGACAGGCGAGTTGCGGCCATGTCGGCCTTCCGGACCGGCACGCCCTTACCTGCCGGGCAGGTCCGCCATGGCGAAGCCGAGCGGGCCGAAGCTTACGCCGTGCTCTCCGCGTTCGGCCACGCATCCCGGGGCCTCGACAAGGCGGTATTCCTCATCGAGCGGCAAGAAGGCGTCATCGGTGCTGAAATTGACCATGACGGCCAGTTCGCTCCCCTCCAGCCGCCGGCGCCAGGTGATGATTGGCGCCTTCTCCCCGTGGGCGATGTCTTCCTCGCCGAGAAGCAGCACCTCGTTGCCCTTGCGCCAGTGCACGAAGTCCGAGAAGAACCGCATCACCGAATTGCGGTCCTTGGCCTGCGCTGCGGCGTTGAGCGGCAGGTGCTCCTCGGGCACGGGAAGCCAGGGTTTGCCCGTGGTGAAGCCGGCATGCTTCTTCGCGTCCGTCCACGGGAAGGGCGTGCGCGCGCCGTCACGGCCCTCGAAGGTCGGCCAGAAAGCCTTTGCCCAGGGATCGACGATGTCCTCATAGGCGAGCTGCGGATGCGGCAGCCCCAATTCCTCGCCCTGGAAGATGATGCCGCCGCCTTTGAGCGTCATCTGCATGAAGAGAAGCAGCTTCGCTGCCTCGGCGCGGAAATCCTCGACGGCGAAGCCTGTCAGATTGCTGACCGCCCTGCGCGAGTCGTGGTTGGAAAAGACATTGTAGGTCCAGCCGTCTCCCAGCAAATCGGCGCTGCGCCGCAATTGCGCGGTGACCGTATCCACCTCGGCATGGCAGTTGATCAGGTCGAAATTGTAGATCGCGTGCAGCCGCTTGCCGCGCTCGGTGTCCTCCTGCGCCGCAGCCGCCGAATCGATATCAGCCACCTCCCCGACAAGGACGCAGCCGGTCTCGTCGGCAAAGCGGCGGAAGCGTTCGAGGATGCGGGCGGTGCCGGTGGCGTGCCGGTCGAAGATATGAAGTTGGGCTGCGAAGGGGTTGGTGGCGCCGCCCCCGATCAGGGCACGCGAGCCATCCCGCCCCACCGGCGGGTTGCTGCGCAGGTCGCGGTCCCAGGCCAGGCACTGGACGGCGTCGACGCGGAAGCCGTCGACACCGAGATCGGTCCAGTAGCGCATCTCGCCGACAAGCTGTTCCAGGACTTCCTCGTTGTGCAGGTTCAGCGCGGGCTGCTGCTTGAGGAAGGCATGGTAGTAGTACTGGCAGCGCCGAGGCTCCCATTCCCAGGCGCCGCCGCCAAAGGATGACAGCCAGTTGTTGGGCGGCGTGCCATCGGCGCTGCGGTCGGCCCAGACATACCAGTCGGCTTTTGGGTTGGTGTGGTCCTGGCGGCTTTCCTCGAACCAGGGATGCTCGTTCGAGGTGTGGCAGGGAATGAAATCGAGCAGGAGCTTCAACCCCTTCCCGTGGGCGGCCTCGAGCAGCGCCATGAAGTCTTCCATCGTCCCGGCGAGAGGATCGACCAGCCGGAAATCCGCCACGTCGTAGCCGAAGTCCTTCTGGGGCGACTTGTAGAACGGCGAGAGCCAGACCGCGTCGACGCCGAGCGAAGCGATGTGGTCGAGACCCGCGATCACTCCCTTGAGATCCCCGATGCCGTCGCCGTCGCTGTCGCGGAAGCTGCGCACATAGACCTGATAGATCATGGCTCCGCGCCACCACTCCTCGTCCGCGCAGCCGGGTTTGGGTTTCTGCTTCTGCCGATGTGGCTTGGACATGGTCACGCACCGGCGCCGCTGCGCCGTCTCCCGGTAAGATCAGCGTTGAGAAATACCGGCGAAAAAGGCGCCGTAGGCCGGAATGACGATGTCGTCGCCGCGGCGCACCGCGCCGAAGCCATGGCCTTCGAGAGCCTGTCCGGCTTCGTCTTCCGGAAGACGGATGCTCTCCTCGGAATCGCTGAAGTTGAAGACGCAGGTCACCGCCTCGCCGTCGAGGGTGCGACGGAAGGCGAGCAGGTTGTCCGCGGTCTCGATGAAATCCATCCCGCCGCGCCGCAGCACGTCGTTGCCGCGTCGCCAGGTCAGGAAACCGCGCACAGCGTTGAGGACCGAGCCCGGCAAGGCGTCCTGGACATCCACCGCTCGCTCGACATGGCTTGGCACCACGGGAAGCCACGGCTCCTCTCTGGAGAAGCCGGCATTCGCCTCGTCCGACGCCCAGGGCATGGGGGTGCGCGAACCGTCGCGCCCCTTGTAGGCCGGCCAGAACTCCCGCCCGTAGGGATCGATGATGCGGTCCTGCGGGATATCCGCCTGCGGCAGGCCGAGCTCACTGCCCATATAGAGGCAGCTCGCCCCGCGCATGGAGCTCAGCGCGGTGAGGATGACGGTGGTGGCCTCGGGCTTTTCCTCGAGTCCCAGCCGGCTCACCGCCCGGGTGAAGTCGTGATTGTCCAGCGCCCAGCAGGGCCATCCGCTCTCCTCCGCATGGCCGAGATCGGCGGCGATGCCGCGCAGCATCGGCGGCGAGACGGCATGGGCGCCGAGAAGCCAGTAGCCGTAGGCAAGATGGAGGCGTTTCACGGCCGTGTATTCCTGGTGCATCTGCCGGGCATTGGTTTCATGCAGCTCCCCGAGGAGAACGCGATCGCCATAGCTGTCGCAGAGGCTGCGCAGCCGCTCGAGAAAGGCGATCGTCTCCGGCCGGCCGATGTCGTGGACATGCAATTGCTGCGAATAGGGATTGAAGCGGAAGGCCTCGCCCTCGGGGATGTTGGGGTTGGGCGGGTTGTCGCGCAGCTGCGGGTCGTGGGCGTAGAAGGTGCACACGTCGAGGCGGAAGCCGTCGACCCCCATGTCCAGCCAGAAGCGGCAGGTGGACAGCAGCGCGTCCTGCACCTCGGGACAATGGTAGTTGAGGTCAGGCATCTGCCGCAGGAAGTTGTGCAGGTAATACTGCCCCCGCCGCGGCTCCCACTGCCACGAGGACCCGCCGAACACCGAAAGCCAGTTGTTGGGCGGCGTGCCGTCCGGCCGGGCGTCCGCCCAGACATACCAGTCCGCCCTCGGATTGCTGCGATCCTGCCGGGATTCGAGGAACCAGGGATGCTGGTCGGAGGTATGCGAGAGCACCTGGTCCATGACGATCCGCAATCCCAGGCCATGGGCCTTTTCGACGAGATGGCGGAAGTCCTCCAGCTTGCCGAACAGCGGATCGACCGCCTCATAGTCGGAAACGTCGTAGCCGAAGTCGAGCATCGGCGATTTGACGAAGGGCGAAATCCAGATCGCATCGACCCCGAGAGAGGCCACATAGTCCAGCCGCTGGGAAATTCCGTTCAAATCGCCAACGCCGTTGCCGGTCGTATCCTGAAAGCTGCGGGGATAGATCTGATAGATGACTGCGCCTTTCCACCAATCGGAGGCGGCTGTCGTCTCGGGCATAGGTCCTCTTCTCGTGCGGGCGTCTGGCTTTGAGGTCTCGTAGGGCAACCTCGTTGGCTGCAAACGGTTCCGATGCAGTGACCGCGAGAGGGTGGCGGAAACGGTCGCCGCGCGGGATGATTGGAGTGCGGCCGCTGCCGCAGCTGGCGGAGATGGGATGCGTATCGTCTGGCTGATCCTTGGCTTCATCAGCCTCGGGCTTGGCGCGCTCGGCGTCGTGCTTCCGCTGCTGCCGACGACGCCCTTCGTCATCCTGGCGGCCTTCTGCTTCGCGCGCTCCTCTCCGCGCCTGCATGACTGGCTGCGGGCGCATGCAGTGTTCGGCAGGGCCATCGACGACTGGCACCGGAACCGCGCCATCAGCCGGAAGGGCAAGACGGCGGCCGTCGCCACCATGGCGCTGCTGCCCGTCCTGTCCCTCGCGCTCGGCGTCGAGCTTGTCATTGTCGCGGTTCAGGCGCTGGTGTGCCTGGGCGCCTCGGCCTTCATCCTGACGCGCAACACCGCGGTCTAGCCGACGCCCGGATAGACCAGGTGCCATCCGCCTGCACCACCGCGCTCTCGTTCAGACGGGCGGGCTGCAGGTCATGTTTCCTCGGGGATAATGGGGTAGGCTAACCATCGGAGGCATCGCAAAGATGCGGCCATCCAGCACGCAGCCGGGCGTCCTGCTCCGGCTCGGTCTCACTCCAAGCACTGTCGGGGACTTTGATTGCCCGCAATACTCAAGCTTTCCCTCATCAGCCGCTACATCGCCTTTGCCGCCTGCATCATCCTGACGCTCCTTTTCGCGCTCGCCTTCCCTGGCCCCCTCGCCTCGGCGCTGGCGCTCGTCTTCGCTTTGCTCTCGCTGCTCGGCATCTATGACCTCGTCCAGCCCCGGCACGCGATCACGCGCAACTATCCCGTCATCGGCCATATCCGTTTCCTGGTGGAATCGGTTCGGCCGGAGCTGCGGCAGTACCTGTTCGAGACGGACTTCGAGAGGCTGCCGTTCTCGCGGACGCAGCGTTCGCTGGTCTATGCCCGCGCCAAGAACGATCCCGACCAGCGGCCCTTCGGCACGCTCCTCGACACCTATTCCAGCGGCTACGAGTTCATCGGCCATTCGATTCGCCCGGCCGCGGTGGCGGACCCCGCGAGCTTCCGCATCAAGATCGGCAACGAGCAGTGCGCAAAGCCCTATTCGAGCTCGGTGTTCAATGTCTCGGCCATGAGTTTCGGCGCGCTCAGCGGCAATGCCATCATGGCCCTCAACAAGGGGGCGAAGCTCGGCGGCTTCGCGCAGGACACCGGCGAAGGCAGCATCAGCCCCTACCACCGGCGTCATGGCGGCGACCTCATCTGGCAGGTGGCCAGCGGCTATTTCGGCTGCCGCAACGAGGACGGCACCTTCTCGCCCGAGCGTTTCGCAGCGCAGGCCGCCGACGACCAGGTGAAGATGATCGAGATCAAGCTGAGCCAGGGCGCCAAGCCCGGGCACGGCGGCATCCTGCCGGCCTACAAGGTCAGCGCCGAGATCGCCGAGACACGCGGCATCCCGATGGGCGAGGAATGCGTCTCGCCGGCCATGCATTCCAGCTTCTCGACGCCACTGGAAATGATGGCCTTCGTGGCGCGGCTGCGCGAGCTCTCGGGCGGCAAGCCGGTCGGCTTCAAGCTCGCCATCGGCCAGCCCTGGGAGTTCATGGCCATCGTCAAGGCCATGCTGGCCACCGGCATCGTGCCCGATTTCGTCGTCGTCGACGGTTCGGAGGGCGGCACCGGCGCCGCGCCCCTGGAACTGACCGACCATGTCGGCGTGCCGATGCGCGAGGCGCTGCTGTTCGTGCACAACACGCTCACGGGCGCGGGCCTGCGCGAGAAGGTGCGTGTCGGCGTCAGCGGCAAACTGATCTCGGCCTTCGACGTCGCCTGCGCGCTCGGCATTGGCGCCGACTGGGTCAATTCCGCCCGCGGCTTCATGTTCTCCATCGGCTGCATCCAGTCGCAGAGCTGCCACACCAACAAGTGCCCCACCGGCGTCGCCACGCAGGACAAGCTGCGCCAGCGCGCCATCGTGGTTGCGGATAAAGCCGAGCGCGTGGCCCGCTTCCACCGCAACACCATGCATGCCCTGGCCGAGCTTCTGGCCTCCGCCGGGCTGGAGCATCCCTCCGACCTGAAGCCGAAGCATTTTGCCCGGCGCATCAGCTCCACCGAGATCAAGCTCTTCTCGCAGCTCCTGCCCTATCTGGAGCCCGGCGAGCTGCTGCAGGACCGCAACGAGCACGCCTTTTACGCCAACACCTGGGGGCTTGCCCGCGCCGAAAGCTTCTCGGTGGCTTGATACCGCGGCAGCGCCCGCCCGGCCCGGTGCATCCGTGGCCCGCTGAACGGGCGCGTCCACACGATGGGCGAGCATGTGCGCCCTCGCGGCGAAGACAGCCAACGTCAATGTCGAGGTCTTCTACGCTCGCAAGCTGACCTGATCGGGAGGCTGCCGCCCTCGCCTCGCCGGGCCGGCGTGGCAGCCTCCTAGGTCTCGTCTTCCGGAGGGACGTCGGGGCCCAGCGTCACCTCACCGGCCGGCTTCGGCTCTTCCACCTTTCGCGTCGTGCCTGCCGAGGCCATGCGCAGTGGCGGAGCCCAGCCCTTCTTGTCCTCGCCCATATAGACGGTGAGGTGCGGATACGGGATCTCGATCCCGCGGCGGTCGAAGACCTCCTTGATGATCTCGTTGTAGGCGCGGCCGACGGCCCAATGGCTGCCGGGCAGCGTGCGGATGCGGGCGCGCACAACCACCGCGGAATCGCCCAGTTGGGTCACCCCGTGCATTTCCAGCGGCCCGATGACGGCTTCCCGGTGGTCGGTCTTCAGGAGCAGGTCGAAGGCCTCGAGCATGGCCTCCTTCACCTCGGCTACGTTCTCGCGGTAGGCAACGCCTATATCGGCGACGTGGAACGAGAAGCCCTTCATCATGTTCGAGACCATCTCGACCGATGAGAAGGGAATGAGGTGCAGCGTGCCGCTCAGGTCGCGGATCGACACGGAGCGGATGGTCAGCCGCTCCACCACGCCCGACTTGCCGCCCGCCTCCACGACGTCACCCTCGTTCATGATGTTCTCGAACTGGATGAACGCGCCGGTGATGATGTCCTGTACGAATTTCTGCGCGCCGAAGCCGATCGCAAGGCCGAGCACGCCGGCGCCGGCCAGCAACGGCGCGATGTTCACGCCGATCTGCGCCAGCGCCAGCATGGCCACCAGCACGAAGAGCGCGATGGTGAAGGCGTTGCGGAACAGGGCGAGCAGCGTCTTCTCGCGCGCGGTCGGCACCGAGCCGTATTCGGGGTTGAGCCGGTATTCGACCCACGAGGCGACGGCGACATAGAGCACGAATCCGACGAGCACGATCAAAGTCGCCGACAGCGCCGAGCCCACCACCACACGGCCCGAGCGGCTGCCGAGCCAGCCGAGGAAATCGATCAGCCCCCACGCCTCGGCGATGGCAAGCGCCGTGCCGATGAGCACCAGCGTGCGCACGATCTGCATGACGCGCGGCACGAAAGCGTTGAGCCGCGCCTCGAGCAGCGGCAGGCGCAGCCGGATCTCTTCCGGCAGGCGCAGGCCAACGCTGACCACGCCGCGGATGAAGACCAGCACCAGCCAGCCGACGAGCAGCGCCACCAGCGAACGTGCGGTCGCCGCCAGCATGAAACCGAGCGCATCGCGCGGGTTGACCAGCCACACCACGAACAGCGCGATGAGATAGGCGATGACGAAATAGTGCCAGACATTGGCGAACAGGCCGAGCGTCCGCGACAGCGGATCGTGGCGGCCGGCTGCGGTGCGTGCCGAGAATACGCAGCGGAGCTGATCGCGGTTCTGCAGCACGATAATGATGCCGATCACCACCGCGGTGAGCATGGCCAGCACGCGCACCGCCTGCGCGGTCGGCGGCGAGATGGCGACAGCCACGATCGGCGCGACGAAGAGGAATGCATAGCCGATCAGCGAGGCGATGCGCGCCAGCCAGAAATACCAGTAGGCCGCGGTCGTGTCGCCGACCGGCAGCAGGCGCAGCGGCGGATGGCGCGGTTCCAGTACGCTGCGGAGCGCAACCTTGACCACCTCGACCGACAGGAAGGCGTTGAGCAGCAGGGTCTGGTTGATGCCCATGCGCCCGGTGGGTCCCCCGACGACCTGCAGCGCGATGACATAGCCGGCGCCGAAAGCCGCCACGGCCGCGACGGCGTCGATGGCTGTCGCGGTGATGAGGCCGCCGAGCCGCAGCGGCCAGCGTCGGCCGGCGACACGGCGGGCGACCGCCCCGACAAGGAACGCGGCGATGATCCGGAGCACGAAGAACGCGGCGAACAGGCCCAATGCCGCCAGTCCGAGCGCCACCGCCGCATCGCGCAATGCCGAGAAATCGCCTCCGGCGGGATTCGAGAGCGCGGCGGCAATATCACCGGCGACCGTGAAGGCACTGCGGAGGGCATCCACGCCGTTCTCGGCAATCGCCTTGGTGTATTCGGCAGCCTGACGCACAAAGCCGGCATTCTCGTCTTGCGGCGCGGCCATGGGCTCGCCGGATCGCTCCCGCAGCCGCGTGATCAGCGCGGCGCGGGCCTTGTCGTCCTCGAGGATTTTCACGAACTCGTCGACGCTTGCGGCGGCTGGCGCCGCCGACGGGCTGTCTGTCGCTGCCGGCGCCGAAGTCACGGCGGTCTGCGCGAAAGCGGGCGTGGCGAAAAAGGCCAGAAGGGCTAAGACGATGATGTAAAAACGCATGAATCCCGGTTTTAATTCCTCTGCGGCAAGGGCGGCGAAGCATGGGTGCATGTGCCGCGAGGGTCAACCGGCGGTGCTGGATGCCACCAGTCACGAGAGGCAATGATGCCAGGAGACCGGCACGCCACCCTTCGCGCCGCAGGCAGCCTGCGGGAAGCGCTTTCCGCGCTTGCCCGGCGCTTCACCGACGGGACAGGCATCGAGGTCGAGACCGTCTTCGGCCCTTCCGGCCTCGTCCGTGAGGCCATTCTCGAGGGCGCGCCGACAGCGCTGTTCGCCTCCGCCGACATGGAGAGCCCGCGACGGGTGGCGGAGCGTCTTGGCGGCACGGTGCACGCCTTCGCCAGAAATGCGCTCTGCGCCCTCGCCGCCCCCTCGCTCGACGCCACGCCGGAAACGCTGCTCGACGTACTTCTGGCGCCGGAAATCCGCATCGGCACCTCGACACCCGGTGCCGACCCTTCCGGCGATTACGCCTGGCAGGTCTTCGACCGAGCCGACGCGGTGCGTCCCGGCGCGGCTGGCGTGCTCAAGAGAAAGGCGCGGCAGCTCACGGGTAGCGCCGCCGCGCAGTCCGCAACCTATGCGGAGTTGGTGACGCGCGGCGATGCCGACATCTTCCTGACCTACCGCACCAATGCGCGTCTTGCACAGGCCGGGAATCCGGCGCTCCGGCTGGTGGACCTTCCCGAGACCCTCAGCGTCAGCGCGACCTACGGCCTCGTCGCGCCGGGCGATGATCCTGACGGCGGGTGGCTGGCGGACTTCATCCTCTCGGCCGAAGGGCCGGCGCTCCTGCGCCAGCACGGCTTCCTGCCGCCCGGTTGAGGAGAACCGCCCCGGCCTGGAAACCAGACCGGGGCGGCAACCGGGAATGCCTGCTGTGGGGATAAGGCTTCCCGGTTTCCCGGAAAGACCTGATCAGGCCGCGCGGACGCGGCCGATGAAATCGCCGACCTGCTCGCGCAGCGCGGTTGCCTGACGGGCCAGATCCACCGCGGCCGAGACGATCTCGTCCGAGACGCGGCCGGTTTCCGCCGAAGCCTCGCTGACGCCGGAAATGTTGGCCGAGACTTCCTGCGTGCCGACCGAAGCCTGGCTGACATTGCGCGCGATTTCCGTCGTCGCGGCGCCCTGCTCCTCCACCGCCGCGGCGATGGCGCCGGAGATGTCGCTGAGCTGGCGGATCGTGCCGTCGATCGTGCCGATGGCCGAAACCACGTCGCCGGTGGCGTGCTGCACGGCTTTGATCTGCGTCGAGATCTCGTCCGTGGCCTTCGCGGTCTGCGCGGCAAGCCCCTTGACCTCCTGCGCCACGACCGCGAAGCCGCGCCCGGCCTCGCCTGCCCGCGCCGCCTCGATGGTGGCGTTGAGGGCAAGCAGGTTGGTCTGCTCCGCGACGGCCGTGATCAGGCTGATGATCTCGCCGATGCGCTGGGCGCTGCTGGCCAGCCCCTCGACCACCTGCGTGGTGGACGAGGCCTGCGCCGTTGCCTCCGCCGAGATCGAGGCGGCGGAGCCGACCTGCGAGCTGATCTCGTGGATCGAGGTGGAAAGCTCCTCGGCGGCGCTGGCGACCGTCTGCACATTGGCGGTCGCCTGCTCGGAAGCCGCCGCGACGGCCACCGCCTGGCGGTTGGTTTCCTCCGCCACCGCGCTCATGGTCTCGGCGTTCTGCTGCAACTGCTCGGCCGCCGCGGAAACCGCCCGCACCACGTCCATGACCTCGGCCTCGAAGGCATCGGCGAGCTGGTGCATGGCGGCGCGCTTCTCGGCCTCGGCCTGTACCTTTCGGGTTTCCTCCTCGGCCGCATGGCGACGCACCGCGATGGCGTTTTCCTTGAAGACCTCGACCGCCCTCGCCATGACGCCGACCTCGTCGCGGCGGCGCGCATCGATCGCGACCTCCAGGTCGCCAGCGGCGAGTCGGGCCATGATATCGGCGATGCCCTTCAGCGGCCGCGTGATTCCTGCGATGACAAGGAAGAGCGTGATCGCCAGCGTCGCGGCGAGCCCTCCGCCGACCGCGAGGTAGTTCCATAGGATGGCGTGGTTGGCCGCCGTTGTCGCTGCCTTGGCCTCGCGAATGCCGGCCTCGGTGACGGTGTCGATGGTGTGAGAGATTTCCTCGTGAAGCTTGTCGAGCGCGGGCTCGAACGTACTCTGCAGCGTGGCTGCGGCCTGTTCGCGCCGGCCCTCCATCGCTTGCGCCAGCCCGGCCCGCCCGAAGGCGACCACCTGGTCGAAGGCCTCGTTGAAGCGGGCGAAGTCTTCCTTCGCCGAAGGCAGGGCCGCCGCGGCATGCGCGATTTGCTCGTCGAATTCCGCCGCCACGGTGTCGAACCGGCCGAGCACCTCGCGGATGGCATCGGGCGTCTGGCGGGAAAGCCCGCGATAGGCGACGTCGCCGGCGTGGTTCACGCTGACATTCGCACGGGCGAGCCGCGTCGCGGCCATAGCCTGCCCAGTGATTACTGCCGAGTCTCGGCGCTCAACCACGTGAATTTGCTGAGCACCGTATAATGCCGAAAAGATCGTAACAGAGCCAAGCATCGCCACGACAGACAATACTTTATATACGATTCGTATATCTCGCAACCACATCCCCGACCTCCTTCCCCACAAGAGGAAACTTCGCGGTGGACCGGTTAACGAATTCTTATGGTACGAAAAATACCTGTTTTAATACAGAATCTTACGCTTTCACGACGATCTCGCAGATGTGATTGATCACTACCCGAAGCCGGGACCGTTCTATTTATAAGAAAACCAAACTTCTTGGTTCTCTTCTAGAGACTCTTGAGCTGCGAGAGAGCCGGAGAGCCTTCCGCCGCGGCGGAGTTTCATTTTTCCAGCGGTGCGGGCACGCGCCTCCCCTCGGCGCGTCATGCCGCGCCGGAAAGCGAATGAGCGAGGAAGAACGCGCATCCACCTCCCTGCCGATACAGATTCGGCACGGCTCGGAGCGGAGCACACTCAGCGGGCAAAGGCCGCCTGGAGGATCTGCGGGTCGATATTGCCGCCGCTCAGCACCAGCCCGACCGCACCGTCTCCGACCGGCAGGCGGCCGCTGAGCAGCGCCGCAAGACCAACCGCACCGCCGGGCTCCACAACCAGCTTCAGCGTGCGCGCGGCGAAGGCGATCGCATCCATTACGTCGACATCGCTGACCACGAGCCCGTCGGAGAGGACATGCCGGTTCACGGCAAAGGTCAGCGCTCCGGGCTGCGCCACCATCAGCGCGTCGCAGATCGAGCGGGCGGAGGGATCGTTGCTGCAGAGATGGCCGGCTTCCAGAGAACGCGCGGTGTCGTCGAATCCTTCGGGCTCGACGGCATGAACTCGCGTGTTGGGGGATTTCGCCTTGATCGCCGTGGCAGTGCCCGCCGCAAGCCCACCGCCCGAGCACGGCACCAGCACATCGCCCAGCGGAACGCCGAGCGCGGCGGCGTCCGCCGCCATCTCCAGCCCGACTGTCCCCTGCCCGGCCATCACGGCCAGATCGTCAAAGGGGGGGATCAGCGTCGCGCCACGCTCCTCCGAGAGCGCCCGGCCGATGGCCTCGCGGTCCTCGCTCCAGCGGTCATAGGGGCGAATCTCGGCGCCGAGCGCGCGCGTGGCCTCGATCTTTGCCGCTGGCGCATCCGCCGGCATGACGATGACCGCCGGCACGCCGAACAGCCGCGCCGCGGCGGCCACTCCCTGGGCGTGGTTGCCCGAGGAGAACGCCACCACCCCGCGCCAGCGCACCACCTGCGGCAGGCTGGCCAGAGCGTTGTAGGCGCCGCGGAACTTGAAGGAGCCCATGCGCTGGAAAAGCTCGGGCTTGATGAGCACGCGCCGCCCGACGCGCTCGTTCAGCGCCGGGTTATCCAGAAGCGGAGTGCGCACAGCAAAGGGCGCGATGCGCTCCGCGGCCTGCTCGATGTCGTGAAGGGTGAATGGGGGGCGTTCCGTTGCGTCGTCCATGGCACCATTGTTCGTGCTGGGCGAGCAAAAGAAAAGGCCGCTCGCTAGGAACGGCCCCAAGTCTTTGGGAGAAACGCCGATGAAGGCATGGTCTGCCTACACGGGGGATGCGGCTAAACAATGGCGTTTGCCGCACCGTGTGAAACATTTGTTGCGGGTGCCCGGTTCCCACGCGTAAAGCTCGGGCATGGTGGACAGCTTCTCCAGCCTGGTGGACCGGATTCGCGCGCGCTTCGTCGACCTGACGCCGCAGCAGCGCATTGCCGCCGCCTTCGTGCTGCGCAAGCCGGAAGACGTCGCCATCGTCTCCATGCGCACGCTGGCGGCTCATGCCGGTGTCCAGCCGGTGACCTTCGTGCGCCTTGCACGCACACTCGGCTTCGCCTCGTGGGAAGCGTTCAAGGAGCCCTTCGTCGAGCGCATGCGCGGCACGCCCGTGCTCTATTCCGACCGCGCCGCCAAGCTGGCCGGCATGGCCCCCGGCGCGCAACTCGTGGACGAGGTCCATCTCGGCCACGTCAAGGCGCTGGACGCCACCCGGGCAGCCAATGACAGCGCCTCCTTCGTGGCGGCGGCCGACGCGCTGGAGAACGCGCGCAACGTCTTCGTCGCCGGCTTCCGCGCCTGCTTCGGCCCGGCGCATGCCTTCGCCTATGTCTACAGCCTGTTCCACCCCAGCGTGACGCTGCTGTCTGGGCTCGGCGGCAGCCTCGAGGCCGAATTGCGCGGCGTGGGAGAAGGCGACGCCGTATGCGTCATCGGCTTCCGGCCCTATTCGCGTGAATCCGTCATCGTCGCCGAGCATGCGGCGCGCATCGGCGCCAAGCTCATCGCCATCAGCGACAGCCCGGTGGCGCCCTTCGCGCGCGAGGCCGTGGCGACCCTGACCTTCTCGACCGAAAGCGCCTCGGTCTTCCCCTCCGTGGTCCCGGCCTTCGCCCTGACGGAGCAGCTTCTCGACGTCATCGTGGCGCGCGGCGGAGAGGCCGTAGTCGAGCGGCTGAAATCGGCGGAAGCGCAGCTTCAGCAGCTCGGCGTGTTCATCCCGGCCTATGGCAGCCTGCCGGAGCCGCCGCGCTAGATGGGCTTCAGGTTCGCCTCGATCTGGGCGCGGTTCGGTTCGAGGAAAGGCGGCAGGGAAAGCTTTTCGCCAAGGCTCTCCAGCGGCTCGTCCACGGTGAAGCCGGGCCCATCCGTGGCGATCTCGAAGAGGATGCCGTTCGGCTCCCGGAAATAGAGCGAGCGGAAGTAATAGCGCTCCACCTCCCCGCTGGTGCGCAGGCCGGCCATCCGGGTGCGCTCGGCCCAGGCCGTGAGCTGCTCGCGGTCGGGCGTGCGGAAGGCGACATGGTGCACCGCCCCTGCCCCCTCGCGTGCGAACGGCAGGCCCGGCTCGACGGCGACGTGGATCTCGGCGGTGACGCCGCCCGGACCCATCGAGAAGACATGGACGGTGTTGGTGGCGCTTCCGGGCGCCGGATAGGAGCCCGTCTCGCGCATGTTCATCACCTCTTCGAGCACGAGGCGGGTGCGGCGCAGGTCCGGCACGCTGATGGTGATGGGCCCGAGCCCGCGGATCTGGTGTTCGGGCGGCACCGGGCTGCGGTCCCAGGCATGGCCCTCGCCCGCGCCGCCGTCGTCGACCAGCACCAGCCGCTGGCCCTCGGCATCCTCGAAGCGCAGCGCGGCGCGGCCGTGCCACTCCTCGATCTCGCCGACATTGGCGGCGCCTTCCGCGCGCAGCCGCTCCAGCCACCAGGCAAGGCTGTCCTGACCCGTGACGCGCAGCGCGGTGGTGACGATGGAATGCGTGCCGCGCTGGGCCGGCGGGACGGGAAAGTCGAAGAAGGTCAGGTCCGAGCCGGGGCTGGCCTGCGCGTCGGCGTAGAACAGGTGATAGGCGGTGGTGTCGTCCTGATTGACCGTCTTCTTGACCAGCCGCAGGCCGAGCGCCCCGGTGTAGAAGCGCCGGTTGTCGGCCGGCCGGGCGGTGATCGCCGTGACGTGGTGAAGGCCGGTCAGGTCCATTGTCTGCACTCCCGTCAGTGGAAGCGGGGCGTCTCCTCGGCCGCGGCGCCCTGATCCGGAGCGTTTGCGGCGTCCGGCGGCACCTCGCCGGTCAGTTCCGCCGCGCCATGCAGGCGCGACAGCCGCGCCCAGCTCAGCCAGGCGAAGGGTAAGGTGGCCAGGTAGAAGAAGCTGCCGATGGTCAGCACCTGCCAGGTGTAGGAGACGAGCAGCGCGATGAAGAGCACCGCGCCGACAAAGACCGGCGCCACATGCTCGCGCGGCACCCGCGCGGCGGACTTCTTGAATGACCAGGTCGGCAACTGGCTGACCATGAGCAGGCCGACCGCCACGCAATAGATCAGCGACACCACTGCCCCCGCGCGGCTGGGTTCGGTGAGGCCGAGCTGGCCGAGATAGATCGGCAGCAGGACGAGCAGCGCGCCCGCCGGGGCCGGCACGCCGACGAAGAAGTCCTGCGCGAAGGCGGGCTTCGGGTGGTCCAGCGCCACGTTGAAGCGCGCCAGGCGCAGCACCGCGGCGATGGCGAAGATGATGGCGCCGACCCAGCCGATCGAGCCGAGATCGTGCAGCGTCCAGATGTAGAGCAGCAGCGCCGGCACAACGCCGAAATTGACGAAGTCGCACAGGCTGTCGAGCTCCGCGCCGAAGCGCGACGTGCCTTGCAGCAGGCGCGCCAGCCGTCCATCAAGCCCGTCCAGAACGGCGGCGACGACCACGGCGTAGATCGCCAGTTCCATCCGCCCCTCGATGCCCATGCGGATCGCGGTGAGCCCGATGCAGATGGCCAGCAGCGTGATGACGTTGGGGATCAGCACGCGCATCGGCACGGGCCGGAAACGGCGCGGCCGGACCTCATTGGTCTCGGGATCAAACGGCGGAAACAGGCCAGCCATGACGTTTCATGCTCCAGAAGCGCGGATCGGTTCCGGCTCTCACTCCGTCCGGAATTCCTGAGAATGCGCCTGCGCGGAAAGATCGGCCAGAACCGTCTCGCCTGCAACGGCGCGCTGCCCCACCGCGCACAGCGGCGCGGCGCCGTCGGGCATGTAGACGTCGAGGCGGCTGCCGAAGCGGATCAGGCCAAAGCGCGCGCCCGGGGCGATCTCGTCGCCCTCGTCGACGAAGCAGACGATGCGCCGCGCGATGAGGCCGGCGATCTGCACCACACCGACGCGGCCTTGCGGTGTGTCGATGATGAGGCTGTTGCGCTCATTGTCCTCGCTGGCCTTGTCGAGTTCGGCGTTCACGAACTTTCCGGGCCGGTAAACAATGCGCGAGATCGTGCCGCCGACGGGCGCGCGGTTCACGTGCACGTCGAAGATCGACAGGAAGACCGAGACGCGCGGCAGCGCCGCATCGCCCAGACCAAGCTCGACGGGAGGCACCGCGCGATCGACGGCGGTGACTCGGCCGTCGGCCGGCGAGACCACCAGCGAGCCGAACAGCGGCGTGACGCGCACGGGATCGCGGAAGAAGAAGGCCACGTAGAGGGTGATGATCAGCCCGATCCACCCCAGCGGCTCCCACAGCAGCATCAGGGCCAGAGCCACCACAAAGGCTATGGCGATGAAGGGAATGCCCTCCCGGTGGATCGGCGGTACTGCGCGTCGGATCGACTCGAAAACGGAGGACAGCATTCACTCTCCCTCAGTGGAACCTCGTCCCCTTAGCACCAATCCTCTGTGAGAGCTAACGCACTGTGGCTAGCCCACTGTTCCGGCCGCAACCGCCAGCGGCGGCGGCTTGTCCATGTCGTCCTCGGGAACGGGCGCGGACGGCGCGCCCTGCGGCGAGGCTTCCTCCTCGGCATGGGCCAGCATCTCGCGCGCCTCGTCGGCCTCGCGCTGGCGCTGCCACATGCCGGCATAGAGGCCGCCTTGGGCCAGGAGTTCGGCATGGCTGCCGCGCTCCACGATCTGGCCCTCGGAGAGCACGATGATCTCGTCGGCATTGACGATGGTGGACAGGCGGTGGGCGATGACGAGCGTGGTGCGCCCTTCCGAGACGCGGTCCAGCGCCGACTGGATCTCGCGCTCGGTGTAGCTGTCGAGCGCCGAGGTGGCCTCGTCGAGGATCAGGATCGGCGGCGCCTTGAGAATGGTGCGGGCAATGGCCACGCGCTGCTTCTCGCCGCCCGAGAGCTTCAGCCCGCGCTCGCCGACCTCGGTATCGTAGCCCTTGGGCAGCAGGCGGATGAAGCCGTCGATCTGCGCCAGCTGCGCGGCTTCCTCGATCTCCGCGTCGGCGGCGTCCCAGCGACCGTAGCGGATGTTGTAGCGGATGGTGTCGTTGAACAGCACCGTGTCCTGCGGAACCATGCCGATGGCCGCGCGCAGGCTTTCCTGGGTGACGTCGCGGGCATCCTGCCCGTCGACCAGCACCCGCCCCGACGAGACGTCGTAGAAGCGGAACAGCAGGCGGGAAATGGTGGACTTGCCGGCGCCCGAAGGACCGACAATGGCAACCGTACGCCCGGCCGGCACCTCGAAGGAGACTCCCTTGAGAATCGGCCGCTCGCGTTCATAGGCGAAGTGCACGTCCTCGAAGCGGATGCTGCCGCGATCCACCGCAAGCGCCGGGGCTCCGGGCTTGTCCTCAACCTCTGTGGGCTCGGACAGCAGCGTGAACATGGCCTCGATGTCGGTGACCGCCTGCTTGATCTCGCGGTAGACCCAGCCCATGAAATTCAGCGGCTGGTAGAGCTGGATCATCATGGCGTTGATCAGCACGAAGTCGCCGATCGTGTTCTTGCCCGCGCGGATGTCGAAGGCGGCCATGACCATGCACACCGTCAGCCCGGCCGAGAAGATCACCGCCTGCCCGGCATTCAGCCAGGACAGCGAGGTGTAGGTCTTCACCGCGGCCCGCTCATAGCCGGCCATGGCTGCGTCGAAGCGCCTGGCCTCGCGCGCCTCGTTGCCGAAATATTTCACAGTCTCGTAGTTCAGCAGGCTGTCGATGGCCTTGGCGTTGGCGTCGGTGTCCTGCTCGTTCAGGGTACGGCGGATGCCGAGACGCCATTCGCTGGCGACGTAGGTGAACCAGAGATAGACGCCGATGGTCACAGCCACGGCGACGACGTAGCGCCAGTCGAACTGGTAGGCGAGCACGGCGAAGACCAGCGCCAGTTCGACGAGCGTCGGCACCACGGTGAGCAGCGCGGTGCGCGTCAGCGTCTCGATGGCGGAACGCCCGCGCTCGATGACGCGCGACAGCCCACCCGTGCGGCGGCGCAGATGGAAGCGCAGGCTGAGCAGGTGGATGTGCTGGAAGACCCGCAGCGCCAGACGCCGCACCGCATGCATGACCACTGCCGCGGTGAGCCCATCGCGCACCTGCGCGACCACGACCATCATCACCCGGCCGAGGCCATAGAGCAGCACCATCAGGATGGGCGCACCGAGGGCGAAGGCGGTCCAGGTGGCATCCGAGGGCGCAACCTTGCCCGACGCGATCAGGGTCAGGCCGTCCGTGGCCCATTTGAAGCCGTAGGGAACCGCGATGGTGACGAGCTTGGTCAGGACGACGAGAAACGCGGCCATGGCAATGCGCAGCCGCAGGTCCGGACGGTCGCCCGGCCACATGAAGGGCTGGAGGTCGCGGAGGGCCATGAAGAAAGCGCCACCCTCGGCGCTCACCTGGGGCGACGGCAAGGATTGGCTGCGCCGCGAAACGGACGGCGCATTGTCGGAAACGGTCATGAATGGGTCCTGAAAAGCGTCTGCCACCATATAGGAGTGGCAGGGCCCGAGTGCGAGCACCGGCGCGACAACTTGAGACGGTGCTGCGTCAGCCGCGTGACGGCAGGACGAATATCTGGCCGGGATAGATCAGGTCCGGATCGCGGATCTGCTTTTCGTTGGCCTCATAGATCACCGTATAGCGGATGCCCTCGCCATAGGTGGCCCGGCTGATGCGCCACAGGCTGTCGCCGCGCTTCACCGACACCGTGCCGATATTGGCGACCACGGGATTCGCCTCATCCGCGGGCGCGACGGCCGGCGCTTCGGCTGCCATGCCTTCCGGAGAAGCCGATTGGTCCTCGTTCCTTGCCGCCTCGGATGGGCTCTCAGACGCGGTGTTGCCGGGCTGGGCCGCCTGGGGGGCGGTGGACGGAGGAGCCTCGGGCTCGGCCTTTGCCGTCTGCTGGTCCGCGGCCTTGGCCTCTTCAGCCGGCGCCGCGGCCTGGGCGGTATAGGCGAAAGGAACTTCGGCGCGCGCGGTCACGGTGCGGTCGGCGTCGAGCTGGTCGGCGCGCACCTTGTAGTCGCCGGGCGCCAGACCCTTGCGGACGGTTAGCGTCCAATGCCCGTCCGCGCCGACCGTGGCCTCGGCAAGCTGGGTGTCGTTCAGGTAGATCGCGAGCTTCGCCCCGGCCGGACCGGTGCCCTGGACGAAGAGGCGGCCGTCGCCGGTCTCGACCGCGCCGATGCGCAGCGGCGGCGGCTCGGCGGCGGTCTTGGTGACTTCGGGCTCGGCCCCGGTTTGGGGCTTGGCGGTCTCCACCGGTTGCAGCGCCGAAGGGCCGGCCTGCAGGACCTTGGAGGGCTTCCCGGCCTCGCCGGCAACGACAAGCAGGTCTCCCTGCCCCCTTTGTGGAACCCGAACGAGCACCGATTGTTTTGAAGATAGGACCGTTCCATCCGCGGAGCGGGCCCGTAAGGTCAAGTCGTGATTGCCCATCTCAAGTGCCGGCGGCGTGAAAACCACTTCACCCGCCTCATTCGCCGTCGCTCTGTCGAGCACCCGGCCATTTTCCAGAAGCTCAACTTCCGAGGACGGCGGTACGCGGCCTGCGATGACGGACTGGCCATCCGGCTCGACACGCACCACATCGAAGCTCGGGACGACGGCTCCGACCTTGGGCTCCTCCGCGGCGCTGGAATCCCTGGCGGACGGCGGCGCTGCCGGCTCTTCTTTCTTGGGGACAGCCGGAGAACTGGCCGGACCTGGGCCCTGTTTGGGGGTTTGCACGCTGTGGGGAATCGGTTCGGAGGCCTCCTGAACAAGGAATCGCACCCCGACGCCCACCGCGACCGCGGCGAGCACGACAAGGCCATAAAGGGCATAGCGTATTGCCCGAATTCCCATTGTGCCGGCCCCTCCGCTCCGCACCAAAGTCATAAATCGAAATCAGTATTGCACGATTATGGGGTGGAATGGAGAAACCCCAATGTGGCGCGGGTTGTCCGCGCAGAAAGGTGAAACAACAAAATGAGGTTCATACGATCGGTCTGCGTCTATTGCGGGTCTGGTCTGGGAAGAGATCCGCATCACGAAGAAGCCGCTGAATTGCTCGGCAGGCGTTTTGCCGAAAACGACGTCCGTCTTGTCTATGGCGGCGGCGGCCTGGGGCTCATGGGAACCATTGCACGCAGCGTGATCGCCCATGGCGGCCGGGTCACCGGCATCATTCCCCAGTTCCTGGTCGACAAGGAGCGCATGCTGGAAGAGGTGAGCGAAGTCATCGTCACCGAGAACATGCATGAGCGAAAGGCGCTGATGTTCGAACGGGCCGACGCCTTCGTGGCGTTGCCGGGCGGCGTCGGTACGCTGGAAGAGCTGGTGGAACAGCTAACCTGGGCGCAGCTCGGGCGGCACAAGAAGCCGATCCTGGTGGCCAATATAGAGGGCTACTGGAACCCGCTGGTGTCCATGCTCAACCACATGCGCCACCACAGCTATATCCGCGAAGGACTGCAGACCCCCTATCTCGTGACGAGCGACGTCGACGAAATCCTGCCGATGCTGGAGAGCGAGGCCGAGATCGTCCACGCCGAGGGCCTGAAGCCCAAATTCGATACCGCCGAGGCCCCGCTTCGCGACATGTAGTTTGCGAAGTCCTCAGGGACCTCCGGCAAGCGCGCCGGTCACGGCCAGCGCGAGATCATCAATATTGAACGTCCCGCGTATCTCGACTTTCCCGCCTTCCCGGCGAGAGAGCGAGAGCGCCTGACC
>Ga0164243_10004717_pt1 | contig 21208 bp, 19 predicted proteins | sample OricompcompostOP_FD_108781 | JGI IMG/M metagenome (GOLD analysis project Ga0164243, IMG submission 108781) | Organic Plus compost microbial communities from Emeryville, California, USA - Original compost - Organic plus compost (OP) | ecosystem: Engineered > Solid waste > Mixed feedstock >...
GTCGCGCGCGGCCGCGCCGCTGCCGGCTTGCCTGGCCGGCGGCATCGCCTTCCAGGCCCACAGGGCCAGCGCGGCGACCGGCAGCGCGGCGAACACGGCCAGCGCCGGCCGCCATCCCCAGGCTTGCGCCATCGGGACGGCCAGCGCCGAGCCCAGCGCCGCCGCCAGCCCCATGGACAGGGCGTAGGCGCTGGTCATGGCGGCGGCCTTGCCGGGGAAGTCGCGCTTGACCAGGCTGGGCAGCATGACGTTGCCCACGGCCACGCCCATGCCGACGATCCACGTGCCCGCGTACAGGCACCAGGCCGGGCCCGCCGAGCGCAGCGCGACGCCGGCGGCCATGGCCGCCAGCGCCCAGGCCAGCGACCGTTCCAGGCCCAGGCGGCGCGCGATCGGCGCGCCGAACGGCGAGACCGCGGCGAAGGCCAGCAGCGGCAGCGTGGTCAAGGCCCCGGCCGCGGCCGTGCCCAGGCCGGTGTCGCGCTGGATCATGGCGAGCAGCGGCGCGACGCTGGTGATCGGCGCGCGCAGCGTGGCGGCGACGAGCAGTATGCCGAGCAGGACGAAAGCGGCGCCGGCGGCCCGGGCCGGGCGGGGCTGTGCGGGAGCGGGGCCTGGCAGGGGCATGGGGTCTTTTTTCCGGGCCATGCCCGCAACACTACGCGGTTTCGTCACGTACTAATATTTTCCGACGCGGTGCTACTCGTCCGGGAACAGGATTGCCGCGTAGTCCATCGCGCTGTTCAGGACATGCAGTACCGTGACTTGCTCCGCGCCAATACGATAGAAGATCAGGTAATTCCCATGTACTCGTCTGCGCACGCCATGCGTTTCGTAGCGGGGAAGCAGCGGGTACGCCTCGGGCATGTTCGCTAGACTCATGCACCTGTCCCGAAGCTCTTGTACGAAAGACAGCGCCCGTCTCGGGTTGTCCTTGGCTATGTAATCGCCGATACGTTCCAGGTCGCCTTCAGCTTCATGCGACAGATGAACGATCACGATTGCTTGTTCGCCATTGCCGCGTACTTGGCTTCCAGGCGGTCGAATACTTCGCTGGCGGGTTTCGTGCGGCCCGCGTCGACATCGGCCAGTCCTCGCGCTATGGATGCGTCCAGCGCGGCAAGCTTGGCCTCCCGATCTTGGATGAGACGCACGCCTTCACGCAGCACTTCGCTCTTGGAGCCATAGCGTCCAGTCTCTACGAGGCGGCTTACGAAGCCTTCAAGCTGTTGTCCCAAATCGGCGCTGATCATGTCCGTTCTCCGGCATGCGTATCGTATCCGGAGAATAGTCTCTTTGATAACTATTATCAAGAGACTGTGATCAAGAAGCCATGCGGGTCCCTGTGCTCGGATGGAGTCTGTTTGTGAGTATGGTGCCCGAGGCCGGGATCGAACCGGCACGGCCCTTGCGGGCCGAGGGATTTTCGTACCACTTCGGCTTTCGCCGCCGCCGTCCGCGCGCCGGTCGTATCCGGCCCGCGGGCGGCGTTCGTGGTCTGGAGCACGCCTTCATCCTAGCCTTGCGGCCTTAGATGCCCGCCGTCTGCTCTCTACACCTTCCGCGCGGGCCGTGGCGGCCTGGCGGCTTGGCTCGGCGTTGGCTCGCCGGCTGGCGCCGGCAGGGCTTTCGCCGAGTTTGACGGGCGACACCCCGGGGATTTCTCCGCGGGGGCTCAAATCAGTTCAAGTCCCTTGTGTCTACCAATTTCACCACTCGGGCGGGAGGGGTGGCGTCGGGGCTGGGGATTATGCCATGGCGGGCAGGCGCGGGCCGCGCCATGCGGCATCCACGCGTCCGGCGCCGGGCGGGGCCAGGATGGCGGCGAGGCCCGAACCCGCGAACCTGCCTCGCCCGGTCAAATGAGGAAGTTGTCCTCATCCCTGACGATGGGCCTGCCCTTCGTCCCCGCCTTCGATCCCGGCGAAGCCGGCGCATCCTTCTTCAATCTGCGCGCCAGGGTTTCAACGACGCCGACGACCAGCTGGCGGTCCGCCGCGGACAGCTTTTCCAGCAGCCGCAGCAGGTGCTCGACCTGGTCTTCGGGGCGGCGGCTGCCTTCGACCAGGAAGGTCTCCACCCCGCATTCGAACATGTCCGCAAGCTCGTAGAGCTTGAAGATGCCGGGGCTGACGAGGCCTCGCTCGATCCGGGAAAACGCCTCGTTGCCGATGCCCAGCCTGTCCGCGACTTCCTCCTGGGTGTAGCCCGCGCTCTTGCGCTTGCGGGCGATGGTCTTGCCGATCTTCTCGTTGATCAGCTGCTCTCGTGTTGCCACCCGTGTTCTCCGCTGTTGCATGCACCGGAGATGGTTGGCTATCAACCTCGCGTGCGTAACACACCATATGGTTGTCTATCAACTCTAGACACCTATTTAATGGAATGATAGAGTTGAAAAACAATTTTTCAGGTTGACTTGGGGCCAACGGGCGGCCGCCGCCAGGCCGCATCTGCGGGGCTCGCAGATGCCCGTCCCGGGGCCCCAGGTCGACGTCCGCACAAGACCTTAGCGAGGAGACATCAGTGAAACGTTGCGTATTGACCCGCCTGCTGGGCGCATCCCTGCTTGCCCTGGGCGCCGTCGCGGCCCATGCGCAGGCGCCCAAGCCCGGCGAGCTGAAGGTGGGCATCACCACCTTCCTGACCGGGCCGGCCTCCGTGTTCGGCCTGCCGGCCAAGGCGGCGGCGGAAATGATCATCGAGGACATCAACGCCAAGGGCGGCATCGGCGGCGTGAAGGTCGTGCCCATGTTCATCGACGAGGGCGTGGGCGGCGACCGCATGCTGTCGGAATACCGGCGCCTGGTGCAGGAGCAGGGCGTGCGCGTGATGCTGGCCTCGATCTCCAGCGGCAGCTGCAACATCCTGGCGCCGGTCGCCGAAGACCTCAAGGTGGTCAACATCATGTACGACTGCTCGGCGCAGCGGATCCTGGAAGACCGCCGCTACCAGTACGTGGTGCGCTCGCACGGCAACACGACTTCCGAGCACCTGTCCAGCGTGCTGTACCTGCTGCGCACCAAGCCGGACTTCAAGACCATCGCCGTGGTCAACCAGGACTACGCCCACGGGCGCGATTCCTGGGAAATGTTCATCACCGCGCTCAAGGTCTTCAAGCCCGACGTCAAGGTCGTGGCCGAGCTCTTCCCCAAGTTCGGCGCCACCGACTTCTCCACCGAGGTCAGCCGCCTGCAGGCGCTGCGCCCGGACGTGGTGCTGTCGACCTCCTGGGGCGGCGACCTGGACACCTTCATCCGCCAGGCCGCCCAGCGCGGGCTGCTGCGCAATTCCACCTTCATGCTGTCGCTGGGCGAAAGCTCGCTCGAGCGCCTGGGCAACACGCTGCCCGAAGGCGTGATCATCGGCGCGCGGGGCGACCATTACTTCCTGCATCCGCAGTTCAAGGACGATCCGCAGTTCCAATCCTTCGTCAAGCGCTTCAAGGAAAGGACCGGCAAGTACCCGATCTATCCGGTCTTCCACATGGCGCAGGCCCTGTCGGCCTTGCAGGCCGGCTACGACATCGCGCTGAAGCAGAACGGCGGCGCATGGCCGACCGACGAGCAGCTGGCGGCCGCCCTGCATGGCTCCGACTCCGCGGGGCTGACCAACAAGGTGTTGATCCGCGAGGACGGGCAGGGCATGGAGTGGCAGCTCTGGGGCGTGACCAAGAAGGACCCCGCCTACAACTTCCCGGTGCTCGACCGGATGGCGATGTATCCGCCCGAGCTGGTGACGGCGCCCGTCGGCCAGAGCTCGCTCGAGTGGGTCCAGTCGCTCAAGCCGTCCATCATCAACGATCCCAGCATTCTTACCTTCCCCGCCTCGACGTCCGCGAAGTAGGGCGCGCATCCGCGTGCGCGGCGGGCCGCTTCGGCGGCCCGCGGCACGTCGCGCCGCCGATTTCCGGGTATTTGGCTGGAGCCGCAATTCATGGATTCTCAAACCGTTCTGCTGGCGGTCCTCGACGGGCTGTCCTATGGCGCGCTGCTGTTCCTGGTGGCCGTCGGCATCACCATCATCTTCGGCGTCATGAACATCGTGAACATGGCCCACGGCAGCATGTTCGCCATCGGCGGCTACCTGGCCGCCACGGTGGGGGGATGGCTGCTCGCGGCATCGCTCTCGCCGTACTGGGCCGCGGTGCTGCTGCCCGTCGTGGCGGTCGTGGTGGGCGTCGTGCTGGGCGGGCTGCTCGAATCGCTGCTGATCCGGCGCATCTACGGCAAGGACCCGGTGCTGCAATTGCTGGTGACCTTCGCCGCCTTCATGATCTTCGAAGACCTGCAGCGCCTGGTCTGGGGCGGCCAGCCCTATTCGTCCAGCGAGCTGGTCTCGGCGCTGGGCGTGATCGACGTCCTGGGCATCAGCTACACCACCTATCAATTGCTGGTCGTGCCCGGCACGGCCTTGCTGGTGTTCTTCGCGCTGCGCCTGGCCTTGCGCCGCACGCTCGTCGGCAAGCAGGTCATGGCGGTGGCGCACCACCGCGAGGTATCGACGACCCTGGGCATCAACGTGCGCCGCGTCTGCCTCTTCACCTTCATGGCGGGGTCGGCGCTCGGGGCGCTGGGCGGGGCCATGTCCGTGCAGACCACTTCCTGGGTGCTGGGCATAGGCGCCGAGATGATCGTGCTGTCCTTCGCCGTGGCCGCCACGGCGGGGCTGGGGCAGATCGAAGGCGCCCTGGTCGCGGCCGTCCTGATCGGCCTGGCCCGTTCGTTCTCGGTCTACCTGCTGCCGGAGCTCGAAGTGCTCATGCCCTACATCATCATGACGCTGGTGCTGCTGTTCCGCCCGCAGGGCCTGTTCTCGGTCGCGCAGGCAAGGAGGGTGTGATGCGCAGCGCTTCCATGCAAACGGCTTCCCCCCTGGACGCCTCGAAGAAGGCGCCGAGGCTGCCCCTGTTCCTGGCCATTTCCGGCGCGCTGGCGCTGCTGGCCGTACTCCTGCCGCAGGCGCTGCCCTGGATCAAGACGCCGTTCATCTTCAGCACGGCCTTCGGCATCGCCGCCCTGGGCGTGGCCATCCTGGTGCGCGCGGGGCAGGTCTCGTTCGGGCACGCCATGTACATGTGCCTGGCGGGCTATTTCGTGGCCTACCTGTCGCGCTGGGCCGGCGGCCTGGACGCGATCCTGCTGCTGCTGGGCGGCACGGGCTTCGCGGCGCTGTGCGGCCTGGTGATCGGCTCCTTCGTCGTGCGCTACCGCACCATCTTCTTCGGCATGCTGAACCTGGCCCTGTCGATGGTGCTGTTCGCGGTGCTGGGCAAGTTCTACCACTACACCGGCGGCACAGACGGGATGCGGGTGAACCGCGCGGCCATCTTCGGCGTCCGGCTCGACCGGGACGGCTTCGAGTCGGCCCTGCTGTACCTGTCGGTCGCCCTGGCGATGCTGATCGGCTATGCCGTCCACCGCTATTTCCGCTCGGCCGCGGGCGAGGCCCTGGCGGCGATGAAAACCAACGAGACGCGGCTGGAATACGTGGGCATCTCGACCTACCGGGTATTCCTGACCGGCTACGTGCTGTCGGCGGCGCTGTGCGGGCTGGCGGGCGCGATCTTCGCGATCAGCCAGGGCCTGGTCACGCCGGAAATGGGCTACTGGGTGCGCTCCGGCGAGATCGTGTTCATCTCCATCCTGGGCGGCGTCATCCACCCGGTCGGGGCGTTCATTGGCTCGCTCATCTTCGAGTTCGTCAAGCTCTATGCCGCGGCCTACCTCACCGGCGCATGGCAGATGACGCTCGGCACGGTGCTGCTCGTCATGGTCTTCTTCGCTCCCGACGGCGTGGCCGGCCTGCTGGCCAGGCGCATCCTCGCGCAGGAAGGGCAAGAACGCAAGGCCGGAGGCCGGCCATGACCGCAACGCTGCTGAGCACGCGCGACCTGAACCTCGCCTTCGGCGCTGTCGTCGTCGCCGACCACATCGATTTCGAGCTGGGCGAAGGCGAGCGGCTGGCCGTGATCGGCCAGAACGGCGCGGGCAAGACCACCTTCATCAACATCTGCACCGGCCTGGTCCGGCCCGACAGCGGCGAGGTGCGCTTCCTGGGCAAACCCGTCACCAACCTGCCGCCGCGCGTCATCGCGCGCCAGGGCATGGTGCGCAGCTTCCAGCTGCCGCAGCTCTTCCTGGAGCATTCCCTGCGGGATTGCGTGCGCATCGCCGCGGCGGGCCGCTCGGGCAGGCTGGGGCTGTGGCGCCCGCTGGGCGAGGCGGCGCCGGCCCGCACCATCGAGCACGTGCTGGAGCTGGTCGGCCTGCGCGAGCGGGGCGACGAGCCTTGCGAATCCCTGCCCGAAGGGCAGCGCAAGCTGCTGGACATCGCCATGGCCATGGTGCTGGAGCCCCGCCTGCTGATCCTGGACGAGCCCACCAGCGGGGTATCCACCGAGGAAAAGCACGCCTTGATGCAGACCATCATGGCCGCGCTGGACGAGCAGCGGATCACGACCATCTTCGTCGAGCACGACGTGGACATCGTGACGCGCTACGCCACCCGCGTCGCGGCCTGGATCTCCGGGCGCATCGCCGCCGACGGCCCGCCCGCCCAGGTGCTGAACGATCCCGAAATCCGCACCAGCGTACTGGGGGAGTGACGACATGCTGCAGATTTCCGACACCACCATCCGCCTGGCCGGCATCACCGTGCTGCGCGGGGTGAACGCCACCATGCGCGACGGCCAGCTGGTGGCCGTGATCGGCCGCAACGGCGCCGGCAAGACGACCCTGCTGCGCGCCATCATGGGCCTGCTGCCCCTGCAGGCCGGGCGCATGGCCTTCGACGGCAAGGACCTGGCCGGCGTGCCGGCGCACGCCCGCACCCGCCTGGGCATCGGCTATGCGCCCGAGGACCGCGTCATGTTCCCCACCTTCACGGTGGAGGAGAACCTGCGCCTGCCGTGCCAGATACTGGGCGTGCCGCGCGCCGAGATCGACCGGCGGCTCGAGCGCGCCGCCGAGGCCATCCCGCAGCTCGCGCAGCTGCTGCCGCGCTCGGGCTCGGCGCTGTCCGGCGGGCAGGGCAAGATGGCGGCGCTGGCCCGCGCCCTGATGGCGGGCACGCGCCTGGTGCTGCTGGACGAGCCGTTCCAGGGGCTGGCCCCGGTGCTGGCCAACCAGTACGCCGCCGCCCTGCGCAAGCTGCGCGACCTGACGCCCGAGCTGTGCGTGGTCGTCACCGAATCCAACCGCAGCCTGCTGCGCGACCTGCCCGACGTGAACCTCGTCATCGAACGGGGGGAATGCCGCATGCAGGCCGGGCACGACCTGCCCGCCGTTCATTGATTCCGAAAAGCAACCAGGACACGAGATGAAGATCCGATCTGCAGTGCTGCACGCCATGGATGCCAGGCAGCCCTTCGCCGAAACCAGGCCTTTGCGCATCGAGGAGCTCGAGCTGGACGAGCCCGGCCCGGGCGAAGTGCTGGTCAAGATGGTGGCGGCGGGCCTGTGCCATTCCGACCTGTCGGTCATGACCGGGGTGCGTCCGCGGCCGGTCCCCATCGCCCTGGGGCACGAGGCCTCGGCGCGCGTGGTGCGCGCCGGCCCGGGCGTATCGGACCTCCAGGCGGGCGACCTGGTGGTGCTGGTGTTCGTGCCCAGCTGCGGGCATTGCATGCCCTGCGCGGAGGGCAGGCCGGCCCTGTGCGAGCCGGCGGCCCAGGCCAATACCGCCGGCACGCTGTTCTCGGGCGCGCGCCGCCTGCGCCTGGGGGAGCGCCGGCACGTCAACCACCACACGGGCGTCTCGGCCTTCTCGGACCACGCCGTGGTGTCGCGCCATTCCTGCGTCAAGGTCGACGCGCCCATCGACCCGGTGGAGGCCGCCCTGTTCGGCTGCGCCGTGCTGACCGGCGTGGGGGCGGTGATCAACACCGCCGGCGTGAAGGCGGGCAGCACCGCCGCCGTGGTGGGCCTGGGCGGCGTGGGCCTGTGCTCGCTGCTCGCGGCGGTAGCCTCGGGGGCGCGCCAGGTGATCGCGGTGGACCTGCACGACAGCAAGCTGGAGATCGCGCGCTCGCTGGGCGCGACGGCGGCTTTCAATGCCCGGGACCCGGACGTCGTCGAGCAGATCCGGGCCGCCACCCGGGGCGGGGTCGACTACGCCTTCGAAATGGCCGGCGCCGTGCCTTCCATGGAGCTGGCCTACGGCATCACCCGCCGCGGCGGCACGACCGTCACGGCGGGCCTGCCGGCTCCCTCGGAAAAGTGGCCGTTCCGCCAGCTCAGCCTGGTGGCCGAGGAACGAACGGTCAAAGGGAGTTACATTGGCTCCTGCGTGCCGGTGCGAGACGTACCCCGCTACATCGGCATGTACCTGAATGGCAGCCTGCCCATAGACAAGCTGATGGGCAGGCGCTATTCGCTGGACCAGATCAACGAGGGATTCGATCGGCTGGCCTCGGGCGAAAGCCTGCGGGATGTCGTCGTATTCTGAGCGACTGGATGGAATCCGCAGGAGACGACAAGGCATGAAGACTTACAACCATTTCATCAACAACGAATACGTCGAACCCCTGGATGGCGAGTGGATGGACACCGTCAATCCCTACACCGGCAAGGCCTGGGCGAAGGTGCCCAAGGGCAGCGCCAAGGACGTGGACCGCGCCGTGCAGGCCGCCCGCCAGGCCATGACCACCGGCCCCTACGCCAGGATGACGCCTACCGAGCGCGGCAAGATGATGCTGCGCCTGGCCGACCTGGTGGCCGCCAACGCCCAGCGCCTGGCCGAGATCGAGGTGCGCGACAACGGCAAGCTGCTGTCCGAGATGCGCGGCCAGGTGAACTACCATCCGGAATGGTGGCGCTATTTCGGCGGCCTGGCCGACAAGCTCGAAGGCGGCGTGGTCCCCATCGACAAGCCCGAGCATTTCGCCTACACCACGCACGAGCCGGTCGGCGTGGTCGGGGCGCTCACCGCCTGGAATTCGCCGCTGCTGTTCGTCGCGTGGAAATGCGCGCCGGCCATCGCCGCGGGCTGCTCGGTGGTGATCAAGCCCTCGGAGTTCACCTCCGCCTCGACGCTGGAATTCGCCGCCCTGACCAAGGAAGCGGGCTTTCCCGACGGCGTGTTCAACGTGGTGGCCGGCCTGGGCCCGTCGGTGGGGGCCGCGCTGGTCGAGCACCCCGACGTGGCCAAGATCACCTTCACGGGCTCGGACGCCACCGGCGCGGCCATCTACGCCCAGGCGGCCAAGACCATGAAGCGCGTCACGCTGGAACTGGGCGGCAAGTCGCCCAACATCGTGTTCGCCGACGCCGACCTGGACAAGGCCGCCGCCGGCGTCATCTCGGGCATCTTCGCCGCCACGGGCCAGACCTGCATCGCCGGCTCGCGCCTGCTGGTCGAGAACTCCATCAAGGACGCCTTCACCCAGCGCCTGGTGGAACTGGGCCGGTCGGCCAAGAAGGGCGACCCCATGGAGCCCGACACCAACATCGGCCCGGTGACCACGCCGGCCCAGTACAAGAAGGTGCTCGACTACATCGGCATCGCCAAGGGCGAAGGCGCGCGCTGCATCCTGGGCGGCCAGGCCGCCGCCGACATGCCGGGCGGCCAGTTCGTCGAGCCCACCATCTTCACGGACGTGGCGCCCAGCATGCGCATCGCCCGCGAAGAGGTGTTCGGCCCGGTGCTGTCCATCATCGGCTTCGACGGCGAGGATGAGGCCGTCAAGTTGGCCAACGACACCATCTACGGCCTGGCGGCGGGCGTCTGGACCGAGAACATCGGCCGCGCGGTCCGGATGTCCAAGGCGCTCAAGGCGGGCACGGTATGGGTCAACACCTACCGCGCGGTCAGCTACATGATGCCTTTCGGCGGCATGAAGCACTCCGGCATCGGCCGCGAGAGCGGCCTGGACGCGGTGCGGCATTATCTGGAGACCAAGAGCACCTGGATCTCGTATGCCGAAGGCGTGCCGTCCAATCCCTTCGTGATGCGCTGAGCCTGCGCTGATCGGCCAGGGCAGGGCCGGGAGCCGGCCTTGCCCTGGCGCCGGGCGGTCCCGGCCAACGGCAGGCCGGGACCGACGCGTGCCGCGATCCGATCGATGAACGGGCAGCCGTACGTATACTGCTTGCCTGCGTACGCACAGGCAGGCGGCCGTCCGCCTGATACGCAAGGAGATCGGGATGGACAATTCACGCGTCTGGTTCGTTACGGGCTGCTCGACGGGTTTCGGCTACGAGTTGGCGCGCAGGCTCATCGCCCGCGGCGAACGGCTTGTCGCCACCGCGCGCGACAAGGCGCGGCTGGCCGATCTGGTCTCCGGGCATGCGGACACCGTATTGGCGCTGGACCTGGACGTCACCAACGACGCCCAGGTCGCGGCTTCGGTCGCCGCGGCACAGGATCGCTTCGGCAGGATCGACATCCTCGTCAACAACGCCGGCTATGGGTATATGTCGTCCGTCGAGGAGGGCGAGGAACGGGAGATCCGCCGTCAGTTCGACGCCAACGTCTTCGGGCTTTTCGCGCTGACCCGCGCCGTCCTGCCGGGGATGCGCCGGCAGCGTGCCGGGCACATCGTGAACGTGACTTCCGTCGCCGGGTTCATGGGATTTCCGGGGTCGGGCTACTACGCGGCCAGCAAGCACGCGGTGGAGGGATTCTCCGATTCGCTGCTGGCGGAGGTCGGACCACTCGGGATCAAGGTGAGCTGCATCGAGCCCGGCCCCTTCCGGACCGATTGGGCAGGCCGCTCGATGACCCAGACGGCCAACGATATCGCGGACTATGCCGATACCGTGGGCGCTCGCCTGAAGGGAGCGAAGGCAGGCAGCGGAAAGCAGCCCGGCGACCCGGCGCGCGCCGCCGACGCAATCATCCGGATCGCCGGAGCGGACGACGCTCCCCGTCATCTCGTTCTGGGGGCCTGGGGTGTGGAGGCCGTCAAGAAGCGGCTGTCCGAACGCCTGGCGACCGTGGAGAAGTGGGAGGAACTGGGTATCTCCACGGACTTCGACGCCGCCGGTTCGTAGCGGGGTGGCGGATGGGGTGGGATTCGAACCCACGAACGGTTGCCCGTTGCTGGTTTTCAAGACCAGTGCCTTAAACCACTCGGCCACCCATCCCGGTCGGCGGCTCGGGCCGGCGCCAGGAGTCCGGCCCGGCGCACGCCGCCGGCGTGCCGCGCCATGCGCCGCGAAGGGCGCATAATAATTCATTTGGACAGGAGGAGCCCCTACCCATGCGTGCGATAGAAATCTCCCAGCCCGGCGGTCCGGAAGTCCTGGTTGCCGTGGATCGGCCGCGGCCCGAGCCGGGCGCGGGCGAAGTGCTGATCAAGGTGTCGGCCGCCGGCGTCAACCGGCCGGACGTCTTCCAGCGCCAGGGCAACTATCCGCCGCCGCCGGGGGCGTCCGACCTGCCGGGCCTGGAATGCGCGGGCGAGATCGTCGCCGGCGATGCGGCCGCGGGCGGCTTCAAGGTGGGCGACAAGGTCTGCGCCCTGGTCACGGGCGGCGGCTACGCCGAATACTGCGTCGCGCCCGTCGAGCAATGCCTGCCCGTCCCCAAGGGCCTGAGCGAGATCGAGGCCGCCGGCCTGCCCGAGACCTACTACACCGTCTGGACCAATGTGTTCGACCGCGGCCGCCTGGCGCCCGGCGAAACCCTGCTGGTGCACGGCGGCGCGAGCGGCATCGGCACCACCGCCATCCAGCTGGCCACGGCGCGCGGCCACAAGGTCTACGCCACCGCCGGCAGCGACGAGCGCGCCCGCGCCGCGGAAAAGCTGGGCGCGGCGCTGGGCATCAACTACCGCACGCAGGACTTCGTCGAGGAAATCAAGCGCGTCACCGACGGGCGCGGCGTGGACGTGATCCTGGACATGGTCGCCGGCGAGTACGTGGGCCGCAACCTGAAGTGCCTGGCCGACGACGGCCGCGCCGTCATCATCGCCCTGCTGGGCGGGGCCAAGGCCACCATCGACGCCGGCCAGATCCTGCGCCGGCGGCTGACCGTGACCGGGTCGACGCTGCGCGCGCGCCCCGTCGAGGTCAAGGCCGGCATCGCCCGCTCGCTGCGCGAGCACGTCTGGCCGCTGCTGGAGGCCGGCAAGATCAAGCCGGTGGTGCACAGCACCTTCCCGCTGGAGCGCGCCTGCGACGCGCACGCGCTGATGGACGCGGGCGAGCAGATCGGCAAGGTGATCCTGACGGTGTCCTGATTCCCGGCGGCGTGCCGGGGCGGCCCGCAACACGATACAATGCCGGGTTTATCCCGGTTCGTATCTCATGAACGCAGACGACACCCGCCGGCGCCTGGTGCTGGGCAACTGGAAAATGAACGGCAGCCTGGCCGCCAACGGCGGGCTGCTGGCCGACGTGCGCGGCGGCGCCGCGCAGGCGGGCGCGCAGTGCGACATCGGCGTGTGCGTGCCCTTTCCCTACCTGGCGCAGGCAGCCGCGCTGCTGGACGGCGGCCCGGTGACCTGGGGCGCGCAGGACGTCAGCGCCCAGGCGCAGGGCGCCTACACCGGCGAGGTCGCGGCCGGCATGCTGGCCGACTTCCGCTGCGCCTGGGCGCTGGCCGGCCATTCCGAGCGGCGCACCCTGCACGGCGAGACCGACGAACTGGTCGCGGCCAAGGCCCGCGCCGCGCTGGCCGCCGGCATCACCCCGGTGGTCTGCGTGGGCGAGACCCTGCAGGAGCGCGAATCGGGCGCCACCCCGGCCGTCATCGAGCGCCAGCTGGCGCCCGTCCTGGCCCTGGGGCGCGACGCGGTCGCCCGCATGGTGCTGGCCTACGAGCCCGTCTGGGCCATCGGCACCGGCCTGACCGCCACGCCGGAGCAGGCCCAGGAGGTCCACGCCGGGATACGCAAGGCCCTGGCCCGGCTGGGCGCGCCGGGCGTGCGCGTGCTGTACGGCGGCAGCGTCAAGGCCGCCAACGCGGCCAGCCTGTTCGCCATGCCCGACATCGACGGCGGCCTGATAGGCGGCGCCTCGCTCGCGGCCGATGAATTCCTGCGCATTGCCGCAGCCTAAAGTTTCCGGAGTCCTTGAATGTCCATGTTGCCCAACCTACTCCTGGTGATCCAGGTCATCTCGGCGCTGTCCATCATCGTGCTGGTCCTGCTGCAGCAGGGCAAGGGCGCGGACATGGGCTCGTCCTTCGGCAGCGGGTCGGCGGGCAGCCTGTTCGGCGCGACCGGCGCCGCCAACTTCCTGTCGCGCACGACCAAGTGGTGCGCGGTGGTGTTCTTCGTCACCACGGCCGGGCTGGCCTACATGGGGCACCACCCCGGCCGCCCGGGCAGCGGCGACGGCGTGATGCAGAACTACGACCGCTCGGTGCCGCAGGCGCCGGGCGCGGCCGGCAACGGCGCGGCGGGTGGGGCGGATGCCTCCGTGCCGGCAGCGCCGCAGGCCCCGGCTCCTGCTGCGCCCGCCGCGCCGGCCCAGCCGTCTTCCGAAACGCCCGCCACCGTGCCGGGCGCAGCCCAGCAGCCGCCTGCGCAGCAGGGTGGGGGCGAAACGCCCGCGCAGGGCGAAGGCAAGTAGCAGCAGGGTAGACAGGCGAGGGGCGCCCGGCGCGCCTGCTCGCCCCGCCGGGCGTTCCCCCCCGCCATGCCATCGGCATCGGGGACGCCACAGGCACCGGCCGGCGCTTCGCCGGCAGCAAGCCGCGCACATGAAGGCGCGGCTTTTTTTCGCGCAGCCGTTCCGTGCGGCGGGGATCGCGGATTCTCTTTTTTCTCTTTCCGGATGCCATGCCGGCGCAGCGGTTGCCTGGGCGACAGGCGCGCGGTCGCCCCGAAAGCGCACCTTGGACTCGGGGTTTCCACTAGTCTTTGATATTTGATGTATCAAGTACCATACACCGAATATCAACAACGGCAGTGAGACATGACCGCGACTTCCTCCCCCGCCATCCCGCCGCAGCCGGACAAGCCCGGCCCGCTCAAGGCCCCCGGCTTCCGGCTCGCGGGCCAGCACACCGCAGCGCACGCCATCACCCGAGCGCTGCTGCGGCACGGCGTCACCCACGTGTTCGGGCAGAGCATCCCCAGCCTGCTGATGCTGACCTGCGAGGAAATGGGCATCGTCCAGGTCGGCTACCGCACCGAGAATGCGGGCGGCTACATGGGCGACGGGTTCTCGCGCATCTCCGGCAAGGTCTGCGTGGTCGCCGCCCAGAACGGGCCCGCCGCGACGCTGCTGGTGGCGGCCATGGGCGAGGCCATGAAGGCGTCCACGCCCATGGTCGCGCTGGTGCAGGACGTCAACCGCAACCTCACCGACAAGAACGCCTTCCAGGAATACGACCACCTGGCGCTGTTCTCCGGCGTGACCAAATGGGCCCGCGTCGTCAACGTGGCCTCGCGCGTGGAGGACTACGTGGACATGGCCTTCACCATCGCCGCGTCGGGCCGGCCCGGTCCCGTCGCCCTGATGCTGCCCGCGGACATGCTGCTCGAGCCCGGCCCACCCCCGGCGCGCAAGGCTTGCCTGGGCCATTTCCCGCTGGACCGCGCGGTGCCGCCCCGCGCCCGCCTGGACGAGGCGGCGCAACTGATCGCCCAGGCCGAGCGCCCGGTGGTCATCGCCGGCGGCGGCGTGCACCTGTCCGGCGCGCAGCAGGCGCTCGCCCGCCTGCAGGAAACGGCGCACCTGCCCGTGGCCACCACGATGATGGGCAAGGGCGCCGTCGCCGACACGCATCCGCTGACCATAGGCGTGGTGGGCGCGGCCATGGGCGTGAACAGCCCCACCCGCTATCAGCGGGACCTGATCGCCCAGGCCGACCTGGTCGTGCTGGTGGGCAACCGCAGCAACCAGAACGGCACCGACTCCTACACCCTGTACCCGGGCGAGGCCCGCTACATCCACATCGACATCGACAGCCTGGAAATCGGCCGCAACTACGAGGCGCTGCGGCTGCAGGGGGATGCGCGCGAAACCCTGGACGCGCTTGCCGGCGCGCTGGAAGGCGTGGACCTGTCCAAGCGCCGGGCCGCCCGCCGGCCGGTCGAGGCGCGCATCCGCGAGGGCAAGGCGCGCCACCAGGAAGAGGCGCGCGCGGTGCTCGAATCGACGGCCTCGCCGATCCGGCCGGAGCGGCTGATGCGCGAGCTGGACCGTATCCTGGAGCCCGACGACATCGTGGTCTCGGACGCCAGCTATTCGTCGTTCTGGACCGTCAACTATCTGACGGCCAGGCGCGCCGGCCAGCGCTTCCTGACGCCGCGCGGCATGGCCGGCCTGGGCTGGGGCCTGCCGATGGCGCTGGGCGCGCGCGTGGCCGCGCCCGACGCGCAGATCTATTGCCTGTCGGGCGACGGCGGCTTCGGCCACGTCTGGTCCGAGCTGGAAACCGCCCGCCGCATGAAGCTCAAGGTCGTGCTGATCGTGCTGAACAACAGCATCCTGGGCTTTTCCAAGCATGCCGACAACGTCCGCTTCGGCGCCCACTCCACCGCCGTGGACTTCACCGCCGTGGACCATTGCGCGATCGCGCGCGGCGCCGGCTGCGAAGCGATCGCGGTAGCGGACCCGGCCGACATCGCGCAGGCGCTGGAACAGGCCCGGCGCAACCCGGTCACCACGCTGATCGAGATCCGCTGCGACCCCAACGCCTTTCCGCCCTTCACCAACTACGCCGACCTGGACCTGCACGCATGAGCCGCAAAACCGCATTGATCACCGGCGCGGCCAGCGGCATCGGCTTCGCGCTGGCGGCGCGCCTGGCTCGCAGCGGCCATGCGCTCTACCTGGTGGACCGCAGCGATGCGCTGGCCGACGCGGCGCGGCAGCTGCGCGAGCAGGGCGCCGCCGTCCATGCCGACCAGGCGGACGTGGCCAGCGAGGCAGAACTGGTCCGCATCGGCCGCCAGGCGCGCGAGCGCATGGAAGGCTGCGCCATCCTCGTCAACTGCGCCGGCATCACGCCCAAGGGCAACGGCGGCCCCATCCCGCTGGAGCAGGTGACGGTCGACGGCTGGGAGCGCACCCATCGCATCAACCTGGTCGCGCCGGTCGTGCTGTGCCGGGAGCTCATCCCCGCGATGGCGCAGGCCGGATACGGCCGGGTCGTCAACGTGGCTTCGCGCGCGGGCAGGATGCACGTGCCCCCGGCCAGCCTGGACTACCACGCCTCCAAGGCCGGGCTGATCGGCGTGACGCGCGCGCTGGCCGGCATCTACGCCGACCGCGGCGTCACGGTGAACTGCGTGGCTCCCGGCCGCGTCGATACGCCGCTCACGCAAAGCACGCGCGCCGAATTGCTGGACCAGGCGCGCGCCCTGATTCCGATGCGCCGCTTCGCCTCGCCCGACGAAATCGCGGCGGCCATCGAGTTCCTGGTCTCGCCCGACGCATCCTACGTGACAGGCGCCTGCGTGGACGCCAACGGGGGGGTGTACATGAACTGATGATCCGCGCCTTTCTTCGCGCACCCCGAACACCCATACCAAATCAAAGGAGACACGCTGTGAAACCCTCGCATTTCCTGTCCTGCGCGCTGGCCGTGGCCGCGCTGCCCCTGTCCATCGGCAGCGCCCGCGCCGAATTCCCGGAGCACGAGGTGCTGCTGACCGTCAACTACGGTCCCGGCTCCAACACCGACGTCGCCTCGCGCATCCTGGCCTCCGGCCTGGAGCGCGAACTGGGCCAGCCGGTCGTGACCGACAACCGCGCGGGCGCGCTGGGCACGCTCTCGGTCAGCGCGCTGGCGCGCCAGAAGCCGGATCCCTATCGCGTCGGCGTGGTCACCTACGCCACCCAGGCCATCGCGCCGCACCTGATGGACCTGAACTACACCATGGACGACTTCCAGTTCGTCTGCGGCTTCGGGCGCTACCGCTACGGCATCGCGGTGCGGGCCGACTCGCCCTACAAGACCATCGACGACCTGGTCGCGGCGGCCAAGAAGGGCCAGAGCATTTTCTTCGGCGGCACGTCCACCCCCAACGTCATCGCGCTGCTGGAGCTCGGCCGCGTGACGGGCGGCAAGTTCGAGCAGATCGCCTACAAGTCCGGCGGGGAAGTGGCCACCGCGCTGATGGGCGGGCACATCGAGGCGATGGTGCAGAACCCGTCCGACATCATGCCGCACGTGCAAAGCGGCCGCCTGCGCCTGCTGGCATCGGCCAGCCCGATTCGCTGGCCCGAGCAGCCGGACGTGCCCACGCTGCGCGAAGCCGGCTACCCGGTAGACGTCGATTCGTGGCTGGGGCTGGCGGTGCGCGCCGGTTCGCCCGCGGACGCGGTCGAGCGGCTGCAGTCCGCATGCCTTGCGGCCGTCAAGCAGCCCGATGTCGCCAAGCGCATTGCCGGAACCGGGGTCGATCCGGCCGGCCTGACCGGCGCGCAGTATCTCGAAGCGCTGAAGGAGGGCTACCAGAAAATGGGCGCCGCCATCAAGGCCGCCAACCTGCCGCGCATGACCAATTGAACTATATTAGCGTCCGTCCCGCCGCCCGAGCGGCGGGACCCCGATACGCCCATCCCCCACGCCGGTGCCGCCATGGCGCGCCGCCGCGGCGACCGCATCCGCCATGACGTTGCCCTTCAGTCCCATCGCCGGTCCGCAAAGCCTGTCCGACATCGCCTATCAGCAGATACGCGATGCGATCGTGCAGGGACGCCTGGAGTCGGGGCGGCGGCTGGTCTACCGCACCGTGGCCGAAGAGTTCGGCATCAGCCCCACACCGGTGCGCGACGCGATCCAGCGCATGGTGTCCGAAGGCGCCCTGCAACTGGATGAGCGCGGCGTGGCCTGCGTGCCGACGATCACCGCCGGCACCTATATAGAAATCGTCAACCTGCGCGTCACCCTGGAAGGCACGGCGGCCGCCGTCGCGGCCGGCCGGCACGACCGCGAGGCGATCGCCGGCGAGCTGGCCGCTATCCACGAGCGCCTGGTCCGCTGCAAGGCCGATCGCCTGGTCGAGCAGGCCCTGTTCGAGAACGAGTATTTCCACCGGGAGCTGGTCGCGTCGGCGCGCATGCCGGTGCTGGGCGAGCTGGTCCGTTCCCTGTGGCTGCGCTGCGGGCCGTCGCTGCGGCTGCTGTACACCGACGGCTTCCAGCCCCTGTCGGTGCACCCGCACCTGCGGGTAATCGAGGCCGTGCGCGCCGGTGACGCCGAGGCTGCCCGCCGGGCCGTGCAGCAGGACCTCTGGCACGCCGGCCTGCACATCCTGTCGCAGATCGAACCGGGGAGGGTGGAGCCGGCGTGGCTGGCCGGGGCGCGGGAGGGGTAGGGCGGGACGGCTGGCCAGCATGCCAGGCATGCTAAAATATCGAGCTTTTCCAAGCGCGCCGTCGTGGTGGAATTGGTAGACACGCTATCTTGAGGGGGTAGTGGCGAAAGCTGTGCGAGTTCGAGTCTCGCCGACGGCACCAAGATTGAAGATCGGGAAGTCCCCGGTCGTCCCAGAAACCCGCTGTTCTCGTATGAGGAGGCGGGTTTTTCGTTGCCTGGACTTTTCTTCTATTCGGAGGCTCTTGGCCAGCGCTTGGGCGGACCCGTATCCGGGCTCGCCCATCCCCGCTGCCCGCGCAGTACGCGCCCTTCAGGCGGCGGGCAGCAGCGCCAGCCGCGCGCCTGTCGCGGGGACGCCCTGGCGGCTGCCCGCCGCCACCTCGCCGGCAACCAGCCTGAATGCCCCGACCGCGCGCACCAGTTCAGCCGCCTGGTCCTGCAAAGCGCTCGCGGCCGCGGCGGCCTGTTCCACCAGGGCGGCGTTCTGCTGGGTGGCCGAGTCGATCTGGCCGATCGCCTGGGTGATCTGCTCGATGCCGTCGTGCTGCTCCTGGCCGGCCTGGGCGATCTCGCTGACGAGCCGGCCCATGTCGCCCGCGTTGGCCACCATGTCCTGCATGGCCGAGTCGGCCGATTCCACGACCGAGCGGCCTTCCTGGATCTGGCGCACCGAATCGCTGATCAGGTCCTTGATTTCCTTGGCGGCCGTGGCGCTGCGCTGCGCCAGGGTGCGCACTTCGCCCGCGACCACGGCGAAGCCGCGGCCCTGCTCGCCGGCGCGGGCGGCCTCGACCGCGGCGTTGAGCGCCAGGATGTTGGTCTGGAAGGCGATGGATTCGATCACGGCGATGATCTCGGACATCTTGTCCGACGACTGGCTGATGCCCTGCATGTGCCGGGTCGCGGCCTGCATCATGTCGCTGTTGCGCTGCAGGATGGTGCCCGCCTGCGCGACCAGGTCGCGCGCCTGCCGGCCGCTCTCGGCGGTGTTCTTGATGGTGGCGGCGAGCTGTTCGATGGTGGCGGCGGTCTCCTCCAGGGCGGCGGCCTGCTGCTCGGTGCGGGCGGACAGGTCCTGGTTGCCGGCGGCGATCTCGCCGGAGGCCGACGAGATCGCGTCGGCGCCCTGGCGGATCTGCCGCACGGTGCGCGTCAGGCTGTCGTTCATGTCGCGCAGGGCCTGGGCCAGTTGGCCGGTCTCGTCCCGGGACAGCACGTCGATGCGCTGCGACAGGTCGCCAGCGGCCACGGTGCCGGCGATGCGCACGGCCCGGCCGATGGGGCGGGTGATGCCGCGGGTGAGCCGCCAGCCCAGCAGTACGCCGACGGCGATGGCGGCCGCGGCGAAGGCGGCCAGCATCGCCATGCCCGAGGTCGCGGCGCCGTGCGCGCGCGCCGCGGCTTCCTGCGCCATGGCTCGCTGGCCGTCGTCCAGTTCCTTCAGGGCGCCCAGGTAGGCGTCGATGCGCGGCAGCAGGCTGCCGGCGATCAGGCCGTCGAGCCGGGATGCGTCGGCCGGGTCGTTGCGGGCCTTGATCTGCATGACCTCGTCGCGCACCTGGCGAAAGGCCGTGGAGGTTTCGCCGACCTTGGCGAGCATCTGCCTGCCGGCCTCGGTGCGGATGCGGTCGGTCAGCGCCTGCCGGAGCTCGCCGCCGCGCTTGGCCGAGGCGGCGAACCGGGCCTCGATCTGCGCTTTCTCGGCGTCGTCGGCCGGGGCGCTGCGCAGGAAGGCGGTGACCATCACGGCGTGGCTGTTGAGCACGCCCTGCAGTTCCGTGGACAGGTTGGCGCGCTCCAGCGCGTCGCGCATGTCGCCGCTGGCCCGTTCCAGCCGCAGCAGGCTCCAGGCGCCCATGGCGGCCGTCAGGATCAGCAGCGCCAGCAGCGCGGCGATGCCCGCGCCCAGGCGCGCGCCTATTTTCAGATCAGCGAATTTCATTCGGTGTTATCCCCCGCAGACACAAGTCATGCGCCATGGGATCGGGGCGCGGCTGCGCGCCGGGCGGTTGTGCCGGCCGGCGCTGCCACGCCTGGATGGCGTGCATGCCCTTACGGCCGGACAGGGAGAAACCCTTAGATGGGAGACTGCCATGATTGGTAACCACAAGTTACTTATAGCCAAAATATGACAAATGTGGCGTATGCAAGCCGCCCGCTACGGCCGGGCTCAGGGAATAAAGGCCAGGGCAGGCCCGCGAGGTCTTCACGGAAACTTAAGGCCCTATCCGGATTCTCGCGTTGAAGCGGGAGATGCCCTTTCCTATAGTGTGTTTCGCCGGGCGCCCGCCCGGACATCACGAACCGAATAACGAACAGGGGGAAGCATCATGTCGACGAGGGAAAACCGGCGGCGTTCGCTGCTCAAGCTGGGCCTGGCCGGTGCGTGCCTGCCCGCCGCGGGCCTGGCGGCAGGCGCGTCGCAGGCGGCCTGGCGGCCCACCGCGCCCGTGAAGCTGGTCAACGGCTTCAGCCCCGGCGGCGCGGCCGACCAGCTGTGCCGGCTGCTGGCCCAGGCCATGTCGCCCGGGCTGGGCCAGCCCGTGGTGGTGGAGACCAGGACCGGCTCCGGGGGCTTCATCGCCGCCGACGCCGTGGCGCGTTCCGCTCCCGACGGCCAGACCATCGGCCTGGCCACCATGGGCATGCTGACGATCTCCTCGCAGCTGCGGGGGCTGAAGCTGCCGCTGGACGTCGAGCGCGACCTGACGCTCATTTCCAGCGTGGCCGGCATCTACTCGATCCTGGCGGCGTCGCCGCAGGCGCCGTTCTCCTCCGTGCCGGAACTGATCGCCTACGCCAAGGCCAATCCGGGCCGGCTGTCGTACGCCTCCACCGGCATCGGCTCGGCGCCCAACCTGGCCGCCGAGCTGTTCCGCAGCCAGGCCGGCATCGACATCGTGCACGTGCCCTATCGCGGCGGCTCGCAGGCGATGGTCGACCTGATGGCCAACCGGGTCGATTTCCTGATCGGCAACATGCCGGA
>Ga0164243_10004718_pt1 | contig 21204 bp, 18 predicted proteins | sample OricompcompostOP_FD_108781 | JGI IMG/M metagenome (GOLD analysis project Ga0164243, IMG submission 108781) | Organic Plus compost microbial communities from Emeryville, California, USA - Original compost - Organic plus compost (OP) | ecosystem: Engineered > Solid waste > Mixed feedstock >...
CCGCTGGTTCGGGGTGACCGCGCTCTGGGCCGGAGCGCTGGCGACGGTGCTGCTCAGCGCGCTGGCGCCGAGGCTGCGGATGACTTCGGTGGACGCCGGCTAGGACGCCGATGGGCAGCCGGGCCGCTAGTTGGCCCGCTCGCCGGCGCGCGCCTTCGCCGTCTCCAGCGCGATCTCGCGCCAGGTCATCGCGACCAGGATGAAGATTTGTTGCGCGAGACCGTCCGACGTCCGTTGCGCCTCGGCCTCGGCGTGCCAGGCGCGTCGCTGGAACACGTCCACAGCGTCGACGGCGGAATCGGCTTCGTACATCCCAAGAGCCTAAGGCGCTCCTGGCGCGGCGAACTGTCCAATATGTGACACTAAGCCGCCTTGGATGAAGAAAAACTTGTTCCGCACAGTCGCGCCGGAGGTGATCGGGCGGCATTATCTTTGGTTGCAGCCTGCCGAAGCTTCCAGCCGACTTCGATGTCCGCCGCCGTTGCTCTGCACCCGGCGCCGATGGCCGGCCGGGCGACTGCGCGGCAGCCAGAAGGCGCCGCGGTCATCCCGCGAACTCGTGCCGCGCCTCGGCGAGCAGGACGTTGTGCGGACCGAAGGCCTGCAGCTGCAGCACGTGGGCGCCGGTCCGCGGCGTCCCGCTCAGCCAGACCAGTTCCTGGGTCACGCGTTTCGGCAGGGCTTCGCCGAGCACCGCCTCGACCGCGCAGAGCAGGGGCATGCCGTCGCAGCTGGCGACCTTCGCCTCGACGCGGCACGCGGCCTTGGGGCTGAGGTCGGCGAGGAAGCTGTCCGTCGCTGCGGCGACCGACTTCAGGGGCAGAGCGTGGGGGTGGGACATGAGAGTTCTCCTTCTGGCTGGCGCCGGCCGGAGAAGGTCCCTTTGAAAAACCCCGCGTCCTGGCCGGAGCGGGGTGAAGCTTTGCGATCAGGCGGTTGTCAGGCCGCGCGGGATCGCCCCCGTCCATAGATGGCGGGTCATAATTTTCATCGTCGAAGTGATGGTGCGCGTGTGGCGCATGGACCTCGCCTGGATGATGCGAGGCCATTCATAGCCGATCGGCGCGCTGCGACCAAGAGGGGCGCCCTGCGTCGAGCCGGCGCAGGGCTTCCGGGCAGGGCTTACGGACTGACGGGCGACCTATCAAAAGCACGCGGTGGTCGGTCGCGACCGGTCCTATTCCTCCGCGCATGAACGAGGTCGGCCGGAGAGCTCTGGACGCCGACGTGCAGATGGGCGCGGACCTGCCGATCTGCGTGGATCTCGACGGCACGCTGCTGAAGATCGACTCCCTGCAGGAAGCCGCCCTGGCGGCGGCGCTCAGCGACGTTCGAGTGCTGGTCCGGGCGCCGGCCTGGCTCGCCAAGGGCAAAGCCCACCTCAAGCAGGAGCTCGCCCGCCGCTGGCGCTTCGATCCGGCGCATCTGCCCTACAACGAGCCGCTTGTGGATCTCCTGCGCAGGATGCGGGCGGCGGGCCGCCGCATCGTTCTCGTGACCGCGGCCGACCGCGCGGTCGCCGAAGCCGTCGCCGGACATCTCGGCCTCTTTCAGGAGGTGCTCGCGTCCGACGGCGCGCGCAATCTGCGGGGCGCGAACAAGGCCGAAGCGCTCTGCGAACGCTTCGGCGAGCAGCGGTTCATCTACGCCGGCAACGACCGCAGCGATCACCGCGTGTGGGAGCGGGCGGCGGCGGCGATCGTGGTGAATGCGCCGCGACACATCCAGCGTGCGGCGGGAGAGCGCTATTCGGTCGCCGCCGTCATCGACGATCGCGACACGAGTTGGCCGCAAGCCCTGTTCAAGGCGATGCGGCCCTATCAATGGGTGAAGAACCTGCTGGTGTTCGCGCCGCTCCTGGCCTCCGGCGACTTCACCAGCGCGTCGCCGTGGATAGCCACGACGCTCGCCTTCGGCGCCTTCTGCGCGGCGGCCTCGGCCATCTACCTGCTCAACGACATGTCGGATCTGGCGGCCGACCGGATGCATCCGCGCAAGCGGCGGCGGCCGTTCGCCAGCGGCGCCCTGACGCCGGCCGTCGGCCTGGCGCTGGCCCCCTTCCTGATGGCGCTCGGCTTCCTCCTGGCCGCGCTCAGCGGCGCCCTGGTCGGCCTCCTGGCCTATTGCGCGCTGTCGCTGTCCTACAACCTGCGGCTCAAGGAAGCGCCGCTGGTCGACGTCTTCATCCTTGCCGCGCTCTACACGGTCCGCCTGTTCGGCGGCGGCGAGGCCGCCGGCCACCCGGTCTCGCCCTGGCTCCTCGGCTTCTCCACCTTCCTGTTCCTGAGCCTGGCGCTGGTCAAACGCGTCTCGGAACTGCGCCGCCTGCGGCTGGAGAAGCGGCCCGCCGCCCGGCGCGGCTATGGCGAGGTCGATCTCGAGATGCTGCAGATGATGGGGTGCGCGGCGACCTTCGCCTCCGCCGTCGTGCTCGCGCTCTACATCCAGAGCGACACCGCGTTCGCCGCCTACGCCCGCCCCTCCCTCTTGTGGGGCGTCATTCCCCTGATGCTGTTCTGGCAATGCCGCCTCTGGCTCTCCACGGCGCGCGGCTACATGCACGACGACCCGATCGTCTACGCCTCGCGCGACTGGGTCTCCTGGCTGGTCTTCGCCTGTTTCGGCGCGGTGGTCCTCGCCGCGCGCCTGCCGGTCGGCGTCTGATGAGCGTGCTGGACGCTCCGGCGGGCGCCGCGCCCGGCGCGAAGCCGCGCACGGCGATCCTCGAGCACGCGACGGCCGCGGCGGCCTTCGTCGTCGGCGCCGGACTGCTGTGGCTCTCCTCGCCGCAGCACGGCGAGTTCTGGTGGAGCGACTCGCCGCGCCACGCTCTCAACGGGGTGTTCATCAGGGATCTGGTCGCCGCCTTCCCCTGGCGCGATCCGGCGGGCTTCGCCGCCCAGTACTATGTGCACTACCCGGCGCTGACCATTCTCTTCTATCCGCCGCTCTTCTACCTGATCTCGGCGCCGTTCTTCGCCGTCTTCGGCGTCTCGCACGCCACCGCGCTCGGCGTCGTGATGCTGCACTACGTCGCCCTCGCCCTCGGCCTCTACGTCCTGGCGCGGCGCTGGCTGTCGTTCCCCGTCGCCCTGGCGGTCGGCCTGTCGGTGATGGCGGCTCCCGGCGTCGCCCTCTGGGGCCGGCAGGTGATGCTGGAAATTCCCGCCATGGCCTTCGCCGTCTGGGCTTTCGTGCTGCTGCGGCGGCATGCCGACGACGCGCGGGCGGGATACCTCTACGGCGGCGCGTTCCTGCTGCTCTGCGCGATCTACACCAAGATCAGCGCCATCTTCCTCGTGCCGGTCGCAGCCCTGCTGCTGCTCGCCGCGCGCGGCCAGGCGATCTTCCGCGATCGCCATGTCTGGATCGCCGCCGGGCTGTTCGCGATCGGCTTCATCCCCGTGGCCGTTCTGACTTGGATGTTCGGCCAGGCGAACGTCGTCTCCGTGACGAACCTCCCCAACGCCGAGGTCTCGCGCACGACACTGTCGGGCTGGCTTTGGTATCTCCAGCGGCTGCCCGAGCAGTTGGGCTGGCCGATCGCGATCGGCGCCGCGATCGGCTTTGCGGCCATGCTGCGCCAGGGAAGCGGGGCGACGCGGACCGACCTCGTCATGCTGCTCGGCTGGACCGTCCTCGGCTACCTGTTCTTCTCGGCGATCGATCTGAAGGAAGCACGGCACTCCACGCTGATGCTGCCGCCGCTGCTGATCGCCAGCGGCTTCGCCGTGCAGGCGCTGCTGCCGCTGCGCGTCGCGCCGTGGGCGGCGCTGCTGGTGGTCGTCGCCACCGGCCTTTGGACCTGGCGCTATGCGCCGGTGCCGGCGGTGAGCGGCTATCGCCAAGCCGCCGACTGGATCGCGTCGAACGCCCCGCAGGACGCCATCGTCGTCTTCTCCGGCAAGCGCGACGGCTCGTTCATCTTCAACCTGCGCACGCACGAGGACCGCGGCGACCTCTCCACGATCCGCGCCGACAAGCTTCTGCTCGACATCGCCGTCACACGGGACCGCGGCGTCGACCAGCGGGACTATTCGGCCGCGAAGATCGGCGAGCTGCTGGATTCCCACGGCGTCCAGTACGTCGTCGCCCAGAGCGACTTCTGGACAGACCTCGAGGTCATGGCCCGCCTGCAGCAGGTGCTGCGCTCCGACCGGTTCGAGCTGGTCGCCACCATCCCCGTGAAGGCCAATGTGAACACCGAGGACAAGGAGCTGCGCATCTACCGCAACCGGCGTCCTGCGCAGGTTGGCGCGCACGTGCTGCGGCTGAATTTGCCGATCATCGGCCGCCAACTCGAGGGGCGCGTCGGCGGCGAGCCGTGAACCGCTAGGAGATCAGCCCCTTCAGCTCCTTCAGCACCGCTTCGGTCGGCATCGTCAGGAACATCGCCGGGATGAAGAGCACGACGCTCGATGCGAGCAGGACGACCATGCTCTTGTGGTCGACCGGGACGATGCGCATGCCCTGGACGTTGGCGACCACCTGATAGAGGTCGGTGGTCGCCGAGAAGTCCGGGACCTCAAGCATCTCCGAGGGGCGCGGCCTCGCCAGCCATTTCTTCTCGAAGTCGAGGCCGAGCGCGGTGGCCAGGCCGCCGTATTCGACCAGGCCGCGCCGCCAGGCTCGCAGGAGCTTGGGAACGAACGCGGTCAGCGGCGCGACGCCGATCAGCAGGCCCATCAGCAGCGCCAGGCCGATCAGGAACGGAGTCGTCAGCGGCGAGGCGATGTCCAGGATATGCACCGTGGCGAAGCGGCCGGCGGGTAGGGCGCTGAAGGCCAGGGCGACGAGCGACAGGGCGCGGACCGATTCCGTCAGGAAGCCGAGCCCGCCCGCCTGATCGGGATGCGCCGGCACGAGCCGCAGGTCCAGCCGGGCGACCTGGTGCAGGAAGCGGCCCCAGATCACCAGCCGCCACACCCAGCCCAGCAGGATCGCCAGAAGCAGCGGCGCGCCGACCAGGGCGTGCCACCAGCCCGCCGGCGACATCGCGCCGGTCGCCGACAGTTTCTGCCAGCCGTTTTGGACGAGCGCCGCCGGGCTGAAGGCGAAGAGCGCCCCGACGATCGCATAGGCCAGCACCAGGACGGCGAACTCGGCCTTCGACGAGCGCAGCCGCGCCCGGGCCTGCGCGATCGCCGCGCGGAACGGCTCCTCCGCCGACGGTTCGAGCACGCCGCTGGAAAGAAAGTTGAGCGCGATCGCGCCCAGTCGGCGGGCGCAGGTCGCATAGGCCGCCACCAGCAGCGGCGCGGCGAGCGCCAGCCGGGCGTGAACCCCGACGTCCCCGGCGAAGCTGGCCAGGGCGCCGGCCTCGCCTTGCAGAGCCTGAACGCCCGACAGCACGGCGAGTGGAGCCCAGCCGATCAGCAGGGTCGCCACGATGCGGCTGGTGGTGTTCGGCAGCAGCGGTTCGGGCAGGCCCATCAGCCGCGGCAGCCGCCGCGGCGGGCCCGTCTCGAACAGGCCGTCGTGTTCGCCGGTCGACCGGTGGGCGGCCGTCCAGGGAGACGTGACGCTCATGAACTGCACCGAACCGTGGATGCTTGCGGGATGCAGCTTGTCGGCGAAAGCCCATGCCCCGCCATCCGGGAAACCCCTGACAGACGGGTCGGCGATTCGATCCCGGCGGAACACCGGCTTTGGATCGCAGGCGGAGGGGGCGGGACGAGAAAGAACGCCCGACGCGCTGGACTGGAGAACAGCAACGCGTCGGGCAGTCGATGTCTCTCAAGGTCGCCAACGAGAGGGGATAGGTCGTCGCGACGAAGAACAGCGTTCGACATCCGCATGGTTAAAGTCAAGCCTCATCTGCGGCGGAATGACGCAGCCGTGAATGCATGCCGAAAACCGCGACGCGCAGGCTCGGGGACGCCGCCGGCCGCCCAGGCGTTGACGCTCGTCCGCGGCCGGTCCAAAGCGCCTCAAGCGCGTCCGTTCGAACGCAGAAGGGGAGAGGACATGGCCAGGTTCACCGCCGAGCAGGCTCACGCGGTCGTCGAGATTCAGCAGCTGATCAACGACTGGGGCTTCGAGCTCGACCTCGAGAACGGCAAGAACATCGCCGAGCTCGTCACCGAGGACTGCGTCTACGTCGTCGGCGGCACGCCGCGCGAGGGCCGTGCGGCGGTGGTGCAGTTCTACGCCGACCGGCTGGCGCGGCTCGCGGCGACGCCGGAGGGCGTGCCGGTGCATCGCCATGCGCTCTCCAACCTGCGGGTCAGCTTCAAGTCCGCGGGGGAAGCCTCGATCACCTTCAACCTGATCTACTTCAGCACCATGGGCGTCGCCGCCCACGTCGAGCACGCCGATCCGGCTTCCTACGCCGACGTGCGCATGGACGTGCGCCGGGACGCCGACGGCCACTGGCGGATCGCCCGCTTCGACAGCAACCAGGCCTTCCGCCGGGTGCTGAAGTAGGCGCCGCGGCCGGCGGCGAGGAACAGCGTTCCGCCGCCGGCGGGGTTTTCGCGTCCGGCGCCCGGCAGCCCTGGCGCTCGGCGAACGCCAGGCGTCGTCCGGCGAGCTCCAGCTCGCGGCGCGGCGCCGGCGCGCGGAACTGGAACCGCCCCTCCCGGAGCGCCTCCTGGTCCCAGGCGCAGTCCTCGCCGTAGAGCGCGCCGATTTCGGCCCAGCGGCCGTCGCGTTCGCCGAAGACGCGACGCAGGCCGCCGGCGAACACCACGACTTCCGGTCCCGGCGCGCCGTCGAGGTCGCCGACGATCGCCTGGCACGCGCCCGGCCCCGGCCGGCAGCCGCGGGCGGGGTTCTCGTCGTGCGCCCAGCTTTGGTTCAGGAAGCCGGCGGGCAGCGGCCCGGCGGGCGCCTCGATCACGTCCAGCTCGCCGGGCGCGACGCGCTCGGGGTCCCAGCGGTTCTTGCGCTTCAGCTCCGCACGTGCGGCGTCCGCCACCGCCGCATCGGCGCCCGCGCTCTGACCGGCGGCGAGGCGGGCGAGCTCCGCCCGTCCCCAGCGCCCGGAGCCGAAGTGCAGGAAGCCGTAGTCGAACGTCGCGGCGCTCACCGCGCCGCGCTCGAGCCTTCGCACCTGGTCGGCGACCGACAGCCGCGCCGGATCGAGCAGCGGCGAGAACACCACGAGGAAGGTCGCGACCGCCAGATGGGCGGTGAGCCAGTTGGCCGCCTCCAGCCGCTTCATCCAGGGCCCGGGCGTCAGCGCCGCCCAGAGGTAGCCCGCGGCGTAGGCGGCCGCGACCAGCAGGGCCGCGGCGACGTAGATCCGCGACGGCGACAGGCCGTACTGGCCGATGCGCAGGGCCAGGCCATAGGCGGCGATGACGACCAGCGGCGCCAGCACCACGCCGGCGAGCCGCACCGACCATTTGAGCGCCGCCGGCGGAAAGCCCGGCCGCTCGCCGTCCTGGTAGGCGGCGTTGATCAGGACGACGAGGCCGGCGCAGACCGCGAGCATGGTGCCGGTCGCCGAGCGCGTGGCCCAGAGCGGCGCCAGCCCGGTGAACGGCAGCGCCAGGAGGAAGGCGGCGGCGAAGCCCGTCAGCACCGGGGCCAGCCAGGAGAGCAGGCTCAGCGCCAGCGTCCTGGCCCCGCGCACCATCTGGCTGCGCACGTCGGTGACGTGCACCGCGACGGCGAAGGCGGCGCCGGTGATCGGAAAGCCGAACCAGTCCTGGCGGATCAGCCGGCGCACGAACTTGAGCCCGATCAGTCCGAAGAGCTCGGCCCCGAGGAGCAGCAGCAGCCAGAGCGCGGCGACGAAGGCGGCGGCCAGCGCCAGCCGCACCGCGTCCATCCAGCCGTCGTCGAAGTAGCGCTCGTAGCTCGCCCGCCAGCGCCCCTCGGCGACGGCCGCGATGATCAGCTGGTGCAGGATGAACAGCGCGGCCCCGGTCAGGGCCCAGAGCGGCGGCGAGGGAAAGGGCCCGACCTCCGCATCCGCCCCCAGCCAGACGAACCGGTCGTAGCCGCCGAGCGTCAGGGCGATGACCGCGGCCGCCGCCAGCCACGCGGCCAGCGGGCGCCACGGCAGCCGGCCCGCCGCGCCGAGGGCGGCGATCGGAACCAGCACCGCGGCCAGCCAGAGCGCGCCGAAGGTCGCCGCCGGCAGCTCGGTCCGCGCCCGATAGAGGATCAGCAGCAGGACGCCCTGCGCCAGGCCGATCGCCAGCCGGGTCGCCAGACGCTCCCGCCCGACCGGCTGCAGCTCCAGATCCGCCGCCGTTTCCGCCATGCCCTAGTCTCCGATCCGCGCGCGGCTTCACCGTAGGCCAGAGCCGCGAGGGCGCAAGCGAGCCGGCGGCCGTCGTCGGCTGGCTTGCTACCCCGCGGAGATCCGCGCGACGTCCAGGATCGCCTGGATGAAGGCCTGGGGGGCTTCCTGCGGCAGGTTGTGGCCGACGCCGCCGGTGATCAGGCGATGGACGTAAGGGCCGGTGAACTTCTTGGCGTAGGCCGCGGGCTCGGGGTGCGGCGCGCCGTTGGCGTCGCCTTCCAGAGTGATGGTCGGCACGCCGATCTCGGGCCCCGTCGCCAGCTTCTGTTCGATGCCGTCGTAGCGCCGCTCGCCGTCCGCCAGGCCGAGCCGCCAGCGGTAGTTGTGGATGACGACGGCGACATGGTCCGGGTTCTGCAACGCCGCTGCGGAGCGCTCGAAGGTGGCGTCGTCGAAGCGCCACTTCGGCGAGGCCAGCCGCCAGATCAGTTTCGCGAAGTCGTGGCGGTTCTTGTCGTAGCCGGCGCGGCCGCGCTCGGTGGCGAAGTAGAACTGATACCACCACTGCAGTTCGGCCTGCGGCGGCAGCGGGGTCTTGCCCGCCTCCTGGCTGCCGATCAGATAACCGCTGACCGAGACCAGGCCTCGGCAGCGTTCCGGCCACAGCGCGGCGACGATGTCGGCGGTGCGCGCGCCCCAATCGAAACCGGCGAGGATCGCGCTCTCGACCTTCAGGGCGTCGAGGAAGTCGGTCGCGTCGACCGCCAGCGCCGCGGGCTGGCCGTTGCGCAACGCCTCGGCGGCGCGGAAGCGGGTCGGTCCGTAGCCGCGCAGATAGGGGACGAGCACGCGATAGCCGCGGGCGGCGAGCTGCGGCGCCACCTCGACGAAGCTGTAGATGTCGTAGGGCCAGCCGTGCAGCAGCAGCACCGGCGGCCCGTCGGCCGGGCCGGCCTCGGCGTAGGCGACGCGCAAGGAGCCGGCGTCGACCTGCTTCAGCGGCGCAAAGCCGGCGGAGGCGAGAGGCTGAGCCGGCGCGGGGGCGCCCCCGGCGAACGGCGCCGCGGCGCCCGCCGCCAGGCCGGCGGCGAGCAGGCGGCGACGGGCTGGATCGATCTGGTCGTCTGTCGGCATCCGACTCTCCTTCACGGTTCAGGCGGACAAGACGACCGCCCGCGACACGAAAACGTGCGAAATATTCGTTCGGCGCTGCCGTGAAAGAACGTGCAGTGTTCCTGCGAGGACGGTGACGGGAGTACTTGGTTTCGGCGCGCGGTGACGGGCGGTGGCGGCTGGTGCGCGCCGTATTCGCCGATCAGATCTGTTTACATCATTTGCAACGTCGCACGCGCGGCCGCGGGGCGGCGCTGAAGGTGGCTCATGCCGGCGGACTTTCTCCGGGCCGAGCCGCGCGCGCTGCTGGCCGGAGCCCTAGCAGGAGGCCTTGTCGCCATGGCGGAACCGATGTCGATCACCCAAGCTGCTCCAGCCTCGGCGGACGGAGCCGTTCGCCCGTTCAGGTATCATGCGTCGGACGAGGCCCTCGCCGACCTTCGCGGGCGGATCGCGGCGACGCGATGGCCCGACAAAGAGACGGTGAGCGACGACTCCCAGGGCGTGCAGCTTTCGACCATGCGCAAGCTCGCGGACTATTGGGAGCAGCAGTACGACTGGCGCCGCGCCGAGGCGCGGCTGAACGCCTATCCGCAGTTCATCACCAACGTGGATGGGCTGGACATCCACTTCATCCATGTCCGCTCGCAGCACGACGACGCGCTGCCGATGATCGTCACCCACGGCTGGCCGGGGTCGATCCTCGAGCAGATCAAGATCATCGAGCCGCTGACCGATCCCACGGCCCACGGCGGGACGGCGCAGGACGCCTTCCATCTCGTGATCCCGTCGATGCCCGGCTACGGCTTCTCCGGCAAGCCGAACGGCACGGGTTGGGACCCGGCGCACATCGCCCGCGCCTGGCCGGTGCTGATGCAGCGCCTCGGCTATGAAAAGTACGTCGCCCAGGGCGGCGACTGGGGCGCCTTGATCACCCAGCTCATGGGCAAGCAGGCGCCCGGCGGCCTGCTCGGCATTCACACCAACATGCCCGGCGCGGTGCCGGTCGAGATCAACCGCGCGGCGCAGGCGGGCGCGCCGACGCCCGCCGGCCTGACCGCCGAGGAGCAGAGCGCCTACGAGCAGCTGGTCTTCTTCTACGGCAAGGGCCTGGCCTATGCCCAGGAGATGGGAAACCGGCCGCAGACGCTCTACGGCGTCGCGGATTCGCCGGTCGGCCTGGCGGCCTGGATCCTCGACCACGACGCGCGCAGCTACGAGATGATCGCCCGCGTGTTCGACGGCGAGGCCGAAGGCCTGACGCGGGACGACATTCTCGACAACATCACCCTCTACTGGCTGACCAACACCGGCGTCTCCTCGGCGCGGCTCTACTGGGAGAACAAGCTGCCGTTCTTCGAACCGATGGGCGTCGCCCTGCCGGTCGCCGTCAGCGTCTACCCGACCGAGCTTTACGCCTGCCCGCGCAGCTGGGCCGAGGCGGCGTTCCCCAAGCTGATTCACTACAACCGGCTGCCGAAGGGCGGCCACTTCGCGGCGTGGGAGCAGCCGGACAGCTTCACCCACGAGATGCGCACGGCGTTTCGGCCGCTGCACGCCTGACCCCGAGGGGTTCGGCCGCTTCTGGATTGTCCGGGAGACGCGTGGCAGTCCCTAGGGGAGTCGAACCCCTCTCTTCAGGTTGAAAACCTGACGTCCTAACCGATAGACGAAGGGACCGCAGCGCGAGGGGCGGGCTATAGCCAGCTTCGGCGTGGGCATCAAGCGGGCTGATGTCGCATAGCTGTGGATGGCCGCCCCGGGAGAGACGCGAATGCCACTGCCGAGCGACGTGCGACCGTACCGGCGCACCGACGTCTTCACCGAGGAGACCGTGCCGGCGGCGCTGCGGCGGGCGCACAACACCAAGGCCGGCGTCTGGGGCCTGATCCATGTCCTGGAGGGGCGGCTTGCCTATCGCATCACCGATCCCGCCCGGCCGCCGGCCGAGCAGGTGCTGACCCCGGACGCCCCGCCCGGCGTGGTCGAGCCGACGGTGCTGCACGAGGTCGAGCCGTTGGGTCCGGTGCGGTTCTTCGTGGAGTTCCACCGGGCCTGAGGCCCGGCGGCCCTCCCCAGGGTCGTCAGGCGTGGCCGTGGGTGACCAGCGAGGCCAGCCGGGCGAGGTTCTCCTCCGCCTGCTGCTTGCGCGCCCAGTCGGAGACCGGGTGCGGGCCCCGCTCGTCGTCGCGCACATGGATGGTGGCGATCGAGCCGCCGGCGGTCGGCGCCACCTGATAGATGATCTCGCCGCCGCGCGAGGCGGGGCCGACCACGGCCATCTCCAGGCGGCGGTCCGGCTCGTAGGACTTCACCTCGGTGACGAAGTTGATCGGCCAGCCGTGCACCCCGGCCTTGTGCCGGACCTGGGTGCCGACCCCGAGCGGGCCGGGGGTCAGCTGCTCGGCCTCGCCGGCCTTGGCCATCCATTCCCCTTCGCGCGCCGGATCGAACATGACCCGGGCGACGGCTTCCGGCGCGGCGTGGATGGTGTGCTCGATGTAGAAGTCCATTTGCACTCTCCTCTGCCCAGCCCAGGGTTGCGACGGACGCGCGGCGCCGCTTTGACGAAACGCGACCTGACAGGGGCCAAACGACGGCGCCGCGGCTCGGTTCTCCCGCCGGCTTTCACCGGCGCGCGAGCTCAGAAGCCGAGATCGAGGATCGGGCCGTCGAAATTGCCGCCGAGCTTCTGGTTGGCGGCGGCCAGCCGCTCGGGGGCGACCCGCGCCAGATAGCCGTCGATCAGCCGCTGATAGTTGCTGATCAGCCCCTCGACCGCCTTCGACAGCCGCATGTGCTCGAAGTCCTGCGAGTGCAGACCCTGCTGCTGGATCGGAATGTTCGAATAGTCCTGGCGCGGGATCGGCGGAAACTCCTGGCTGTCGTAGGGCAGCACGGTCGGCTGCATCGGCGGCGGCGGCGCCTCGCCCGGCGCGAAGTTGGTCAGCGACCAGAGCTCGAACAGGCAGCTCTCCGGGCCGAGCGGGCGGATCCGGTAGGACGACATGCCGGTGAAGAACGGCAGCAGGAAGTAGTTCGGGAACAGGAATTCGACCGCGTTCAGCGGGTGCGAGACGCAGACCGCGTTCAGGTCCGGCACCTCCTCGCCGTGGGCGCGCAGCTGCTTGGTGATCTGGTCCTGCACCATGCCGTACCACAGCGGCGTCGCCTGGGCGGGGTCCGCGGGCAGCTCGACGTCGAGCAGCTGCTCGGCGATCGCCAGCTCCTTGGCGTGGACCATGCCGGCCATGCCTTCGCTGAGCAGCCGCATGTGCTCGAACTGCGCCTCGACGTTCTCGCGCGAGGTCAGGTGCGGATTGACCGGCAGGCCGACGACGCTCGTCTCGCTGGCGTAGCGGCTGTTGTAGAGCTCGGGGACGGCCTGCTGCAGCTGCGGGTGGGTCTTCATCACGTGGTAGCCCTCCATGAAGGCCTCCATCGCGATCTTCCAGTTCGCCGGCAGGACGGTGGCGAACCACCACTCGGCGCGCAGGTTGGCCACCCCGTGCGCCTCCAGCCGGTCGAGCACCGGCCCCATGCTGTCGCGGAACGAGGGCGCGTCGTCGTCGAAGTTGACGAAAGCGCAGCCGCCCCAGGTCTCCACCCGGCAGGGCCGCAGGGCGAGCTCGTCCTTTTCCAGCAGGTCGTCGCTGAACAGCTGGCGGCCGTAGACGAAGGTGCACTCGCCCTCCATGCTCCAGCGCCAGCCGTGGAACGGGCAGATGAAGCCCTTGGTCTGGCAGTTGCCGTGGCCGCCGCGCTCGGCCAGCGGCACGCCGCGGTGCCGGCAGTGATTGTGGAAGGCCTTCACCCCCGATGGGGTGCGGATGACGATCACCGACTTGCCGAGGTTGGCGTACTCGATCCAGTCGCCGACCTCAGGGATCTGCTCCAGCCGGCAGGCCATCTGCCAGACGTGCGGCCACAGCCGTTCGCCCTCCAGTTCGAAGAAGGCAGGATCGTAGTAGCGCCTGGTCGGAATCAGCTCGGGCCGCGTGATGCGGAAGGGATGGTCCGCGTGCAGTCGGGCGGTGAGGTCGATGTCGTCCATGCCGACCGTTGTCGGCGCTGTCCTAGAGGCCGGCCGTGATCTGGCGCAAATTTCGGACGCGGAGCTCAGCGCAGGAACGGATAGCCCAGCGCCTGGGCGCGCGCCTCCATGTGCGAGGTCAGCTGGTAGTAGTGGCGCGGCAGCAGGCTGAAGCCCTCGAGGCGCAGGATCTCGCGCGCCTCCGCCAGCTGCGGATCGGCGGCGACCTCGGCGAGCGCCCGCCGCAGGGCGGCGAGGGTCCGCGGGCCGCTCGCGGCGGCGGTGATCAGCGGCAGGCCGGGCGTGCGGTCGGTCCACTCCAGGACGCGCAGCCGCCAGGCGAGATCCGGACGCAGGTCGCCGATGTGCGCCCAGGTGACGGCGTCGATCGCCGCCACGTCGGCCTCGCCGAACGCCACCGCCTCGACGCTCGCCAGGTGCGCGCCGGTGACGACGAGGCTGCGGAAGAAGGGTTGCTCGCCGGCCAGCGGGGCGATCGCCGCCCGGAACAGGTTCATGCCGGAGTCCGACATCATGTCGTTGACCGCGCCCCGGGCCCCGCGCAGGTCGGCGAGGCGATGCGCCGGCTCGTGGGCGCGCACGACGATGGCGCTGCGGCGGAACGGGCCCTCGCATCCGGGGGCGCGGTAGCGCGGCGTCGCCACCACCTGCACCTGGGCGCCGAGCGTCGTCACCAGCGGATAGCCGCAGGTCTGCGCCAGCAGCAGCGCCGGGGAGGTCCACAGAGCCTCGAGCTCCGTCGTGCGGGTGAGCCGCGCGGGGACCTCCTCCAGGCCGTCGGCGGCGAGCCGCATGGCGATCCCGCCCCAGAGGGCGTCGTTGGCGGCCTGCAACTCCGGCAGGTCGTACATCGGCAGCGCGGCGAGCGGCGCAAGCGCGGTCGCAAGCGACCTCTTCGATGTGGCGGCGGACCAGGCGTTCATGGGACGGCCTCCGGCGCAGCGGTCAGGTCAGGGTGGACGACCGCATCGTGGGGCGCCAGCAGGAAGCGCCGGAACACCTCGCCGTAGCCGCGATAGACCAGTCCGCCGTTCGTTTTGAGCAGTTCGCTGCGGCGGCTTGCATAGAGTTTGGGCAGTTCGCGCCAGGACGCCGCCGGGAAGGCGTGGTGCGCCGCGTGCAGATTGTTGTTCAGGTAGAGCAGGCCGAGAAGCGGGGCCTGCTCGACGACCGCGATGCGCCGCGCCGGGTCGGGGTCCGCGCGGTGCTCGGCGAAGGAGCGCAGCAGCGACAGCGCCGCGCCGGGATAGACGAACAGCAGCAGATAGCTCGCCAGGCTGAGGCCGCAGACGCCGACCAGCCAGGCGGCGATCGCCGCGACCCAGACCAGGTGCAGGGCCCAGGCCCGGCGCACCCCCGGCGCGTCCGCCGCCAGCGCCCTGGCCTCATCGGTTAGGAAGCCGGCGATCTCCAGCGGCGGCCCGAGCACCAGTCGGCCGAGCAGGGTCGACGTCAGCCGCGCCGTGAAGCGCTGCAGCCCGCCGGCGCCCGGCGCCAGGTAGCGGGCTTCCGGATCGTGGCCCGGCTCGGTCAGGCGCTCGGTCGCGTGGTGGGCGAGATGCAGCACGCGGTAGCGCTCGTAAGGCAGCCACAGGTTCAGCGGCGGCGCGCCCAGCAGGCGGTTGGCCCAGCGCCACGGCGTCGGATGGCCATGGATGGTCTCGTGCTGCAGCGAGCCCTGCCAGGCGAGCAGCCAGCCGCCGAGCGCGGCGACGAGCAAGGGCGGCAGGTCGCCGGCGAACAGAGTGAGCGCCGCCCAGGGGCCGTAGATCAGCGCGGCCACCAGCAGGGTCGCGCCCTCCACCGAGCGGCTGACCGGCGGCTCCGCGCCGCCCGTTTTCAGCGCCATGCCGCGGCCGCCTTGTGCAGCTCATCGACGGTGGAAGAGCGAGAGGACGCTGTCCGGCGCGGCGGCGCCGCACGGCGGGCCAGTTGCTCCAGCACCGTAAGGCCTTCCGGCCAGGGGCCGTGGCCGGACTCGACGTTGACGTGGCCGGCGCGGCCGAGATCGACCAGGGCCGCGCCCCAGGCCCGCGCCAGGCCCTCGGCCGTGGCGTAGCTCATGTACGGATCGTTGCGGCTGGCGACCACGGTCGCCGGGAACGGCAGCCGGCGCCGCGGGGCCGGCCCGAAGCTCTCCAGCAGCCGGCCGGCGGGGCCCTCGCGGTCGACGTCGGCCGGGGCGACCAGCAGGGCGCCGGCGATCGGCAGGCGGCGATGCGTCCGCGCCAGGTGCGCGACCAGGACGCAGCCCAGGCTGTGAGCCGCCAGCAGCGCGCCCGGCCGTCGCGCGACCGCCTGGGCCAGGCTCTCCATCCAGGCGTCCAGGTCGGGGCGGCGCCAGTCGGCCTGCTCGACGCGCTCGGCGTTCGGCAAGGCGCGCTGCCAGCAGCTCTGCCAGTGGGCTTCGCCGGAGTTGTTGAGCCCCGGGACGATCAGCACCGGAAAGTCGTCCAGTCCGGAGGCCTGGAAGGCGCCCCGAAGGGCCCGGTCGCGGGCCGGACGCCGTCCCCGCGCCGCGCGCGGCGCGATCTCCGCCGCCCCAGGGGAGGATGGGGCGGCGATCGGGCGCGGCGTAGCGGCGGATTGGGCGGGTCTGGTCACGGTCTCGACTCAGGACTGAACCTCCCCTGAATGCCCGGCGCAGCTCACGCCTTCAAATCAGATCAACTTAATAGGAAATAAGAGAAGCTATCGACGCCGTGCACCGCCACCCTTTTCGCCTTCAGGGCATCTGGTCGCCGGCCGCTTCGGTCTGCCGCCGCTGGGCGTCGGCCATCTGGTCGCGCGGCGGGATGGCGAAGGCGCGGATGGTCTCCGCGCGTCCGTCGACGCCGGAGATCTTGCGCACGCGCTCGAGGTTTCCCGGCGTGCTGACGATCCAGACCGGGCCGCCCGCGATGTTGTCGAGCGCCTCCTGCGCCACCGTCTCGGGCGCCTCGGCGACGCTGATGTCGATCCCCAGGCGGGCCATGGCCGGGGTGGCGGTGAAGCCGATGTTCAGGTGCAGCACGTCGACGCCGAGCGGCTGGCACTCCGCCCAAAGGGCCTCGGAGAAGATGCGGCTGAAGGCCTTGGCGCCGGTGTAGGCGGCGAGCGTCGGCGAGCCCATGTAGCCGCTCAAGGAGCCGCCGAGGATGATTCCGCCGCGCCCCCGCCGGCACATCAGGGCGCCGTAATGCCGGGCGAAGTCGGCCTGGCCGACCACGGTGATGGCGATGATCGACTGCGTCACCTCGCGCGGCAGTTCGACGAAGCGGCCGCGGGTGTTGTTGGCGCCGGCGTTGTAGATCATGAGGCCGATCTCGACGTCGTCGGTGGCCGCGCGCACCTTCTCCAGCGCGTCCGGCTGGGCGAGGTCGGCGGAGACGATGCGCACCTCGCCGCCGTCGGCGCGCAGCTCAGCGGCCAGCTCCTCCAGAGGCCCCGGCTTGCGCGCCACCAGCACCAGCTTGAAGCCCTTCGCCGCCAGCTTGCGGGCGAAGGCCGCGCCCACGCCCTCGGAGCCGCCGACGATCAGCGCCCACGGGCCGTAATTCTGCAGATCCATCCGTCACCTCCCAGCGCGCGTTCGATTTTCAGGCCTTTCGCCTGTTGGCTTCGATCGTTCGAGCCGACGCGCGGGGTCGATGATGGTGCAGAACGGCGGACCGGACGACGAAATAGAGAACGGCGTCCTGCGATTTTGATCAGGCCGCCTTCGCTTGCGGGCCCGGCTGGCAGGGCAGGGTGTCGGCGCCGCGGACGTTGCTCAGCACCCGGCGGGTGGCCCGCTCGGGGAACACCTGGAATTCGGGGAAGCGCCTCAGCAGCTCCTCGAAGGCGACGCGGATCTCCAGCCGCGCCAGGTGGATGCCCAGGCAGCGGTGGATGCCGTAGCCGAAGTAGATCGACACCACGTCGTTGTCGCGGGTGACGTCGAACACGTCGGGGTTCTCGAAACGCCGCTCGTCGCGCGTCGCAGCGCCGGTGAGCAGCATCACCTTGACGCCGGCCGGGATGGTGACGCCGTGCAGCTCGACCTCGCGGGTGGTGGTGCGGCCCTGCAGCTGCGAGGGCGGGTCGAAGCGCAGGATCTCTTCGACGGCGTTGGGGATCAGCGCGCGGTCGGCGAGCAGCTTCTCCCGCTCCGAGGGGAAGCGCATCAGCGCCTGGGCGCCGTTGGGGATCGCCTTGGCGACGGTCTCGTGGCCGGCGGTGGCCAGCTCCATGAAGCGGGCGGCGAGCTCTTGGTCGGTGAGATGGCGCACGACGCCGGAGTCGTCCTCCAACTCGGTGTTCATCAGCAGGGTGATGACGTCGTCGCGGGGCTTCGCGCGGCGGTCGCGGATCAGCTGCATATAGACTTCGTCGGCGGCGGCCTTGGCGCGGAACACCTCCATCAGGTCCACTTCGCCGCGCAGGAGCAGCATGTTGGCGAAGTGGTGGATGTCGGCGCGCAGCTCCTCGGGGATGCCGATCAGCTCGCTGATGACGTTCAGCGGCAGCTGCACGGCGAAGTCCTTCACGAAGTCGAACTCGCCCTTCTCCGCCGCGGCGGTGAGGGTCTTCACGCAGCGCTCGCGGACGAACGGCTCCATGGCGTTCATCCGGTCGCGGGTGAACACCTTGGTCACCAGCGCCTTGTGCCAGCGGTGCTCGGGCACGTCCTTCATGATGAGCAGGCCGTTGTCGACCATCGGCTCGATGGTCACCCCGCCGGCGCTGGAGAAGGTTTCGTTGTCCTGGTGGGCGGCGACCACGTCGGCGTAGCGGGCCAGCGACCAGAAGTTCAGCCCCTCGTGGTGGTAGACCGGGGCCTCGTCGCGCAGCTGCTTGTAGAGCGGGTAGGGGTCGGTGGCGAACTCGATCGAATAGGGGTCGAAGTTGATCGTCATCAGGCTCTCCGGGCCGCGTGGCGAAGCGCGCAGATTTGATACAAGGTGGATCGCAACTCGGCGTCAACGGCAAAAACTGTGCAGCTGCTCAGTCGTCGCCGGGGCGCGCAACGGCTCGAGGATCCTAGTGACCACCGTCTACGACTTCTCCGCGCTGGACATCGCCGGGCGCGAGGTTCCGCTGGCGGACTTCCGCGGCAAGGTGCTGCTGATCGTCAACACCGCCAGCAAGTGCGGCTTCACCCCGCAGTACGAGGGGCTGGAGGCGCTGCATGAGGCGTTGTCGCCGCGCGGCTTCGCGGTGCTGGGCTTTCCCTGCAACCAGTTCGCCGGCCAGGAGCCGGGCGACGCCGCCGAGATCGCCGACTTCTGCCGGCTGACCTACGACGTCAGCTTTCCGCTGTTCTCGAAGGTCGACGTGAAGGGTCCCGCCGCGCACCCGCTGTACCGCTGGCTGACGCAGGCGGCGCCCGGCGTGCTGGGGACCAAGGCGATCAAGTGGAACTTCACCAAGTTCCTGCTCGACCGCGACGGCCAGGTGGCCCGCCGCTTCGCTCCCACGGTCAAGCCGCAGGCGCTGCGGCCGGCGATCGAGGCGCTGCTCTAAGCAAAAGCCCCACCCGGCGGAGCCGGATGGGGCGGAAGGCCGCCGGCCGCGCGGCGCGCGACCGGCTGATCTCGATGACGCGGCTCAGCTGCCCCAGCGGTAGCGCAGGCGGAAGCCGTACATCCGCGGCGGCGCCATCTGCTGCGAGACGAAGCCCGCTGAGGTCCGCTGGTCGTTGACGCTGACGTAGTACTTCTCGTTCGTCACGTTGGTCATGAAGAACTGCAGGTCGACCGGCTTGCCGGAGATCGAGTCCCAGTTGACGTTCAGGTTCAACAGGTTGACCGACGGCAGCACGCCGAAGTCGCCCTGGGTGACCAGGTAGTCGCCGGTGTACGACCAGGTCGCGGCGATCGCCACGTCGCCGATGTCCTCGCTCAGCGGCAGGCGGTAGGTCGCGGTCACCGTCGCCTTGTTCTCCGGCGTGAACGGAAGGCGCGAGCCCTCGGCGGCGGCGAACTGGAAGATGTCGTACGGCGGCGCGAGGGTGACGGTGTCGGCCAGCGACTTCAGCTTGGTGTTCAGGTAGGCGTAGCTGGCCTCGATGGTGAAGCCCTGGAACGGCGACACCGAGCCGTCGATCTCGACGCCGTAGATCCGCGACTTGCCGCCGTTGATGATGGCCTGGGTCGGCGCCGCCGCGGCGGTGCTGCTGATCAGGCCGACGGCCAGCTGCTGGTTGTCGAAGTCGTTGTAGAAGGCGGCGATGTTGAACGAGCCGGGGATGCTGCCGCGCCAGCTGGTCTTGGCGCCGATCTCGTAGGTGTCGACCTTCTCAGGCCCGAAGGTCTGGAACGCCGCCGGCGCCGAGTAGTTGACCGCGCCCTGGCGATAGCCGCGGCTGTACTTGCCGTAGAGCAGCACGTCCTGGGTCGGGTTGTAGTCGAGGCCGACGACCCAGGTCGGCTTGTCCGACTTCTGCTTGTTGGAGTCGATGCAGAGGTTGCTGTCGGTGATCGGCGTCGGGCCCAGCAGCGTGCAGTTGGGGGTCGCCACGTTCGGCTGGAAGAAGCGGTAGGTGATCGACTGGGCGGTCGCGGTGGTGCGGTCCCAGGTGTAGCGGATGCCGCCGGTGAGCTTCAGGTTCTCCAGCACCTTGTAGGTGCCCTGGGCGTAGAGCGCCTTGTTCTGGAAGGCGACCTTGCCGACGGCGTAGTTGATGCTGCCGACGCCGATCGCCTGTCGGCCGAGCAGGATGGCCATGGCGTCGACGCACTGCAGGTTGGTGGAGTCCGAGCAGCTCAGCAGCACCGGCGACTGCGCGCCGCTGAAGCCGACAGGATTGCTCTCCTCATAATAGGCGCCGGCCTGCCAGACGAAGCGGTCGTCGTCGGTCCGGCCCTGGATCTGCAGCTCTTCGGTGAAGTTGTCCTGGTCGGCGGTGTTGAAGCCCTTCGCCGGGTAGGAGCGGGCGAAGCCGAACTGCGTGCCGGCGAGCCCGCCGGTGTTCGGGATCGGCCCGAACTGCGTCGGGATGATGAATTGGGTGCCGAAGGACTCCGCGCGGATCAGGCTGGTCAGGCGCGAGTAGCTGGCGATGTTCTTGATGGTGATGTTGTCGTTGGCCCGCCAGGTGGTGGTGTTGATCAGTTGCCACTGCTTGGCCTCGCTGCGGGCGTCCGGGAGCAGGTTCTGCACCGTATAGAAGCCGCGGTCGGCCTGGCGCGCCATCTGCTGGCAGGACAACAGGCCGAACGGGAAGGTGCCGGAGGGCTGGGTCGGCGAGGTGACGCAGGCCGTCATCTTCGCCAGCGGGCCGTGGTCGTGCGACTTGTTGTACGAGAAGATCGAATAGTTCTCGAGGTCGTCGGTCAGGTCGGCGACGAAGCTGGCGCGGAAGGCCGTGTAGTTCAGGTCGCCGAAGCGCGTCGGGCCGATGCCCGAGATGTTCCGGGCGAAGCCGTCGCGGCTCATGCTGTCGACGCCGAGGCGCAGGCGCGCCGTCTCGCCCAGCGGCAGGTTCACCACGGCGGTGAGGCGGCCCATGTTGTAGTCGCCGAGCGAGCCTTCGACGAAGCCTTCGAAATCGCGGGTCGGCTTCTGCGGCACCAGCAGCACCGCGCCGCCGGTGGTGTTGCGGCCGAACAGGGTGCCCTGCGGCCCCTTCAGCACCTGGACGTTCTGCAGGTCGAAGAACGAGCCGGGGGTCGCCCCGTCGCCGGCCGGCTGGCCGCCGTTGCCGCCCCGCGGCGAGACGACGTCGGCGAAGTAGATCGCCACCGACGAGGTGGTGCGCAGCTCCTGGGTGAAGCCGCGCAGCGCGAAGGTGGTGTTGTTGGTGCCGAAGCGGGTGTTGGCGGTCAGCGACGGCGTGTAGGTCGCCAGGTCCGCGCCGGACACGACGTTGCGGTTGGTC
>Ga0164243_10004719_pt1 | contig 21201 bp, 21 predicted proteins | sample OricompcompostOP_FD_108781 | JGI IMG/M metagenome (GOLD analysis project Ga0164243, IMG submission 108781) | Organic Plus compost microbial communities from Emeryville, California, USA - Original compost - Organic plus compost (OP) | ecosystem: Engineered > Solid waste > Mixed feedstock >...
CCGGCTCCCGCGACGTGGCTGTGCTTGAGGTGGTTGGCGATGATCTCCAGCGGCTCAAGCTGCGACGGGATGAGCCTCAGGTCGATCGCCTCACCCGGCTTGATCCACCGGTAGGAGACGAGGCCCTCGTCCTCGTCAAGATACCGCACTTCAGTCGATCCGAATGGCCGGCACAGCCGGGCTACGGCGATGACGCGCCGAGCCGATGAAAGCGGCCCGTAGGTCCATTCCCACATCGCCAGCGGCTCCTGCGGGATGACCGTGAGACCGGTCTCTTCGTAGACCTCGCGTACGAGGGCCTCGTCCAGAGACTCGTTGGCTTCGATCCGGCCACCGGGGAGCGTGTAGTGATGGGGGTAGAACGGGTCGTCCGGTCCCTGCTTGACGAGGAGGATTTCGCCGAGCTGATTGGGTATCACGGCTTTTTGGGCGAAAGTCACCAGCATGGAAGGCTCCCAGGGGGGTACGTAAATGCCCGCCCCCGAGGCCGGCGGCTCACCGGAACACCAGGGGCGGGCTGGCAGAGACAAATCCCTGAGGGATGCGTCGCGGGTACGCTACCACATCTTGCACATGTTCATCCGCCTATGATGCTGACTCTTTCGCGCGGGCGGAGGATGACCTCCATGCCCGTGAGGGACGCAAGTTCTGCCTTGAGCTCCTCGATTCGCTTCGCGTCGCCGGTCTTGGCGAGCTGGCGGGCTCCCAGCAGCACGACGTTGTCCGGGAGGTCCTGGCTCAGGAACGCATTGATTGTGTACTGGTACCTGGGGACCTCGTCGTCCACGAGGTGGTGGTAGATCTTGTAGGTGGTGTTGAGGTCCTTGTGGCCGAGCATGCGCCCGATTTCAGCGATCTGAATGCCGCCGGCGATGGCCTTGGTCGCGAAGTAGTGCCGGAAATTGTGCGCACTGAGGTTCTTGTCGCCGAGCCCGGCTCGGAGTATCGCACGGCTCAGCTCCCGGTCGAAGCTGTTGACGGTGTACGGCGTCATCTTCGTCGGGTCGGTGGGGGAGGGGAAGAGCGGCCCGTTCTCGACGATGCCGTACGTCTCGATGTGCTCGCGGAGGAGCGACTGGAGAATGGGGTCGATCGGGATCCAGCGACTCTCTCCGGGTCTGCGGTGCTTGAGCGGGGCGTACAGCGTTCCCTCGGAGCTGCGCTGCCGGTAGATGACGAGCTTGTCGCCCTGGACGCAGTCGGTGGTGACGCCTACCACCTCCCCCTCGCGGAGGCCGCATCCGGCCATGAGATAGACGGCGAGCCTCCAGAACGGCTTGATCACCGCGCCGATGCGGTGGACTTCCTCGGTCGTCGGGACGTACCGCTTCTGGATTTCGTTGTCATCGCGCAGGTGGCCGGAGGCCGGGTTGATGTCTCGCCACTTGTCCTTGATGGCTTGATCAAAAACCGGGATGATCAAATAGGTCATCAGCCCGTTGAAGGTCGAGCCGGCCAAGCGCGGCTTGCCTGTCTTGGGGTTGACTTCCTTCGAGTACGTGACGAGGGCTTCGATGTCGCCCTCTGAGATACGGGTGATCGGCTTGTGACCGATGATCTGGTTCGCCCACCGGAGCTTGGAGCGGTAGTTGCGGACCGTGCCGGGGCTGATCTCGTGCTCGTCAATGCGGCGCTGAATCCAGTCCTCGGCGAAGTCCTTGAAAAGCGGCGGCTTGCCCTTGGCCTTGGAAATCCGCTGCTCAATGACGTTCTTCCTGGAGTGCTTGCCGGTGAGGTATTTCTTGGCCGCGTTCTTGTCGCCGAAATTCTTCTTCCGGGTGCGTCCGTTCTCATACCACCTCGCTTGGACGCGGCATTCACAGGTCCCCTTCTTGCATCGTGCGGGGGCGTCATCGGGGTACGGGGCGTCTACCGGGGTGGGGTGGCACAGGGTCCGGATACTGCCGACGCCGTGACCGAGGTTCTCGAACACAACTAACTTGTCCTAGGGGAGTGGTGTGCGGGGTGGAAACTTGTCCAAAACTTGTCCCGGCATCCTACGGCCGGTACCAACTAGCTGCGCAAGCGTGAATCTAGCAGGAGTTCGCGTTCAACTCAACAACCCCGTTCCGTCCCGTTTTGCGTAGTTCCAGGTCACAGCCCTGATGGGGCCGTTTTCCCAGCTCAGAGGCCGATTTTCGGGGTGCGGGATGAGGCGGTATCCGGCGGGCTGAGGCGGTACCTGGCGGGCAGGACTGGTCCTGAACTTGTCCTAGGGCCACGGCAAAACTTGTCCTGGCAGCCCCCCGCTGACCTGCACTGCTGGACAGTGCCCCCGGGCGGGCCTACGGTGACGCGCGTCCACTGAGCCCTTACCCAGGAGTGCGTCATGCCTTACCGCCCTGCGTCCATGATGCTTCCGGCCGACATGCCGGAAGCGGTGCGTCCAGATGCGCCGGCGCTGCGTCCGGTCAAGCCCGTGCAGATCCCGCGACTGCTGCTTCCGATCTTGATCCCGGTCGTGTGCGTCATGCTTCCGATCGCGGCTGCGGTCAACGTGGACGCACTGCATCAACTCGGCGATCGCGCGTTCGGAAGCGGTCTCGGCTGGACGCTGCCGGTAATCGTCGTGGGATACGAGTTCGCTGCGACCGGCGTCTACTTTCTGAGCCCGAAGCTGCTTCCGAAGCTGAAATCTGCTTCCAAGATCGGGATGATCCTCGGCTTCAGCGGAACGGTCGGACTCAGCATCCTCTACACCGTCGTCTACGGAGACGGGGACGTGTTGCTCAAGATCGGTCTCAAGCCCGTGCCGTCCCTCATCGCGGTCGCACTCGTGCACATGCTCGTCATCGTCTGGGAGGGGAAGCAGGAAGCAGCCGAGGTCAACGCCGCCATGGAAGCGGAAGCAGCGCCCGTGGAAGCAAACCACCGGGCGGACATGGACGCACTGCGTCAGAAGCAGGAGGCGCTGGAAGCAGAGCTCGTGCGGAAGCAGGAAGCACTGGACGCAGTCCGAGCGGAAGCAGACGCAGCCCGGAAGCGGGAAGCACTGGAAGCACGCCGGCGGAAGCGGCTGGAAGCAGATCTGGACGCACTGCGTCAGAAGCAGGAAGCGGAAGCAACGCGGAAGCAGGAAGCAGAAGCGGAAGCAGACGCCTGGAAGCAGGCGGAAGCAGTGGCGCTGATGCGGCCGGAAGCACCGGTGGAAGCGAAAGCAGTACCGGAGCCGGAAGCACAGCATGCGCCGGAAGCAGATCCGGTCGCGTCCGAGCCGGAAGCAGAGGTGTCCGAAGGACCTCACCTGCGTCTGGTGATCTCACCCAAGCGGCGGCGTCTGCCGCGTGTGAAGGACGCTTGGAAGCTCCGGGCGTTGGAAGGGCTGGCGCAGGCGGAAGCAGCCGGCCAGAACCCGATGAAGGTGGTCCCGTCGTCGTTGAAGCACCTCTTCCCGGACGGCATCAGCAACAAGATCATTTCTAATGCAGTGATCTACGCGAAGGCTTTGTGGGAGGAAGGTGTGCGTCCTGCCGATTTTCGGCAACAAGAGGCGTCTTGACCCTTGCGCAGACATGTTCACTGGGTGCAGACTTGACCCGGCAGGGATTCGAACCCCCGTGACCCTGCCGACGATTCCCTGGGATGGTGTCAGTCCGATAATTCGTGTCTCGGACCTCGCCCCTGGAATCGTCCTAGCCCCGGTTTCTGGATGCCGCACCCAGAAGCCGGGGCTTCCTTATTTCCCGCCAACTTGCGGTCTTGCACATGTTCAGGCAGACTTGGGATCGCGTTCGAGGGACCGAGCGTGAACCCCAGTTAGACCCGGCTTGCAGACTTCCTCCTGATCTGAAGTCTGAGAGCCTGGGACTCCAGTCCCCCGTCTGGGAACCGATCACCTCCGTACCCAGGCGGGGGATTAAAACACCACCAGTGGAGTTCGTATGCTTCGTTTGGCTGCTGCCGGAGCGCTCGTCATCGGGTGCGTGGCCGCTACGCCGGCTGAGGCGGCTACTCCTCCGGTTAAGATCACCAGGGTCTATTACGACAGCCCTGGTTCTGACCGGGGAGGGAACACGTCGCTGAACGCCGAGTTCGTCGTGTTGAAAAACACGACGAAGAAGGCCATCCAGTTGCAGAACTGGATTCTCCGTGATAAAAACGGCTTCAAGTACAGGTTCCCCCGTTTCACCCTGAAGCCCGGAAAGACCGTCACGGTACATTCCGGAAAGGGCCGAAACACGACGACGCACCTGTACTGGGGGCGTAGCTGGTACGTCTGGAACAACACCGGGGACACCGCCTATATTTATCGGCGGGACGGTAACCGTATCCACTACTGCTCCTGGGGCAGAGGCGGCGTCCAGAAGTACTGCTGAAAAAGACTTCCGCTCGGTATGTCCTGTTCCTTGGAAGGGTGTTGGTCGCCCCGAGCGGTTGAGCCCGGTCTGTGTATGGGGGTATCGTATCCACTTCTTCAGACACAGGCCGGGTCACAAAACTCCGCACATGCGGTGACCGAAGGCTTCCAGCCGGCTGGTCATATGGGCCTCATGTGCGGTAGGGCCTGGCTCGTGGGGGTTTTGCCCAATGTGACCCACGGGCCGGGCCAATGAAGCTCCGTGCACACCTTATATACCGGACGGCGTGTACGGCAGGGACCTCATTCCGTGGCGGATGGCTCCTCATCGGGATGGGGTCCACGTAACCATCATGTCTCCCGCAGTCGTCATGATGGTGCACATAGGGGCTCCGGTTGTGCAGTGTCCGCCATCGCGCATAGCCGGGGCACCCTCCTTTTTTCAGGGCCGGACGTTATCATACGTCCGGCCTATTTTTTTACCCTCGAAAAGAGACTAATCGAGGGTAGGAATGACAGCCATAGCAGAAGAACGAGCCGACGACGAGCTTGAAGAATATTTCCGGAATACAGAGCTCGAAGAAGACGAGCAGCTTCCGGAAGACGTCGAGCTGGACGAGATAACACAGGAAACAGTCGATTTCATCGTCGATAAAATGCTCGTCGTCGTAGACAAGCTCAGCGGTAATCCGCTCTACGACTATCAGCGTCCTTTCGCGCGACGGATCATCGAGTCGATGGTGCTCAATGATGGCGCTACCCTGACGGCCCTTTTTTCGCGGCAGAGCGGAAAATCGGAGACGGTCGCGAATGTCGTCGCCGCCATCATGATCATGTTCCCGGTGCTGGCCCGCGTGTATCCGAACCTGATGGGCGACTTCAAGCGCGGGGTCTGGGTGGGCGCGTTCGCGCCGGTCGATGATCAGGCCGACACGCTTTTCGGCCGTATCGTTTCCCGGCTCACCGGAGAGGGCGCTCTGGCGCTCATGCAGGACCCGGACATCATGGACGGCATCAAGGCCAAGGGCCGTACGGTGACGCTGAACAGTGGCTCTCTGGTCCGCCGGCAGACGTGTCATCCGAGGGCGACGATCGAAGGCCGTACGTACCACCTCATCCTCATCGACGAGGCACAGGGCGCTGACGACACGATGGTCCTGAAGTCCATTACCCCGATGGGCGCTTCGACGGACGCCACCATCGTCATGACCGGCACGCCGACGTTCACGAAGAACGTCTTCTACCGGACGATCCAGCAGAACAAACGGGCTCAGACCGAGCGCGGCAACAAGCGGCAGAATCATTTCGAGGCCGATTACAAAGTCGTCTCCAAGTCGAACCCGAAGTACAAGAAGCACTGTCTGCGGCAGCGGATCGCCATGGGCAACGACAGCCCTGAATTCAAACTGGCATACCGGCTCATCTGGATGCTCGAAGAGGGCATGTTCACCACCTCTGAGCGTCTGGAAGAGCTGTCTGACAAGAGCATGCAGACGGTGAAGGCGTGGTATAAGACGCCGGTCGTGGTGGGGATCGACCCGGCGCGAAAGCAGGACAGTACCGTCGTCACGGTCATGTACGTGGACTGGGACCATCCGGACGAATTCGGTTTTTACGAGCACCGGATTCTGAACTGGCTGGATTTGGGCGGCACGAAGAACTGGGAGACCCAATACCACCGCATCGTGGAATTCCTGTCCTCCTACAACGTTTTGCGGATCGGGGTGGACGCCGGCGGTGTGGGTGACGCGGTCGCTGAGCGGCTCCAGATCCTCATGCCGCATGTCGAGGTGCGGGCCATCCCGAGCGACCGGAAGGAGCAGACGAAGCGGTGGAAGCACCTCTATCAGCTCATTGACCGGGGCAAGATCGTCTGGCCGGGTCATGCGAAGGCCCGCGCTCTGAAGACGTACAGGCGGTTCATTCAGCAGATGGAGGATCTCCAGCTCCACTACACGGGCCCGTACATGCTGGCGGAAGCGCCTAATGAGTCGGGTGCGCATGACGACTACGCGGATTCCTGTGCGTTGGCCGCGATTTTGACGACGGACGAGCACGAAATGCCTGAGGTGGAGGTCACCAGCGACATCTTCGGCAGGTGACGTTATTACTATCGTCGGCTGATCACTTCCTACAGTGAAAATAGGCATTTCCATGGAAGTGAGATTAAATGGCTGACGCGACTCAGAAAAGTCCTTTCGCGCCGCACCCGGCTTATCCGGAGAAGGCGACCCCGGTTTGGGAGCGTAAGTTCCACAACACCGGTACGCCCGGCCGCAAGGGTCCTCTGCGTTTTGAAGAGGGCATTGCGACCGACCGTGATATTCCGGCTGGTTTTACGACCGGTATCACGCAGGGGTATGAGACGGCTCCCGGCCGGCCCAACCACAACAAGAAGGTGGACACCAAGTACCCGGCCGAGACGCTCGCCGAGCGTGCTCACGTCGGTTCTGCGTCCTGGGTCGAGGCTCCGACCATGCTCGGCGAGTTTTCCCAGGGTATGAACGCAGACAAGGGCGCGATCCACTTCGAGGTCGTTCACCGTGACGGCGGGCACTATAACAGGGTCAATTACGCGCGCGTGATGGACTGACATTACAACTTGACGGCCAGCCCGGCATAGCCTGAAAAAAGGTAATGTCGGGCTCGCCCATTTTCGGGGCATGTTGTGATGGGGTTATTGCGGGTTGTCCATTAATTTTTACAGTCCCTCGACCCGCGCAGCCGGCAGCGACCTTGCGATCTCGATCTCGCCTCTCGGACTGGTGGAGCTCGCCGATGAGGAGTTTCAGGTTCACGGTCCACGGTTGAACCGGTACGCGGCGTCATGGTCCTTCTACCTGGGACATCACCACGCCTTCCGGCGGGAGCCCGGCGAGCCCCACATGACGTTCAATTACGTCCGGGCGCTGACCGATTTCGGTATCAACTTCGCGCTCGGTAGAGGCGTAACATTCCAGAGTGCCAAGGAATACGCGCACATCGTCCCGGCGCTGCTGAACCGGATCTGGGAGACCGACAACAACAAGCAGGAGATCCTCAACGAAATCGGCCAGCAAGGCGCGGTGAGTGGCGACATGTTCGTCAAGGTCGCCTATGAGCCGGCGTGGACCGACCCTGCCGGGAATTTCCATCCCGGCCGAGTTCGTATTCTTCCCCTGAATTCATCTTTCGTTTTCCCTGAGTGGCACCCGCATGACCGTGAACGCCTGCTCCGGGTGAAGATCAAGTATAAGTTCTGGGGCACGAACCTGGAAGGGACCCGGCAGGTCTACACCTATACGGAGATCCTGACGGACTCGGTGATCGAGGAGTACATCAACGACGACCTCATCGATCAGCGGCCGAATCCCCTGGGGGTGATCCCCATCGCCTACGCCCCCAACATCAGCATTTCGGGATCGCCGTGGGGCCTGTCCGACTCCTACGACCTCATCGCCTTGAACCGGGCGTACAACGAAACGGCCGAGGAAATCCAGGACATCATCGCCTACCACGCCGCCCCGGTCACCATCATCACTGGAGCCAAGGCGTCCAACCTGGAGCGCGGCGCTCGCAAAGTGTGGGGCGGTCTGCCGAAGGACGCTCAGGTCTACAACCTCGAAAACGGTGTCGATCTTTCCGGTCCGCTCGAATTCATGCAGCTCCTCAAAACGGCCATGCATGAGATGGCCGGCGTACCGGAGACTGCTCTCGGCTCTTTCGTGCCGATTTCGAACACGTCGGGTGTGGCTCTGTCCATCATGTGGGAGCCTGCCACCCGCCGGCGGGACAAGAAGCTCATCAATTTGAGCAAACTTCTCCGCCAGATCAACGAGCTCGCACTGAGGACGCTGTTCCTCAACGAGCCTGCGACGCTCACCTACGACCCGGACACCGACGGCATCATTCAGCCTGGTCAGCCCTATGTCATCGACCCGGCCGATCCTCTGGTCTACCGCACCGAGTGCGAGTGGCCGGACGCGATGCCGACCGACAAGCTCATCAAGCTGAACGAGATTCAGCTCATGATGGCTTTGGGTCTGGAGAGCAAGCGCGGCGCTCTTAAGTCCCTTGGCGTCGAGTTCCCGGATGAAAAGGCTCAGGAGATATTCGAGGAACTCGTGCAGGACGCCAAGGAGCAAGGGGCACTGGATATTATTAACGCCCAAATTGGCGCTGCTATTGTCGAAACAACGGGGATGAATCCTGACGGAACGCCCCCGGAACAACCGAATACAACTAACCCGCAATCCGGCAGCACTAACTCGATCCCAGCGGGTCCGAAGCCCAAGAGCAATGGTATGAGCGACGAGCTCAGAAAGCTCATTGAGGGCAATGGAAATCAACTCAAAACCGAATTGGTGACACAGGCGTACGGAACAAAGCTTCCGCAGCGCCGAAATCCGGACACCGATTACTGACAAGGATCGTGTTTTGACCCGTAAGGACAGGCCCGGTGACATCATCGGGCATCGCAAGGACGGCCGGCCGATCAGGCTGATCGCTGGTGGTTCTTCGGAGTTTGTGCCGCCCGCCCCGCAGCCCGAGCCCGTGACTCAGCCGCCTGCACCGCCGGCCCCGCCGGCTGGGACCTACTTCACCCCTGAGCAGGTGGAGGCTTTCCGCAGGCAGGAGCGCGACAAGCTCTACCCGGAGCTCGCCAAGCGCGACGAACTTCTCAAGCAGCTCCAGGAGCAGGTTGACTCCCTCGCCAGGGAGCGGGAGGAGATCCTCCGCCAGGAGGAGGAGCGCCGGAAGGCGGAAGAGGAAGCCGCTCGAAAGGCACGCGAGGACGAGATGTCCGCGCGGCAGCTCGTCGAAGAGCAGCGTGCCGAATTCGAGCGTCGATTTGCCGAGCTGGAGGCTCAGCGAGCCGCTGAGCGTGCGGCCCTGGAGAAGGAAAAGGAATTCGCGGCACTCCAGGCGTATATCCAGCGTCGGGTTCGCGAGGAGAGCGAGGCCCAGACGATCGCGCCTGAGCTCATTGACCTCGTGACCGGAAATTCTCAGGAGGAGGTCGAGGCTTCTATCGAGCGCCTCCGTGAGAAGACCAGAGCGATCGTCGAAAACATGCAGGCAGCCGCTTCGCAGATGGTTCCGCCTGCACCGCCGCGTGGCGTTTCCCCTTCCGGGTACGCAGCGACGGGGCCTATGGAGATGCATTCGGAAAATCGAGTCGTGACCCCAGAAGAGATTAAGGCAATGTCAATGCAGGAGTACGCCGAGTTCCGGCAGAAAATCGGCCTCGCGAACTCCTCTCAAGGTCATGGACTCTTCGGGTAAGAAAGACTACTAATTAAATGCCTGTAAGCATTCCCCAGACGAGTGCTATCACCGGTACTCCGAATCTCTCGACTAACGTCACCGGCTCCGTTTACTCGTCCGGTTCTTCGCTCAGCGCGGCGATTCAGACCATTTGGTCGAAGGAAATCCTTTTTTCGGCGATGCCGATTCTCCGGTCTCAGGCCGCCTGATCTCGCGAGGGGTCAGCGAAAAACCCGAGAATTGCTGGAACATCCTGCTAGACGGCTACACCACAGCGTAGGGCGAAAGCTCAAGCGCGACGGTTCGAAAAGCTAGCCGGTAGGGACAATCAGCAGCCGAGCCCGCCTGGGAAACCGACGGGAAGGTCCAGAGACTATGTACGGGTCGCCTCACTGAGGCGAAGATATAGTCCGAACTACATGGAGACATGTAGAGGCCGGCAGAAATGACCGGCCCCCCGCAGAGATGCGGGAGTAACAAACTTGATGAGCAGTTCGCCGTAAAGAAGACCGAGCTCGGAGTTCAGCCCGGCCTCGTCATCAATTTCATGCGGTACAACAACCTGCCGTCCGCTTCTCAGCTTACTGAGGGCGTTCGGATGACGACGTACGCGCTGTCCGCGACGCAGTTCTCGATTACCGTTGCTGAACACGGTATGGCCGTCGCCGTATCCGAGCTTCTCTTGAATGCCTCTTTCGACGACGTGATGAGCTCGGCGTCGCGTCTGCTGGGCCGCAACCTCGCCATGTACCTGGATGAGCAGGCGCGCGACACCCTGCTTCTGGCGTCGAGCGTTCTGTACGGCTACAACAAGTACGATACTGCAACGCACAACCAGCAGACAGTACTTTCGCCCTACGACCGTGGTACCGCTGCCACGAGCCGCGCTGGCCTCACGGGCAACTACCATTTCACGACCGCTCTGATCAAGGACGGCGTGGAAACTCTCGCGTCCCGGAACATTCCGCGACTCGGCGATACGTATGTGTGCTTCGTTCACCCGCACCAGTCGCGTCGTCTGCGCGACGACCCGTCGTGGATTGAAATGACCAAGTACGCCAGCCCGGGCAATTTCGCGCTGGGTGAGATTGGTCGAATTGACGACGTGGTGTTTATCGAGACCACTCAGGTTAAGCAGATCGTGAACGACACCAATGCCGCTCCTGAGAACCAGAAGGTGGTTTATCAGTCTAACCTGATTGGTGACAATGCCTTCGGTCACGCTATTTCGCTTCCGGTCGAACTCCGGGACGGCGGCGTGCTCGACCACGGTCGCGAGCACTCCATTGCCTGGTACTCCGTGTTCGGTCTGGGTCTAATTACAGACTCGGCGGTTGTCACGCTTGAGACGAACTGAGTAAAGGGCGTCATCGCAGGTCAGAGGCCCCGGAGGAACCCCTACAGGGCCTCTGCCCTAACCAAAGTCCGCATTTCTTGGCGGCATTATCAACTCCTAGATCACTCGAAATTCGGAGCATTTGTTAAATGGCTTCTAGTCGCAAGTCCCCCAGGGACGCTACCGGTCGCAAGGCCGTGGAGCTAGCGGAGGCGCACGCCGAAGAGCTCGCCGAGCGTGCGGGTAGGATCTCGACAATCAACCCGATTGACGAGGTCGTCGTCGCTGATGAGGACGTCGAGGCGGGTCCCGAAGTCGGGCCGGCGGAACGTCGTATGCGCGTGAACACCGACCTGGAAAACGTCGTCATCGGCCAGGGCACGAATTACACGTTTCTCCGAGGCAAGGTCTACACGGTGCCCGCACACGTGTACGACCACCTCGAGGAAAAGGGATACGTCTACCATTAGGATTTGAATTGGCTGTTTCTGCTGCCGTTTCTGTCGGCGACACGTTCACCCTTCGGTCTGATTATGGACTCGGCCCCGGAATGGTCCCGGGTGGGTCGGTCCTCACTGTGCGAGGCGTTTATCCGCCCGGCACTCCTGGAATCGGCTACTGCGACGAGGACACCGTAGTCGCCGATTATCCACGGCCTAATGCTGCTCCGCAGAGCCTCGCTTTTCCCATTTCCAAGTTCAAGGCGCTCACGGAGAAGGTTAAGTAATGGCGGGTAGTGCTACTACCGTTGGCGCGGCTGCCGCGCTGGATTTTTTCACCGGGCGTGCGCTGGCGTGGGATGAGCCGCAGGAGTTTTACTTGGCTCTGCTGACGTCCAGTGTGCCCGATAACGTCGGTTTGTCTTCGATCCCTGAGGTGACCACGGCCGGGTATGCGCGTCAGGCGGTGACGTGGTCGGCTGCGACTGTGGCCAAGCCCAGTGTGGCTGGAAATGCGGCGGTGGTGACGTTCGGGCCGGTTTCTGAGGACATGACCTCGCCGGCTACTCACGTCGCGCTGGTGACCGCGTCCGCCGGTACGGTCGGTGATGTGCTGTATGTGTGGGCGCTGGACACCACGCAGCAGGCCGTCAATGGCCAGGCTCTCCAGATCGCGGTGAACAAGTTGACGCTGAGCCTGAGCTAGAGCTTCCCGGTCCCTTCGCTACCGCCGGGATGGTGCGAGCAGGCCCCTGGGAAACTCCCAGGGGCCTCTCCATACTGGTGTGAACATGTTTACATGAGCCCGGGTATCACGCTAAAGTGCCAGCGGCACTGTTCGAGGGGGACAGTGCCCACAAGCACTAGGAAGGCAAGACCCGTGGGACAATGCACCAACTGCGGAGGGATGAGCAGCAATGTCGGAGGCACCTGCCACGTCAATGGATGCGGTGGCACCATCGTCGGATAAGGTCATCCACCACTGTACGAGCCCGTCATGCGGGCTGACGACTTCGGACCCGGCGGCGACGCACTGCATCATGTGCAGTGCCCCATTGAGCGGAGTGTGATGGCTGAGACCTACGACGTATCGGCTCAGGCCGCCGGAGGCGTCTACCACCTCCACATCAACGGACCTGGCATCAAGCGAGAGCTGTACGCTTGTACGCCGGATATGAGCGAGATCTTCCGCGTGTCGAAGCAAACTGTCGCGGCGGCTGTGGGGATCCCTGTCTCTGCGCTTGACGCCGAATTTGTCGTCAGTTTCTTCTGACCTCAAACAAGAGAGCCCCCGCCGGTCGGCGGGGGCTTTTTCGTGCTCAGAAGATGACGGAGAGGATGACGTACCAGGTCAGTGCGGAGAGCGTGATCAGGAGCTCCAGTATCTTGCTCTCTTGCTCCGGGGTGTATCTGCTCACAGCCCCCGTCCGCTGCCGAGCCGGATGAGGGTCCGGATGGTGTGGTAGATGCAGTAGCCGAGTGCCCACGCGACGCCGAGGCAGGCGGCGGTGAGGCCGCTGAAGACGATCCAGTAGACGATGAACGTGTATATGGTCTCCAGCGCCGCCGCCTTGTCCGGAGGCAGGTAGACCTGGAGTGCGACATAGATGACGAACAGCACCATCAACGTGACGACGAACGCGGTGACGGTCCAGCCGATGTAGAGCCATTTCTTGGCGACTCGGCTGAGCTTGGTAGCTGCCGGTACCGGGTAGACCTGGGGCTGCCCGAACTGGTCATAGAGGATTTCGCCGGTGACAGGGTGGCGGACGTAGTCGAACTCGGCGCTGTCGAGGGCGTCGAGCACGTCGCCGGTGGGGGTCGTGAACCCCATGGGCGCGTAAGGGCTGTGGTGGCGGTGGATCTCGCTCATGTCTGGAGCTTAACACCGGCGAGGCACTAATACCAGTCTTTCAGCCGAAAAATCGACAATTGATTTGTGGCTGAGATTAATGACATTCGAACGCGAGTGCGCCGTGCGCTTGGTGACCTGGGCGTACGTTTTCGCGTGACTCTTCCCGGCGGCAAAGCCGAGTATGAAATCGGCCACGCACGCATTTACGACATCACCATCGACCTGATCGAGGACTCGAACGTCACGACCCTTGAGGAGTCGGACTACACCCTGAATGGGACCGAGGGGATCCTGACACTGCATGATCCGGCTCCTGCCGGCGCGACCCTCCTGGTGACGGGGCATTACTACACGCTTTTCGAAGACGAGGAGCTGGACGCCTACATTGAGACGGCGTTGGCTCGGCACACCTATGATCGTGAAGTCGTCACGCGTGTCCGTGACGAGAACGGTTTCATCCACTACGAGAAGACGCCTTTCACGCTGGAGGATGTCCCTCCGGTGGAGGAAGAGGCGCTGATCATCATGGCGCAGATCGAGGCGCTGTGGGACATGGCGACCGACGCCGCCTCCGACATTGATGTGTGGACGGCCGAGGGTACGCATCTGGCGCGCAGCCAGCGTTTCGACCAGCTCATGGAGATGATCGAGGCTCTGCGTGCCCGATATAACGAAATCGCGCAGGCGCTCAACGTTGGTCTGAATCGGATTCAGGTCGCTACGCTGCGACGGGTGTCGCGGACGACGGGTCGTCTGGTGCCCGTTTTCGTGCCGCGCGAGTACGACGAGTCTGGTCCGGAGTCTTACCCGAAGCGTATCTTGCCGCCGATCGACTCGCCGTATGAGGATGAGTCCGGTCTGCCGTCTCCGATCTGGGGGCCTGGCTACTGATGTCACGGCTTGATAGGAAAAACGGCGGGCGGTTCAATGTCGTCTACGAGGGCGATGAGATCGACTTCGCCCTTGAGGATTATCAGGGCGTCTACGGTCAGAAGATCGCTTATTTCCGGTTCAACAAGTCGGCGTCGTTTCAGCATGACGTTTATGGTGAGGCTGACTATGAGGGCCGGATTTTCTATGCGCCGGTCCAGGTTCCTGTTCTTCAGGTGATCCGGGCCGAGGGTGAGGCTGAGCAGAAGGATGCGGGTCTGAGCTGGACCGACGATATTCATATCGTCGCGTCCTTCGCGCACATCGCTAAAACCGGCCTGACGAAGCTTGACATTCACCACGGCGCTTACCTGAACGACAGGTTCGCCTACGACGGACGTCTTTTCCGGGTCACGAAGATTTCGGTCCTGGGGCAGCTTCCTACGCGCGATTTCATGGTGGGAATTGATGCCGTCCAGCTCAAACGCGAGGACATCATCAATGACCCCCAATTTTCGATGTGGTGGTCGGGCGATCACATCACGGGCTTCGCCGGCGGCGAGCTGTATGAGGCTCCGCTGCCGGTCGGTATCCCGAACACGGGGGGCGGGTCTCCGGGTGGCGGTAGTGGGTCGTGCGATTGTGAGTGTGAGCCTGGGCCTCCTGGTGCGTCGGCCTACGAGCTGGCGGTAGAGGAAGGTTTTGAGGGCTCGCTGGCCGAATGGCTGGCGGCGCTCGTCGGCCCTCCTGGCGAACAGGGACCTGAGGGTCCGCAAGGACCTCAGGGAGAGCCTGGTCCGCAGGGTGAGCAAGGACCTCAAGGGGAGCAGGGACCTGAGGGTCCGCAAGGACCTCAGGGAGAGCCTGGTCCGCAGGGTGAGCAGGGGCCGGAAGGTCCGCAAGGTCCTCAGGGTCCTCCTGGTGAGGTCCTCTACCCGGGTGGCACGTACCCGATCAGTGGGTACGGCCTGGTGGCGGCGTCCGGCGACCCGCAGGAGTACATGGCCAGCGCGGCGGCGAGCAATAACGTGATCATCGGGGCTCGGGTGTGGATTCCGCCGAACACCCCGATCTCGTATCTGTGGGCGGCCGTGCGTGCGGGCGGTACGTACTCGAGTTCCGCCACGCCGAATCAGCTCGGGATCTATGGCGATGACGGTGAGTTTCTGTCCGCGATTCCGGATGATGACGATTTGTGGACGGCGTCCGGGTGGCGTGGGGGAGAGCTGCCCGAGGAAATTCCGGCCGAGGAGGACGCTCGCTTCGTTTATATTCTGACGATCGTCGGTGGCATGTCGGGGCTGACGTTTCCTTTCCCGTCGCAGGCCAACGATGACAATGTGCCGTGGTACACGATTCCTGCGGTGGGAGCCAAGCGGCGCGGGTTTTATGTGAATGCGACCTCGTTGCCGGCGTCTTTTGATCCGACTTCATACGGGACGCCGACGACTTTCATCAATCTTGTGGGTGTCTCGTGACCGATTATTTTTACGGCGAGATTTACGAGGTCCCTGATTGGCCGCAGCCCGTCGTCATCGAGGGGCCACGTGGTCCTAAAGGCGACAAGGGCGATCCCGGCCCGCAGGGTCCACAAGGTCCTGAGGGTCCTCAGGGTCCGGAAGGTCCGCCCGGTCCTGGTGGAGCGCGCGGTCCTAAAGGGGACAAAGGCGACAAGGGTGACCCCGGTATCCAGGGCGTTCAGGGTCCTCAGGGTCCTCGGGGCGTGCAGGGCGAAAAAGGGGAGAAGGGAGATCCCGGTGAGGATGGCGCTACCGGCCTCATTGAGCAGGAGTATGTGATCTCCTCTCCTTTGCAGACGTGGGCGATTACTCATGATCTGCCGTTTTCCAAGCCCCATGTCCTGACGTTTGATGGTTCTGGCCGGCCGATTTGGGGCCGGGTGACGTATCCGACGTCGTCCTCTGTGCTGATCGAGTGGGCGTGGCCGCTGGCTGGCCGTGCTGTGCTGACTACGTAAGGATTTCCATGGCCAATTTTGGCGTTGCCATTCAGACCAATCAGATCCCGGTTCAGGGGCTCACTCCGCAGGCGAGTGCCACCGCTCCCGATAATCCGGTCGCGGGTGAGCTGTGGACCGATACCTCGGTGTCTCCGCCGGTCGTCAAGTATTTCAACGGTACGACCTGGGTTCGCACGAATGGTGCGGACATCCCGGACTCGACGATCACTGACGCGAAGATTTCCGCGTCGGCTGCCATCGCGCTGAGCAAGCTGGCGACGAACCCGCTGGCGCGCGCCAATCACACGGGGACGCAAGCCGCCTCCACCATCAGCGACCTTGCGACCGTCGTCAAGGCGTACCGCCTTGACGAGTTCGCTGGCCCGACGTCGGCGATCGACATGGGCGGGCAGAAGATCGTCAATCTGGGTGACGGCACCCAGGCCGACGACGCTGTCACCAAGCAACAGGTCGAGTCGTGGATCGAAGCGCGGGTTTCCGGGCAGGACTGGAAGGCGTCGGTGGTCGCGGCGACCACCGAGAACGTGACGCTCTCGGGCACGCAGACCGTGGACGGTGTGGCGCTGACCGCTGGCGATCGTGTGCTGGTGCGTGCTCAGACCGACCCGGCGGAAAACGGCATCTACGAGGTCGATTCCGGGTCGTGGACCAGGACGACGGACGCCAACGACGGGGTCAAGGTCACGACGGGTATGACGGTGCCGGTGGAGTCCGGTGACACGCTCGGCGGGACGATCTGGCTGCTGACCAGCCCGAACCCGATCGACCTCGACACGACCGAGCTGGTGTTCGTTCAGATCGGTGCTGCGGGTGCGACCTATTCCGCCGGCGCGGGCCTGGTCCTCAATGGCAACGAGTTCGCTCTGTCGGTGCCGGTGACGATCGCGCGTGGCGGTACCAATGCCACGACTGCGCCGGCGGCGCGGGCCAACCTGGGCGCGCCGGGCATTTTCACGGCCTCGATGCCCGCGCTGGCTGTCGGCCAGTGGGAGGAGATCGAGCACGGGCTCGGTAACGAGGACATCAGCAAGCCCAGTGTGCGGATCGCCGCGACGGGTGAGTTCATTGAGCTGGCCTACCGGGTGGTGGATGCGGACACCATCGAGGTCCGGTCTGATCTGGACTGGGAAGCGGGCGATCTGGTCATCACGGTGATCGGCTGATGACGCTGTTCGGGGCAGCGCTGGAGATGGCGCATCTGGAGAGTCCGGGTGCGCCTCCCTCGGGGTATGCGCTGATTTATCCGGCCGGTGATGGGATCTGGCGGGTACAGGATGCGGACGGTGTTGAGCAGATGGTGGCTCTGGGTCCGCAGCCGTGCCGGATCACCAGTGCGCAGAGTACGACGAGCACCGGTCTGTCGAGTGTGGCGGGGATGTCGCTGGCGCTCACGCCGGGGTTGTGGCATTTCCGGTTTTCTGGCCAGTACACGGCATCCGGCTCGGGCACGGGCATGGGCCTGGGGCTGACCGGGCCGACGCTCGATGATGAGGGGTTGCTGGCCAACGTCTTCATCGCGGAGACCAACGCGGTTCCGTACCTGAACTCGATCACCGCCTACAACACGGGCGTGCTGTCCACGGCGTCGAGCGGTTCGACGCGAATGCCGTGGGAGGTGTGGGGCCGGGTGCATGTCGCTGCCGGCGGGGATCTGGCACTGCTGTTCCGGTCGGAGACCAACGGGCAGACGGTCACCATTCAGCCTGGTTCGTACGGGTATGCGTGGAGGGCCGGGTGAGGACGACCACGCCGCTGGTGGTGCCGGTGTGTGAGCCGCCCGCGCCGGCGGCCGGGCGGTCGCAGCTTCACGGGGATGTCACGGGCCTGGCGGCCGGTACCGGCATGCCGGTTTTCGGGGTGCAGACGGCGTTGCTGACGTCGCAGGTCACGAGGGCCTCGACGACGCTGCTGGAGATCGAAGAGCTGCAGCTGCCTGTGGAGCCGGACGCCGTCTATATTTTTGAATTCTCCGGTACGTATTCGGTGACCGGCGAGGATACGACGGCGATCGTGGGTGCTGTCGGTGGTCCCACGGGCGCGAGCAACGTGATCATCAATCATCACTGGCATGTCGGCGTCGGGGACGATACCTGGCACAACGGCTGCACGACCTCGTTCGGTGCGACGAACACGCCCGCTTTTTACGACACTTCTTCGGGTAATCCGGTGTGTGCGTGGCGGCTGTACGGCAGTTTCGAGACCGGTTCTCAGGGCGGTGTGATTGCGCCGCGTTTTGCGCGTGACTCTGGTTCTGAAACGGTCATCATTCAGGCTGGCGCGTACGGTTGGGTGCGTCGCATCGGCTAATTCTTTTACCATCTGAAATCTGCTCAGCCCTACCCTGAAATAGACGATTGGTCAAGTGTGGGTAGGGTATTATGCCGTGGATTTTGAACGAGGACGCCGCCATTATGGCGAAGTTGTCCGGCGTTCAAGTGACCACGCCGTCCGGCCCTCTCGAGGTTCCTGTCCGGTGGAAAACTCCGGAGCCGGAATCGGCGACGATGACGTATCCGGTCATCGTCGTTTCGAAACCGCGTCTGTCCCGTGCCCGTGATCGTGAGGCTCGAGGCTGGACGCGTTATGACTACATCCAAGAGGGCCGCCCGATGCCGGGTGAGGATGACCTGTGGATGTATTACGGTGAGCGGCCTATCCCATACAACCTCGATTACCAGATCACCGTCATGACGCGCCTCCAGGCGCATGAGACAGAGATCGCGGCGCGGCTTGCGCGCGGGGACAAGATCCCTGAACGGGGCGGTTTTCTGGAAATCGAGCCGCTTGATGTCGTCGTGAGCCTGGATCTCATCGGTGGTCCCGAATTTGTGGACCGGATCGACCGTCATGAGAAGCGGCTCTTCACGATCAATTATGTAGTCCGGGTCTATACGGAATTGTCGCCGTGGGAGATACAGCGCTACGAGGCTGTCCAGACGGTGTCGGGAACCATCCGGGATTTCGATCACAAATCACCAGAGCGGCCCATGCCCACGCTGGCGCGTTGGCGTACGACCGCAGACGATGTGTAGGAGATTTTCTTGGCAGTCTATTTGACGCCAGGTGTCTACGTTGAGGAAAACCTCGCTCCGGCGAATCCCAATTCCGGCACCGCGAGCCTTGCCGTAGGCGCTTTTGTCGGTATCGCGCCGAAGGGCCCGACCGTTCCCACGCGGGTCCGGTCGTGGGCTCAGTATGTCAATATTTTCGGCGGTTTTGAGAACAGCAACGGATCGTACCTTCCGTATGCCGTTTATCAATTTTTTGCTAATGGCGGAGCGGCCTGTTATGTCGTGCGCGCGACGCGTACTGACGGTGTCAATGCGTCGGCGACGCTGACGGACTCGACTCCGGTCGGTGATGACCCGGAGAACCCTGAGGGTCCGCTCACGGCCTTTACGGTCACGGCGCTGGCTGAAGGTGAGTGGGCCAACAATCTGTCGGTGAAGGTCCTGCCCACGGGTGCGCCGGGTGGCCGGTTCGACCTTCAGGTGCTTGAAAACGGCGTGGTCCGGGAGCGTTTCGCGGACCTGAGCTCCGACCCGAACGACAGCCGGTACATCATCAGCATCGTCAACAGCCCGTACGCCGGCTCGATGCTGATCACGCTGGCCAACGCCAAGCTCAGCGACCCGGACTACGCCTATGACCCGGTCAATGACGTCGTGCCGGCGCAGACCAAGACGCTGACCGGTGGTGACGACGGTACCGGCCCGTACGACTATGTCGAGGCCGCGAAGCTGCTGGAAGACGTCCCGAACACCAATTTCGACCTCAACATCCCGGCGATTTCCGACAGCAACATCATCAACGAGCTGCTCGAATGGGCCGAGACCAGGGGCAACGTCTTCCTCGTCATCGACGGTCCGAAGGCGGCCGAGGGTGCGACGTCCGCGCAGGTCGCGGCTGGTTACACCGGTCTGGTCGAGGGCGCGTCGGCGTTCACCGCGTCGTCCTACGGAGCTGTGTACGGTCCGTGGCTGATGTGTCACGACCCGGCGTCGTCGATGTACGGCGCGGTGCGCATGCTGCCTCCGGGTGGTGCGGTCCTGGGTCAGATGTCTGCGACGGACCGAAATCGGCATCCGGCCAAGGCTCCGGCCGGCGTCACGACCGTCGTCGCCAATGTGCTCTCCGCTGAGGCCCGTTTCACGGAAGAGGAGCTCGATCTTCTCGCGGATGCGCACATCAATGTCATCCGCCTGATCCCCGGTTACGGTCACTGCATTTTCGGATCGCGGACGCTCAAGCGCACCTTGCCGGATCTTTATGTGCCGGTCCGCCGGATGCTGATTTTCATGAGGAAGGCGCTCGCGGATCAGACGCGCTGGGCGGTGTTCGAGCCGAACGGTCCGGACCTGTGGGACAGGCTGAGAATCGGCCTGAATCATTATCTGGCGCTCGTGCGGCGTGCGGGAATGCTTCAGGGTCTTTCGGATGCGGAAGCTTTCTTCGTCCGGTGTGACGAGGACAACAACCCGCAGTCCGAGATCAATGCGGGGCGGGTGAACATCGACGTCGGTCTCGCTCTTCGGTACCCCGCCGAATTCATTGTCATCAAGATCGGGCAGTTCGACGGCGGCACGTCCACTGCTGAAGAGTCGCTTTTCGGCTGATCCGACGGAGGTAATTCACTAAATGGCAACCCAGGTTAATCGCCTGAAGGAAGACCCGCTCCGCTCGTTCCGATTCAAGGTCGTCATCGGCGGTGCGGGTAACGGCGACAATTACAAATTCGGCGAGGCCGGATTCATGTCGGTCGGTGGTCTCAGCATGACGACTGAGGTCATCCCGTACCGTGAGGGCGGCATGAATACCACTACCCGGAAGATGCCGGGCCAATCGGATTTCAGCCCCGTCAACCTTTCCAAGGGACTGGTGGTCGGCGAGCCGAGCATGATGCTCTGGATGAATGATCTTTTCGACGCTCTCCAGGGATCTGGCGGCGCTCGTATTCCCGATTTCCGCGTGAATGTGGATATCTTCCTTCTGGCGCATCCGTGGCCCGGTCCTAACCCGATTCCGCTTGCGGGGTGGCGTCTGCTGAACGCGTGGCCGACCTCGATCGCCTTCTCGGACATGGACGCCGGCGCGAACAGCATTGCCATTCAGCAGATGTCGCTTGCGCATGAGGGCTGGTACTTCAAGCTGTCGCCGAGCATCGACGGCTCCGGC